>ERZ837487.928-NODE-928-length-38752-cov-3.267282_pt1 | contig 38752 bp, 26 predicted proteins | sample MGYA00519911_ERZ837487 | MGnify/ENA primary metagenome ERZ837487 (study PRJEB31850, sample SAMEA3708818) | human gut metagenome | biome: human gut; feature: human-associated habitat; material: faeces | place: China | collected 2014 ... | reverse complement strand
CCTTCCCGTATACTGTCTTCCAGGTCAGTAAGTACGCCTTTGCCGACTGCACCGCCCTGACGGAGGTAACGTTTGAACCCGACCCCGACGGGATGGGCGGGCTCAGTACGCTGGGATCCCACGCCTTTGCCGGCTGCACGTCGCTGCGCGCCGTGAACGTGCCCGAGCGTCTCAACCGGATCGACAGCTATGCGTTTTCCGGCTGCAGCTCGCTGGAATGGCTGCCAATCGAACAGTTCGACGTTCTGGAGGCCCACTCCTTCGCCGGGTGGACCGGGCTGAAAAGCGCAGTGCTCTCGCCGCAGCTCAAGAGTCTGCCTGACGGCCTGTTTGACGGCTGCACGGGTCTGCAGCGCGTGACGATCCAGGACCGGGTCACCGACATCGGCACCGGCGTGTTCTCCGGCTGCACCGCACTCACGGACGTGTACTACACCGGCGCGCAGGCGCAGTGGGATCAGATCCGGACTCCGAAGGGCGAGGACGTGCTCGGCAGCGCGGTGCTGCACTGCAACGCGGCCGCGCACACGTTTGCCGGCGACTGGGTCGAGACAACGCCCGCGACCTGCACGGACGACGGCGTTCTGACCCGCATCTGCACCGACCCCGGCTGCGGCCGGACGCAGACGCGCATCGTCCCCTCCCTCGGCCATGACTGGGACGACGGCGTGACCCGCATTGAGCCCGACGGCCTGCTGGCCGGCGTGGTGGTCTACACCTGCGGCCGCTGCGCCCTGATCGCCATAGAGCTGACCGCTCCGGAGATCTGGGCATATCAGCACTTCACGGACCTCGACCCCGAGAGCTGGTCGTACGAGGGCATCCAGTACTGCGTGGCCACCGGACTCATGTCCGGCGTTGGCGGCACAACGTTTCTGCCCGGCGGCGTGACGACGCGCGCGCAGATCGTGCAGATCCTTTACGAACTCTCCGGCGCACCGGCGGTGAGCGGCGGCACGCCGTTTCGCGATCTGACGCAGAGCTGGTACCGCAAGGCGGTCGTCTGGGCCTATCAGAACGACGTCGTGTCCGGCACGAGCGGCACGACCTTCTCGCCCGAGGCGCCCGTGACACGCGAACAGATCGGCTGCATCATGATGAACTATTTCTTCAACGTTTTGAAGCTGAAGCAGCAGTGGGCGCTGGCTGACCTGTCGGAATATCCGGACGGGGATCAGGTGTCCCCCTGGGCGCGCGCATCCATGCAGCACGCGATGTCGATGATCATCTCCGGCGCGGAGATCAACGGCGTTGTGTACATCGACCCGCAGGGCGACGCCACGCGCGAGCAGGTCGCCACGATCGTGGCGGAGTTTTGCCAGTGGGCGTTCAGTGTGAACGGCCACGATCTCTACCACCAGTAACGTACCCGCTCCGGGGCTGCGTCCGTTCGCAGCCCCGGTTTTTGCACCCATCCGCTTAATTTTTCTTAAAGCGGGCCAAAGCCCCTGTGCGGGGACGGCCCGGATATGTTAGGATAGACCCCAGAGGTGATACCATGGAAAACCTGGAGACCCCCGTCCGCATCCTCGTCGTGGACGACGAGCCGGACATCCGCAATATTTTGCACATCCTGCTCTCGTCGCGCGGCTACGAAGTTGACGAGGCCGAAAACGGTCTGCGCGCCGTGGAGTGCGTACGCGCGCAGCCGGACTATGATCTCATTATATTGGACATCATGATGCCCGGCATGGACGGTGTCGCCGCCTGCACGGAGATCCGGCAGCACAGCGTCGCGCCGATCCTGTTTCTCACGGCGAAGGCCCAGCCCGCCGACATGAGCGACGCCTACGGCAGCGGCGGCGACGATTATCTTATCAAGCCCTTTTCCAACCACGAGCTGTTCCTGCGGGTCGATTCGCTCATCCGGCGCTACCGCGTCTACCACGGCAAGGGTGATGCGCCGACCGTCATCGACGCGCTCGAGATCAACCGCGACAAAGGCACCGTGTGCAAAAACGGCCGCTCGGTCGAGATGACCAAGACGGAGTTTGAGCTGCTGCAGTACCTGATCGCCAACCGCGGCACTTCCGTGTCTGCGCGCAAGCTCTATGAGGACGTCTGGCATGAGAAGTTCCTGCCCAGCTCTGCCAACACCGTCATGGTGCACATCCTCAAGCTGCGCAAGAAGCTCGAGGACGATCCCGCCAACCCGACGCTCATCCGCACGGTCTGGGGAAAGGGGTATCAGATTGATTAAGAAGTGGCGCTCATCGATCAATGCGCGCATGATCGTCGTGCTGCTCGCGGCGCTGGCCGTGGGCGCCGGGTGCTATTTCGGCTGCTACCGGCTCGGCGTGTGGACGATCAACCACTGGTACATGTCGGCCGATGCGATCGAGGTTCGCAACCAGCAGCATGCGTGCAGCCTGCAGCTGTACGTGGAGAGCAACGGCGTCTCCTCGCGCGACACGGTGGCCATCGGGCAGTGGCTGCGCAGTGAGAAAAACGCCAGCGTCATCGTCTATCAGGCGGAGGGTGACCCGTATGAGGCCGGCACCTGGGGCACAAACCAGCTGCTCGACGATACGACGCAAAACGATCTCGCAGCGCTCGGCTACAGTTTTTATACCCTGCAGTTTGCTGACGGAGAGTGCCGCGTCGCCATGTGCGATTACTCCGAGTCACGACTGTTCGGCTACACGCAGTTCGGCGCACTCGTGGTGGGCTTTGTGGTCTATTCGTGTATCGCCATCGGCTTCACGCGGCGGCTCACGCGGCGCGTCACGCGCCTGTCGGAGACCGTCGGCGCGGCCGGCGCGCTCAACCAGACCATCCCCGTCGTCGGCACGGACGAGCTCGCGCGCCTGGCAGCCAGCGTCAACACCATGCGCGACATGATTTTAGAGCGCACGCGCAACGAGCAGACCGCCTGGCAGGCCAACAGTGACCTCATCACCGCCATGTCGCACGACATCCGCAACCCCCTCACATCGCTCATCGGCTATCTCGACCTGCTCGAGATGAGTCAGGACCGGCTGCCGGAGGATCTGCGCAGCTACGTGCTCGCCAGCCGGGACAAGGCCTATCAGCTCAAGGACCTGACGGGGGAAATGTTCCGGTACTTTCTCGTCTTCAGCCGCGGCGAACAGGAGACGCACCCCGAGCCCTACGACGCGCAGATCCTCTGTGCGCAGCTGCTCGGCGAGTGCGCGGCCGAGCTGCGCAGCCGGGGCTTTGATGTCAACCTCATGCCGCTGACGACGCCCTGTACCGTCACGACCGACGTGCAGATGCTCAAGCGCGTAACAGATAACCTCCTGTCGAACATGGAAAAATACGCCGACCCCGCCGCGCGCCTGACCATTCTGGCCGAGTGCGAAAATGGGCGGCTGCACATCTGCTTTGCCAACCGCGCGCGCCGCGAGCTTGCGCGCGTTGAGAGCAACCACATCGGCCTGCGCACGTGCGAGGCAATCCTGAAGCTGCTCGGCGGGCAGTTTTTCACCCACCGTGCGGGCGATGATTTTTCGGCTGAGTTTGTCCTGCCGGTCACGCTGCCGGACACGGATGGGTAAAAGGGCGGCGCGCCGCATGACCGTTGTCGCCGTTCCCAAAGCCTCTGCGCTACGGGGGAGCCCGATGGGGCAAGGCACGCCTCGGTTACGATTTGGCATTGCCTCCGGCGAGACCTTTCCCTTACGAAGTGAGATTCGCTGCGCACTTTTCAAGTCTTCCCCTAAAGGGGAAGGTGGCGCGGCGGTACGCCGTGACGGATGAAGTGTCGTCAGATGCGGGACGCATTATCGGTGCCGCTGGAGAAAACCGTAGTCTTTCCACCGCATCCGCTTCGCTGCGCTCAGCACCTTCTCGGCAAGGAGAAGGCAGCGCGCACGCCAACTGCTCCCGCGGGGAGAAAGCTTAGGACACGCATCGCACCGCCGGTGCCGCCGGAGGAACTCCCCCGCACACCGCAAAGCAAAAAGCACCGTCTCCCAATCGGGAGACGGTGCTTTTGCCGTTCAAAAATTCCGTTTTCACGAGCCGCTGCCCGTCGAGGGCACCGGCGCGGTGACCTCCGTGCGCGTGACGCCCTTGGAGAAGGTCAGACTCTTGAGGATGGTCGAAAAGTCGTTGGACATGCTGCGGTAGAGGTCGGCGTTCTCGTTAGCGAACTGCACATCGGTCGGCAGCTCGGCAATGAGGTTGTAGTTTGCGCCGTCGACGGTCAGGCCGCAGATTGCCTGATACTCCGGCAGCTCGGTATAGTCATAATCGGTAGGAAAGACCTCAAGCATGAACAGGAAGCCGCCCAGACCGTTGTCGTGGTCGGTCTTTTCGTAAAAGCCGACGTAATAGCCGCCGTCGTTGGCGCCGCACTCGGTCAGGTAATGGTCGCCCCAGCTGGCCGGCAGCGTGACGGAAAAATAGCCGCCCTTGCCGTTGTCATACGTCGGGCAGAGGGTGATGTCCTCCGCCTTTTTGGCCGTGTCGGCCGTCGGCTGGACAGACGCGGCGGCCTTGTCCCCGCGGCCGCAGGCGGCCAGTGCGAGTACCGTTGCCAGCGCCAGTACGAGCGCCAGAATGCTCCGTTTCATGCAGATCGCTCCTTTCCGAATCTTTGCATGGGCATATTATACGCCTCCGGCCCGTGTGTGTAAAGTCCCCGCCGCCGGACAGCGCGCAGCGCACAAAAAAGATGCACGCCAGAAATATCTGACGTGCATCGGTGCGAAAGGTTCCGGTTTTTTTACGCGGCAACAGGCTTGCTGCGCTTGCGCATGACGATCTGCAGCACAACGACGATCACGATCGCCGCAACACCGACAATGTCAGTCATAAGGCTGGGGTCGATCAGGCACAGGCCGCCGGCGGCGAGCAGGATACGCTGCCACCAGGGTGCGCGTGCGACGACATAGCCCTCGAGCGCGGCGGCGATGCCGAAGATGCCGAGGCAGGACGTGATGATGACCTGGATGGCGGCGAGCACACCCTGATCCATGAGCAGCATGGAGGGGTTCATCGCAAAGATGTACGGCACGATGAACGCCGCGATGGCGAGCTTCGTCGCATTGATGCCCGTCTTCATGGGGTCGGACTTGGCGATGGCGGAACCGGCATAGGCAGCCAGCGCGACCGGCGGGGTGATATCGGCAACGATGCCGAAATAGAACACGAAGAAGTGCGCCGCGATCTTCGGAATGCCGAGCGTGATGAGGATCGGCGCGCAGGTGGAGGCCATGATGCAGTAGTTCGCGGTCGTGGGCACGCCCATGCCGAGCACGATGCAGCAGAGCATGGTCAAAAACAGCGCCAGCAGCAGCGAGAGCGTCGGGTTCGGGATCTTGCTGCTCAGTGCAACGACGCCGCTGATGAGCTTGGACGCCAGGCCCGTGACGGTGATGCAGCCCGCGATCATGCCGGCCATGGAGCAGGCCACGGCGACCGTGATGCTGCCCTTGCCGCCGGCCTCGAGCGCCTCGAGGATCATCAGGCCGGTCTTTTTGGCGGTGACGCCGACGGTACTGCCGCGTTTCGTCTCATGCACCTCGGCCGCAGCGTCGCGGATCGTGCCGACCAGGCTCACGGCGATGGAGATGAGGATAGCGATGGAGGCCGCATACTGCAGCGAGCGGATGTTCGCCGTGACCACCCAGATCAAAAACACAAGCGGCAGCAGCAGGTAGACGTTGCGCATGAGATACTTGAAGCGTGGCAGCTCCGAACGCGGGATGCCCTTGAGGCCGAGCTTCTTGGCCTCGAGATGCACGGAGATGAAGATACCGCCGAAGTACAGCACGGCAGGCAGGATGGCCCAGAGGGTGACCTGACCGTAGGTGACATTCATATATTCGGCCATGAGGAACGCGGCCGCGCCCATGATGGGCGGCATGATCTGACCGCCGGTCGAGGCGGCCGCCTCGACCGCGCCGGCGAATTCGGGCTTGTAGCCGGTACGTTTCATCATCGGGATCGTGACCGAGCCCGTGGTAACGGTGTTGCCGACGGAAGAGCCGGACACCATGCCGCACAGTGCGGACGAGATGACCGCGACCTTGGCCGGGCTGCCGGAGGTCCAGCCGGCGATGGCATTGGCGAGATCAATGAAGAAGCTCGAGATGCCGGTGCGCTCCAGAAACGCGCCAAAGATGATAAACACGGCGATGAACTTCGCGCACACCTGTATGGGCGTGCTCAGCACGCCGGACGTGCCGAAAAAGAGCGTGTAGATCACGCGGCCGAGCACCTGATCAAACGTCTGGCCGCCCTTGAGCATACTCACGAACGTGTACACGAGCAGCGCACCGACGACCACAAGGATCGGCACACCGACACAGCGGCGGCAGAGCTCGGCAAGCGTCAGGATGCCGGCCACGCCGACGGCGATGAGAAACGGCGTCATCTTGGCGGCGCTGGTGAGCGTCTTGATAAGCGTACCGTAGTTAAAGCAGTAGTAGAAAAACGCAGCCGCGCCAATGGCCATGATGACAATGTCATACCACGGCAGGCGGTTGGCATGCACATGCTTCTTGCTGGCGGGGTAGGTCAGATAACCCATGATGATGATCAGACCAAGGAATGCCGTCAGGCGCACCTCAAGCGCGGCGGTGCTGAACAGGGTCGACCAGATGCAGTAGACCGAAAACAGCGCCATGATGACGGAAATGACGATCTTGGGTTTCCCCGCCCAGATGCGGGTGGCAGACTCGCGATCATACTTGCGCATGACGGCGTCCATATCCTCCTGCAGAGAGGCGGCTTCCGCAGCAGCTGCGGGCTTTTTGGTGTCAGACATATAAGAGGAAACCTCCGTTCCGGGTAGAATGGAAAAACTACGGCGTCAGGGGTACTGACGCCGCAGCGAACATTTACGGGATGCGGCGCATCACCGGGTCAGGCATCAATAGGTGCCGGCCTTGATGGTGGCGGCGGTGTAGTACGGGGAAGCGGAAAGCAGGGACTGCACATGGCTGTCGTCGAGGCTGACAAGGTAGACGCTGCCGGCGGTGGCGAGGTCGGTGATGGCCGTGGTGGGCGCACCGGCGACGATGAACGCGGCGTCGATCTTGCCGTCCTTCAGGCTCTCGGCGCTGTCGCCGAAGCTCTGGTACACGGCGGAGATGTCAGACTCCTTGAGGTCGTAGGCATTGAGCACGTCAATGGCGTTGAAGTACACGCCGGAGCCGGCTGCGCCGATGGAGACCTTCTTGCCGGCGAGGTCGGCAACGGTCTTAATGTCAGGGTTGGTGGTGACGATCTGGACCTGCTCCTGATACAGCTGGGCAACGACGGAGAAGCCGGTGACCGGGTTCTCAAACAGGCGCTGGCCGTTGTAGGCGTAGTTCATGACGTCGCTCTGCACGAAAGCGATCTGGACGTTGCCGTTGGTCAGGTCCTCAACGTTGGCCTGAGAGCCGCCGGAGGTGAGCGCCGTGACCTTGCAGTCGGAGTTGGTGGAAACGTAGTTGGCCAGCACACTGCCGAAGCCGTAGTACGTGCCGGTGTCGCCGCCGGTGCCGAAGTTGAGCGCAGCGGCGGTGCCGGTGCCGGCGCCGTCCTTGACCGCGTCGACCTTGATGCCCTTCTCCTCAAAGTACTTGGCAGCACCGGGGTGATACGGCACGCCCTTGACCGAGGCGGCAGCCTCGAGGTTCAGCTCTGCGCCCTTGCCGTGCTGAGCAGCGATGGCATCGAGGTTGTTGAAGATGGTGGACACGAACGCATAGATTTGATCGGTCGGAACGTCGTCGCGCGCGATGACGACCGCGCCGACGGAGACGGTGTTGGTATCGACCTTGGCAGCGGAATTGCTGTCGTCCTTTTTGGTGTCGGTGCCGCCGCCGCAGGCGCACAGCGCAAACACCATGACGAGGGCGAGCGCCAGCGCCACGATTTTGTTGAACTTCATAGTCGTTTCTCTCCTTTTTGAAATTTTCCTCTTGAAAAGATTCAATATGTGTTCATTATACCTGTCTCAGGTGCAAATATCAAGCCAAAAATGAAACTTTCCATCCGTTTCTGTGCAAAAACTTTCACACACTAGCGGATTTCTGATACAAACCGCCACATCTTGCGCCGCTTGGGCAAATTTTCCCACTCTGGGCACAAGATGCCTCACACAGGAAAGCAAAAATCCGGCCCGTGCAAAAATTGCACAGGCCGGATTTTCCTTGCCGGAACGCGTTATTCGTCCCTGTCCTCTGGCGGGTCGGGCCGCACGAGCACGCGCTCGACGCGGCGGCCGTCCATGGTGAGGACCGTGACGGTGAGGTTTTCGTACCGGAAGCTGTCGCCCACCTTCGGGAACGTGCCAAAGCGCTCGAGCGTCCAGCCGCCGACGGTGGTGCTGTCGGCGTCGTCGAGGGCGTCCTCGGGCCAGTCGAGCAGCTCGAGAAAGTCCGAGAGCGTCATGGCGCCGTCGAGCTCATAGCCGCCGTCGGGCCGCGTGACGACCTCGTTTTCCACCACGTCCTTCTCGTCCCAGATGTCGCCGACGAGCTCCTCGAGCACGTCCTCCATCGTGATGACGCCGAGCGTGCCGCCGAACTCGTCCGTGACGACGGCGAGGTGCTTCTGCTCGCGGCGGAGCTTTGCCAGCACGTCGGGCAGGCGCGTGGTCTTGTAGACGAAGCACGGTGGAATGAGCTGCGCGCGCAGATCGTCCGGCCGGCCGTCCATCATGGTCTTGAAAAAGCGGTTGAGGTACAAAAATCCGATGATGTTGTCCACGCTTCCGGAGTAGACCGGCAGGCGGGAATACGACGAATCGTCGATGATGCGCACGATATCGTCCCAGTCGTCATCGATGTCGATGGCGACCATGTCCACGCGGGCAGTCATGGCCTCACTCGCGCTGATGTCGGAAAAGTCGAGCGCGGAGCGCAGCAGCTCGCTGCGATCCTCGTCGAGCACGTCCTCGTCCTCGGCTGTCTCGATGATCGACTGCAGCTCCTGCGAGGCGGCCTCCTCGGGGTCACCGTCGCCGGTGTCGCCGTGCAGGGGGCGCGTGATGAGGTGCACGAGCCCGACGACGAGCCAGATGACGGGGTACAGAATGACCGACAGCGCGCGGATGACATACGCGTTGCGCAGAGCGATGCCGTTGGCGTTCTGCTTGGCGACGATCTTCGGCATCGTCTCGCCGAAGATGATGACCAGCAGCGTCAGCACGACGGTGGACACCCACGTCCACTGCTCGCCCGCGAGCAGGATGACGATCACGGAGCCGAGCGACGACGCCGCGATGTTGACGAGGTTGTTGCCGATGAGCATAGCACTGAGGGTGCGGTCGAAGTGGTCGAGGATGCCGACGGCCGTTTTCGCGCGGCGGTCGCCGTCCTCGGCGGCGTTTTCGAGCCGCAGGCGGTTGGCCGACGAATACGACATTTCCGACGCAGAAAAGAACGCGGACAGCGCGATGAGCACGACGAGCGCGACAAAATACCACACGATGCTCATGCCGACTCGCCCCCTTTCTCCGGGGCGGCGTCCGCAGGCGCATCTGCCTCAGTCTCCTCCGGCAGCAGGCGCACGACGAGCTTGACGATGCGCTTTTGCTTCATGTCGGAAATGCGCACGTCGAGCCGGTGATAGCGGAAGCCCTCCCGCTCGCGCGGGATGTAGGAAAACTGCTCATACGTCCACTCGCCGAGCAGCTTATACTGCAATTCCTCGTCATCCTCGGGGTCGGTGTAGTCGAGCCGGTCGAACACCTCGCCGACAGTCATCTCGGCATCGACCTCGTAGCGGCCGCCGCCGAGCGGCACGAACGACTCCTCCACGACGTCGTCCTCGTCCCAGATCTCGCCGACGAGCTCCTCGACGATGTCCTCCACGGTCACGATGCCGAGCGTGCCGCCGTAGTTGTCGGTGACGATGGCGAGATTGGCCTTGCGGCGGCTGAGCTCGGGCAGCACCTCGGCAATGAGGGTGCTCTGGTGCACGAACACGGGCTCGTCGAGCAGGGGGCGGACGTCCACGGCCTTGCCGCCGGCTTTGATGCAGGCCTTGATGTATTTGCGGATCTGCAGGATGCCGATCACATTATCAATGCTGTCGGCGTACACGGGCAGGCGGCTGTGGCGCTGCTCGCGCACGTAGGCGAGGATCTCCTCCGGCGGATCGTCCACGTCCACGGCGGCGACGTCCACGCGCGCCGTGATGACGCTCTCGACCGGCACCTCGGCAAACGACAGGGCCGAGCTCATGAGCTCGCCGCGCTCGGCGGTCAGCTCCCCGTCGTCGGTCATGTTTTCAATGATGTCGGCCAGCTCATCCTCCGTCACGGTCACGGCGGGCTCGCTCTGGATGCGGCGGGCGGCGGCGTTGCCGAAGGCGGTGAGGGCGGCGGACAGGGGCTTAAAGAGCACCATGAAAAACCGCAGCGAGCGCGCCGTGCGCATGGCCAGCCGCTCGGCGTATTTCTTGGCGATGCTCTTGGGCAGCATCTCCCCGGCGAAGAACACGACCACGGTCGTGATGAGCGTGCCGGCGGTGACGGCCCACATGCCCCACTGCCGCTGCACGGCCACGGTCACGAGCGTTGCGATCGTCAGGTGCAGAATGTTCGTGCCGATCAGCAGCGTCGTGATCGCCTGATCGAAGTGGTCGAGCACATACATCGCCTGCTGTGCGCGGCGGTTGCCGTGGTCAGCGGCGGCTTTGAGCCGGATGCGGCTCGCGGATGCAAACGCTGTCTCCATGATGGCGAAATAGGCCGCACCAAGGAGCAGCACGATGATAACAGGCAAAAGATTCCATAAATCCTGCTTAGGGCCAGCGTCCATTGCGGATCATCACACTCCTGAATACCTCCCCCGGCCGGTGCCTATCCGGTCGGGAGATAAATTAACGTTCATGATACCATAAAATGCCCGGCGCGTCAACGGGTTTTCTCCTCCGTGACGGCGACATTGCCCGGCCCGGCGAGCTCGCGCAGCTCCTCGACGAGCGCGGGGTGCACGACGCAGCGGGCGGCGGCGCGCTTGCCGGTGTCCTCGAACACGAGCACGAGCTGCTCGTCGCCGGGGAACATTTTCAGGATCAGCTCGATGCGCTTGAGCGCGGGATGCCCGGAATCCGGCAGCCGCACCCAGAGGCGGTGCCGCTTCGGCGGCTCGGGCCGGGGCGGCGGATCGCGGCGCGGCGGCGTGCGCAGGGTCTGGAGTCCCTGCTCGGTCAGCGGCAGGACCTTGTCCGCCACGAGCTGCGGGTCGGATTCGTCGCGCGTCGAGATGCGCCCGGCCACGAACAGCGCGGGATTTTCCTGCGCGAGCAGGTCGCGGCAGGCATCGAGCGCGGGCGAAAACACGAGCACCTCCATGCTGCCGCCGTCGTCCTCGAGCTGGAGGTAGGCCATGCGGGTATTCTTGCGCGTGGCGCGCTCGCGGCTGGCGGTGCAGATGCCGGCGAGCACGACGCGCTGCCCGTCGCGGTAGCGGTGCGCGGCCGCAGCCGGGGCGTGAAAGCTCGCAAGGATGTCACCCATGGGTGCGGCCTTGGCCTGCTGCGCGAGCGCGCGGTAATCGTCCATCGGGTGACCGGTGAGGTAGAGCCCGGTCGTCTCGCGCTCCATGGCCATGAGCTCCGCGCGCGTGAACTCCTCCACGTCCGGCAGCACGAGCTGCGTCGTGTCGGTGGGCGCTCCCCCGTCGTCCGGCGCGCTGAAGAGGTTCATCTGGCCGGTGAGATTCATGCGGCTCTCGCTCGCGGCGCCGTTGAGCACGCGGTCGACCGACTGCATGAGCGCCTTGCGCTTGTAGCCCATGCGGTCAAAGCACCCGGCGCGGATGAGACTCTCGACGGCGCGGCGGTTGAGGTCGTGCCCGTTCATGCGGCGGCAGAATTCGTCAAACGCCGTGAACGGTCCGCCGATCTCCCGCTCGCGCATGAGCGCCTGGATCAGCCCACGCCCCACGCCCTTGATGGCCACAAGGCCGAAGCGCAGGTCACCCTCCTCGACGGTGAAGTCCGCGTCGGACGCGTTGATGTCCGGCGGCAGCAGGCGGATGCCCAGCTCGCGGCACTCGGCGATGTACTCCGTGACCTTCGGCGTGTTGTCGAGCACGGAGGTCAGCAGCGCCGCCATATATTCATGCGGATAGTTGCGCTTCATATACGCAGTGCGGTAGGACACGATGGCGTAGGAAACCGCGTGCGCCTTGTTGAAGGCGTAGCTCGCGAAGGCGAGAATCTCGTCATAGATGTCGTTGGCGGTCTGCTCCGGCACGCCCCTGGCCACCGCGCCGGGGATGCCGCGCTCCGGGTCGCCGTGCACGAAGGCAGCGCGCTCGGCCGTGATGACGGCCTCCTTTTTCTTGGACATGGCGCGGCGGATCATGTCCGCCTGGCCGAGCGAGAACCCGGCCAGCTGCCGGAAGATCTCAATGACCTGCTCCTGATAGACGATGCAGCCGTAGGTCACGGAGAGGATCGGCTCGAGCTGCGGGCAGAGATAGGTGACGCGCTCCGGATGAAACTTGTTTTCGATGAAACGCGGGATGGAATCCATGGGGCCGGGGCGGTAGAGCGCGACAATGGCGGTGAGGTCTTCGATGGACTGCGGCTTCATATTGACGCACACGCCTGTGATTCCGGCGGATTCCAGCTGAAAGACGCCCGCCGTCTTGCCCTCGCCCAGCATGGCGAACGTCGCGGCGTCGCCGTCCGGCAGCCGCTTGAGATCAAAGTCCGGCTCGCGGCGGCGGATGGCGCGGGCGGCGTCGTCGAGGATCGTCAGATTGCGCAGGCCGAGAAAGTCCATTTTGAGAAGGCCAAGCTCCTCAATGGTCGTCATGGTAAACTGCGTGACGATGGTCTCGTCGTTGCGCGCCAACGGCACATAGTCGCTGACGGGATTTGCCGTGATGACGACGCCTGCGGCGTGCGTCGAGGTGTTGCGGGGCATGCCCTCGAGGCCGCGCGCCGTGTCGACGAGCTTTTTGATGCGCTCGTCGCTCTCAACCATTGTGCGCAGCTGCGGCGAGATGCGCAGCGCCTCGTCGAGCGTCATGTGCGGCGTGGCGGGGATCTGCTTGGCCACGGCATCCGTTTCGGCATACGTCAGGTTCATGACGCGGCCGACGTCGCGGATGGCGGCGCGGGCGGCCATGGTGCCGAACGTCACGATCTGTGCCACATGGTCCTTGCCGTATTTGCCCATGACGTAGTCGATGACCTCGCCGCGGCGGAGCTGGCAGAAGTCCGTATCGAAATCCGGCATGCTCACGCGCTCCGGGTTCAGAAAGCGCTCGAAGATGAGGTGATACTGCATGGGGTCCATCTCGGTGATGTGCATGCAATAGGCCGCGATGGAGCCGGCACCGGAGCCGCGCCCCGGCCCGACCGGGATGCCCTGCTCCTTTGCCCAGCGGATGAAATCCGCCACAATGAGATAATAGTCGACATAGCCCATGCGGCTGATAACCGAGAGCTCGTAGTCGAGGCGCTTCTGATACTCCTCGGGGATATTCTCGCCGTAGCGGCGGTGCATCCCCTCCTGCGCCATATTTTTAAGATACTCAAAGTGATCCTGATTCCCGGGCACTTCGAAATGCGGCAGCTTCGTTTTGCCGAACTCGAACTCGACATTGCAGCGTTCGGCTATTTCCGAAGTCCGCTCAACCGCGTCGAGGTACTCCGGAAAGAGCGAGAGCATTTCCTGCTCGCTTTTCAAATAGAATTCCTGGGTTTCAAAGCGCATCCGGTTCAGATCGTCCACCGTCTTGCCGGTCTGGATGCACAGCAGCACATCCTGCATATCCGCATCCTCCCGGCGCAGATAGTGGGCATCGTTGGTGACCACCAGCGGCAGCCCCGTTTCCCGCGCCAGACGCTGCAAACCCTGGTTCACGGGGCGCTGCTTGTCAATGCCATGGTCCTGCATTTCCAAATAAAAATGCTCCGGGCCAAAAATACGGGAGAGCTCCAGAGCCATGCGCTTGGCCTCGTCATAGTTTTCATTCATAAGCGCCTGGGGGATGGCGCCGGCCAGGCAGGCGGACAGGGCGATGAGCCCTTCATGGTGCCCCTCCAGCAGCTCCAGGTCCACCCGGGGCTTTCCGTAGAAGCCGTGCAGGAAGGCCTCGGACACCAGATAACACAGGTTCTCATAGCCCTTCTGATTCTCGCACAGCAGAACCAGGTGGTAGGGGTCATTATCCAATCCGTGAACCCGGTCCGTCATTTTTCTGCGGGCCATATAGACCTCGCAGCCGATAATGGGCTTAATGCCTGCGGCCTTGGCCGCCTTGTAGAAATCAATGCAGCCGTACATAACGCCGTGATCCGTAATGGCCACGGCCGTCTGGCCCAGCTCCTTCACCCGGTCCATCATGCCGTCAATGCGGCAGGCCCCGTCCAGCAAACTGTACTCGCTGTGGACGTGCAGATGTACAAAGCTCATTGCGTGACCTCCTTTGCCATGGAGACAATGCGCTGCAGCCGGTGGTTCATGGCCGGCTTGGTAATGGGCGGCTCCATCATGGCCGCCAGCTCCGAAAGAGAGGCTTCCGGGTTGTTCTCCCGGGCCTGGGCCGCCTGGGCAATCTTCTGGGGCAGCTTTTCCAGCAGGCCACGGTCCCGCAGAACGCGGATCGCCCCCAGCTGCTCCTGGGCTGCCTCCACCACCTTGGAGGTATTGGCATCGTCACAGTTGCAGCAGCGGTTCACCTTGTTGTTCAGCTCTTTTTCCAGCTTTGCCTCCATAATGCCCATGGCCGCCACAGGCGCACCCAGGAAGGTAAGGAAATCGGAAATAAGGTCGCTGTGCTTGAGATAGAGCACCTGGGCCCCGCCCCGGGCAGCCGCCTTGGCAGGGAAGCCCACGGTCTCATGGATCAGGGCCTCGCACTCCCGGGCAACGCTCTTATGCGTGGTGGTGAATTCCAGATGGTAGGCCTTGCTGGGGCTGGTGACGCTGCCCCCGGCCAGGAATGCCCCCCGCAGGAAGGCCGCCTTGCAGCAGTCCTCCTCCACAACCGGCAGATTGATGTGCAGGGCCAGCGTATCCTTGGGTGCAAAGCCGAAGGATTCCATAATGGCGGCAATCTTCTGCCGATCTGTGATCTGAAACACCAGCTTTCCCTTGATTTCCTCCCCCGGGAGGGTATCAAAGCTCACGCCGAAGGCCTTGCGGAAAAGCTTCGGCAGAAGCTTGGCAAAGTCCTGGCTTTCCGTAATAATTTTAATCAGGCTGTCCTGAAAGCAGTTGCAGAACAGCAGAATGCCGAAGCACTCCGCCAGGGCGCAGCAGCCGTCCTGGGGGTACTCCCGGCATATCTCTGCCTTGGCGGAAGCGGAAAAGGATTGCATGGCGTTCCCTCTTTCTCTTTACCAGATGCGAATTTCCGGCTCCAAACGAATGCCGGAATTCTCTTCAACAATATTGGCCACGTCTTCCAGCAGCTGCCGGACCTCTGCGGCAGTGGCCCCGCCCAGGTTCACGGCAAAGCCTGCGTGCTTTTCGGAAATGGCGGCGTTGCCCACGCGGTAGCCCCGCAGCCCCGCCTGATCGATCAGTGCGGCAGCATAGCCCTGCTTCGGGCGCTTGAAGGCCGACCCCGCGCTGGGATAATTCAAGGGCTGGGATGCAGAGCGCTTGGCCTGCAGCTCCTTCATGCGGCCCTTGATGGCCTCCGGATCATCGGGAGTCAGGGCAAACAGCGCGCTGAGCACGATATCGCCCGAATTCTCCAGGCAGCTGTGTCGGTAGGAAAAATCCATTTGGCTGCCCTGCAGGGTGTAGATTTCTCCCGCCACGGTCATGAGCTCTGCGCTCTCACAGACGCGGCCTATCTCCCCGCCATAGGCCCCGGCGTTCATATACACGCCGCCGCCGACGGAGCCGGGAATGCCATGGGCAAATTCCAGCCCGCTTAGGCCTTCCCGGGCTGCAAACATGGCAAGCCGCGTCATGGTGACTCCGGCCATGGCCCGGATATGGGTTTCGTCCACCCGGACAAGTCCGTCCAGGCAGTCCTTCAGGCAGATCACCAGCCCCCGCAGCCCCTCATCCGGGGCCAGAACGTTGGTTCCTGCACCCAGAATAACCGGTTTGCAGTCCAATAAAACGGACTTATTCAAAAGCTGCCCCAATTCCCCGGAATTTTTCGGGAATGCCATCACCTCTGCCGGGCCGCCAATGCGGAAGGAGGTATGCTTTTCCAGGGGCTCCCAAAAGCGCAGGGAGATTCCGGGATAAATTTCTTCGGTTTTCCGCTGAAAATCAGTTAATTCAGTCATAAACGCCTCCGGGTGTAAACTCTTATACAGTATACCACAATTTATACTATTATGCAATGAGGATTTCTGCTCAGTCTGCGTAAGCGTTGCAGCACAACCCAACGTGGTGGATTCCTCCGCTCCGCTATCGCTGCGGTCGGAATGACATACGTTTTTGCGTTGGTTGTTACAAATTTAAATGTACCACGAAAGGCCTTGCAGCCAATGGCGGCAGATTGCCGCCGCTGCATGCGCAATCCCTCTGCGCCCATTGTTCCCGTAATGTTTCCCGCCGCCCTGCCGCCCTAAAATTTAAAGTTATGAGAGAACTATCATAGATTATTGTGTCAAAAAGAAGCTGAATCTGACACTTTCTAAGAATTGCACAAAAGTATTCTCCCCATTTTGTAAGGACTTCCAAAATTGAAAAAAGCCTTGCAATCCCGGGCTTTTGTTTGTTATACTTATAGTGTACAAAACAAGGCCCCTTCCGGCGTAAGGAGGAATATTTATGATATTTATGAAAAAAATAACGACACGGCTGCTGTCCCTGGTGCTGCTGGGGGCCTTTATCCCCAGCTTCGTTTTGGCGGATACATGGTATCTGGATAAGGGCGATATTACCGTCAATGCTACGGGCACGATCCAGACTGTTACCCAGGGAGCTGCACCAGTAGAAGATCCAAATCCCGTCATCACCAGCAATGGGAAGACAGAGAACACCGTCATCATCAATGCGGGGGAAAACGCCACCGCCAACGTGACCCTGGAGAATGTGAATATTGACGTAAGCTCAAATTCGGAAGCCGCCATCACCACACAGGGCCAGGGCGACGTGACCCTGAATCTCTCGGGGAACAACAGCGTTCAGAGCGGCGAATACCACGCCGGTGTACACAAGGGGAATGCCGGGAATCTGACCGTCACCGCCCCAGAGGGCGGCACCGGCAGCCTGAATGCCACCGGCGGTCAAGGCGGTGCGGGCATCGGCGGCGATTCGAGTGGTGGTAACGGCAACAATATCACCATCTCCGGCGGTACTGTCGTCGCCAAAGGCGGCGAATACAGTGCCGGTATCGGCGGCGGCGGTAACAGCAGCCACAACAATGCCAGCAAAATTACAATTTCCGGCGGCAATGTCACAGCCACCGGCGCCGGAAGCGCTGCGGGAATCGGCGGCGGCAACGGCGGAAGCGGCACGGATATTGAGATCACAGGCGGCAAGGTCACGGCCACAGGCGGTGAGCAAGGTGCCGGCATCGGCGGTGGCAACGGTGGCAACGGCAGCAGAATCACCGTCTCCGGCGGTGAGGTCAACGCTGCAGGCAAAGATAACTATGATGGTGGCGGTGCGGGCATTGGCGGCGGCAGCGGCGGCAACGGCAGTAATATTACCGTCTCCAAAGGTATTGTTAACGCCACCGGCGGTAATTATTCCGCAGGCATCGGCGGCGGTAAAAACGGCAGCGGCAGCGACATTACCGTCTCCGGCGGCGAGGTAAAAGCCATCGGCGGCTTCCTTGGGGCAGGTATCGGCGGCGGTAAAGACGGCAGCGGCAGTAACATTGCCATCGAGGGCGGCAAGGTAGAAGCCAGCAGCGTCGGCGGCGGTGCAGGTATCGGCGGCGGATCCCTTGGCAGCGGCAGTAACATTGCCGTATCCGGCGGCGAGGTAACGGCCCAGGGCGGCGTCGGCGGTGCCGGTATCGGCGGCGGTCAAGGAGGCAGCGGCAGTAAGATTACCATCTCCGACGGCAAGGTAACCGCCACTGGTGCCGGTGCTGGTGCCGGTATCGGCGGCGGCTACGAAGGCAGCGGCGAAGGCATTACCATCGAGGGCGGCGAGGTTACGGCCCAGGGCGACGCCGGCGGTGCCGGTATCGGCGGCGGAATTAGCGGTACCGGCAGCGATGTCACGATTTCCGGTGACGCGCAGGTGAAGGTACAGGGCGGCACGACAGGTAGAGACTGGCACAAAGGTGCCGCTATCGGCAACGGCGGCACCCGTACAACGGAGGGAAACGAAGTCTCCCCCAATACCTCTGATTTGAAAGTTGGCGGATTCATCCAGATATACGAGCCCGGTAAGAATATCAATACGGACACACCTGACAGAACCATCGAAGGCCAAAAGGGCGATCATTCCTGGAACGCTGGTGAGGTGACCACCGCCGAGACGGTGCCGGAGAGCAAGGCGGCGGCCTACTGGGTCTCCGACTCTGAGGGCCAGAGTATCCCCTACCAGGCGCAGCAAAAGGACGGCGTACTCACCGTGACCGTCCAGGCGGACACCGCCTCCCTCCGGGGCACCACCGGAAGCCTGGGGCAGCTGGAGGCCCAGGGCATTGCGGAGATCCGGTTCGTCACAAACGGGGCCCAGTCCGCATTCACCCTCTCCGATCTCCTGACCTCCGGCACCGGCAGTTTTACCCTGACCCATGACGGCGACAAGGTCACATTTACCCTGGAAAGCACAGACATCAGCGGGATTCTCAAGTAATGGATTCCATACAAAAAATCGGCGGCAAAATTGCCGCCGATTTTTTGCCTTCCGCTCTTGCCGATTTCACCAGAGCTTCCCTAGTTTTCCGACATGGGTCCGTCCTCCGGCATGTCGCCGTTCCGGGCGGCCCACTGCTCCTTGGTGATGAGGATATCCCGGGGCTTGGAGCCCTGGAAGGGGCCTACAATGCCCTTTTCCTCCATCTCGTCCACGATTCTGGCAGCTCTGGCATAGCCCAGCTTTAACCTGCGCTGGAGCATGGATACAGAGGCCTGTCCGGTTTCCAGTATGACCTCCACGGCGGCGGGGAGCATTTCGTCTCCCTCCAGCTCGGCGTCGTTGGGCTCCGGGTCGGCGGCAGCGCCCTTGCCGCTCTTTCCGGTCTGCTGGGCCTTCTTCTCGATTTCCTCCAGAACCTGCTGGTTGTAGTCAGCCGTATAATTGTCCTTCACGAAGCTGGCAACCGCCTCCACCTCGCTGTCCGTGACGAAGCAGCCCTGGACACGCAGCGGCTTGCCGCAGCCGATGGGGGCATAGAGCATATCGCCCTTGCCAACCAGCTTCTCCGCGCCCTGGGTGTCCAGAATGATCCGGGATTCCATAGCGGAGGCCACGGAGAAGGCAATTCTGGAGGGAATGTTGGCCTTCATCAGGCCGGTGATCACGTCTGCGGAGGGACGCTGGGTGGCAATGATCAGGTGCATTCCGGAAGCACGGCCCATCTGGGCAATGCGGCAGATGGAATCCTCCACCTCCTTGGCGGCTACCAGCATCAAGTCCGCCAGCTCATCGATGATGACAATGATCTGTGGCAGCTTCTGGCCGCCCTCCTCATTGGCAACAATGCTGTTGTAGGATTCCAGATCTCTTACACCGGCATCGGACATGAGCTTGTAGCGGCGCAGCATTTCCGTCACGGCCCACTGGAGGGAACCTGCGGCCTTCTTGGGATCTGTGACCACGGGGATCAGCAGCTGGGGAATGCCGTTATAAATGCCCAGCTCCACCATTTTGGGGTCTACCATGATGAGCTTCACATCCTCGGGGCCTGCCTTATAGAGCAGGCTGATGATGATAGAGTTCATACACACGGATTTACCGGAACCGGTGGTACCGGCGATGAGCATATGGGGCATCTTCGCAATGTTGCCCACAATGCAGTTGCCTGCAATGTCCTTGCCCACGGAGAAGGAGGACTTGCCCTTGGCCTGGGCAAAGGCCGGGGAATCGATGACCTCCCGCAGGGACACGGTGGTCACCGTCCGGTTGGGCACCTCAATGCCCACAATGGAGATTTTCCCGGGCACGGCGGCAATTCGCACACCGGAAGCGCCCAGGCTCAGGGCAATGTCATCGGCGCAGCCGGTGAGCTTGCTCAGCCGGACGCCCTTGTCCAGCTCCACTTCATACCGGGTAACGCTGGGGCCACGGGTCACATTGATAATATGGGCATCGATGTGGAAGGAAGCCAGGGTCTCGTTGAGCCGCCGGGAGTTCTCCCGCATTTCCTCGGTGCCGTCGGCACTGGTTCCGGCGGGACGGCGCAGCAGTTCAATGGGTGGGAACCGGTAGGCCGTCTGTTCGGCGGCGCTGCCCTGGGCAATCTCGGCGGCGACCTGCTTGGCAGACTCCGCCGCCTCCTTGGTGGTCACCTTGCCGGGCTTCTCTCCGGTATTCTCCGGAGGGACAATGGGCTTGGCAGGCCGCTCCGGCTTCACAAGCTTTGGCATCTTCTCCGGAATCGGGGGCTGCTCCGGCTCCCGTTTGAGCTCCTGCTTTTTCTGCTTAGCCGGCTCTTCCGGGGTCTTCTCCACGGGAATGCCCCGGGTAACCGGCTGGGCAGGCGCGCCATATATGGGGGTATCAATATCCAGGTCGATGGTGTTCATCACGTCCGCAGCCCGGGCAGGTGTTCCGGAAGGGGCACTGCGGCGCTCCTGGGGCGGCTCTGCCTGGGCAGGGGCGGCAGGGGCGGCCGCCGGGGCGGGACGCTTCTTCTGTACCGGCTGGGGTTGAGGCTCCAGCTCATCGATGGTCATCTGCACGGGCTTATTCTTGGCCTGCTTCTTCTCGATCCGCTTCGTGGCAATATGGTTCACCACGGCGGCAGCAGGCTCCACATAGTCTGCCTCTTCCTTCTCCCAATCCTCTTCTCTGGGCCGCTCAGCAATGGCCTTGATAAGGCTGGGGATGGTGATCTGCACAGAGCCCAGCAGGGTCAGCAAAGCGCCCAGGCCGAAGAGCAGATAAGAAATCACATTGCCGCAAGCCCAGCGGACCAGCATTGCCAGACCGCCGCAGAGCACGCCGCCGGTGGTCCCGGCAGCGCCGCCGGTATAGAGGTCCGCAACGACACCGATTCCCTCTGCCATGCCCTGGGTCTGCACGGCCAGATGGTAGATGCTGCCGCAGAAGAATACAAAGCAAATCACGCACACACTGCGCATAACCGGCTTCTGCTTCCTGCCGAAGGTCTGAATCACGAAAATCGCCGCCAGAGCGGGTATGGCGAAATAAAAGCCCACCTGGCCCAGCAGGCCCAGGATCACGGATTTCAGCACCTTTAGCAGGGCCCCATCCGGATTAATGGCGATGACCAGGAACAGCACAAACAGGCAGGCGCAGAGAACCGCCGCCAGAACATTAGGCGACAGGCCCCCGGCAAAATCCTGGTTACTCTTTTTCACCTTTTCGGGATTTTTCTTTTTGGGTGGGGTAGATTTGCTGCCGGATGACCCGGCGGGCGTCTTCTTTTGTGCACCGGCGGCCTTCATTTCCGCCTGCGTTGGCTTCTTTTGTGCCATGAATATCCTCCAAACCATAAAAACTGAACCGTATGCGAAAGCCAGAACTTCCCTGACCGGGAAGTCTGGCTCTCATGCTACCAGATTCAGGAAGAATGCAAACAGGGCGAGACCCCAGCAATAGAATGCAAATACAGAAAAGCTATGCTCCGCCACAATGCGCCGCAGCAGCTTCACACCCCCAAGGGCGCCCAGGAAGCTGGCAAAGCCTGCGCACAGATAGGTCAGCACCAGGCTGAAGGTCACGCCCTCAAAGCCCCCGGAGATCACCCGGGCACCGTCGCAGACCACCGTACAGGCCTCTATAACGATTCCCACGGCCATGGCATTTTCCAGGGCATACTTTCTGTCCACACCGCATACGGACCCGATGGACACCATAGCCCCAATGCCGGAAATGCCCGGCAGCACAGAGGCCGCACCGCCCAGGCCCATCAGGAGGCCCTCCACCCGGCTCATGGTGCGGCAATCCTTATTTCCTGTGGGCAAAAACTGCGGAATATAGAGGATCGCTCCATTGAGCAGCAGCATCAGCGAAACCGCCAGAAGGCTTTGGCCAAGGCTTTGCGTAAGATTATAAAGAAAATAGGCCGGAACCACCGGAATAACCATAGTCCTGAGCAGGCGGAAGTCCATGAGGCTCTTGGTGTCCAAGGGCCGTCTTCGCTTCTTTTTGGGAATGCGCGCCAGAGCCAGGGCCCGGTTGATGCGGGTCAGCTGGGGGCGGCATATCTTGTACAGCGCCAGAAAAATGCCAAGATGCATCATCAGCAGCATCAGGTCGCTATTGCCGGAGGCTCCAAATATTTTCAGCAGCAGAATGCCATGGGCTCGGGAAGAAATCGGCAGTACCTCTGCTGCACCGGACAAGAAACTATAGACAAAATTTTGCAGCCAAGTCACACCTGCCGCCTCCTTCACAGAAAATTTCAATTTATAATAACATAGATCTGCGGGAATTTCCAGTATTATTTTTCCTTCCCACAAAATGCAGGCAGGACGCGGCATTGCGTCCTGCCTTATTGTTCAGATATTCCCGAATGCAGGGACCGCCGATTTCTGTGCTATTGCGTTCACATAGCACTGCTCGACCCGCCGGGCGAACTGTTCCGTGCTGTAGGGTCTGGCCGCCTCCACCGCATTGCGGCGGATCCGATTTCCGATGGGGCTGAAGGAGAGAATCAGGCTCTCCAGCAGCTGCTCGTCACTGTCCCCGGACAGGACCGCGCTGACGCCGTCTGTGAAGACGCCCAGAAGGCAGGGATCGTCCACCGCGCAGACGCACAACCCGGAAGCCGCCGCTTCGATATAGGTCAGGCCCTGGGTCTCGGAATGGGAGGCACTGACGAACACATCGCCGATGGCATAGTACCGGTCGATCTCCTCCCAGGGCTTGGAGCCCACAATGGATATGCTGTCCGCCATCCCCAGGGCCAATGCCTGCTCCTGCAATTCCGCCCGCAGCGGGCCTTCGCCAATGATGACCAGCTGCACGTCCGGACAGTGCTCATGCAGCTCCGGAAAGATCCGCAGGATCTTTTCGATATTCTTTTCCTTTGCCAGCCGCCCGATGTTCAACAGCACCCGCTTTCCCTCCGGAATGCCGCATTCCGCCCGGGTTGCCGCCTTTTCCTCTGCGCTGTGCCTTTCCGGCGAGAAGCGCCCCAGGTCCATGCCGCTGGGGATGATGTCAATGGGTGCTTCCACCCCATACTGCCGCAGCAGATTCTCCGTTTTGGCCGTGGGTACGATCACCCTGTCAAACCGGTCGCACCACCACTCACTATAGCGCTTGGCAAGGCTTTTGGCAGTGTTGTCCCCGTGACCGTGGGTAACATAGTATGTATAGTCTTCCCACACCGTGTGATAGGTATGCACCCGAACGCAGCCCGTATGGCGGGCAACATAGGTACCCAAAAAGCCCATGACAAACTCACTGTTGGTATGCACCACATCAAAATGCATATCCAGAGCCTGTCGGATGGTCCCCATGCCGGGGAACGCCACATTTCTGTCCCGCAGAAGGATAAACTGTGCCGATTCCAGGTAATGCAGGGTGTCGCTCTGGAATTCCTCCCACCCCTTGCACTTGGGTGCATAGACATGGACCGTATGTCCCATTTTCTGCAATTGCTGATATAGATTCAGGCAGGAGGTAGCCACGCCGTTGATTTCCGGATAAAAGGTATCCGTAAAAATGCCAATAATCATAGCTTATTCCTTTCAGGGTCTTTTTTACCATTCCCAAGGATTATAGCATAGACAGCCCGGAAACGCAAACCGCATATGCAAAAATAAAGAAATCTTAATTGATTTTCCCGATCCATTCCTCTTTTTTCATTGATTTACCCTCGTAAATGGATTATAATGGAGAAAATAAAGCAGAAAGGAGGCTGTCCATGGATTCCAAAGAACTCTCTCAAACCGGCAGACAGCTTTTGAACAAAGGAAAAAAGAGCTTCATCCGGGCTGTTTTTAACAGAAAAACGCTGCTGTTCGTCTCTTTGCTGCTGCAAGCCGGGATTCTGTTTTCCCTGTACTTCTGGTTCGAAGACAATATTCCATTGTTCTTAGGCGGCAGCGCGCTGTTTACCGTTGCGGTCATGCTGATTCTGGTGAACAGCTCCATGGATGCCAGCGCAAAAATCACATGGCTCCTCGTGATTGACTTGCTCCCCGTGTTCGGCTGCGCTCTGTACATCTGGACGCAGAGCGAATGGGGCCGCAGAACATTGCAGGCCCTGGTAGCCAGAAGCGAGGTGCTGTCCCACCACCTGATCCACTCCCGGGAGGATACTCTGGAGCAGCTTCAGCAGGAAGACCCGGGCGCGGCAGGCCTGGCCCGCTACATTGGCTCCTGCGGCAGCTTCCCGGTCTACACCAATACCCAGGTCACCTATTTCCCCCAGGGAGAAGACAAATGGGCGCAGATGCTCATAGAGCTGGAAAAAGCGGAGCATTCCATCTATCTGGAGTACTTTATTCTCCGGGAAGGCCTTATGTGGGGCAAGGTCCTGGAGATTCTGGAGCGAAAAGTGCAGCAGGGTGTGGATGTCCGGCTGCTGTATGACGGCACCTGTGAGCTCACCACCCTGCCGGAGGGCTACCCGCAAAAAATGGAGGCCCTGGGCATCCGCTGCAAGATGTTCAGCCCCATCTCCCCCATCGTTTCGTCCCACTACAACTACCGTGACCACAGGAAAATTCTGGTAATCGACGGTAAGACCGCCTTCACCGGCGGGGTCAATCTGGCGGACGAATACATCAACCACATAGAGCGCTTCGGCCACTGGAAGGACACTGCAATCATGCTCAAGGGCGACGCCGTGGAGAGCTTCAGCCTCATGTTTTTGCAGATGTGGAACATCGACGAAAAGCTGCCCCAATTTCCGGAGCAGCTGGACGTTCCGGAGCCCGCCCCTGCACGGGGCTACGTCATCCCCTATGCGGACAGCCCCATGGACAAGGAAAAGCTGGGCGAAATGGTCTATATCGACATTCTGAACCGCGCCCACAGCTACGTCTATATCATGACGCCCTACCTGATTCTGGACGGAGAAATGGAAACCGCCCTGAAATTCGCCGCCAAGCGGGGCGTGGACGTGCGAATCATCCTTCCGGGCATCCCGGACAAAAAAATCCCCTACGCCCTGGCCAAGACCCACTACAAGGCGCTGCTGTCCGCCGGTGTGAAGCTCTATGAGTACACCCCCGGCTTTGTCCACGCCAAGGTCTTCCTCAGCGACCGGCGGGAAGCCGTGGTAGGCACCATCAATCTGGACTACAGAAGTCTGTACCACCACTTTGAATGCGCCGCCTATCTGAAGGACGTGGACTGTCTGGAGGACATCTGGCAGGATTTTCAGAATACAATGGGCTCCTGCCGCCCAGTCACCTGGCAGACCCTCCGGCAGGAGCCCTTCCTGGTGAAGCTGACCGGGTACCTGGCCAAGGTCATAGCGCCGCTGCTGTAAGCATGAATCAAAATGGGAGGATATTTTATGAATGTATTGATGATCAACGGAAGCCCCCGAGGAAGCGGCAATACCGCCATCGCCCTGCGGGAAATGAAAAATGTCTTTGCCCAGGAGGGCATTGAGGTCACAGAGCTGAATGTGGGCGCCAAGGCCGTCCGTGGCTGCATTGCCTGCAACAAATGCGCAGAGCTTGGCAAATGCGTCTTTGACGATGCCGTCAACGAAGCCGCCCCCCTGCTTGCCAAGGCAGACGGTGTGGTCGTGGCAAGCCCCGTGTACTATGCCTCTGCCAACGGCAATCTGATTTCCTTCCTGGACCGGCTGTTCTACAGCAGCCGGTGCGATCTGACCATGAAGGTAGGCGCCAGCGTGGTCTGCGCCCGCCGGGGCGGCTGCTCCGCCACCTTTGACGAGCTGAACAAATACTTTACCATTTCCGGAATGCCGCTGGCCTCCAGCCAATACTGGAACAGCATCCACGGCCGCCTGCCCGGCGAGGCAGAGCAGGACGAGGAGGGCAAGCAGACCATGCGCGCCCTGGCCAGAAACATGGCATTTCTCATGAAGAGCATCGCTCTCGGGAAGGAAGCCTACGGCCTGCCCGAAAAAGAGCCCCGGGTTGCTACCCACTTCATCCGCTAAGAACGCCAATGCACTGAAAAATGGAACAATTATTGATCGTTGAAGATGATGCGGGCTTAAACCAAGGGCTGTGCAAGGCGCTGAACGCGGAAAATCGGCAGCTTATTTCCTGCCGGGACCTGAAAGCGGCGCGGGAACAGCTGCTTTGCGGAAAAGCATCCTTGATTTTGTTGGACATCAATCTGCCGGATGGCAGCGGACTACAGCTGCTGCGGGAAATAAAAGAGGGTACGCCGGATGTTCCCGTCATTCTTCTGACGGCAAATGACACGGATATGGACATTGTGGACGGGCTGGAACGGGGCGCCGACGATTACATTACCAAGCCCTTTTCCCTTTCAGTCCTGCGGGCAAGGGTAAACACCCAGCTGCGAAAGCAGGTGTCGGTCCGCAGCAGTGGGGCGGTCCAAATCGACCATTTCCGCTTTGATTTTGCGGCCATGTGCTTTTACGCAGGAGATGCAAAAGTCGAACTGAGCAAAACGGAGCAAAAGCTGCTGCACCTGCTTGTAGAAAACCGGGGCCAAACCGTGCCCCGAAACGTATTGGTGGACAGAATCTGGACGGATGGCGCGGAATATGTGGATGAAAACGCCCTCTCCGTTGCGGTAAAGCGTCTGCGGGATAAGCTTGGCGCACAGGCATATATCAAAACGGTATACGGCATTGGCTACAGCTGGGTAAGAGCGGATGAATAAGACAGAAGTTGTATTTTTTCTGCTGTGCTTTCTTGCAGCCGCCGCCATTGTATGGCGGGAGCGGCGAAAAAGCCGGAAAACCATGGAACATATCGAAAAAATGCTGGATGCCGCAATGGACGGTTCCTTTTCTGAAACCACCTTTGATGAGAGCAAGCTCTCCGCATTAGAGACAAAATTTGCCCATTATCTTTCCGCAGCGGAAACCTCCTCCCGAAACCTGGCCCGAGAAAAGGACAAAATCAAAGCACTGGTTGCCGATATCTCCCATCAAACCAAAACGCCCATTGCAAACCTGCTGCTATACAGTGAGCTTCTGCAGGAAGAAGCCCTTCCCCCATCGACCGAGGCAAATGTGGACACACTCCACGCGCAGGCTAAGAAGCTTCAATTTTTGATTGATGCTCTCGTGAAGCTGTCCAGGCTGGAAAACGGGATCATTTCCCTTTCCCCAAAACGCACAGCACTGCAGCCGCTGCTTCAAAGCGCCGCGGAGCAGTACGCCGCCAAGGCTGCCGAAAAGGGATTGGCCCTGCACCTATACGATACCGAAGCTTCTGCCGTTTTTGACCCAAAATGGACGGCGGAAGCCCTGACAAATCTGATTGACAACGCAATCAAATACACGCCGCACGGCGAAATTACCATCCGCGCGGACAGCTACGAAATGTTCGCGCGAATCGACATCTCGGACACCGGCCCAGGCATCCCGGAACGGGAACAGGGAAAGATATTTACCCGCTTTTATCGTGGGGAAACCGTGCAGAAGCAGGAAGGCGTTGGTATTGGGCTATATTTGGCCCGCCAGATCATCTCCGGCGAAGGGGGCTACATCAGGGTTACCTCTGCCCCCGGAGAAGGGAGCACTTTTTCCGTATTTCTGCCGAAATAACCTCGATTCTTTCAAAACTGTTAGAATTCATCTTCTGACGGAAAGAATGTGGAAAGAATCCTATGCGATAATCTGTATGCGGCAAAGGATGTTTTCTTTGCGCGCATACAGATTTTTTCATGGAGGTACTCATTTATGGCAATTCTACAGGCCCAGGGGCTGAAAAAAATTTATGGCTCCGGCGACAATGCGGTTCACGCCCTGGATGGCGTTGATCTGCGTGTGGAAAAAGGTGAATTTGTTGCCATCGTCGGCACATCCGGCTCCGGAAAATCTACCCTGCTGCATATGCTCGGCGGGCTGGACCGGCCTACGGAGGGCACGGTTACGGTTGACGGGCAGGAGATTTTCGCCTTGAAAGAGGAAGCGCTGACCATCTTCCGCCGCCGGAAAATCGGCTTCGTATTTCAGGCTTTCAATCTTGTTCCGGTGCTGAATGTATACGAGAACATCGTCCTGCCCATTGAGCTGGACGGCGGAAAAATCAATAATGCATTTGTCGGGCAGATCGTACAGACCCTGGGGCTGGAAAAAAAGCTGGACGCGCTGCCCGGCCAGCTCTCCGGCGGGCAGCAGCAGCGGGTGGCAATCGCCCGGGCTTTGGCGGCGGCCCCGGCCATCATTCTGGCAGACGAGCCAACCGGCAATCTGGACAGCAAAACCAGTCAGGATGTGCTGAGCCTATTGAAGGTGACCAGTCAGAAATTCGCCCAAACCATCGTGATGATCACCCACAATGAGGAAATCGCCCAGCTGGCTGACCGGATCATCCGCATTGAAGATGGCCGCATCGTCACAGGCCGCTGAGGAGGTGGCTGTGATGAAGGTTTCAAACCAGAAATGCATCCGCAGGCTCAGCTTCCGGTTTCTCCGGGCCAACCGGCGGCGGAACCGGATCGCGGTTTTCGCCATTGCTTTGACGACGCTGCTATTTACGTCTCTATTTACCATTGTCCTGTCCCTGAATTCCAGCTACGAAACCTACCAGTTCCGGCAATTAGGCGGCTATGCCCACGGTACATTTAAGGACGTATCCCCGGAGCAGGCAGAGCGGATCGCTGCCCACCCGAACGTGAAGGAGGTGGGCGCGCGAAAGGTCATCGGCATCAGCACAGAGGGCGTTTTTGCCAAGATCCCGGCTGAAATCAGCTATATGGATGCAAACTGCACCAAGTGGAGCTATGCCACCCCCACCACCGGGCGCATGCCCACAAGCGGAAAAGAAGTGGCCATGGATACTGCGGCCCTGCAAACGCTTGGTATCACGCCGGAATTGGGAGCAGAGGTCACCGTTTCCTATTCCGTCACGGACAAGGATCAGACAGCCTTCCCTGTGACGGACACCTTCACCCTGGTGGGCTTCTGGGACTATGACGACTTGATGCCTGTTCACTACATCAATATCCCCGCAGACTATGCCTCCTCCATTGAAGCCCAGGCAGCGGAACAGGGGCTGGAACCTTTCCGTGTGGATCTGAATGTGATGATGGCGTCCGCTGCCAACATTCGGGGACAGATGGAGCAGGTAGATTCCGACCTGGGTTACACCTGGGACAGCTACGGCGATCCAAACAGCGTTCGAATCGGTGTCAACTGGGGCTATACCACTTCCCAGATGGCATCCCAGCTCGACCCCCAGACGGTGATTGCCATAGCGGCCTTTCTCCTGCTGGTGATTTTCACCGGATATCTGATTATTTACAACATCTTCCAGATCTCCGTCACCGGGGACATTCGATTTTATGGCCTGCTGAAAACCATCGGCACAACGCCCCGCCAGTTAAAGCGCATCATCCGACAGCAGGCGCTGCTTCTGTGCGTCATCGGCATTCCGGCGGGTATGCTGCTGGGCTACGGCGTTGGCGCAGTCCTGACCCCTGTTGTGATGGCCAGGACAACCTTCGGCGCCGGGATCACCACCATCAGCGCCTCTCCCCTGATTTTTCTTGCTTCCGCTTTGTTCGCCCTGGTCACCGTTCTGCTGTCCTGTTCCCGTCCGGGTAAGATTGCCTCAAAAGTTTCTCCGGTGGAAGCAACAAAGTACACGGAAATTGTAAGGAGCAAAAAGAAGCGCCGTACTACCCGTGGTGCAAAAGTATATCAAATGGCTTTTGCCAACTTGGGGCGCAATAAAAGGAAAACGGTTCTTGTGGTTATCTCTCTTTCGCTTTCGGTGGTACTTCTCAATATCCTGGTCACTTTTACAGGTGGTTTCGATATGGAAAAGTATCTGGCAAAACAAACCTGTGCTGACTTTATCGTAAGCTCTACGGATTATTTTCGGTACAATCGCTCCGAAAGCTATATTTCTCAGGAACAAATGGAACAAATCAAAGCGAATACCTCTCTGTCCCTGTCCGGTTGTGGTTATACGCTGACCGGTTATACTCCATATGCCTGGATGCGCGAGGAGCACTGGCTGCAGGACATGATGCACTATACTTCCGAGGAAAATGCGAAAGCCCTATTGGAACAGAGAGATCGCCGTGGTGATCTTGTGGGCGAGAGTACGTTAATGGAAGGCTTGGATGATTCCTTGTTTGATAAATTAACTGTGGTAGAGGGCGACATATCTCCTATGTTTCAAAAAGATACAAATGCCATCGCTGCAGTCGTTCGTACAGATGATTACGGAAATGTGCGCAATCCTGATTCTTACCCGCCTGTCGGTTCTGTTCAGACCATAACCTATATTGATGAAGGACATTATATTGACAGCCGTACCGGAAACCTCTGCGATGAAAATACGCCTGCAAAATACGTACAGTTTCAGCTTTCTGCCAGCCATGATGTAGCTTATACAATCTGTGCTTATGTCACAGTGCCGTACTCCATGAGCTTCCGTTCTTATTCACCAGGCTATAGTTTTGTGCTTCCCATCGAGAAACTCAACCATGACAGCCGGCACGAAAGTATCCCGATGTTTTATCTGTTCGATACGCCCGATAACACAAGCGAAGCATCCGCGGAGAATTACCTCGCCGATTTAACTGCTGACAATTTGTCCGGATTGATGTATGAAAGCAAAGCAAAAATCCGGGCAGAATTCGAGAGCTTCCAGACCATGTTTCTGCTGCTGGGTGGGCTGCTCTGCGCCATTGTCGGCCTTGTGGGCATTCTCAACTTCTTCAATGCCATTATGACGGGGATCCTTTCCCGCAGAAGAGAATTTGCGGTTCTCCAGGCGGTGGGAATGACCGGCAGGCAGCTCAACGCGATGCTGGTTTATGAGGGACTGTTCTATGCCCTGGGCTCTGCCGGGGCCGCGCTGGTTCTTTCGGTCATGATGAGTCCCTTGCTTGGAAAACTTATGGAAAAAATGTTCTGGTTTTTCAGCGCCAGGTTCAATGTGATCCCCGCGCTTACCGCCATTCCCCTGTTCGCGCTGCTTGGCTGGCTGATTCCCACCGCCATGCATAAACAGGCGATGAAATACAGCGTGGTGGAACGGCTGCGGGACGCAGAGTAATTCCCCATAACAAAAGACATCCCTCTGCCGCAATGGCGGAGGGATATTCTTATAGACGTGGTTTATGCCTTTACGGCGTTCAGGATGCACTTCACCAGTTCGTCCCGGCCGTCGCCCTTCTCGGCAGAGAAGGGGATCACAGGGCAGCTCTCGGGCAGCTCCAGGTCGGCGCGGATGGTGGCGAGGTTCGGCTCCAGCTCGCTTTTTTTCAGCTTGTCCTTCTTGTTGGCAAGAACCACAAAGGGGCAGCCGGAATCCAGAAACCACCTGGCCATGGTGATATCGTTGTTCGTGGGCGGATGGCGGTAGTCCACAATCAGCACCCCCAGGGTAATGCGGTTGGCAGCGAAATAGTCCTCCATGAGCTTTGCCCAGCGGTCCTTTTCCGCCTGGGGTACCTTTGCAAAGCCGTAGCCGGGCAGGTCCACCAAATAGCAGGTTTTATCCAGCAAAAAATAGTTCACATGGACGGTCTTTCCCGGCTTATCCCCCACCTTTGCCATGCTCTTGCGCTGCAAAAGGCGGTTGATGACGGAGGATTTGCCCACATTGGACTTGCCCGCAAAGGCAATCTCCGGCAGCCGTTTTCCCGGAAAATCCTTGGGCGAGGCGGCGGAAATCAAGAATTCTACGTTCTGAAAATTCATAGCCGCCTCCTTACTGCTGCAGCTCCGGCCGTCTTGCCTTGGCGGAAACGTCCTCAGGCAAGCTGCCCAGAATGGCGGGGTTCATCTCCGCAGTCCGGTTCAGCGCCGCATTCAGCACCGTATCCACCGTAGAAGCGCTGATGAAATTCAGCTGCTTGCGGACGGTCTGGTCGATCTCTTCCAGGTCCCGCTCGTTGTCCTTGGGAATAATGACCGTGCGGATGCCGTGGCGAAGCGCCGCCATGGTCTTCTCCTTCAGGCCGCCAATGCGCATGACCCGGCCCCGAAGGGAAATTTCGCCGGTCATGGCCACATCCCGCCGGACGGTGGTATTGGTCAGGGCGGAGACGATTGCCGTACAGACCGTCACACCGGCACTGGGGCCGTCCTTGGGCACAGCGCCCTCCGGGAAATGGACATGGATATCCTTGGTCTTATAGAAGTCCGCGGGAACGCCCAGCTTCTGGGCGTTTGCCCGGATATAGCTCAGGGCAGCATGGGCAGACTCCTTCATGACGTTGCCCAGGTTGCCGGTGAGCTCCAGCTTTCCGGAGCCCTCCATCACATTGACTTCCACTTCCAGGGTCTCGCCGCCTACGCTGGTCCAGGCCAGGCCCGTGACCAGGCCCACCTGGTCGCTGCCCGGCAGACGGTCCGGCAGGAATTTGCGGATGCCCAGGAAGTCCTCCAGATTGCCGCCGGTGACGGTGATTTTCTTGGGCTCCTCCTGGGAAAGCAGCTGCATATCTGCCTTCCGGCAAATGGCCCCGATTTCCCGCTCCAGGTTCCGAACGCCGGATTCCCGGGTATAGCAGCAGATGATCTCCCGAATGGCATCATCCGTAATGCGCAGCTGGGTCTTTTTCAGGCCGTGCTTTTTCAGCTGCTTGGGCACCAGGTAATTCTTGGCAATCATGAGCTTCTCTTCATCGGAATAGGAGCCCAGTTCGATGATCTCCATACGGTCCAGCAGGGGTCTGGGGACGGTATCCAAGGTGTTGGCGGTGGTGATGAACATTACATCGGACAGGTCGAAGGGAATCTCAATATAATGGTCCCGATAGGTGCTGTTCTGCTCCGCATCCAGCACCTCCAGCAGCGCCGCGCTGGGGTCGCCCCGGTAGTCTGAGCCCATTTTGTCGATCTCGTCCAGCAGGACAACGGGGTTGGAGGTCCCGGCCTGGGCCATGGCCGTCATGATGCGGCCGGGCATGGCTCCCACATAGGTCTTCCGGTGGCCCCGGATATCGGCCTCGTCATGGACGCCGCCCAGGGAAATGCGGACCATCTTCCGGTTCATGCACCGGGCAATGGAATAGGCAATAGAGGTTTTGCCCACGCCGGGAGGGCCTACCAGGCAGAGAATCTGGTGCTGGCTGTCCGGGGCCATCTGCTTGACGGCCATGGTCTCCAGAATCCGCTCCTTCACCTTTTCCATGCCGAAGTGATCCTTGTCCAGCACCTTGCGTGCAGCGGCCACATCCACCCGGTCCTTGGTCTTCACATTCCACGGAAGATCCAGCACCGTGTCCAGATAGTTGCGCAGGACGGAGGCTTCGGAGGAGCCGAAGGGCTGCTTCTTCAGCTTTTCGGCATCCTTGATCAGCTTCTTCTCCTGCTCCTCGGCAAGATGCAGCTTCTTGATGCGGGCAATGTCCTCGTCCAGCTCTGCATTCTCGTCTTCCTCGCCCAGCTCTTCCCGAATGGCACGCATCTGCTCGCGCAGATAGTAGTCCCGCTGGTTCTGGTCCATATTGACCCGGGTCTTGTCCTGGATCTCGGATTCCAGCTTCAGAACCTCAATCTCCCGGCGCAGCATGGCAACTGCCATTTCCAGGCGCTTGGTGGGGTTCAGCTGGGCCAAAAGGGCCGCCTTGTCCTGGATGTCCAGGCCGGAATTCTGGCCGATGGAATCCGCCAGGAAGCCGTCGTCATCGCTGGCAAGCATTTTCAGCTGAATCAGCTGAGCCGGGTGCTCCGTGTACTCCGTATAGGCGGCGTAGAGACTGTTGGCCTCCCGGCGCAGCGCCTGGCTTCTGGGGCCGCTGCCGCTCTCCGGGCAGGAGACAGACTCCACCTGCCCGGCCAAATACGGCTCTGTCTGCCGCATTTCCGTAATGCGCCCCCGGGAAAGGCCGGTGACCAAGACTCGCAGATTTTCATCCTGGGCCTTCAGCACCTGCTTGACCTGGACAATGGTACCCACGGTATACAGGTCTCCCAGCTTGGGGTCGTCCACCATGATGTCCTTCTGGGGCGTCAGAAAGAGGGTCTGATTCTCCTTCATCGCCGCCTCCAGCGCCAGGGCAGACTTGGGCCGGCCCACATCGAAGTGGACCGTCTGATCCGGGAAAATGGCCAGCCCCCGCAGGGCCAGGACCGGCATATTCCCGGCATAAATCATCTCGCTCATTGTATTTTCCCTCCTTTGTGGAGTTAATGGCACCAAAAAGTACCTATGAAGACAAAAGGGGGCAGATTTCTCCGCCCCCTTAAAGCATTATTTCTTCCCGTTCAGGGGCTCTCTGGGATGAGCAGGATCTCGCACAATGGTAGGCTGCCCACCCTCGACGCATTCCGGTGTCAGAATCACCTTCTGGATGGTCAGATCCGAGGGAATCTGGAACATGATGTTCGTCATGATTTTCTCCAGAATTGCCCGCAGGCCTCTGGCGCCGATCTGGCGGTCAATGGCCTTCTTGGCAACGGCCTTCATGGCATCCTCGGTGATCTCCAGAGCCACGCCGTCCATCTCCAGCAGCTTCTGATACTGGCGGACAATGGCGTTCTTGGGCTCTACCATAATGCGAACCAGGTCCTCCTGGCTAAGACTCTCCAGGCAGGCGATCATGGGCATACGGCCAATGAGCTCAGGGATAATGCCGAACTTCATCAGATCGTGGGGCTCCACCTGGGCAAGCAGCTTGCCCACATCCCGGTTCTTCCGGCTTTCCACCGGCGCATCAAAGCCGATGGTGCTCCGGTCCGTCCGGGCCTCAATGATCTTATCCAGCCCATCGAAGGCGCCGCCGCAGATGAAGAGGATATTGGTGGTATCTACCTGGATCATCTCCTGCTGGGGGTGCTTCCGTCCGCCCTGGGGCGGGACATTGGCAACGGTGCCCTCCAGGATTTTCAGCAGCGCCTGCTGCACGCCCTCGCCGGACACATCCCGGGTAATGGAGGTATTCTCGCTCTTGCGGGCGATTTTGTCCATTTCATCGATGTAAATAATGCCCCGCTGGGCCAGCTCCACGTCAAAATCCGCAGCCTGCAGGAGGCGAAGCAGAATGTTCTCCACGTCGTCGCCCACATAGCCGGCCTCGGTCAGCGTGGTAGCGTCTGCAATTGCAAAGGGCACGTTGAGAATCCTGGCCAGAGTCTGTGCAAAGAGGGTCTTGCCGCAGCCCGTGGGGCCGATGAGCAGAATATTGCTCTTCTGCAGATCCACATCGGAATTGTCCGGGAACGTAATGCGCTTATAGTGATTGTAGACCGCAACGGACAGGGCGATTTTGGCCTCTTCCTGACCAATGATATAGTGGTCCATGAAGGCCTTCATTTCCATGGGGGTCGGCAGCTTCTCCAGCTTGGGGGCACCGCCGCCCACATCGATCTCATCCCGCAGCAACTCGCTGCAGGCCTGCACACAGTCGCTGCAGATATACACGCCGGGGCCGGCAATCAGCCGACCGGCCTGGGACTCCCGCTTCCCGCAGAAGCTGCATCGAACCGGCGGCTCACTTGTTCTTGCCATTTTCCGGCACCTCGTTTCTCTTAAAAATCAATGATGCTCCAGAACCCGGTCGATGAGGCCGAAGGCCTTTGCCTCTTCCGCATTCAGGAAATTATCCCGCTCGCAGGCGGCGGTGACCTCTTCGAGGCTCTTGCCGGTATTCTCGGACAGGATGCGGTTCATCCGGGTCTTGACGTTTTCCAACCGCTTCAGATGAATGGCCATGTCCGTAATCTGACCCTGGGTGCCCGCAGAGGGCTGGTGGATCATGATTTCAGAATTGGGCAGAGCCATCCGCTTGCCCTTGGTGCCGGAGCTCAGCAGGAAAGCACCCATGGATGCGGCCATGCCCACGCAGATGGTTGCAACATCGCACTTGATGTATTGCATGGTGTCATAGATGGCCATACCGGCCGTGACACTGCCGCCGGGGGAATTGATATAGAACTGAATGTCCTTATCCGGGTCCTGGGCTTCCAGATACAGCAGCTGGGCAACTACCAGGCTGGCTGTGGTATCGTTGACCTCTTCGGACAGGAAAATAATGCGGTCATTCAGCAGACGGGAAAAAATGTCATAGCTGCGTTCGCCGCGGCTGGTCTGCTCAACAACATAGGGTACTAAACTCATGGTGATGTCTCCTTTCAATTGATAGCCATGGAAAACACGCGGCGGACCGTGGGGGCCTTTTGCTTCCCCCGCGATCCGTTTTTTTGTTTTCAAGCCGACTGTCTAAGCTTTGCCGTGAAACATTCTAACCATTTGGAAAGAGGCTTATTCCTCGGTCTTCTCCTCAGCCTTGGGCGCAACGGCAACGGCGCTGTCCACGATCAGCTTCACGGCCTTGCGGGTCTTCAGGGACTCGGTCAACTCCTCAACGGGAACCAGCTCCTTGACCTTGGAAACCTCCATCTCGTACTGCTTGGCCATGCTCTCGAACTCTTCTTCGATGTCCTGCTCGGTGACGGTCAGGTTCTCCACCTCGGCTATTCTTTCCAGGGTGACGGAGATCTTGGCCTGCTTCTCAGCGGTGGGACGGAAGGCATTGCGCATGGTGTTCACATCGCCGCCCATCATCTTGGCGTACTGCTCCATGGAGTAGCCGCTCATCTGCAGTTGGTAGCCAAAGCGCTCCATCTGCACATCCAGCTCCTTCTCAACCAGAGCATTGGGCATATCCACGGTGGTGTTCTCGGCGGCCTTCTCAACGGCAGCGTTCTCGAAATCGGAATCCAGCTGCTTCTGAGCCTTCTCCAGAGCCTTGGCACGGATGTCGGCCTTCAGAGCCTCCAGGGTGTCGAACTCGGAAACGTCCTTGGCGAACTCATCGTCCTGCTCAGGGATGATGTTCATGGTCAGCTTGTTGACCTTCACATGGAACACAACAGCCTTGCCGGCCAGGTCCTTGTGGTAGTCCTCAGGGAAGGTGATGTCGATGTTCTTCTCTTCGCCCACGTTCATGCCGACGATCTGCTCCTCAAAGCCGGGAACAAAGGAGTGGCTACCCAGGGTCAGGTCGAAGTTCTCGCCCTTGCCGCCCTCGAAGGGAACGCCATTGTCGAAGCCCTCGAAGTCGATGTTGGCAGTGTCGCCCATCTCAGCGGGACGGTCCACATTCTCGGTGGAAGCCACGTTCTTGGCCATGGCGTCCAGCTCAGCCTGAACCTGTGCATCGGTAACGGTGGGCTCAGCCTTCTCGACCTCCAGGCCCTTGTACTGGCCCAGAGTGACCTCAGGGTAGACGTCGGTGGTCAGGGTCAGGGTGACGGTGTTGTCGTCAGCGATCTGCATATCGGTCAGGCTGGGGCGGCCAATGGCCTTGAAGCCATCCTGGCTGGCAACGGCGAACTCATAGATCTCGGGGAAAATCTCCTCCAGGCCGTCTTCGTAGAAGACATGGGCACCGTACATAGCCTCGATCATCTTCCGGGGAGCCTTGCCCTTGCGGAAGCCGGGGATCATGATGCTCTTACGGGCCTTCATATAAGCGCTGTTGACACCGCGCTCCATCAGCTCCTTGTCGATCTCCACCACGATGGTGGCCTGATTGCCGTTTCTTTCTACGCTCTTAACATTCATGTAAATATACCTCCTGATAGGTGCTTTGGAACGCACCCTTTATTTATATTTTTACATAGCCGATATATTCTATCAAATAAAGTGGGAATTGTCCACACTTTTCTTAAAAAGTTTTCATTTAATTACCGGCTGAGGCTGGAAATTCACATAGTCCGCAGACAGCAGGCGATAGAAAATGCCATCCCACTGCCCTTCCAGCGCCAGCTTGTGGCTGCCGCCGTGCAAATGCCCATAAAAGCACTGCCGGACACCATATTTCTCCAGAATATCCAGAATCTCCTGACAGGTGTATCCCTTGTACCTGGGCGGATAGTGGAGAAACACCAGCTTCTCCCGGTCCCCTGCCGCTTTCAGGGACGCCTCCAGGCGCATCAGTTCCCGGCGGAACACCTTCTCATCGTGGGTACCGGACTTTTCCTCCTCGAAAAACCAGCCGCGGGTGCCGCAGATGGCATAGTCCTCATAGAAATAGCAGTTATTATTCAGCAGATTCATCTGGGTGAATTCGTTTTCCTTACAGAATTTCTCGAATTTCGCAGCTGTGCTCCACCAATAATCGTGATTTCCCTTTAGAATGATTTTTCTGCCGGGGATCTGCTGGATCCAGGCAAAATCCGCTTTTGCGCTGGGAAGGTCCAGTGCCCAGCTCAGATCGCCCATAAGCACCGTGGTATCCTCCGGGCCAATCACCCGGAATCCCTGCCGGAGCTTTTCCATATAGCCAACCCAGGCACCGCCGAAAACATCCATGGGCTTCGGCGCGCCCAGGCACAGATGCAAATCGCCTATGGCATACAGCGCCACGCACTCACCTCCCCGTATTCAAGTATTCCCTGACCGTTGCCCCGGGCACATCCAGCAGCGCAGAAATGGTATCGCTGTCCGGTTCCGGGCTGCGCTCCGACAGGAGCAGCGCCCTGCGGTTCTCCCCCGCCTTAGAGCGATAGTCCTGCACCCCGGCATAGAGAATGGCCGTATAGGGGCTGAGCAGGCAATCATAATTTTTCAGAACGCCCGTCAGCGTCAGATCCATGCGCGCAAAGGCCGCCGCGGCAAGGCTCATCGTCGGCGCGTCGTTGGTGCCGTTGATGGTCACGGTCAGGGTATTCGAGCCGATCGCGCCGTGGTTGTCGATGGCCTGATA
>ERZ837487.921-NODE-921-length-38921-cov-9.617892_pt1 | contig 38921 bp, 40 predicted proteins | sample MGYA00519911_ERZ837487 | MGnify/ENA primary metagenome ERZ837487 (study PRJEB31850, sample SAMEA3708818) | human gut metagenome | biome: human gut; feature: human-associated habitat; material: faeces | place: China | collected 2014 ... | reverse complement strand
ATTTGAACCCTCGCGCCGGTTGCCCGACCTACACCCTTAGCAGGGGCGCCTCTTCGGCCTCTTGAGTATTTCTCCGTAGTTGTTATTTCCATATGATTTGTCAAAAACAGCATTTGTTTCAGACGCATGGATAATTATATACGATATAAATACAAATGTCAACCAGTTTTTTTTATTTTTTTCAAAAACTGCTTATTTTGCCACTTTGATGCATCGGTCAATTTCTGCCTGAATGCGATCATGCACAAGATCTGCGATTTCTCTGGTTTTTAACCCTATATATTGTTCTTTGTAGATTGGTTCCAGATAATGAACCTCAACCTGTTCTTTCTTAATTGAAGAAATATCAAAAGGACGGAAGCTATTGATTAAAGCCACTGGAACAATGGGGCATCCGGCATTGATAGCGCTTTTGAAGGTTCCAGCTTTAAATTCCAGCAGTTCATTGCCCTTCCGGCTTCTTGTTCCCTCTGGGAAAATCACATAATTTTTACCTTCTTTTACTTGTCTGGTCATCTCTTTGATCACTTCCATCGCAGCCCGGATATCAGAACGATCCATAGGAATACCACCAAGAAGCCGCAAAACCTGTTTCACTAGAATCCAGTTGGCGGCTTCTTTTTTGATGATCACACCCAGAGGCTTTGGACAGGTATCAATAATTGCCAGCATGTCAAAAAATCCCTGGTGATTTGGAAACAGGATAAAGCCGTTTTCCTTAGGAAGCTGCTCTTCTCCATAGCCTCGCACCGTCACCCGGCCATTTTGATTAATCGTTTTAATGATATTTCTTAAATAGTCATACCGTTCCTGCTCTGGATACTGATCATGCCTTTTTCCCATATGGTCGATTTTCCAGAACCAGTACGGAACGATTGGCAAATGACGCAGCACCATATAGACAATTCGATTCATACTTTTTATGACTCCCGTTTATAATCCAGAATTGCAGTCTCGTAAAGGTTATTGCCCTTGGAATCAATTACCACGATCACCGGGAAATCCTTCACCTGCAGCTTCCGGATCGCCTCCGTTCCAAGATCATCGTAAGCGATCACTTCACTGGATAAAATGCATTTTGAAAGAAGCGCGCCTGCTCCGCCGACTGCCGCAAAGTAAACAGAACCATTTCTCACAATGGCATCCTTCACTTCCTGGCTTCTTTTTCCTTTACCGATCATGGCTCCAAGTCCCAGATCCAGAAGTTCTGGCGCATATTTATCCATACGACTGGCAGTGGTCGGTCCAGCCGAGCCGATCGGACGTCCTTCTCTGGCTGGTGACGGTCCCATGTAATAGATCACATTTTCCTTCATTTCCAGTGGAAGGGCCTCCCCTCGCTGCAAAGTTTCCTGCATCCGTTTGTGGGCGGCATCTCTGGCAGTATAAATAGTTCCGGTAATATATACATAATCTCCTGCATGGAGTGTTTTGGCTGTTTCTTTGGTAATCGGCGCAGTAATATGTCTGTCCATGTTTTCCCCTCCTTAAATAACCCGGTGTACGTGACGGTTCACATGACAGCAGATATTGACTGCTACCGGAAGTCCCGCAATGTGGGTCGGATAAGTCTCAATATTCACCGCAAAGGCAGTCACTCTTCCGCCAAGACCACCTGGTCCAATACCTAAGTTATTGATTTTTTCTAACATCTCCTTCTCCAGTTCACGGACATATGGAACCGGGGAAATCTCATGGAGATTTCTGGTAAGAGCAAGTTTGGCCATCAGGGCGCATTTTTCAAACGTTCCTCCGATGCCGACGCCGACAACCATAGGAGGACAGGCATTAGGTCCTGCATCTTTCACGGCTGTTAAAATAGCTTCTTTGACACCTTCTATGCCATCTGCCGGTTTTAACATGAAAACACGACTCATATTTTCACTTCCAAAGCCTTTTGGCGCTACGGTGATATCCACCTGGTCGCCCTCCACGATCTCATAATGGATGATCGCAGGCGTGTTATCCTTCGTGTTTTCCCGCTCGATCGGATCGCGGACAACGGACTTCCTTAAATATCCATCTACATAGCCCTGACGGACGCCTTCATTGACAGCATCAGTCAAGGAGCCACCTTCAAAATGAACTTCCTGTCCTGCTTTGATAAAAATAACTGCCATTCCGGTATCCTGGCAGATAGGAATCATGTCTTCCCCCGCAATCTTTAAATTTTCCTCTAACTGATTTAAAATCTGTCTGCCAAGAGGGGATTCTTCTTTCTTTACCGCCTGGTCAAAAACTTCTTTCATATCCGAGGATAAAAAATGATTGGCCTCAATGCACATTTCCCGGATCTGGCGGGTGATCTCTTCTGTTTTCACTGACCGCATATCTGATGGCTCCTCCTTTATTCTATGATAACTGTTCAGCTTCCTCTCAATCATAGCATCAGCCTGCTGGACAAGCATGACCTTTTGTAAAGTATTTCTTAATCTCAATCATAAGGGATTCCCACTGATAATGCAAGAGACCTTTCCTTAGAAAATCTATGGAAAGGTCTCGCTGCTCTGATATTTCTGATTTTTCATTATTCCGTATCTGTGGAAGCTTCTTCCGTTTCCTGTTCATCGATCGCATCTTCCACCTCTGGATTCTGCTCATCATCCCTTACCTTCGCGATGCTGGCAATCCGGGTATCAGAATTCGGATCAATGTTCATCAGTTTCACGCCGGAGGTATTTCTTCCGATGATGGAAATATCCTTCACGCCGATCCTGATTACTATGCCCTCATTGGTGATCATCATGATATCATGGTCTTCATGAACCAATTTCGCTCCTACCAGATATCCGGTCTTCTCTACGATTTTATAGCAGAGAACCCCTTTGCCACCACGTTTCTGGATTGGGAATTCAGAAATATCTGTTCTCTTTCCAATTCCATTTTCAGATACCACCAGCAGGGTCTCACCCTGGGAATCCATCTGCATGCCTATGATCTCATCACCATCATCCAGATTCATGCCAATGACACCCATAGATACACGGCCGGTTACGCGCACATCCGTTTCATGGAAACGAATGGATTTACCAAATTTGGTAACCATAAAGATATCCCGCTTGTTGTCTGTAGCTTTAACCTCGATCAGCTCATCATTTTCCCGAAGGACAATGGCCTGAAGTCCGGTCTTTCTGACATTGGCGTACTCGCGCATCGGGGTCTTCTTTACCATACCATTCCTGGTTGCCATAAACAGGAACTTCTCATCATCATATTCCTTCATGGAAATGATGGCGGTGATCTTCTCGCCCGGAAGAAGCTGGATCAGGTTCACGATAGCGGTTCCTCTGGCTGTTCTTCCTGCTTCTGGGATCGCATATGCCTTTAAGCGGTATACACGGCCGGTATTGGTAAAGAACATGATATAGTTATGGTTCTTGGTCAGGATCAGATCCTCGATATAATCCTCATCAATGGTCTGCATACCCTTGATTCCTTTGCCGCCGCGGTTCTGGCTCTTGAAATTGTCCTTGGACATTCTCTTGATATAGCCAAGCTTGGTCATGGCAACGATGGTCTCATCGTTTGGAATTAAGTCCTCTGCAGACATATCAAACTCATCAAATCCGATAGAAGTTCTTCTGTCATCGCCGTATTTGTCAGAGATCACCTGGATCTCTTCTTTGATCACGCCGAGAAGCTTCTTCTCATCTGCAAGAATCGCCTTCAACTCCGCAATTCTTACCTCCAGTTCTTTGTATTCATTCTCTAACTTGTCACGTTCCAGACCGGTCAGAGCTCTCAAACGCATGTCTACAATGGCCTGTGACTGGGCGTCACTTAGACCGAAACGCTCCATCAACTGCTGTTTTGCAAGCTGGACCGTCTGGGAGCCACGGATGATACGGATCACTTCGTCAATGTTGTCTAAGGCGATCAGTAAGCCCTCTAAGATGTGGGCGCGCTCTTCCGCCTTATTCAGATCGTATCTGGTTCTTCTGGTCACCACATCTTTCTGATGATCCAGATAGTAATTTAACATTTCTAACAGGTTTAAGACCTTCGGCTGGTTGTTGACTAATGCCAGCATGATCACGCCAAAGGTATCCTGTAACTGGGTGTGCTTTAACAACTGGTTTAAAACCACGTTGGCATTCACATCGCGGCGCAACTCAATAACGATACGCATACCGCTGCGGTCAGACTCATCACGCAGATCCGTAATGCCATCTACGCGTTTTTCCTTTACTAACTCTGCGATCTTCTCAATGAGACGGGCTTTATTCACCAGATATGGAATTTCGGTGACAATGATACGGCTCTTGCCATTTGGCATCGTCTCGATGTTGGAAACGGCACGGACACGGATCTTACCGCGGCCAGTCCGGTATGCCTCTTCGATTCCGGCTTTGCCAAGAACCTCAGCTCCTGTTGGAAAATCCGGTCCCTTGATGATGTCCATTACCTCGTCGATGGTGGTTTCCCTGTTTTCTTCTACCTGGTTGTCGATAATCTTGACAACCGCCCCGATCACCTCCCGTAAGTTGTGAGGCGGGATATTGGTAGCCATACCAACTGCAATACCGGAAGTACCATTGACCAACAGGTTCGGGTATCTGGAAGGAAGAACGGTCGGTTCTTTCTCAGTCTCATCAAAGTTCGGTACGAAATCAACGGTATCTTTACCGATATCCGCTAACATCTCCATGGAGATCCGGCTTAAACGGGCCTCCGTGTATCGCATCGCTGCAGCGCCATCGCCATCAACGGAACCAAAGTTTCCGTGTCCGTCTACCAACGGATAACGGGTAGACCATTCCTGGGCCATGTTGACTAATGCACCATAAATGGAGCTGTCACCGTGTGGATGGTATTTACCCATGGTATCGCCGACGATACGGGCACATTTACGATGTGGCTTGTCCGGACCGTTGTTTAACTCGATCATGGAATAGAGAACTCTTCGCTGAACCGGCTTTAAACCGTCCCTTACATCCGGAAGAGCCCTGGAAGCGATAACGCTCATGGCGTAATCGATATAGGATTTCTCCATGGTCTTTTTCAAATCTATGTCATGAATTTTATCAAAGATATTGGGTTCCATTGTGCTCTCCTTTTTTAGATATCCAGATTCTGGACGTATTTCGCATTCGCCTCGATGAACTCACGTCTTGGCTCTACCTGGTCACCCATCAAAGTGGTAAAGGTCAGATCCAGCTCCGAGCGTACATCTTCATCCATGTTGACACGCAGTAAAATACGGCGTTCCGGGTCCATGGTGGTCTCCCAGAGCTGCTCTGCGTCCATCTCGCCCAGACCCTTGTAACGCTGGATCTTATTATTGTTATCTCTTCCGATTTCCGTCAGAATGGAGTTTAACTCCTGGTCGCTGTAGGCGTACCATACTTTTTTATTTTTCTCGATCTTGTATAACGGCGGCTGCGCCAGATATACGTGACCCTGTTTGATCAGCTCCGGCATAAAGCGGTAAAGGAACGTCAATAGCAGGGTACTGATGTGGGCTCCATCCACATCGGCATCCGTCATGATGATGATCTTGTGATAACGAAGCTTGGAAATATCAAAATCGTCATGAACACCGGTACCAAAGGCCGTGATCATGGCTTTGATCTCCGCATTGCCGTAGATTCGGTCCAGTCTGGCTTTCTCTACGTTTAAAATCTTGCCTCGCAGCGGCAGAATCGCCTGGGTATCACGGGAGCGGGCTGTCTTGGCAGAACCACCTGCAGAATCTCCCTCTACGATGTAGATCTCGCATTTTTCCGGGTCTTTATTGGAACAGTCTGCCAGTTTTCCCGGAAGCGCCATACCTTCCAGGGCTGTCTTTCTTCTGGTTAAATCTCTTGCTTTTCTCGCTGCAGCTCTGGCCCGCTGTGCCAGAATGGATTTCTCACACATAGCCTTGGCTACGGACGGATTCTGCTCTAAGAAATAGGTAAGCTGCTCACTGACCACACTGTCCACTGCAATTCTCGCCTCAGTATTGCCTAATTTCTGCTTGGTCTGACCCTCAAACTGAGGTTCTTCGATCTTCACGCTGATGATGGCAGTCAGTCCCTCGCGGATATCCTCGCCGCTTAAAGACGGTTCGCTGTCCTTTAATAATTTATTCTTCCGGGCATAATCGTTAAAGGTCTTGGTCAACGCATTTTTAAATCCGGTCAGATGGGTACCACCTTCCGGGGTATTGATGTTATTAACAAACGTATAAATGTTCTCGGTATAGGAGTCGTTGTGCTGCATGGAAACTTCTACATAGACATTATCCCTGGTTCCCTCACAGTAAAGCACCTGCTCATACAGCGGCTCTTTTCCCTTGTTTAAGTAGGAAACAAACTCCTTGATACCACCTTCATAGTGGAATACCTTCTCCTGCTTTTCTTCCCGGTCATCCTTCAAGGTGATCCGTAACGCTTTGGTCAAAAAGGCAGTCTCCTGAAGACGGACCCTTAAGGTTTCAAAATCGTAAATGGTCTCCTCGAAGATCTCTTTATCCGGAAGGAAGGTAACTCTGGTTCCATGCTTGTCAGCCGGGCAGTCACCAACCACTCGCAGCGGGTACATGACCTTACCGCGCTCATAACGCTGGTTATATTCCTTGCCATCCTGGTAAATATTGACCTCCAGCCACTCAGAAAGGGCATTAACTACCGACGCACCTACACCATGAAGTCCACCAGATACCTTGTATCCGCCACCGCCGAACTTGCCACCGGCATGAAGCACCGTAAATACGACTTCTACGGCAGGAAGTCCTGCTTTTTTCTGGATTCCAACCGGGATTCCACGTCCATTATCAATGACAGTAATAGAATTGTCGGCATTGATGATCACATTGATCTCTGTACAATATCCAGCCAGAGCCTCGTCAACGGAGTTGTCAACGATCTCATATACCAGATGATGGAGACCTCTGGATGAAGTACTGCCGATGTACATACCAGGTCTCTTTCTTACTGCTTCCAGTCCTTCCAAAATTTGTATTTGATCTGCTCCGTATTCCGCGCTCATAGCTTCCTCCTACTAAATTATTAGTTTTCACCTGATACCGTTCCTTCCACTACCTTGTAGATCTTATCAATGGGGAAACGATGGCTCAAAAAATCTTCCAGACCTGTGCAGGTGATCATGGTCTGGATATGGTCGATCCCGGCTAACAGATGTTCCTGCCTGCTTCCATCCAGTTCCGATAACACATCGTCCAAAAGCAGGACCGGATAATCCTTTACCAGGTATTTTACCAGTTCAATCTCTGCCAGTTTCAGGGACAAGGCTGCGGTTCTCTGCTGCCCCTGGGAACCAAACCTGCGGATATCAATTCCATTGACGATAAAACTGATATCATCCCGATGAGGACCAATGCCGGTAGTCCGCTGTCTGAGGTCCGAATCCCGGTTTTTCTCCAGGGCGTCTTCCAGCTTTTCCGCCTCCACATTGGGTTCATAGAAAATCTCCAGATGTTCCTTTCCTCCTGACAACTGGTTATGGATTCCAACGATCATCTCATTTAACTGTTTCACAAAATCCGTCCGGTACTCAATGACCTGGCGTCCATACTGGGCAAGCTGCAGATCCCAGATATCCAGGGTCTCCTCATATTCCGGATGGAAAGAAAGCTCTTTTAACAGCTTATTTCTCTGAGTCACCACCCGGTTGTACTGGATCAGTCCATGGACATACAGCTTATTTAGTTGACATAACTCCAGATCAAGGAATCTTCTCCGCTCCGCAGGACCATTTTTGATGATGTTTAAGTCCTCCGGCGAGAAAAATACCACGTTAACAATGCCAAACAGCTCGCTGGCTTTCCGGATCGGGATTCCGTTAATGGCGATCCCCTTGGCTTTATTTTTCTTTAAATGCATATCGATCCGGTAAGGCACATCCTGCTTCCGCACGGTCAGCTTGATATGGGCCTCATCCTCTCCGAACCGGATCATCTCTTTGTCTTTGCTTCCTTTGTGGGACTTGGTCGTACAGCAGACATAGACCGACTCTAAGATATTGGTCTTTCCCTGGGCATTGTCCCCGTAGAAAATATTAGTCCCCGGGCTTAATTCTAACTGTAAATTTTCATAATTTCGGTAATTTTTCAGTTCAATCGACTCGATTATCATGATTTATGCTTCAATTTTGATGGTCTCTCCATCGTAGCTTACCACATCTCCGGCATGAAGCTTCTTGCCTCGCTGTGTTGCCACTTCGCCATTTACTTTTACCAGACCATCCTCGATGGCATATTTGGCATCAACACCTGTTTCCACAAGCCCTGCTGCCTTTAATGCCTGTCCCAATTTGATGTATTCGTCTCTTAATTTGATAACTTCCATGGTTTACTCCTTCAGTTTTCCCTAAACAGATGCCGCATTAAAGTTTACCGGCAGAATCAGATAAATATAGTTCTCATCCGCATCCTTAATGAAGCATGGGGACTTTGGATTCATCATATACAGATCAATTTCCTCATCATCAATGATCCGGAGAGCATCCATCAGGAATTTCGGGTTGAAGCCGATCATGATGTCCTTACCATTCTTGTGGATCATCACTTCCGCGTTCATGGAGCCGAAGCTGGAATTCATCTTTAATTCCATGGAGTGATCCGTGATACTGATGATGATCGGTTTTTTGTCATTTTCACGGATCAGGATGCTGGCCCGGTCAATACAGTCTAAGAATTCTTTCTTATTCACCGTTACTTTTGTCTCATAATCGCTGGAAAGCATCTGATCAATGCGGAAATACTCACCCTCGATCAGACGGGAAACCACAACCGTATCGTCAAACTCAAAGAGAATATGGTTCTTGCTGAAGTAAATACGGACATCTTTTTCATTATCCCCATTTAAGATTTTGCTGATCTCACCTAAAGTCTTGCCAGGAACGATCACTTTTATATTTTCATAATGATCTTTTAACTCAACCTTGCGGATAGACATGCGGTGTCCGTCCAGAGAAACCACTTTTAACTCATTGTCCGTCACCTGGAATAACTCACCAGTCATCATCTTATTGCTATCATTGACAGAGATGGAAAATAACGTCTGGCGGATCACTTCTTTTAAGGTGAACTGAGACAGACAGATGAAATGATCTTTCTCAATAAATGGGAGATAGGAAAACTCATCGCCATTTTTTCCCTGAATGTGGAAAACAGAGTTGTCACAGGTAATGGTGGTATTGTACTTATCATCAGATTCGATGGTGATATCCGATTCACCACCAGATAATTTACGAATGATCTCAGATAATAATTTTGCATCAAGAGCGATCTTACCTCTGGATAAAATCGAACCTTCAACCTTCGTCTCAATACCAAGTTCCATGTCATTGGCCGTTAATTTGATCTGGTTATCGGATGCGTCGATTAAGATACATTCTAAGATCGGCATGGTGGTTTTGGATGGAACTGCTTTTAAAACAATATTAATGCCATTTAACAGGTCGTCTTTCTGGAATGTCAGTTTCATAATTGTTGATAACTCCTTTGCTGGAAAATCCAAAATAAATACGTGTATAAAGAAATACTTTCCGTAGCATTCGTAGTAGGGGCTGTGAATTTGTGTAAAACCTGAGAAACCCTTTGAACTGCTTCAAAATCCATTGGGAAAAACCTTGTGGATAACCACCGAAAATCCATGGAACAACTTTTTGATTATCCACAGGAGAAAATCCGGCGAAAAATCCACTGCAGTTATCCACAATCTGCCAACAGGTTTTCCACAAATTACTGTGGACTGAGCTTTTTCTTCAAAATCTCGAGGGTGTTGGCCAGATTTTCATTGGTCTTTAAGTCCGCTGCGATCTTCTCACGCCCGTGAATAATGGTGGTATGGTCACGTCCGCCAAGGTAACGGCCGATCTCCTGTAAGGAGGCTCCGGTCATACTCTGGCACAGGTACATGACGATCTGCCGTGGATAAACGACTTCTTTATTCCGTTTTTGAGAAGAGATATCCAGAGGGGTGATGCCAAAATGGTCTGCAACCACCTGGATGATCAGCTCTGGCGTCACTTTCCGCTCCGCGTTCGGAGAAATGATATCCTTTAATGCTTCTTCAGCCAGAGCGATGTTGATCTCCTTGTTGTGATCCAGCTTGGAGAGGGCAACGATCTTGGTCAGCGCGCCTTCCAGCTCACGGATGTTGGATTTGATGTTGGTGGCAATGTATTTGATGACTTCATTATCAATATTGTAGCCTTCCATCTCTTCTTTTTTGCGAAGGATCGCCATTCTTGTTTCATAATCAGGAGACTGGATGTCCACGGTCAGACCCCACTCAAAACGGGAACGGAGTCTCTCTTCCAGTGTCTCGATCTCTTTCGGCGGTTTATCGGAGGAGATGATGATCTGCTTTTTGGCTTCATACAGGGTATTAAAGGTATGGAAAAATTCCTCCTGGGTGCTTTCCTTACCGATAATAAACTGAATATCGTCGATCAAAAGCACATCGTTGTTACGGTATTTCTCACGGAATTCCGTGGTGGAAATATTGTTTTTGTTACGGATAGCATCGATCAGCTCATTGGTAAATTTCTCAGAAGTCACGTATAAGATCTTGGCTTCCGGGTTATTTTTCAAAATAAAATGGGCGATGGAGTGCATCAGATGGGTTTTTCCAAGTCCCACACCTCCATAAATAAACAGCGGATTGTAAACCTCGCCTGGGGATTCGGCTACTGCCAGGGCTGCCGCATGGGCTAAGTTATTGTTGGCGCCGACCACGAAAGTATCGAAAGTGTAGCGCGGGTTTAAGTTGGCGTTCTGCAGCGCAGTCTGGCTCACATCGCCAGGAGTATTCTGGATCAGCATTTTTTCCGGTTTTTCTTTTTCCTTGACATCATCTTCCGTGATGAAATCAAGGGTACATGCAAAACCAGTGACCTCTTCGATGGAAACCTGCAGAATCAGGCCGTATTTTTTCTGGATGTAGCGCAGCATCTGCGCATCCGGAGCGAGAATCTTCACGACATTTCCATCCACCGCAAAGATCTTCAGCGGGAGAAGCCAGGTATTAAAGGAAACGTCCATGATATCGTGTTCTTCTTTGACATGGAGAAGAATGTTATCCCATTGTTCTTTTAATTGTTCAAGCATAGAGAATCTCCTAACGTGTTTTGAAAAATAGAATCCCATTCGCGGGGTTCTATAAAAAAGAGCCTGATGACCCAATCATATGACTATTCTATAACAGGAAAGAAATTTTTTCAACGAAAATAGCAAAAATCTGTGGATAACTATGTGAAAAACATGTGAATAGGCCGGAAATAGCCAGTCGTCAACATAGATATCCACAAAAATGTGGAAAAACCTATCTTCTGTTATGCACAAAGAGCTGTGCCTTAAAATATAAGGATTTCGGGGACGGGCCTGTGAACGAAATTTGGGTTGTCCAGAGCTTATCCAGACGGTTATCCACAAGTTATCAACATTTTGTGGATAAGTGGAAATAATTGCCCACAACACACAAGAGTGTGTGGAAAGTTGTTCACAGGCAAAAAAATACACGAACTTTTGAAATTTTCCCCTTGACGAAAAGAATTTCCTTCTATATAATTGAAACGATGTTTAGTTTAGAATAGTCTAAATGTACTTATGTAAATAGGTATTAGAATAAAGAGGAGGTGGCCGCGTTATGAAGATGACATTTCAGCCTAAAAAAAGACAGAGATCCAAAGTTCATGGTTTCAGAGCCAGAATGAGCACTCCAGGCGGAAGAAAAGTGTTAGCTGCAAGAAGAGCAAAAGGAAGAGCAAAATTATCCGCTTAATCGGATCGAAAGGGCCACAAGTAATTGTGGCCTTTCTTATTATAAGGAAACAAATGCGGCGGGGATTTTCCCTGATGCAAAACAAAAGGAGGTTCCATGAAACGTTTTCCATCTATTAAAAAGAATAGTGAGTTTCAACAGGTATACCGGAATGGAAAATCCTACGCAAACAAGTTACTGATCATGTATATCAGCCGTTCTGAGCGGCCGGATACCAGAATCGGTATCTCGGTCAGCAAGAAAGTAGGTAACAGCGTGGTGAGACATCACCTGGTACGGCTGGTAAGAGAGAGTTTTCGTTTACACAAGGATGAGATCGAGACTGGACTAGACATCGTAGTAGTTGCCAGACAGATGGCAAAGGAATCAGATTTCAAAAAAATTGAAAGTGCATATTTGCACTTGTGCGGACTGCATAACATTTTAAGAGAATCGAAGTGATGAGGGAATGATTAAAAAAGCAATGATCCTGTGTATCAGGGGCTATCAGATTTTTTTATCTCCATTAAAAGTAAGATATCACTGTATCTACACGCCTACGTGTTCTCAATACGCCATTGAAGCACTGGAAAAGTATGGCGTGGTGAAAGGTTTATGGCTGTCGATCCGGAGGATACTTCGGTGTCATCCGTGGGGCAGGGGCGGTTATGATCCAGTTCCGTAATGACGAGGAGGTAGTTCATTGGATTTATTAGTTCTGACAAAGACGGGGGGCATTTTCGGCCCTATCGCAGAGGTGTTAGGCTGGATTATGGATGCGTTATTCCGTTTTACCAGTGCATTTGGCGTGATGAACATCGGTTTATGTATCATTTTATTCACGCTGGTTATGAAGCTTCTTATGTTTCCGCTGACCTTAAATCAGCAGAAATCCAGTAAACTGATGGCTGTTATGCAGCCGGAGATCCAGGCAATTCAGAAAAAGTATAAAGGTAAAACAGACAATGACTCGATGATGAAGATGAATGTAGAGACAAGAGCTGTCTATGAGAAGTACGGTACTTCCATGACCGGCGGATGTCTGCCGTTACTGATCCAGCTGCCGATCATGCTGGCTCTGTACCAGGTAATCTACAAGATTCCGGCATACGTTGGTTCTGTTCGCCACTATTTTGATTTAATTATCGACAAACTGCCAGCTGGTTTCGCTACGAGCGAAGTATTTACCAACCTGGCTGAGACCCACAAGCTGGCCGGAATGGATTACTCCAACATGGACAAGGTTGTAGATCTCTTATATAAATTAACAGACAAGCAGTGGGGGGATCTGGCAGCAGCATTCCCGGATATTACCAGCGTAGCCACTGCAGGCGGTGAGAATGCGATCCAGGCGATCAACCGTATGCAGCAGTTCTTTGGTATGAACATTGCATACACACCACTGAATGTATTAACGGAGTTTATGAAAGGTGGTTCCGGCATCTCTATTTTCGTAGCCATAACCGCACTTTTAATCCCGATCTTATCTGGTCTGACCCAGTGGTACAGCACCAAGCTGATGACTGCAAACCAGCCAACACAGCAGCAGAGCGCCGGAGAAGGCGGAATGGGAAATGACATGATGAAATCCATGAACGTGACCATGCCGTTGATGTCTGTTGTATTCTGTTTCACATTCCCGTTAGGTATCGGTCTGTACTGGGTAGCCAGCAGTACTTTCCAGGTAATCCAGCAGATAGGTGTGAATGAATATTTAAAGAAGATCAATATTGATGACCTGATCGCGAAAAATGTTGCCAAAGCAAATAAAAAGCGCGAAAAGAAAGGTCTTCCTCCAACAAAGATCACGATGAATGCCAGCGAGACCTTAAAGAAGCTTCAGGAAGAGGAGCAGAAAGAGGAGAAGGTAAGAGAGGCGAAGATTGAGAAAGCTCAGAAGACCATCAAAGAGTCCAATGAGTATTACAATCAGAATGCAAAGCCGGGCAGTCTGGCAGCGAAAGCAAACATGGTTCAGAAGTATAACGAAAAACATAGCAAATAGGAGGGGAAGCTATGGAGATGATTACAGTAACTGCCAAGACTCTGGATGAAGCCATTACCAAGGCGTTGATCCAGCTGGGAACAACCAGTGACAATCTGGAATATACAGTTATTGAAAAGGGAAGCGCAGGTTTTCTGGGGTTTATTGGTAAAAAAGATGTTGTCATTCAGGCAAAGAAGAAAAAGGAAAATGATCTGGATGACATTTTCTCCCTGGACGAGAAGAAAATCGAACCGGTAAAACCGGCAAGAGAGCCTCGGAAAGAGAAACCCAAACAGGAATTCCGCCAGGAGAAACCATGTGTTAAGGCAGAGACGAAACCGGAGGTGAAAGCGCCAAAGGCAGAAACAAAGATGCCAAAAACAGAGCAGCCGAAAGCAGCGCCGGTCGTGGAAGTAGCCAAAGAGCCGGAGAAGAAGGCAGATGCTCCAAAGAAAGTGATCAATGTAGAGGCTTGCGAGAAAGCAGCCGTTGATTTCTTAAAGCAGGTATTTGGCGCTATGAACATGGAAGTGACGATTGAGACTTTTTATGATGCCTCTGAGCGGGAACTGGCTGTTAATATGACAGGCGATGACATGGGTATTCTGATCGGTAAGAGAGGACAGACTCTGGATTCCTTACAGTATTTAGTAAGCCTGGTAGTGAATAAAGAAAGTGATGGCTATTTAAGAGTCAAGCTTGATACCGAAAATTACCGTTCAAGAAGAAAAGAAACGCTGGAGACACTTGCCAGAAACATTGCTTATAAGGTAAAACGGACCAGAAGAAGTGTTTCTTTAGAGCCAATGAATCCTTATGAGAGAAGAATCATCCATGCAGCATTACAGAATGATAAGTATGTAGTGACCAGAAGCGAGGGTGAAGATCCATTCCGTCATGTGGTGATCTCTTTAAAGAGGGAAGCACGTGAGGGACGGGAATACAGAGGCGGCCGCAATCGTGAGAACCGCGAAGGCGGCAGAGGGCCAAGAGAAAACAAAGAGAACAGCAGTGCAGATCGTGCAGACAATGCAGATAATCAGCAGGCATAGGCAGTGACGGAAAAGTGTACGTTTTGTGCGTACACTTTTCTTTTTCGATTTTTATAGGAGATAGAATATGAAGACAGATACCATAGCGGCGATCGCCACAGCCATGACGAGTTCCGGAATCGGGATCATCCGGATCAGCGGCGGACAGGCATTTGAAGTGATCGAGAAGATTTTTAAGAAAAAAAATGGAGGAAAGATCGATCTGAGCAGATCCCATACCGTCCAGTACGGATATATCTGTGATCAGGACGAGGTGATCGATGAAGTCCTGGTCCTGATCATGAAAGGACCTCACAGCTATACAGCGGAAGACACAGTGGAGATCGACTGTCATGGTGGTGTTCTGATGATGAAAAAAATCCTGGAGACTGTGATCCAATATGGAGCAAGACCAGCAGAGCCGGGAGAATTTACGAAACGGGCGTTTTTAAATGGGCGGATCGATCTGTCCCGGGCAGAAGCGGTCATCGATGTGATCAACGCCCAGAATGAGTATGCGTTAAAAAGCTCTGTCAGCCAGTTAAAGGGCAAAATGTCGGAGAAGGTCAAGGCGTTAAGAGAAAAGATCATCTATGAGATCGCTTATATTGAATCGGCTTTAGATGATCCGGAACACATTTCCTTAGACGGATATGGGGAGGAACTGGCGAAGAAATTAGAGCCAATGGTGAAGGAATTAGAGCGTCTGATCGCTTCAGCGGATAATGGGAAGGTCATGTCGGAAGGTGTGAAAACGGTTATTTTAGGAAAGCCAAACGCGGGAAAATCTTCTCTGATGAATGTGCTGGTTGGTGAGGAACGTGCCATTGTCACGGATATTGCGGGAACCACCAGGGATACGCTGGAAGAGCACATCCGCCTGCGTGGTATCAGCTTGAATGTAGTGGATACGGCGGGAATCCGCGACACAGAGGATGTGGTGGAGAAGATCGGTGTAACGAAGGCCAGGACGGCGGCAGAGGACGCAGATCTGATCATTTACGTGGTGGACGCATCTGTTCCACTGGATGAAAATGACCGGGATATTATAGAAATGATCCGAAACCGGAAAGCGGTGGTTCTGTTAAACAAGACGGATCTGGAGCAGGTAGTGTCTGTGGAAGAGCTGGAGAAACAGACAGGCCATCGGGTGATTCCGGTGTCCGCCAAGGAGGAGACTGGAATTGAAGAGCTGGAGAAAGAGATCCAGTCCATGTTCTATCAGGGAGACATTGATTTTAACGATGAGGTGTATGTGACTAATATCCGCCACAAAACAGCATTGACAGAAAGCCTTTCCAGCCTTAAACTGGTTCAGAAAAGTATTGAAGACGGAATGCCGGAAGATTTTTATTCCATTGATCTGATGAACGCATATGAGCAGCTGGGAACCATCATTGGCGAGGCTGTGGAGGATGATCTGGTCAATGAGATCTTCAGCAAGTTCTGTATGGGTAAATAACTGTTTGGTAGATCTGCGCATGGATTTGCGCTGACCGTAAGAAAGAGGATAACAAATGCCATATTTAGAGGAAAATTATGATGCTGTAGTAGTTGGTGCAGGACATGCAGGCTGTGAAGCGGCTCTTGCCTGTGCCAGATTGGGACTGGAGACCATTATGTTTACGGTCAGCGTGGACAGCATTGCCCTGATGCCGTGTAACCCTAACGTAGGCGGCAGCTCCAAGGGCCATCTGGTAAGAGAGCTGGATGCTTTAGGCGGCGAGATGGGAAAAAATATTGATAAAACCTTTATTCAGTCAAAGATGTTAAATGAGTCCAAGGGACCTGCAGTACATTCCCTGCGGGCCCAGGCAGACAAACAGAATTATTCCAGGGAAATGAGAAAGACCCTGGAAAATACGGACCATCTGACCATCCGCCAGGCAGAGGTTTCAGAGCTGGTGGTAGAAGATGGCGTGATCAAGGGCGTTAAGACATTTTCAGGCGCAGTATATCACTGTAAAGCCGTGGTTCTGGCAACGGGAACCTATCTGAATGCCAGATGTATCTATGGTGATGTGAGCAATGCCACAGGACCGAATGGACTGCAGGCAGCAACGCATCTGACAGATTCTTTAAAGGCAAATGGCGTGGAAATGTTCCGGTTTAAGACGGGAACGCCTGCGAGAGCTGATAAGAGAAGTATTGATTTTACTAAAATGGAAGAGCAGTTTGGTGATAAGAAGGTGGTCCCGTTTTCATTTTCTACAGATCCGGCTTCCGTTCAGAAGGAGCAGGTGTCCTGCTGGCTGACTTACACCAATGAAAAGACCCATGAGATCATCCGTGCAAATCTGGACCGGTCTCCATTATTTTCCGGTTCCATTAAAGGTACCGGACCAAGATACTGTCCGTCCATCGAGGACAAGGTGGTGAAATTCCCAGATAAAGAACGTCATCAGGTATTTATTGAACCAGAGGGACTTTACACCAATGAGATGTATCTGGGCGGTATGTCCAGTTCGCTGCCGGAGGATGTCCAGTATGCCATGTACCGGACAGTTCCAGGTCTTGAGAACGTGCGGATCGTGAGAAATGCGTATGCTATTGAGTATGACTGCATTAATTCCAGACAGTTGAAGGCAACGCTGGAGTTTAAGGCGATTTCCGGTCTGTTTAGTGGCGGGCAGTTTAACGGAAGCTCTGGTTATGAGGAGGCAGCTGTCCAGGGATTTATGGCAGGTGTCAATGCGGCCATGAAGGTGCTGGGAAGAGAGCCGTTTGTGCTGGATCGTTCCCAGGCATATATCGGCGTGCTGATCGATGATCTGGTGACCAAGGAGAATCATGAGCCGTACCGGATGATGACCTCCAGGGCGGAGTACCGTCTGTTATTGAGACAGGATAACGCAGATCTGCGCCTGCGTGCCATCGGCCATGAGATTGGTCTGGTAAGCGATGCGGAGTATGAGAAGGTACTGAAGAAAGAGCGGGATATCGAGGAAGAGATCGAGCGTTTGGAGCATACCAATGTAGGTTCTACGGAAGAGGTCCAGACATTTCTGGAGAGTCATGGCAGCACACCATTAAAGAGTGGTGCCAGTCTGGCGGAACTGATCAAGAGACCAGAGCTAGATTATTTTATGTTAACCAAATTAGATAAGAATCGTCCGGAGCTTCCAGAAGATACTCAGGAACAGGTTAACATAAATCTAAAATATGAGGGCTATATCCGTCGCCAGAAGCAGCAGGTGGCCCAGTTTAAGAAGCTGGAGAAGAGAAAACTGGATGTGAATTTTGATTATTCAGAGGTCAAAGGACTGAGAAAAGAGGCGATCCAGAAGCTGAATCTGTTTAAACCAATGTCCATTGGACAGGCGTCCAGAATCTCTGGCGTGTCTCCGGCAGATATTTCGGTACTGCTGGTTTATTTGGAGCAGATAAGATATCATCATGATCATGAATAATCAGGCGTGTGCGCCGGAAGGGAAAATTTGATGGAGAAACAGTTTGCACAGTGGATGGAAGAAGAGTGCAGCCAGATCGGCGTGACGCTGAGTGAAAAGCAGATGGAACAGTTCTTTCAATATTATGAGATGCTGATCCAGTGGAATGAAGTGATGAATCTGACTGCCATCACAGAGATGGATCAGGTAGTGACGAAGCATTTCGTGGACAGTATGTCTCTGGTGAAGGCGGTTTCAGAGCTTGGAAGTAAAGAAATCCGGATCATGGATCTGGGAACAGGAGCCGGTTTTCCGGGAATTCCATTAAAAATCGCATTTCCAAATCTAAAATTGACGCTGTTAGATTCTTTGAATAAAAGGGTAAAGTTTTTAAATGAAGTGATCGGCACCCTGGGACTGGAGAAGATCGAGGCGGTTCACGGAAGGGCTGAGGACTTTGGAAGAAATCCGGAGTACCGTGGTCAGTTTGATCTGTGTGTATCCAGAGCGGTGGCCAATCTGGCAACACTATCAGAGTATTGTATGCCGTTCGTAAAAGTAGGAGGCGCATTTATTCCTTATAAGTCAGGAAAGGTGGAAGAGGAGCTGAATCAGGCCAGGGGTGCTGTGAAGCTGCTGGGTGGCAAGATTGAGAATGCAGTGTCTTTTGAGCTTCCGAAGACAGAGGGAGAGCGGACGCTGGTGGTGATCCGGAAGGTTGAGGCTACGGCGAAGAAGTATCCAAGGAAGGCAGGTATGCCTGGAAAAGAACCGTTAAAGTAAGGAGTAAAACAGGTGGCTGTCAGGTTGTGGACAGACATATGAAGCAGGAGTGGCGCAGTGCGAGGCTTGATGGATGAAAGATGATAACAAAAAAGGAGAATGTTTCACGTGAAACATTCTCCTTTTTTGTTAGTGCGCCTGGCGGCGCCCGTTTGCGCACCCCTTTTTTAACTGTTCATGTTCAGCATCGTCCGGGTAAGTGTAAAGAGGTTAAAAACCGAAGTACATCTGGATCGTGTGGAGAAGCTGAGCAGGCTTTTCCAATTGAGGGAGAAACTTGGTCTTAGGGATCAGGGCGTACTCGATAGCCGGGTTGTGGAGGGTATATTCTTTCAAAATATCAGATTCCTGGTCAAAATCTTCTCCACCTACTAAGTAAATACTGTTGTCGATCCGTTTCAGGGCATTTGCGATGTTGCAGTTGGTGTAACCGCAGTGAACGCTGGCGTAGATGGATTTGGCGGAGGCACCTAAGTGGGCAGCCTCATGGTATGCAGTGAGATCGGTATCCTTTACTGCAAATGGGTTGCTAAAATATCTGCGGCGGAAACGTTCCAGCAGAAAATGACGGCTGAAGGCGATATTATGGATCAGTGTGCCGATCACCGGGAAATCCAGGAAGGACTTATAGATCTTTGCGTATTTTCCTGGAAGATGGCTGCAGGCAGAAATGCTCTGTGGATTGATCAGCAGCAGGCGGTTAAATAGTTCCGGGTTATGGTCGCAGGCCATGATCACAAAAGTCCCGGAGTTACCGGTGGTGATCACATCAGTCCGGTGTCCGATCTCAGATTTGACAAAGTCAGAAATCAACTGGACAAACAGATAGTTGGTGTAGGTCAGATCTGGCTTCTCGGAGCGTCCGCAGCCAAGAAGGTCGATGGTATAAACGGTAAAGTGAGCGGAGAGGGCAGAGCTTATATGGGACCATTGATAACCGCTGGAAGCCGGAGAAATATCATGGATCAGAAGCAGTGGATGTCCGCTTCCACACTTGGTATAATGAATATCTCCCAGTCTCCAGTGATAGCAGAGAGACTTCGGTTCGTCCAGCACGTGTCTTGCTGTGGCGGATAGTTTGAGACACTGATTGATCAAGGCGATGGATGCGATCGCACTGGCGGATAAGAGGGTAGTAGTGATAAGTTTATTTTTTGTTGTCATGAAATTCCTCCTATTAAAATAGAAAACAGAGTAACTGCTCTGTAAGTGCGCAGACCTACGGAACAGTTACAATTGGATAAGCTTATTATAATACATTGGTATGATTAAGGCAACGATAAAGCCATTTAAATGTTTCACGTGAAACAAAAATTTGGTGTTTTTATAAAAGACCATAGGAAAAGATAAAAAAATGTGTTATACTAAGTTTTTGAGAGTGCTATGTGCCAGTGACACATGTTTAGCACTAACCGAAGCAGAAGTGGAGATGCGGGAGCACGCAGTGCAGAGCAATCCGGTATCAGAGAGGTCAAAAGCTTTTGACCCTAACATCAATTTTAATATTTATCTCAGTCGAGAAGACTCCCACCTCTTCAGGTGGTGAGTAATAACAAATGATTCTCAGTGGGAGGTGGGTCTCCGACTGAGATAAACGCTCCGCGAGGATGCGCAGTGATTCTGTAAAGAATATGTCAGCTTACGCTGACCAGAATCACGCGCCAAGTCTCACGGACGTTCGACTTGAAGAAAACGAAAAACATATGAGAAAACGCTGATTTGCGTAAAACAATTCGGGAACATGGAAATAGAAAGGACTAGTTATGGGAAGAATAATAGCGATTGCAAATCAGAAGGGCGGAGTAGGTAAGACAACAACTGCCATCAATTTGTCCGCATGTCTGGCTGAGGCAGGACAGAAAGTTCTACTGGTAGATTTTGACCCACAGGGCAATGCGACCAGCGGAGTGGGACTTGATAAGAATGCTCCTGGTGATACCGTTTATGAACTAATGGTAGGCGAGTGCCAGATGGAGGATTGTCTTGCAAAAGATGTACAGGAAAATCTGGATCTTCTTCCGTCTAATGTAGATCTGGCTGGAGCAGAAATCGAATTGCTGGATTTTGAGAATAAAGAGTCGTTATTAAAACAGCATTTAGAAGAAATTGAAGACAATTATGATTACGTTCTGATTGATTGTCCGCCTTCTTTAAATTTACTGACGATCAATGCATTGACTGCAGCACAGACCGTATTGATCCCCATCCAGTGTGAATATTATGCATTGGAGGGATTGAATCAGGTATTAAAAACGGTCAGTCTGGTGAAAAAGAAATTAAATCCGCAGCTTGAGACAGAAGGCGTCGTATTTACCATGTATGATGCCAGGACAAATCTTTCCCTTCAGGTTGTAGAGAGCGTAAAAAGCAATTTAAATCAAAATATTTATAAGACAATTATTCCGAGAAATGTCCGTCTGGCAGAGGCACCGAGCCATGGAATGCCGATTAACCTGTATGATTCCAGATCGACAGGTGCAGAGAGTTATCGTCTGTTGGCAGCGGAAGTAATGAGCAGGGGAGAGGAAATCTGATGGCAAGGAAAACAGGATTAGGAAGAGGATTGGGTGCAATATTTGGCACTGACGTAGTGGAGAGCGTAGAGGAAAGTCTGCATCAGCCGGAAAAAAAAGAAGAAAATCATGTTTCACGTGAAACATCCGGACGTAAAACGGTACATACAGCTGGGCAGACTGTTCATAAGAAGCATGAAAATACCGGAAATGCGTTATCAACTGGACAGGCAGTAAACACTGCGAAAACGGAAAAAAAAATGACTACAGCAGATAAGAAAGCGGCAGAACAGGAAGAAAGCGGAAAAGAATTTATGATGAAGCTTTCTTTGATCGAGCCTAATGAGGAGCAGCCTCGTAAAGACTTCAATGAGGAACTGATCGGCGAACTGGCAGATTCTATTAAGAAATATGGAGTGCTGCAGCCGCTTCTGGTACAGAAAAAAGGCGAGCATTATGAGATCATTGCCGGTGAGCGGCGCTGGCGTGCAGCAAAAGTGGCTGGTTTAAAGGAAGTTCCGGTGGTGATCCGGGAATACAGCAAGCAGCAGGCCATGGAAATCGCCCTGATTGAAAATGTGCAGAGAGCAGATTTAAATCCGATCGAGGAGGCGATCGCTTATCAGCAGTTGATGGATGAGTTTGATCTGACCCAGGAAGAAATTGCAGAGCGGGTATCGAAGAGTCGTGTGACCGTAACCAATAGCATCCGTCTGTTAAAGCTGGATCGCCGGGTTCAGGAGATGCTGATCCAGGGACAGTTGACCAGTGGACATGCAAGAGCTCTTCTTGGTCTGGAGGACGGAGAACAACAGTATCAGGTGGCATTGAAGATAGTTGGCGAACATCTGAGTGTCCGTGAAGTCGAAAAACTGGTCAAAGCGCTTACGAAACCAAAAAAACCAGAAAAAGAAAAGGAAGAGGAACGCGATCTGAGTTTCATTTTTCATGATCTGGAAGAACGTATGAAACAGGTAATGGGAACGAAGGTTGTCATTAATAAACGGGATAAGAATAAAGGAAAGGTAGAAATCGAATATTATTCTGAGGCGGAACTGGAGCGGATTGTGGAATTGATTGAATCCATTCGTCAGTAAAACCATATCGTTGTAAAAATGTGAAACAGTCATTGAACTGATGTAATGTCTGCGGGGGAAAGACAATATTGATGAGGAGATAAAATGAATAGTATGTTAAACAATTGGCCGATCGATCCGGCTGTCGTTATTATCGCATTGGGAGTCATCACTTTGCTTCTGATGATCATGACGGTAATCTGCATTATGCAGACCAGCCGTTTATACCGCAGATATGATTATTTTATGCGGGGAAAAGACGCAGAATCCATGGAAGAGATTATTCTGAATCTGTCCGATGAAATTAAAGAATTAAAATCCCAGGATCGTGCAAACAAAGATGTGATGCGGACATTGTCGAAAAATGTCAAAGGATCTTATCAGAAATTTGGCATGGTGAAATATAATGCATTTAAGGGAATGGGCGGAAACTTAAGCTTTGCATTTGCCATGCTGGATCAGAACAACACTGGTTTTATTTTAAATTCTGTCCATAGCAGAGAGGGCTGTTATCTCTATATTAAAGATATTGAAAAGGGAGAAACAGAAACACTCCTTGGAAGCGAAGAAAAAGAAGCGCTGGAGCGGGCATTAGGATATTAAGCCTGCCCCAACGCTTTCTTTTATTAAAAAATACAGGCATGCGATAAAAAGACGAGCGAATAAAAACTTATAAAAGAAAGTAAAAATCTAACAATATTAATTTTTAAATGAAAAATGGGCATAAAACCTTATAAAACAAAATAGTTCCATATAATTATTTGTTGACGTTAACACGTTAACTTGCTATAATTAAGAGCGAAATTAACAATCCAAAGTTTTGAAGCGGATATAATCGAAAAATGAGGAGGAAGTTCAACATGTCATATGTAGATGAGATTTACGCAAAAGTAGTGGAACAGAACCCAGGTGAGGCAGAGTTCCATCAGGCTGTAAAAGAAGTATTAGATTCTCTTAGACTGGTTATTGATGCAAATGAGGAGAAATACAGAAGTGTTTCTTTATTAGAGAGACTGGTAGAGCCAGAGAGAATCATTTCCTTCCGTGTTCCGTGGGTAGATGATAAGGGTAACGTTCAGGTAAATAAAGGATATCGTGTACAGTTCAACAGTGCGATCGGACCTTACAAGGGTGGTTTAAGACTTCATCCATCTGTAAACCAGGGTATTTTAAAATTCTTAGGCTTTGAGCAGGTATTCAAAAACTCCTTAACCGGTCTGCCAATCGGCGGTGGTAAAGGTGGTTCTAACTTTGATCCCAAAGGCAAATCTGACCGTGAGGTTATGGCATTCTGCCAGAGCTTTATGACAGAGCTTCACAAATATATCGGCGCTGATCAGGATGTTCCTGCAGGTGATATCGGTGTAGGCGGAAGAGAGATCGGTTTTCTGTATGGTCAGTACAAGAGACTGACTGGTCTGTATGAGGGCGTTTTAACTGGTAAAGGCCTGACCTATGGTGGTTCTTTAGCACGTACCCAGGCAACTGGATATGGCCTGATCTATATCCTGGATGAGATGTTAAAGCACAACAATAAAGAGCTGGCTGGCAAAACCGTTCTGATCTCCGGTTCCGGTAACGTTGCAATCTATGCAACAGAAAAAGCTCAGCAGTTAGGCGCGAAGGTTGTTGCTATGAGCGACTCTAATGGTTATGTATATGATAAAGATGGAATCAAACTGGATGTTGTAAAACAGATCAAGGAGGTTCGCCGTGGCAGAATCAAAGAGTATGTGGCTGAGGTTCCAACTGCTGTTTATACAGAGGGCAAGGGAATTTGGACTGTTCCATGTGATATTGCGCTTCCATGTGCAACTCAGAACGAGTTAAACTTAGAGGATGCAAAGGCTCTGAAGGCAAATGGCTGCTTCTGCGTAGCAGAGGGCGCGAACATGCCATCCACCAGAGAAGCAACTGATTTCTTCTTAGAGAACGGTATGCTGTTTATGCCAGGCAAAGCTGCAAATGCAGGTGGTGTAGCAACATCTGCACTGGAGATGAGTCAGAACAGCCAGAGACTTTCCTGGACATTTGAGGAAGTTGATGCAAAACTGAAAGATATTATGGTTAATATCTACGCAAAGGTATCCGATGCAGCAGAGCGTTATGGTGTTGCTGGCAACTATGTGGCTGGCGCAAATATCGCTGGTTTCGAGAAAGTTGCAGAGGCGATGATCGCTCAGGGAGTTTGCTAATTAAGAATTTCTAAGATAATATAAGATATTGAGAAGTCCTGGAAATGTTGAATTTCTGGGGCTTTTCTTTATGTATTGATAAGACATGCGAATTGTCAGAATATTCATAAATAGAAGATAATTTACGTTGTTTTGAGGTCGTTATATACACGTGATACACAAGTGATATACAGGTGGTATACACTCGTTTTTACTGATTTTGGATGATTTTTTGAAGCATTTCATCCGGTGTTTTTCAAGATGATTCAAGCTGAATATGAGTGTAATGTTTATCATAAGAAACATCATAAGTGTATCCAGCAATCAGTCTTGATTTATTATTTAAAATCTTGTTCACTTCTGTAAGAAGTTCTTCTAAAGTCTTATGGGTGTACGTTCCCTTGGTGGTGTCGTTCTTCATACTGTGTCCCATAATCAGTTTAATACATACGTCATTTGCTCCGGCGCTGTCCATGCTCCGGAACAACCGCACCGCTATTGTATTCAGCAAGATAGGTGTAAGCCATTTCCGGTTTGGCGAAGTAAGCCAGGTAGGTGTATTTTCGCTTGACCTTCCCAGTATCGTCTTCCACAAGTTTCGAGATACGGACAGCGTAGGGCTTTCGTCGTTTGCCACCAAGCTTGATTACGCTGCCGTAAGAGTTTGGTAACTTCATATTTAACCTTCTTTCTGCATTTGTTCTAATTGTTTAAGGCAATACTCTGCATATTCCTTGTAGCGTTTTACTCTTGCAATTTCATCTGGAATATCAAAAGCATAAATGGACTTCGGAACCAGATCAGAACGTTTGGTAGGATTAGTCACCTTGTATGTAGATAGCTTATATTCTACAAAATCTTTTACTTCTTTTTCCAGTTCAGACAGTTTGGTTAATGGTATCTGGGCAACGTCTTTTCCAGTCTCATTTGAATAGACGTGGATCACGCCATCTTCAGCAAATTCTTTTACATCAACAGATCCGGTTGCGGTATCGAAGGAATCCTGTAAATGGGCTTCTTGAAGAAGTTCATATTCAACCGTATAGCTGATATCATGCAGATAGGAGAGGACACCGTAATAAGGCTGTTCATATTTGTTAATGTAGTATTTGCGTATTTCAAAGGAATTGAAATAGTCATTAATGATTGCATTCACAAAATCATTGGTGCATTCGCAATATTGCATCAAATCTCCATTTTCATTAGGAATAAATGCTTCCATAGGTATCTTGTAGCCGCTGGCTAGCACTTTGAGAAAGCTCTCTGTTACAGGTTTCTTACCGTTCTCTACGTTGCAGTAATGCGTTCTGGAAATTCCAAAGTCTTTTGCTAATTGGTTCTGTGATACCCCCCTTTCTTTTCGGATTTGAATGATCCGTTCCCGGATTTCATCTTGATTTGTCAGCATTTTTCATGTACTCCTTTCATTTACACATCATATTTGCTCGTACCATATAGGAAACAGAATTGTTCATATGTACTATATAGTACATGATTAGTATAGACAACAACAGCAACAATGTCAACAAAAATATGGAGGAGAAACAAGTGAAAAAAGATGAAGTAAAACTGCTGATGAAGCAAAATCAGGTAAAGCAGTGGGAAGTGGCGGAAGCAATGGGAATTTCCGAATTTACGCTTTGCAGATGGCTAAGGAAGGATTTGAAGGGGAAACAGCTTGAACGGCTGAATTCGGCGATTAAGAAGGTCAGAAGCATGCTGGATGCTTTTATCCAGGGCGGAGGGAAAAGCTAAATGGCAGGGAAACGATATTACTGGTTGAAATTGCAGGTCGGCTTCTTTCAGGAACTGATGATCAAACAACTGCGAACTTTGCCGGAGGGCGATAGTATTGTCCTGCTTTATCTGAAACTGCTGTTAAAGGCAATTAACACAGAAGGGATTATTTACTTTCAGAATATTTTGCCATCCTTAGATGAAGAAATAGCATTGGATACGGGAGAAAAACCGGCACTTGTGAAATTGACGATTTCTGCCTTGTGCAAATATCATGCGGCTGTGTTTTTGGACGATCAATCATTACAGTTATTGTACTTGGAGGACATGGTTGGCAGTGAGAGTACTTCAGCATCCAGAGTCAGAAATCACAGGGCGAATCAAAAGTTCATAAAGGAAAAAGAGCAGGCAGCGTTACAATGTAATGCAACTGTAACGGAAGGTAACACCACAGAAATTTCCGGTAACGCAGAGCTAGAGAATAGTGAAAAGGAAGAGAAGAAGCCAAAGAAAGAGGGAGAATCAGAGATAGAGGAAATTCCTTCTTACTTTGCTGATACGGTGCTGAATAGTATGTTTCTTTCTTACCTGGGATATCGAAAAGAAAATGGCAAGGAAGTGAAGGGGAAAGCAATTGGTTATTGCATTGATAAGCTGGAAAGTTTATCGAATTCTCCTGCCGAACAAGTGGCAATTATTAAGCAGACAATTCAGAATGGCTGGACGGATTTCTTTCCATTGAAAGGGAAAAAGGAGAAGGTAAGCGGAAGCAATGTAAGTTCATGGTTGGAGCGTGAAAAGATGCAAAGTACGGGAGGTGTTTTCGGTGACTAAACAGGAATTTGCAACATTGGTTGTAGCCATGCAGGCAATGTATGGAGAAGATTTTATTGGGACGGAACAAGCGTTAGATGTGTGGTACGCCCTATTACATGATCTGGACTATCAGATTTTATCCAAGGCACTCCAACAATATATGCTGACAAATAAATTCAAGCCAACCGTCGCGGAACTGCGGGAGATTTATGCAGAGCTAGTAAGTCCGGCGACTTCTAATTGGAGTGAAGGCTGGGAGGAAGTCAGCAGGGCAATCGGGCATTACGGAATGTATCAGGAGAAAGCGGCAATGGAAAGCTTTGATGAAGTGACCAGAGAAGTTGTAAAGCGCCTGGGCTTTCAGAATATCTGCTTGTCGGAAAATATCGTTGCTGACCGGGCAAGATTTGCAGAAATCTACCAAGCCATCCAAAGGCGTAAAAGAACAGAAGTGAACATAGGAAGTGCATTGCCAAACTTACGTGAAATGGTGCATAGGCGATTGACTGAACTGGCACAGAAAGGGCGAAAGTCAATAGAACAGGAAAAGGATACAAACTAACTTAGCAAGCACTGCCTGTGTTCCCTCACAGGCGATAAAATGAGCGATTTCTCTTACAGAAGAAATGCTCAAATTTATCATTCAGGGAGAATTCCCTAACCCTTAAAATCATGAAAAAGGATGGAACGATATGGCGAAGGATAGAGCCAATAGAACGAGGAAAAATGAACTGAAAATTTATTTGAGTGATAATGAAAAATATATCCTGGACAGGAAGGTGGAGCTGTCTAAGCGGAAGAGTGCATCGGATTATATTAGAACACTGATACTCTTTGGATTTGTTTATGATGTAGATTATTCTTATCTAAGGCAATACAACGAAACGCTTGGAAAAATCAGTGGAAATCTGAATCAGATTGCGAAGAGAATTAGCAGCACCGGGAATGTTTATGAAGAGGATATGGCAGAAGTGAAAGCAATTATGGATGAGGTGTGGAGAACACAGAAGGCGATGTTGAAAAAGCAGCCGTTGATACATAATGGGTAGCAGAGTTTCCGGTGCAGGATTGTGTGGTGTGGGAAGTATTGTTCCAAGCGGATAAAACAACAGATAAGGATACGAATGAAGAATAATTAACAAGAAAAAATCTATATCTTGACATAGGAATAAGACTGTAGTAGTCTGTAAATAAGACAGACGACACCAGTCTTATGAAAGGAGAAAGAATAATGCAATCAGAAAATATTAAACTTTTTGATTCGGAACTGAAAGTTATGGATATTTTGTGGAAAGAAGGTATTGTTCCGGCAAAATATGTTGCAGACCGATTATCACAGGAATTAGGTTGGAATAAAAATACAACCTATACATTGATTAAGCGGTGTATGAAGAAAGGAGCGATAGAGCGTACAGAACCAAATTTTATGTGTCATGCATTGATAGCAAAAGAGGACGTACAGGAAACAGAAACAAATGAATTGATAAACAAAATATATGATGGTTCTGTTGATAAATTGTTTGCAGCTCTGTTGGGAAGGAAGAAACTTTCAACAGAGCAGATTGAAAAGCTGAAGCAAATCGTTGATAGTTTGGAATGAGGTGATATGTATGAGTTTATGGGCAATGAGCTTATCTGGTGCAGTTATGATTATTGCCATTGTAATACTACGGGCATTACTGATTAACCAATTACCCAAGAAAACATTTTTAATATTATGGGGAATAGTAATGGTTCGATTAATAATACCTTTTACCGTACCTTCGGCATTCAGTATCTATTCGTTAATACCGGAAAAAGAACAAAGCATGAATACGCAGTTCAGTGGTATACAGGGTAATTTAAGCGAAAATTTACCTGTAAATGCAATGGAAGATACAGTTCATGTTGATATAACAACTCAAATTTCAATAAAGTGGCTCGTTTGGTTAGCTGGATTATGTCTATGTGCTGGATATTTTATGATTGTATATAGAAAATTGTATATAGAATTTCAAATGTCATTTCCGGTTAAAATCCCGCAGATAGAACAGTGGCTTGTACTGCATAATGGGAAGCGGCGGATAGAAATAAGACAGTCAGATAGGGTTGTTGCACCTGTTTCATACGGAATTATACATCCGATTATATTATTTCCTAAAAATACAGACTGGGAGAATATGAATGTTCTTCAATATGTCTTAGAACATGAGTATGTGCATATCAAAAGGTATGACAGTATAACAAAATTGTTGGTTACAGCAATAGTGTGTATTCATTGGTTTAATCCTATGGTATGGGTAATGTATATTCTTTTTAATAGGGATTTAGAATTGGCTTGTGACGAATGTGTGATACACCGATTCGGCAATAACTCTAAATCGACTTATGCACATACTCTTATCAGCATGGAGGAACAAAAAAGTGGTTTTATGCCGCTTTGTAACAATTTTAGTAAAAATGCAATCGAAGAAAGGATAACAGCAATTATGAAAACGAAGAAAACAACCATAGTTATGTTAGTAGCATCTGCCATAGTTATTATTGGAGTAACTGGAACTTTTGCCACTTCTTCAAATGCTTCTGACAAGATAGATAATAAAAACAGCGAATATATCGAAAGCACAATAGCAGAGGATGTAATGTTGGCATATAACGATGAAGATGGAAACATCTATTATAGTGCAGATGGTGGTAAAACATTCTTTAACGAAAAAGAATTTAACGAAAAGTATCCTTCGCCAGAAGTAGAGTGGTGGACATACGAAGAATATAAGGAATGGCTGGATAATGAGAGGATACAGCTACAAAGTATGTTAGGTGAAAAAGCATGGACTGGTGGTAGAGGTGAATTTGTCTGGACGCAGGAAATGATTGATGAGACGATTGCAAGCTATGAGGAAATTTTGCAGAAAATTGAGAACGGAGTTAAGGTTTCAAAAACAGTTGATGGAAGTAAGGAAATTCAAATAGCAACTTATGATGATAAGGAACACTTTATGGAATCTGTTGAAGGGGTTGCTATTGCATCAGACAAAGAAACTAAAGTTTTTGGACCTTATGATACAAAGGAAGAATTATTAGATGCAATAAAACCATATTGTGAAGAACAGGTAAAGATAGGCAATATGACACAGCAGGAAGCTGATGAGATTATTGAAAGATATGAATAGGTGTTTTGTAGCAAGTAAAAAAATTAGGCTTTAAAGTAGGAGAGCGTTTGTTGGAATAAAGGCTAATGAACGCTTTTCTACATTTCATAATAGAATGTTGGTTCTTGCCATTTAGAAGTTAATTACGCATTTCATATATGGAGGACGCTTGAGAGATTACAAGGGAAAATATATTGACACTGATGTGATTAGGAGGGAGTGCTTATAGCTAAGATATTGTTATTAGCATTTGATGAAAAGGAAGAAGAGATAATCGATGCAGTCATGTCTGTTATAGATGATTTTGGGATAGATACACAGTTGAAAGCAGTAAATTCAAATCCTAAATTATTATTTCATGGACTTTACATTGATGAACATAAGCGGATTGTGGTTCGTGAAGAAAATGAGATTGAACTGACATATACAAAATTTGAAATTTTACTGTTATTGGCTCGAAATGCTGGAATGGCATTCAGTAAAGAGCAGATATATGATAGCGTTTGGAAAGAACCATATTTTGGTGATTATAACATCGTCATGAGCCACATCCGAAATATTCGGAAAAAAATAGAAGATAATCCAAGCAAGCCAATCTACATACAGACGGTTTGGGGAGTCGGCTATAAATTTAATAACAAACTAAAATGAGCAGGTATTGCAGAGTGTTTGTAATATCTGCTTTTTATATGGCTGATAATAATGGTTTACGGACTTTACCAGAGAAAGAATATAAGAAGGCTGTAAAATTTCACGTTGAATTTTACAACTTTCCTGCGTATAATATATAAGTGAAGAAGCTATATTGTAGTGGGAAAGGAAGTTGATTTTATGCCAAATATATTACCGGTATCAGATTTAAGAAATTATAATGAAGTGTTGAAAAATTGCCAGATTGGAGAACCCGTGTTTTTGACCAAAAACGGTAGAGGTAAGTTTGTGGTTATGGATATTGAGGACTACGAGCGTGAAAAAGCCGAAAAGAAGCTACTCATGAAACTGCAGGAAGCAGAAGAAGCTGTTAAGGATGAAAGTACCTGGATGAGTTTGGATGAACTGAAGAAATCTGTCGGGGTATAGCTTATGATGAAATTACGGATTAACCCTATTGTAGCAGAGGACTTGAAAAACATTAAAGAGTATATTGCAGAAGATAATGAAGAAATGGCAGTAAAGACCATTCAGGAGATATATGCTCGAATTGAGAATATACAGCAATTTCCGTATATGGGAGCTGATCTTGCTAAGAGGGTCAGCTTTCGGACGGATTATAAATATGTAATTTGCGGAAATTATGTTGTGTTATATAAGATCGGGGAAGAATATGTGGAGATTTACCGGGTGGTGAACCGGTATCAGGATATTACGCAGATATTTTGATGCCATGAGGGAAGGGAAAACAGAGTATGGAAAATAATATAAAATAAATGTTAGTATAGGATACTTTGTCGGAAGAGAGGATTATGAAATGACTAATCAAGAGATTGTTGCTAAGCTATGGAATTTATGCAATATATTGAGGGATGACGGTATTACATATCATCAATACGTTACCGAATTGACATATATTTTATTTTTAAAAATGGCGAAAGAAACTAATGCAGAAGAAAGTATAGCGAGTGGAGTAACTTTCTCTGAAAAAGATAAAAAGACTGAGAGAGAAGATAAACAATTGCTTGTTGAATACTCCTGGGATAAATTGGCATCTAAAACGGGGAACGAACTCAAATATTATTACAATAAGATGTTAAAAGTGTTTGGTAAGTATTGTAAAGGTTTAGTGAAAGAGATTTATATTGATGCATATTCAAATATTCAGTCACCAACTAATTTGGAATTGATTATACGAACTATGGATAAATTAGATTGGTATTCTGCTAAAGAGGAGGGACTCGGGAATTTATATGAAGGTTTATTGGCTAAAAATGCTGATGAAAAAAAATCTGGTGCAGGACAATATTTTACGCCGAGACCATTGATTGATGTTATGGTAAGAATGATTAAACCCAATGTGGGAGAAAAATGCAATGATCCAGCATGTGGAACTTTTGGGTTTATGATTGCTGCTGACAGATATATAAAGGAAAAAACAAATGATTTAAACGATTTGTCAGAAGAAGAAAAAAACTTTCAGATTAATTCCGCTTTTTCGGGATGTGAATTGGTTTCAGAGACATATAGGCTGGCGTTAATGAATGCTATGTTGCATGGTATTCACGCCAAAATCTATTGTGGCAATACATTGACAGAAGAGTTTGGAAAAAAAGAGGAATTGCAAAATCTAGATGTGGTATTGTCTAACCCACCTTTTGGAACCAAAAAAGGGGGAGAGTTGACTAATAGAACCGATTTTATGTTTGCTACAAGTAATAAGCAGTTTAATTTCCTTCAGCATATTTATCATAGTTTGAATACTAGTGGTAAAGCTAGAGCAGCGGTGGTAGTGCCTGATAATGTTCTTTTTGCAGATGGGGATGGCGAAAAAATTCGTTGTGAACTAATGGATAAATGCAATCTCCATACTATTTTACGCTTGCCCACTGGTATTTTTTATGCACAAGGGGTAAAAACAAATGTTTTGTTTTTCACAAGGGAGAAAAGTGATTATGGTAATACTAAAGAAGTGTGGTTTTATGATTTGAGAACAGATATGCCTTCATATGGAAAAACTACACCCTTAAAGGTGCAACATTTTGCTGATTTTGAATTGGCATATAATGCTAGTATAAGGGAAAAGGTATGTGATAAAAGATGGAGCGTATATACAAGAGAGGAAATACGTAATAATGGAAATAATCTTGATTTAGGTCTCATTCAAGAAAATAAAGATGAAGATCATGAATCAATATCCAATCCGATTGAAAATCTAGAAATGTGCATGAGTAATTTAGAAGAAGCAAAAAAATTGATTACCTGTATAATTGAAGAATTGAAAACCTTGGAGGTATGAAACAAATGAATATGGAGAAGTCAAAGACTTTTTCGGAGAGAAAGTCTTTAGTCTCTGAGGAAGAACAACCATATAAACTGCCGGATAATTGGTGTTGGACAAAAATAAAATATATTTGTAATTTATATAATGGAAAAAGCTTTAAATCGAGTGATTGGGTAGACAATGGTTTACCAATTGTACGAATACAGAACCTTAACAATCCTAATGCAGAGTATAATTATTATAATGGTGAGGTTGAAGAAAAATTCTATCTTAAAGGAGAAGAACTTTTATTTGCTTGGTCGGGAACACCAGGGACCTCATTTGGTGCACATATATGGAAAAATCAAGAGGCAGTATTAAATCAACATATTTTTAAGATTGTGTTTGACGAAGAACGAATAGATAAAGTATATCTGATGTATGCTATTAATCAACAATTAAATACATTAATTTCGAATGTACATGGTGGAGCAGGATTGCAACATATCACTAAAAGAGATTTTGAAGAAACGCTTATTCCGTTAGCACCGCTTTCGGAGCAAAAGAGGATTGTTTGGCGTATAGAGGATATGTTTGATAAACTTAATGAGGCAAAACAAATGCTACAAGGTGCAATAGAAAATATTGATATTTTTAAGAAAAATATATTGCATGATGCATTTTCAGGAAAGTTAACAGAACAATGGCGTAAGGAACAAGGTATAAAGTATGAGAGTAGAAAAATGAAAAAACTTTCAGTATTATGTGATTCTTTATCATATGGAACATCTAGAAAATCCCAAAAACAGGGTTCTGTGGCTGTAATACGTATGGGAAATTTGCAGAATGGTGAGATTGATTGGAGTGACATTGTATATACGGATAATCAAGATGATATTAGAAAATATATTTTGAAGCCAGGAGATGTTTTATTTAATCGGACGAATAGTTCTGAATTAGTTGGAAAAACTTCAATATATCGAGGAGAATGTCCTGCCATTTACGCGGGATACTTGTTGAAATTAGACTATGGAAAGGAACTAATTGGTGAATATCTTAATTATATTATGAATTCACCTCAAGCTAAAGCATATTGTAATACTGTAAAAAGCAATGGCGTAAACCAATCTAATATAAATGCTAAGAAAATAGGAAACTTTGTAATTCCAGTTCCATCAATTGATGAACAGAAGGAAATTGTAAGAATACTTAATTACTTTTTCAATAAAATAGAAAAAGCAAAAGAGTTATGTCAGCTTATGGAACAAATTAATGCAATCAAGGAACATATTTTGAATCTTGCTTTTTGTGGAATGTTAGGAACAAATGATATAAATGAAGAAAAAGCGGAAGAATCACTTAAATATATTATGTTGTTTAAGGAAGAGTTGTTGAAACAAAAAAATAAGAAAGTTATTTTGACGAAGGGAGAGCAGAGGATGACGCAGTCATTAATAGATTTGCTTAAAGAAGAGGATTGCCTTACTCCAGAAAAACTCAAAAACAAGACAGAGATGGATATTGATGAGTTCTATGCACAACTTAAGCAATTAGTAGAACAAAACATTGTAGAGGAAGTTCGTAAAGATGGAGAGAGCTATTTGGGAGTGATAAATCATGCGAATTGACAAGGTTTATATTAAAGAATTTAAAAATCTTAAAGAGTTTTCTGTGGAGTTGGATACAGAACAATTAACAAATGTTTTCATAGGAAAAAACGGTGCGGGAAAGTCAAACTTTATTGAGGCGTTAGTTATTATATTTCGTGATTTGGATTTGAAAACCGTCACAATAGAATTTTCATATGAAATTGAATATTATTGTAAAAATGTTACTGTAAATATTAAAAATGATTCAAAGTCTAGAAAACAATTATTTTATATAAATCATAATAAAGTAACAAAAAAAGCATTTTATGAAAAGTGGCATACAAATGAAAGTTATCTACCAGAGCATGTATTTGCATATTACTCTGGTCCAAGCAATCGTTTAGAAAAGCATTTTTCGAAACATCAAAAGCAGTTTTACAATGCGTTGCTGAATGGCGATGATCAGGTGTTAAGACCTTTGTTTTACGCACGTATGATTCACAGCAACTTTGTGCTATTGGCGTTCTTTTCATTTTATGATAGGGAATCATTAGATTTTTTGAGAGAATATTTGAATATAAGTTCTATTGAATCCATATTATTTGTGTTAAAAAAGCCAACGTGGAATAAAAAAGGGGTATATAGAAAAGATGAATTTTGGGGAGCTCGTGGTGTAGTACGTTCTTTTTTAGATGATCTATATAGATTGTCATTAGCACCGATTAAGGAAGATATGGTGTATGAAGAAGGATTTTCAAGTATTCATTGTGAAGTGACTTACCTCTATATAAAAGATCAAGAAAAATTAATGGAACTTGCAAAGCATTATCATAATAATACAGAATTTTTTAAGTTTTTAGAAAGTACTTATTTATCTGATCTAATAAAAGAAATACGAATAAAAGTTAAAAAGACAGATGGTACAGTTATAACATTTAATGAACTTAGCGAAGGAGAACAGCAATTGCTGATGGTTCTAGGTTTGTTAAAATTTACTAAATCGAAAGAATCACTTTTCTTTTTGGATGAACCGGACACACATCTGAATCCAATGTGGAAATTTGATTATTTATCGCTGATACGAAGAGTAGTAGGCGAAAACGATAATAGTCAGATATTTATTTCGACGCATGATCCCATTGTAATTGGCGGGTTAAAAAAAGAAGCGGTGACAATTTTTGAACATGATAAAAATATTACGACTGTTAGAAGACCTGATGTCGATCCAAAAGGAATGGGAGTTGCGGGACTTTTGACCCAAATGTTTGATTTGCCAACGACTCTTGATTTGGAGACACAACGCCAATTGGATCGAAAGAGACAACTGACATATAAGGTAAATAGAACAACTGATGAGGATATAGAACTTAAACGTCTTACAAAAGAGTTGGAGCAACTAGGATTTTCACATTCGGTTAGGGACCCGCTTTATGAGAAATTTATTGAAAAACTATTTTCTAGACCTGAGTATCAGAACATAGATGTCTCACAAGAGCAATTGCCAGATATGTCTGCATTAATGGATGAAATAATGCGTGAGATACTAGAAGAGGAGAAGAAATGATTTTTATTGATTACAAAAATAATCCTCCATCTGAAGAGCTAATAGAAGAAGGGAAAGAACTTACTCAACAATTATTAGCTCTTCCTGAGGATAAGAGAAAAGAATTTATTGAGCAAAATAAATCCTATTGGGGAAAGTTAAAGGACCATTTGGCGTCGCTGTCATATGGGAAGTGCTGGTATACTGAAGCACATGATATTGCGTCTGTGTACCATGTAGATCATTTCCGACCGAAAAATGAAACTAAGAAATTAAAAAAAGATTGTCGTATTGAAACAGATAATAATGATGAGGCTTATTGGTGGTTGGCTTTTGCTTGGGAAAATTATCGATTAAGTGGTAATATCCCTAACACATCAAAAAATGCATATTTTCCGTTAAGAAAAGGGTCTCCAATTGCTAAGAACATGAATGATCTGGATAAAGAATGGATTGGTCTTTTAGATCCGACGGATGAAACAGATGTAATGTTACTTACCTTTGGAGAAGATGGACGAGCTTATCCGGCATGTAATGATGATAGTTCGTGGGAAGCTCAAAGAGTTTCTTTGTCAATTCGCGTTTATGATTTAAATTCAACAACTCTTGTTGAAGCTAGGGTAGAAATTCAGAATCAATGTAAGCGCAGGGTAAATAGGATATTGAGATTAATGCAAGACAAAGAAAATAATTATAATCAGTTAGTAAAAGAAGAGATAAAGGAACAAATCCGTGAATTACGAAAAATGATGTACCCTAGTTCTGAATTATCGGCTGTAGCAAAACATTATATACTAAATCGAACAGAACCGTTTATAAAGGGTATTTTGTGTTAGTAATTAAAAAGTAGTTGCTTTATGTACATATAAAGTGTATTTTGTGAAACAATGATTTAATAGCAAAATTATAAAATATAATATCAAACTCTATACAGAAGTTTGGTATTTGGGGATTAATAATTTTTTGACTGATAAGTGCATTCAAAGAAAAATATATTTTCTATAATGAGGATTGTTAGTATTATAAGAATAGTTATTCGAAATTATCCGACAATCACTCTATACACGTGATATACAAACGACCTCAAAACCCCGGTAAATCTGCGGACACCTTAGAAGCTGCTATGCTCGCTCAGGGTATTGTATAAGATGTTTCACGTGAAACATTAGAAAAAAGACTGCAGATTGCGGATTGCATTGTCCGGAAGAATCAGTTATAATAAGGAAACGAGAATGGGGCGGAGAAAATTCTTCGCTCCATTTGTTATAACAATAAGGGAAATGACAGTTGTGCTTGTACAGACTGACATTTGTTGAACGCGAATCAGAACGGAATGCAGGAGAGTATTTCGTCTCTGTCATAGCGGCAATCTTGAAACAGAGAAGGTGAGTTTATGCATAAGTTTTTGCGGACAGTTGGATTTAGCAATTACAAGAAGAAACATGACATAGAAAAGCTATTACAGGATCTGATCGATCAGATAGATCCATCGCAGATCCATAAAATACAGATTGACGAAGAAACGAATCTCTGCCAGGTTCGTGCAGAGATGGCTCATGATATGGGGCTGGATATCTATGGGGAAATGGATGAGTTTGGTGTTGTGCGGCCAGAGTATTATGTGCCATATATGCTGAGCCATGACAGCTCCTCCACAGCAGACTGTTCCATTCAAAGACATACAGACAGGGAGACTTTTGCCGGTTTATTGGATGAAAACCGAGTAGGAATTTCTTTAATCTTTTACATGGAAAACGCTATGGAATACCGGGAAAAACGGATGAATAAGGAAAATCTGGACGTTGATCATGTGAATCTGATGGGACTTTCCAGTGGAGGTAAAATTCTGCTGCCGATCAAAAAGACAGCAAAGCAGGTGCAGATGGCGAAAGTAGCATTAAAAGAGCGTGTAGATTTAATCGAGGCTGCAAAAAACGGCGATGAAGACGCTATGGAGACTTTGACCGTAGATGACATTGATATGTATTCCCAGATCACCAGAAGAGTCCAGAAAGAGGACATTTATTCTATCGTAGATTCCAGTTTTATGCCGTGTGGGATTGAATGCGACCAGTATGCCGTGATTGGGGATATTTTGAGTGTAGAAAAAAAGATCAATTCTTTTACGAAAGAGGAAGTATATGATCTGAAGCTGGAATGCAATGACGTGATTTTCCATGTAGGCGTTAACGGAAAAGATCTGATCGGAGTACCAGAACCAGGACGGCGTTTCAAAGGGAAAATTTGGATGATGGGGAATGTAAAATTTACCGAAAAATTTAAATCTGAACATAAGTCAACCCTTGACGAAATGTTATAAATTTCATATAATAGATGTGTTATGAATTGATTTCATTATTTCCGTAGCTTAGTTTTGCAGGATAGATTCATAAAGTTGGTTGCCGTGACCGAAAAGGCTGAAAAAGCCCGAAAATACGGCATTTGTTCCCATAGTTAAATGGATATAACAAGCGCCTCCTAAGGTTGCGTTACAACGGCCACCTCAAAAAAAACTAAATAAGGGATT
>ERZ837487.911-NODE-911-length-39224-cov-6.532717_pt1 | contig 39224 bp, 47 predicted proteins | sample MGYA00519911_ERZ837487 | MGnify/ENA primary metagenome ERZ837487 (study PRJEB31850, sample SAMEA3708818) | human gut metagenome | biome: human gut; feature: human-associated habitat; material: faeces | place: China | collected 2014 ... | reverse complement strand
TTGCCCAATAGGGCAATCGAACGAGAAGCCCCCACTTCAAGCGTTAGCTAAGTGGGGGGAGTATGTCACAGAAAATGATCTTCGCATCCTGTCCGCCGAGCTCGATGGCGGTTCCCACAGTCTCGTAGGTCTTCTTTAAGGCGATGGAGTTAGCGACGACCTCCTGGATATAGGGGGTGCCAGCCGCCTCGGCCACAGGCTTTGCACCGGAACCGGTGAGAATGATCCTGGCGTCACAGTCAGGAAAACGCTCTGCCGCTTCCCGGATTGCGAAGAGGACGCTGGCGAGCTGATCCGCGTGGTGGCGGCGGTAGTCGGAGTATAAAAGTGTTTCGGTCCCGGCATCCAGGACCGTGATCTTTGTTGTGGTGGAACCGACATCGATTCCGATCAGTAACTTTTTCATAATCGTATTCTTTCATATTGATAACAGTCCGATTGCTTTGAAGGTGACGGTTATCTTTTTCTCTGTTTGTCCTTATCTGTATAGTTTAGAAAGAAAAAAGGCATAAAACCGTTTTGCATCTAAAATCATGCCGATTTCTGCCAATTCATTCAGTATTTTAGTGCCTGAATTTTTAAAAGTCAAGAATTGCGTGGGATGGAAAAGGGAAAACAGTGCTAAAATTTCGCTAAGATAGTGCAAAAATGGCGGAAAATACGGGAAGTCAGGGAAAAAGAGGAGACTTGAAAAAAGAAAGAAAAAAGTCGAAAACAGCAGTTGCGGCGGTGTGCTGGATACAGGTAAAAATCAGATTAAAGCTGGAAAAATAACTATTTGAAGAAAAAGGCATGTAAAAATCAGAGAAATTTGATCCACATGCCTTTTATAGTAAGTTCTATCGTAACTGTTCAGTAGGTCTGCGCACTTGCTGCGCTGACCGTAAGAAAACATAGGCTGGAAGGCAAAAATCCCATCAGCGAAGCTGATCGGGAATGGATTTTTGCACGTAACTATGAAGGCACTGAATAGTTACGTTATATCATTCTTTTACGAGAACTTTTGTGATCTCTGCAATATAAACAGTGTGATAATCTTTCTCCGGATACCATTTTCCATCGTTCTCTTTTGCGATAAAGTTCTCCGGCTTGATCTCATCCTCGTAGAGCTTCCTGCACACGAAGACCATGCCGGCCTCCTCGAAAGCAGCTGTTCCGTCTGTGAAATACGGGGTAAGTCCAGCTTCTTTGACCTTGTCGCAGTCGCGGCCTGACTTGGAACCGCAGATGGAGAGTGCCTGCTTGTACTCCGGTCCGTAGAAGGACAGGGTAAATGTATCGTTTGCGTCCACGAATTTCTTTGTGTAGCGCTGCGGACGGATATAGCAGGTGGCAACATTCTTGCCCCAGAGGACGCCGAGACCGCCCCAGCTTGCTGTCATGGTGTTACAGCCGGATTCGTCGCCAGCGGTGATGAGCATCCACTCAGAACCGATCTTTGTGAAGGGATTAAAATTCAGACTTTTGATATCAACTTCTTTGAATGCCATGGAAAAATCTCCTTTCAATGATAAAACTGCAGTAACTGTTCCGTAGATCTTCGCAGTTACAAACTACTTTTATTATAGAATGAGATAAAATAAATTGCAAATGATTTGTATCCTGAAGGCTGGTTCATGAAAAAGCTGTGCAGGGTGCAGAAAAATTCATGAGTAGATAAGGAAATTGTGCTTGAATGAACATGATATAAGTATTATATTTTTAACAAGACAGGAAATTCACGCGGACGATCATGATTGGAGGAAAGCTTATGAGAGGCGTAGAGACAAGGATTCAGGAGATCCGCCACCGGATCTTCAGAGAAGTGGCGAGAATGGCGTACCACACGGAATGGCCGGTGGACAAACGGATTGAGGAACTTCCGTATAAGATCATTCCGGGAGAAGTCGGAAATTTCAGAAACGATGTTTTTTTGGAGAGGGCGATCGTGGGCGAGCGGCTCCGTCTTGCCATGGGACTCCCGTACCGCGGGGCATCGGACCCGGCACCGGTATCCCAGGGGATCGAGGAGGCGGATAAGCCGGAGACATACTACACGCCGCCGCTCATCAATGTGATCAAATTCGCCTGCAATGCGTGTCCGGAAAAGCGGGTCTATGTGACAGACGGCTGCCAGGGCTGCCTTGCCCACCCGTGCGTGGAGGTGTGCCCGAAGGACGCGGTGAGTCTGGACCGCACAAACGGAAGATCCAGGATCGACCCGGATAAGTGCATCAAGTGCGGACAGTGCGCGAATGTCTGTGCCTACCATGCCATCATCATCCAGGAGCGCCCTTGCGCGGCGGCCTGCGGCATGGATGCTATCCACTCGGACGAGAACGGAAAGGCGGATATCAACTACGACAAATGCGTCTCATGCGGACAGTGCCTCGTGAACTGCCCGTTCGGGGCCATTGCGGACAAATCCCAGATCTTCCAGGTCATCCGCGCGATCCAGACAGGTGAGAGGGTGTACGCCGCTGTGGCACCGGCATTTGTCGGTCAGTTTGGCCCGAAGGTAACACCTGGAAAGCTGAGGGCGGCCATGAAAGCCCTGGGCTTTGCGGACGTCTTTGAGGTCGCCATCGGCGCGGATCTCTGTGCGGTGCAGGAGGCGGAGGACTTTGTGAAGGAAGTTCCGGAACAGCTGCCGTTTATGGCGACATCCTGCTGCCCGGCATGGTCCATGATGGCGAAAAAACTGTTCCCGGACTACGCGAACTGTATCTCCATGGCGCTGACGCCGATGACGCTCACCGCGCGACTCATCAAGAAGAAGCATGAGAAGGCGAAGGTGGTCTTTATCGGCCCCTGCGCGGCGAAAAAACTGGAAGCTATGAGAAAAACTGTGCGGAGTGAGGTGGATTTCGTCCTGACCTTCGAGGAGATGGCGGGAATCTTTGACGCGAAGCATGTGGATATAGAGAATATCGCGGAGGATGAGGGCGGAGTCAGCGCGGCATCCAGGGACGGAAGAAACTTCGCGGTTGCCGGCGGCGTCGCGAAATCCGTGGTGGACGTGATCGCCCAGATGTACCCGGACAAGGAGATCAAGGTGGCGAACGCCGAGGGCTTAAAGGAGTGCAAGAAGCTGTTACAGCTCGCCAAGGCAGGAAAGTACAACGGATACCTGTTGGAAGGAATGGCATGCCCGGGCGGGTGTGTGGCAGGCGCCGGAACGATGCAGCCGGTGAAGAAATCCCAGACGGCGGTCTCCTTATATGCCGCGAAAGCCGGTCATGTGACCAGCGACAGGACGGAATATGTGAGTGAGCTGGAGAAACTGGTGGACTAAGTGCGTGGCAGCTTGTTTTGCCGGTTCAGAATGCAAAGCAACAGATTAAAGAGTTATCAAATAAAAGCGGCTTCCTTGACGGAAAGCCGCTTTCGTTGTAAAATACGTACTTGACTCGTTTTTTAGTGGAAAGATCCAGCAAAGACATGTCACAGTGAGCAGGAAAGGAGGAACTTTAAGATGGATCAGAAGATGGAGAAAAATAAGAATAAAACAGGACTTGTGCTGGAAGGCGGCGGTATGCGCGGCATCTATACGGCGGGAGTCCTGGACGTATTTCTGGATGAAGGCCTTACCTTTGACGGGGTGATCGGTGTTTCGGCGGGAGCGGTCCATGGATGCAGTTTCCTTTCGGGACAGAAGGGAAGAAGCATCCGGTATTATAAAAAATACTGTGCGGACAAGCGCTTTATGAGCACCGAAAATCTGATCAGGACAGGAAATTTTGTGGATACTGATTTCTGTTACCATGAACTTCCAGAGATCCTGGATGTTTATGATTATGACACGTTTAATAAAAATAAAGAGCACACCGATTTCTACGTGGTCTGCAGCGATGTTGAGAAGGGGAAGCCGGTCTACGCGAAGCTTCACGATATGAAGCGTGATATCGGCTATATCCAGGCATCAGCGTCGCTTCCATATGTGTCAAAGTTTGTGGAGCTTGACGGCAGAAAACTGCTCGACGGCGGATGTACGGACAGTGTCCCGGTGGAAGCATTCCGGAGACTGGGATATAAGCGCAATGTTGTGGTCCTCACGAGAGATTCAGAGTACCGGAAAAAGCCGGAAAATACCTGGATGGCGGATATTGTGTACCATAAATACCCGAAGTTCGCAGAGGCACTTAAGAACCGGGCTGTCGAGTACAACATGAGTATCCGTAATATCGAAAAGCTGGAAAGGGCGGGCGAAGTTTTCGTGATCCGTCCGAGCGTTCCTCTTACGATCCCGAGGATCTGCAAGAGCGCCGAGGAGATCGAAAAGACATATCAGATCGGTGTCATGGACGCGAAGAAGATGATGGCGGATCTGAGAAAATGGCTGGAAACGTCAGATGGATCAGAAGGGTGACGGAGCAGTCATGAAATGGTGAAGCCACCAGAGAAAAATAATTATGCGGGAGCGCCCGGTCTGCTTTATGGGCAGATGACAGAGTGGAAAACAGACTGATAAGGGGGAGAAAGATATGGCAGCAGGAAAAAAAGAAAATCAGAACGCGGACCATATGATCCGACCGGTGGCGTATATCCACACGGATTTCCCGACAAAATTCGGAATTCCGAGACAGAGCGGCCTGACGGGTGATCTGGAGGCGAAGATCGTCTTTGAGCCGGAATTTTCCAATCCTGAGGCCATCCGGGGAATCGAAGAGTTCTCCCATCTCTGGCTGATCTGGGAGTTTTCGGAGAACGTCAGAAAGCCGGGAAACTGGTCAGCGACGGTGCGTCCGCCGAGACTCGGGGGAAACATGAGAGTCGGTGTGTTTGCCACGAGATCCCCGTTCCGTCCGAATCCCCTGGGACTTTCCGTCGTGAAGCTTAAAAGAGTGGAATACCTGGAAAACGGCGCTCCGGTCTTAGTTGTCACGGGGGCGGACATGATGGATGGGACGCCTGTCTTTGACATCAAGCCCTACGTCCCCTTTGCGGACAGCCACCCGGAAGCGAAGGGCGGCTTCACGGATCAGACGAAAGAGTACGGGCTTGCGGTGGAGATCCCGGAAAAACTTCTGGAGTTCCTGCCGGAAGAAAAGCGGGATCCGCTCCGCGCAGTTCTGGCCCAGGATCCCCGCCCGTCCTACCAGGAGGATCCGGACCGGGTTTATGGCATGGAATTTGCCGGATATGAGGTGAAGTTTACCGTGTCGGAGAAGGTTCTCCATGTGAAAAGTGTGGAGAAATGTACTGTTTGAGCAGTGCAGAAAAATGATTTAGAAGAAAAAAGTTATGGACAATGATCGTGATGACGATCTTTGTTGTCGCCATCGGTTCCCTTGGAATCGCAGGTATCCCTGGAACAGCGACCATGGCTGCTTCCGTCGGACTTTCCGGTGTCGGCATGGGCGCCCAGTTCGGTATGGTCAGTCCGATCTTAGCCATAGACCCGATCATCGACATGCCGAGAACCATGATCAACGTCACCGGTTCCCTGACGAATGCACTTGTTGTAGATAAGATGATGGGAAATCTGAATCTGGATGACTATAATGATATGAGTTTAAATACTCTGGACAGCAAAGCAAACAAGGAAAGCGCAGAGAAATAAAATAGCTGCAAAGAAGCGTAAATTCCCCGTGTGTATCTGTAAGGCAGGTATGCGCGGGGGATTTTTTGCGGAAAAACAGTGGTGATTTCCGTAAAATGGGCATTTAAGTATGAATTTAACATGCAAAAATGTTAAATTCATAACTATATCCGCTAAAAATTCGAAAAAACTGGACAGGCTCATATTTTCCTGTATAATAAATACTCGTGGTCTTTTTTCGGGACCAGACAGTTACTTTTACACACACAGGTAAGAAAAAGGAGAATATTGAGTATGGAAAAAATACGTCCAATGTTGTTCACAACATTGAAGAAGTATTCCGGTGCCCAGCTGATGTCTGATGTCGTAGCGGGTATCATCGTAGCCATCATCGCCCTTCCGTTATCCATCGCGCTGGCACTGGCATCCGGCGTGGGTCCGGAGCAGGGTATCTACACGGCGATCGCAGCAGGATTTGTGATCTCATTCTTAGGCGGAAGCCAGGTGCAGATCGCGGGCCCGACAGCGGCGTTCGCGACGATCGTAGCCGGCATCGTTGCAAGAAGCGGCGTGGAAGGTCTGGCAGTCGCTACGATCCTGGCAGGTATCATCCTTGTTATCATGGGATTCTGCCAGCTTGGTTCCCTGATCAAGTTTATCCCGTTCACGATCACGACCGGATTTACCTCCGGTATCGCGGTTACCATCGTGATCGGACAGTTAAAGGATTTCTTTGGTGTCACATACCCGGCAGGCATGGAGACCATCGAGACCATGCAGAAGTTAAAAGCTTTCGCCGCAGGTTTCGGGACCATGAATGTTCATGCGGTGATCGTAGGTCTTGTCTGCCTGGCGATCCTCATCGTGATGCCGAAGATCACGGAGAAGATCCCGGGATCCTTAGTGGCAGTACTCGCCGGTATCGTGATGGTGAAATTCCTTCCGTTACAGGTCAACACCATCGGTGACCTCTACAGCGTCAGTAACGCGCTCCCGGCGTTCCACATGCCGGCCTTCAGCTATGACGTGATACAGGGCTCTTTATCGGATGCCTTCACCATTGCGATCCTGGCAGCCATCGAGTCCCTGCTTTCCTGCGTTGTCGCGGACGGCATGATCGGCGGAAAGCACCGCTCCAACACAGAGCTTGTGGCCCAGGGTGCAGGAAATATTGTTTCTGCTTTATTTGGCGGAATCCCGGCAACAGGCGCCATCGCCCGTACAGCGGCAAACATCAAGAACGGCGGACGCACTCCGGTAGCCGGAATGGTCCATGCTGGCGTTCTTCTTCTGATCCTTGTGATCCTGATGCCGTACGCAAGCTGGATCCCGATGCCGACCATCGCGGCGATCCTGTTTATGGTTGCCTACAATATGTGTCAGTGGAGAACATTCGCAAGACTCGCAAAGACGGCTCCGAAGAGCGATATCGCAGTTCTTGTGATCACATTCTTCTTAACAGTAGTCTTCGATCTTGTCGTAGCCATCGAGGTGGGCATGGTGCTTTCCTGTCTGCTGTTCATGAAGCGCATGAGCGACGAGATGGGAGTCAGAAGCTGGCTTCATGTGGAAGAGGTCGAGGAGCAGAAACGTGAGGAAGAGGAAGCTTCCAGGGGAGCGAAGAAGACAATGTCCGTGGAAGAGGCGCAGTTGAAGGCAGCAGCCGAGGAGATCAACCCGGCCAAGCTTCGCCAGATCCCTATGGAGCTTGCGGTATACGAGCTCACAGGACCGTTATTCTTCGGCGCGGCTGACCGCATCAACCAGATCGAAGTGAATGAAGTCACAAGATGTCTGATCCTTCGTATGCGGGCGGTTCCGGCGGCGGACAGCACAGCGATGAACTCCATGACAGCCCTCTGCGAGCGCTGCAAAAAGAACGGAGTTACCCTGATCCTGTCCCATGTCAACGAGCAGCCGATGCGTGCAATGGAGAAAGCCGGATTCGTGGATCTCGTGGGAAGAGAAAATTTCTGCAGGAATATTGAGGAAGCCCTTGACCATGCGGACAAGATGCTTGAAAAGTAAATAAGGCGCGCAGGAAGATTTTTCTGCGCAAAGCTGAAAAGAGCTGTGTGACTATATTTGGGTCAGCAGCTCTTTTTGGCATATGTAGGGAAGCATAGACTGCAAAAATTAAATTATATTTTTGAAAAAGTCTGTTAAGATGACGCAAAACGCAAAAAATACATACAAAAGTTACAAAAATCCTGACGAAATATATTGTACATGTTATTTGCAAAATTCGTGTTAAGGAGAAAAAATAAGCGATTAAGCGGCGGCTAAAAAGCAGGTAAAAAGGTAGCGGGGATAAAAATTCTGTGATATATATGGTTCGACTTAAAAACAGGAGAGAAATTTCATCCTGTCAGATTAAAAACATCCCGAAAAAGAAATTTGGCAAAGATTCTTTGCAAGAAACAAAAGCGGGGTGGATTAAAAGAAGAGTTTGGGAGGTCTATATCATGGCTAATTTATTTTCGATCCTTTTCATCATCCTTGTTGCGATTGTAGGCGGTATTCCGACCATCGTGATCACGGGTTATATTCCGGTCATGATCGCGCAGAAGATTTACAGAAAAGTGAAGTACGGATATTCTTTATATCGTTAAAATAAAAGGATGGCTGACTGGCTGCTTGAAAAACCGGCAGTGTAATCTGAACAAATATCATCAAGAAGGGTGACTTTTCGGAAAATTATCTGCAATCTTAACACGATTTTAGCAGAAATTATGTTATAATGAATCCAAAAAGAAGAACAAGTGATAAGAATGGCAGCAGTTGTTCTTCATGGATCAAAAAAAAACCGGAGGTTCCCCTATGAGCACAAAAGTCAGATCAGTGTTAAAGAACAGCGGGATCGCGTTCGGGATCCTGGGAATCGCGACGGCATTTTGTTTTCTTGTCCAGCGGATCTCAGAATCAGACACGCACGTCCCGCTGTTGTTCGTTTTGGCGGTGCTGTTTGTGTCCCGCTTTACGGATGGATATGTTTATGGAATCGTCGCATCGATCATCGCTGTTTTCGGTGTGAACTATGTATTTACGTTCCCGTATTTCAAACTGAACTTTGCGATCACAGGATACCCGCTGACCTTCGTTGCCATGCTGGCCGTGGCCTGCAGCGTCAGCGCCCTGACGACCCAGATCAAGAAACAGGAGCAGATGCGGCTGGAGGTTGAGAGGGAAAAGATGCGCGCGAACCTTCTGCGGGCGGTCTCCCATGATATCCGCACACCGTTGACGTCGATCGTCGGCTCCGCGTCCGGGATCATCGACAACTATGACGCGCTATCGAAGGAAAATATCCTGGAACTCCTTGAGGACATGAAATCCGAGGGTCAGTGGCTCGTCCGGATGGTGGAAAACCTTCTTTCCATCACGAGGATCGGGGATGGAACCGCCAGAATCAATAAGGAAGATGAACTGGTGGAGGACGTGATCAGCGGAGCAATCACGAAATTCAGAAAACGATTCCCGGATATCGAGGTAGTCCCGAAAGTGCCGGAGGATGTCCTGTTTGTGCCTATGGACGCGATCCTGATCGAGCAGGTGATTGTAAATCTCCTGGAAAACTGCGTGCTCCACGCGGACGGTATGACAAAGATCTGGTTGATCGTGACGGAGGACGGGGACCAGGTGAAATTCTCCGTTGAGGATGACGGTGCCGGAATCAAGGAGTCCGTTCTTCCGAGAATGTTCGACGGAAGTTTCCAGTCGGAGGACGGAAAAGAGAGCGATTCCAAGCGAAATATGGGAATCGGACTTTCGGTCTGTATGACCATCGTAAGAGCCCACGACGGAATCATGAAAGCAGAAAACAGAAAAGAAGGCGGTGCCAGAGTGATGTTCTGGCTGCCGAAAGGAGTGGACACGGAATATGGAGATTAAAGACAGAGTGCTGGTCGTGGAAGACGACAAGAGGATCAGCAATTTCATCAAGACAGTGCTGGAAGCGAACAATTACGATGTGATCGTCGCGCAGACGGGAGCGGAGGCATACAGCATGGTGACCTCCCAGTGTCCGGACGTGGTGATCTTGGACCTCGGTCTGCCGGACATGGACGGCATGAAGATCTTACAGGGCGTGCGGGAATGGTCCGCGATGCCGGTGATCGTTGTGTCGGCGAGAACCCATGAAAGGGATAAGGTGGAGGCGCTGGATCTCGGAGCTGACGATTACATCACGAAGCCTTTCGGAACATCCGAGCTTCTTGCAAGGATCCGCACCGCGATCCGCCATACGAGAGCCGGGATCCCGAATCAGCCGGGCGGGCAGACGGGAGTTTTTAAATCCGGCGGATTGACCATCGATTATGACAAGCACCGCGTGTTTATCGACGGTGTGGACGCGGGGCTGACCCAGAACGAGTATAAGATCGTGAGTCTTCTTGGAAAGTATGCCGGGAAAGTCATGACTTACGACTATATCATCAAGGAGATCTGGGGACCGAACATGAAGAACGACAACCGGATCCTGCGTGTGAATATGGCAAATATCCGGAGAAAGATCGAGAAGAATCCTGCGGAGCCGCAGTATATTTTTACAGAGGTCGGCGTCGGATACCGGATTGTGGAACCGGATTAGGACAGGATGCCGTGTTGCAGCGAAAAGTGAATAAGCTATGGTAAAACACCTGCTGTGTCCTCTGTAAATTTAGAGGGCAGCAGGTGCTTTTTGTGTAATAGGAAATTCCGAGGAATTCCCTATTACACAAAAGGCACTAACGTGCCAATGATGCGCACTCGCGCGAAGATGTAGATTGTCGCAAGCGACCGCGCGAGGCGCGAGAATGTGCCAAGGCACATTCTTTTTTATATTATATGTTCGAATGAAAGTTACGTTTACAGGTGCTGCCAGTATGCGTGAAAATGTCAGTTTTCGCTGTATGAAGCTGGTGAACGCTGCAGATTGGGGGATTGTAGAACCTGTTGAAATCATTGTGTGACAGATGGTTTCTGTATAAGTTCATCCAGCGTCCCGAACCGGTAGCCCATCTCCTCCCACTTCGTCAGCAGCTCATCGAGGATCGCCGCGTTGGTGGATGAGGTGCTGTGTAAAAGCACGATGGCACCGGGATGGATGCGCCCGAGAAGCTTTTTGAATGCTTCCTCCTTTGTGGGCTGCTGATCCTGATACCAGTCCACATAGGCAAGACTCCAGAAGAAGGTCTGATAGCCGAGAGCTTTTGCCATCTGAAGATTCGCTTTGCTGTATTTTCCCTGGGGCGGCCGGTAGTATTTCCGCATGTTCTCTCCTGTGATCTCTGTGTAGCTTGTTTCGAGGCTTGAGAGCTCTTTCGCGAAGCTTTCCGGATCACTGATCTTCGACATGTCCGGGTGGTGGTATGTATGGTTTGCGACAATATGCCCCTCGGAGACCATGCGTTTTACGAGGTCCGGGCTGGTCTCCAGGTAGTTTCCGACGACGAAAAACGCGGCGGGAACCTGATGCTTTTTCAAGGCGTCCAGGATCATGGGGGTATTGCCGTTCTCATATCCGGCGTCGAAGGTCAGGTAGATGACTTTCTCGCCGGAAAGATCGGCGTACCAGGTGTTGTACTGCTTTAATTCATCTGCCGTGGCGTTAGCGACAGGCGGTTTTCCATCCTGCTGGAATGAGAGTCCCCAGTTTCCGTCCGCAGATGCCGGGACTGACGGAATGACGGTGGCGGCGAAAGCGCCGAGGACGTAGGAGAGGGGGAGTAGGATGAGAGCCAGAAGAAGTGCGGCTGGACGGCTTCCTGCGAAAGCCTGGTCATGATCGCGCGGGAATTTTTTTAAAAGACAGAAAAATGGAAATTTCATGAAATGATATCCTTTTCATGTGGTTCCGGAGACGTGAAGATGTCTCATGGAATTGCTTTTTATAATATATTCCCCCCTGGATATTTGTATTCCATCGCAAAATGTGGTAAGATGTGTTGGTGCGCGTAAAGCTGCCGGTTCGGCAGTATGAAAGGAGAGAAAAAATTGAAGATCAGGATCCGGAGGATTCTTTTTCCAATACTGTTCTGTCTGGCGGTAGCATGTATCATTGAACTTCCGCTTGCGCAGACAACGATTTTCGGGGACGACGTGATCTTATGGGATACCTTGTTCCGCTCAGTCATCGCGGTTCCGATGCTGGTACATCTTTATAGAGAGGATTCGGTGTTCAGGGGAAAAGAACACTGGAACGGAAAAATCGCGGCTGCGGCATTTTTCAGTGGCGCAGGAATGTCTCTGGCGTTCGGCCTTGCGGTGAGAGCGCTTCAGATCTCTGGCGCGGCCCTGACAGATGAGAGCCTGTTCACAGGAAATCTGTGGCTGGAGGCTGTGGTGCTTTTGGCGGCATCCCCGATCCTTGAGGAATATTTTTTCCGCGGCGTTCTCTATGGAAGATGCAAGGAGCTTGTATCCGCCCCGGCGGCAGCATTTATGACCGCGGCGTTTTTCGGTGTGTTCCACTGGGACCTTGTGCAGGGAATCTACAGCTTCTTTATGGGGCTGATCCTGGCATATCTTATGGAAAAAACGAACACGGTGAAGGCACCGGTGGTGTTCCATTTCGCGGCGAATCTGGCGGCACTTGTTCTGGAGGTTTTTTAGCATGACGGAAAGAATGTGCTTATATTTTGTATCAAAATCGGTCGATTCCGGCGGTCCTGATGCCGCAAAGATGGCGAAAAAGGCGGCAGATTGCCGTAAAATCGTAAGGGAATTGTAATTGAATCATCAAAACCCAGATGATAAAATAGTTTAGGCAAAAAGGAAAGGCGGGAAAACGACATGAAAAAAAGAACATTATTCCGCAGCGGTGCGGCGTTTCTTATGGGACTTCTGATGACCGCAGCGGTGGGATGTTTCACAAGCTTTGCTTATGACAGCGCAAGGCTGAAGGCTTGTTCAGTAGAGAACGGAAACAGCATTTCCGTCACAGGAACAGCCACGACCGGCGCTTTAAATGAGGGGGAAACTCCGGATGATGGCTATTATTATCTGTTCGAGCTTCACCCATATGAGTCTGAGATAGGCTCCAGAACGGACTACATCGCATGGAGCAACAAATCCGACAAGTTAAAATTCACCTTAAAATACAGCGGTGATTCCACGGATACGATGCTCTATTCCAGATTCGTGGTTGCGTTAAAGACCGGCAGCACCTACACCCCGATCAGCAATGCGATCTATGTGACGAACCCGGGCGATGTGGCAAAATATCGCGAGGATTACCCGGAGCCGATGAGCAAAAAAGGACTTCTGATCCAGCTCGATATGCTCGGCGACGCGCTGAACCTGGGCGTAAAGCACACGACGGTCAATATCCCGTATCACCAGCTTGTGGGCGGTAATTTAAAATACAAATACAACGGAAAGACCTACAACTTCAACGGTGATCTCATCAAGGATTATGATAAGATGATCAGTGCGTTCTCCGCGAAAGGAATCGTTGTGACGGCGATCCTTTTAAACGGACGGAACGACAACTACCCGGAGCTTCACGAAGCCGGGCTTGCGAAGAGAAAGGAAGCTTTCTACTACGGTTTTAATGTCTCCACGGAGCAGGGATATGAGACGACCCGCGCGCTGCTCTCCTTTATGGCAGAGCGCTATTCCGGTGCCCACGATGACTATGGCCGTGTCAGCAACTGGATCGTCGGAAATGAGATCAACAACAACTTAAACTGGAACTACACCGGTCCGATGGACATTGATTCCTATACAAAGCTCTACTCAAAGGTATTCCGTGTGGCCTACACGGCGATCAAGAGCCAGAGCCGGAACGCGCGGGTCTTCTTCTCCACGGACTATGAGTGGAAGCGCGCAAACTCCAACCTGATGTATGGCGCAAAGGACTTTATTGACCGCTTCAACGCCGATATCCGTGACGAGGGGAATATCGAGTGGGGACTTGCCTACCACCCGTACCCGCATCCGATGACGGAGCCGGAGTTCTGGGATGATGATCAGACGGGAGCTGTCAATAATACCGAAGATTCACCGGTCGTAAACTTCAAAAACCTCAACGTCCTGACGGATTACTTCCAGAAGGACATCATGCGCGATGCAGGCGGAAATGTCCGCCATATCATTCTCTCTGAGGAAGGCTTTACATCAAAGAGCGCGACCCGGGGAGATGTCTATGATATCCAGGCAGCTGCTTTCGCGTATGCATATTATCTTGTAGATAATAACCCGTATATCGACGCGTTTATCTTAAACCGTCAGGTCGATGCGGTGATCGAGGTAGAGCAGTCCTGCTCATTCGGCCTCTGGACGGTGGATATGTCAAGTCCGGATCGGGTCATCGCCGTTATGCCGAAGAATATTTACAATGTATTTAAGTATATTGATACAAATAAATCGCTGAAGTATACGGAATTTGCGAAGAAGATCATCGGGATCAACAAGTGGAGTGATGTGATCCCGGGATTTAAGCTGCAGGAATAATTCAAAAAATAAAGCTGGTATTTTGATTCGGCAGGATACTTTCGGATATGTGTTCTGCCGGATCTTTTTTGCTTACAAATACCAGTTTTACGGGATTTTATTGACAAAATCCTAACGAGGGCTTATAATGCGCTATGACGATTATTTAGTACGACAACTCAGGAAATGACAGGAAAACAGTTTTGTGTGTCAACATTTTTCAGGAGGATATCATTATGGCAAAGAAGAATCCAATCGCAGCCGCAGCAAAGAAAATGGCTGCAGCACCGGTTAGCAATAGCACTGTAGAAGTAAAGGCAGCAGAGACAAAGACAGTAAAGGCAGAAGCAAAGGCAGAGGCTCCGAAGGCAGAAGCTAAGAAAGCAGAAGAGCCGAAGAAAGAGACAGCAAAGAAAGCTCCGGCAAAGAGAACAACAGCAAAGGACATCAAGACATCCGTAGTTGTACAGTTCGCTGGCAAGGAAGTTACAGAGAAAGACCTCATTGCAGCTGTTAAGAAAGCCTACACAAAGAAAGGCAACAAAGTCGGCGATATCAAGACCATCGAGATCTATGTAAAGCCGGAAGAGAGCGCTGCTTACTATGTAGTAAACGGTATCGGCGCAGACGATTACAAGATCGAGCTGTAAGTTGAGATGATAGTTTAGCTATGTCCGGATGGACATATGGCTGGGCAAATGTGTTTAGACACAGTCTTGCAGATGGATATATCCTGGATGTGTCGCCTGCAAAAGAACAGAAACTAGGACTTTAGGACTTGAGCGCCCGCTGGGATCATCCCCGGCGGGCGCTTTTGAGATCAGGAGATTATGGAGAAAGAAACGAAGAGAGAGCTGCCGGAAGCGTTCGTGGAGAAGATGGAAAAGCTTCTCGGCAGTGATGCGGAAGCATTTTTTAAGAGCTATGACGCGGAGCGGAAATTCGGACTGCGGGTCAACCCATTAAAGCAGAAGAGCGGGGAGATGCCGGAGGAAGGAGAACCCCTCGGAGATTACCTGAAGGGACTCGCAAGAGTTCCCTGGGCAGAAGAGGGATTTTACTACGAGGCAGACATGCGCCCGGGACGCCACCCGTTCCACGAGGCTGGGGCATACTATATCCAGGAACCAAGCGCCATGTCTGTGGCAGAAGCACTGTCTCCAAAGCCCGGAGAGCAGATCCTGGACCTCTGCGCGGCACCGGGAGGTAAATCCACCCATCTTGCCGGAAAAATGGGCGGACATGGGCTTTTAGTCTGCAACGAGATCCATCCTGCCCGCGCGAAGATCCTGTCCCAGAATATTGAGCGCCTTGGTGTGGAGAATGCTGTGGTGACGAATATGGATCCGTTCCAGCTTGCCCCGGCGTTTCCGGAATTTTTTGACGGGATCGTGGTGGATGCCCCGTGTTCCGGCGAGGGAATGTTCCGAAAGGATGAGAACGCCAGAAATGAGTGGAGCCCAGACCATGTAAAACAGTGCGCGGGGCTGCAGGACGGGATCCTGGACTGCGCGGCGGCGATGTTAAAGGACGGTGGGCGGATCGCCTATTCCACCTGCACATTTTCACCCGAGGAGAACGAGCAGAGCATAGCAAGATTCCTTGAGCGCCATCCGGAGTTTTCTGTGGTGCAGCCGGAGCTTGTAAAATATTTTTCCGGCGGTCACCCGGAATGGGCAGATGGGGATGAGGAGCTGAAAAAGACCGTGAGGATCTGGCCGCATCTTGCGGACGGAGAGGGGCATTTCCTGGCGCTGCTTGTGAAAGGTGAGAGATCCTGGGATGCTGTGGAAAGTACTGTGAACGCAGACGAAAAGAAAAACAGCAAAAAGGGCGGACGTAAAAATGGACGTGCGAAAGAGGACGCGGCGCTCACGGAAGCGGTCGCTGCGTTCCGGACGTTTGAAAAAGAAAATCTGAAAGACACGGAACATCTGGAGAATGGAAAGAAATTTCTGATGTTCGGAGAAAACCTGTATCTCGTCCCGGAGGTGATGCCGGATCTTAAGGGACTTAAGGTACTGAGACCGGGCCTGCACCTCGGAAGCGCGAAAAAAGACAGGTTTGAGCCGTCCCATGCATTGGCTCTGGCACTGAAAAAAAGTGATGTGAGACAGAGTGTGGAGGTCGGATCGGAGGATCTTGCGCTGCGGTATCTCCGTGGAGAGACATTGCGGGCGGAGGATCTTGAAGAACCGAACATCCCGGCAAAAGGCTGGGTTCTTGTGACTACCGGCGGCATGTCACTGGGGTTTGCGAAGGCGGCTGGCGGGATGCTGAAGAATCACTATCCGAAAGGACTTAGGATTCAGGGTGGTTGATGATACGCATTAAGAGATAAGTTTTTGCTTTTACATTACTGTAAAAAGGATATAGAGCCAGAAAAGAACCGGACATGGAAACAAGCGAAAACACGCTTCGCGAGTTTCCCCTTGTTATCGCGACAGTCGCCAAGGTCCCGCGCATGCGCGGACTTTGGCTCGTTGTTCGCGTAGATAAGATCCGCCGGGATCTGCCTTAATAAAAGACAGGACCTGACGGATCTTTTATGTCTGGAAACAGTTTCCTCATGTCCCCCGGCAGCGGGGCGGAGAACTCAAGCTTTTCTCCGGTCACCGGATGGGAAAAGCTTAAATATGTGGAATGGAGCGGCTGACGGTCGATAAAACGGTAGTCCGGGCAGTAGAGAAAATCCCCTGGCAGCGGATGCCCGATGGCTTTCATATGGACGCGGATCTGGTGTGTCCTTCCTGTCTCCAGGAGGAGGCGGATGAAGGAGAGGTCAGCGTTCTTGTTGTAGGCAAATGTCCGGTAATGGGTTACAGCGGTCTCACCCCGCTCTGGATCCAAGACCCGCTCGATGGTGGAGCCGTCCTTTCTTGCGATCGGAAGATCGATGGTGCCGGATGCGTCCGTCTTCCCGGAGACGATGGCGGCGTACTCCCTGTGAATCGTGTGGTCCTTCACGGCATCAGAGAGAACGCAGGAACTGTAGGGATTCTTTGCGAGAAGCACAAGCCCTGATGTGTCCCGGTCCAGCCGGTTTACGGCCCGGAACACGAAAGGAGACTCCTCATTCCTGTAATACCATGCAATCCCGTTTGCCAGGGTATTCTCATAGTGTCCCTGGGACGGGTGGACCGGCATTCCGGCAGGTTTATCGATCACGAGAACATGTTCGTCTTCAAAAACGACGGAGAGGTCCATGGGAACAGGGACAATCTGGTCGGAAGTTTTTTTCTCCGTGACATGGACGCGCAACTGATCTTTCGGCTGAAGGACTGTGTTGGAAAAAACAGTTTTTCCGTTTAGGAGAAAACTGCCCTCGGTGTTTCGAAGATGAACCACCAGGCGGGAAGAATAGCCGGAATCCATGAGAAAGGCGGCGATGGAACGACCGCTGTCGGCTTCTTTAATTGTGTAAATCAAAACGATATTCATGATAAATCCCTTTTTATTTAAAAATATAATAATTCAACACACCAGATGTCCGCAGATATTTCGGCTGCATAACATCACGGACACGTAGAAATGATCTCAAAGTTATTTCAGCGTATTTCATTGTATCATAGGAAAAATTGTCCGGCAAGTCTCAGAAAACATCCGCATATGCTGTTACAAATATGCGGCGGAAGTTCTGAAAAATGTGGAAAAATAAAAATATAGCAGGAATGGTGCTGGCGCGGCTCAGTGAATGGACCTTGGGGAAAGAAAAGGAAAAACGCAGACCCGGACCATCCCCGATTCTGCAGTTGTGCCTGGGGGGACTCCTGCTTTTGGCAGCGGCAGTTCCCGGAGATCATTTATACAGGGAAAGCAGCGGGCTGCAGGCTGCACAGGATCCGGTCGTATCGGTGATCCGGTCCGAGAATGGGGAGACGCTGGAATCAGCGGTGGTGCGATCGAAGGTGAAGACCGATCCGCTGAACCTGAATTCTCACTCCGCTGTCCTGCTTGACGGCGATACAGGGCGGATTCTGTACGGAAAAAACGAGATGGAAGTCCTTCCCATGGCCAGCACCACGAAGATCATGACCTGCATCCTTGCCCTGGAGAATGCCGGGCTGGACACGGAAGTCGGGATCTCAGACCGGGCGGCGACCATGCCGGAGGTGAAGCTGCATGTGAGAGAAGGGGAGAAATACCGACTGGAAGACCTTCTTTACTCCCTGATGCTGGAATCCCACAATGACACCGCAGTGGCCATCGCGGAAGCGGTCGGGGGCAGCGTGGAAGATTTCGCGGACATGATGAACAGGAAGGCAGCGGAACTTGGCTGTGATGATACATATTTTCTGACGCCCAACGGGTTGGATGCGGAGGATAAGGAGAGTGGGAAGATTCATTCCACCACTGCGGCAGACCTGGCGCGGATCCTCAGATACTGCATCGTGCTCTCCCCGGCAAAAGAAGAGTTCCTTGCCATCACAAGAGCACCGTCCCACGCCTTTTCCGACCTTTCCGGGATACGGAGTTTCTCCTGCGTCAATCATAATGCTCTCCTGACATCCATGGAAGGTGCGGTCAGTGGAAAGACCGGATTCACGGGAAAGGCTGGATACTGTTATGTTGGTGCAGTGAAAAAGGGGAAGAAGCTGTTCATAGCGGCGCTTCTGGGCTGCGGGTGGCCGCCCCACAAGACCTATAAGTGGCAGGATGTGCGGAAACTTGTGACATACGGGGATAAAAACTTTGAGTATAAGGAGATAGAGAAAAAGGGACTCGGGGAGGAAACTGCAGTTCCGGTGGAAAATGGCGTGGGGTACAGGGTTAAGGTAGAGATCGGGACTGAAAACGCGGATAAGACCCCTCTCCGTGTTCTGCTGGGAAACGATGAGAAGGTCCAGGTAAGGACAAAGATCGCAAAATCGCTCCATGCTCCGGTCCGGGAAGGAACGCCGGTGGGACAGCGGGATTACATGGTCGACGGGATCGTCATCGACAGTGATCCGGTGGTGACAGCCGGGAATGTTGAACTTTGGGACTTTGAGTATGCGGAGAAGATCGTGATGGAAAAATTCTGGATGTAGAGGTCTATTTTTCCAGACATGAATCGATGAATGGGCCTGTTTTAAAATGTTATAAAAATCCTACTATCATACTTGAATTATAGGAATATTCTGTTATACTGATAAGAAAGATAATTGGTAACTATGAAGGTACATATCAGTTACAGAAAATTTATAAGTACGGAGGCATAAAATCATGCAGACAAAACTGACGAGAGAGGACGCCATCGCGCTCCTCAGAAAATACAACAAAGAGCCATTCCATATTCTCCATGGCTTGACTGTCGGGGGCGTTTTAAAATGGTACGCGAATGAACTCGGATACGGAGATGAGGCCGGATTCTGGGAGATCTGCGGAATCCTTCATGATATCGATTTCGAGGAGTATCCGGAGGAGCACTGCCTGATCGCGCCGCGTCTTTTAAAAGAGGGCGGAGCCGAGGATGAGGTGATCCATGCGGTCTGCAGCCACGGATACGGAATCCACGAGTGGATCGACGCGAAGCCGGAGCACGAGATGGAAAAAGTCCTCTTCGCGGCAGATGAGCTGACCGGTCTGATCTGGGCGGCAGCGAAGATGCGCCCATCAAAGAGTACGAAGGACATGGAAGTGTCCAGCTTAAAGAAGAAATTTAAAGATAAGAAATTTGCTGCAGGATGTTCCAGGGACGTCATCACAAAAGGTGCCGGGAATCTCGGCTGGGAACTGCCGAAGTTAATGGAAATGACGATCCTCGCCATGAGATCCTGCGAGGATTCCGTTGCGGAAGAGATGAAGAAGATGGGGTTGGCGGAGTAAGAGCGTATTGCTGACCAGTATAATAAAAACCTGAGGAGCTGTGTTGAGACCTCTCAGGTTTTTTGCCTTCCGGCTTATGTTTTCTTACAGTCAGCGCAGTAAGTGCGCAGACCTGCAGAATAGTCACAATTTCAGACTAATTGTTCAGCAATTTTGCACGCTTACCGCACTGACTGCACTGTCTATTTTCTGCTCTTGATCTGTGCCGTCATCTTATTGGGCAGGCAGACGATGATCTCGCCGTCCAGATGGATCTTTCCCTGGTGGACACAGATCTTGTCGGGGCATGTGGCCTCGGAGACCCACGCCTCCCCATCTTTGATGATCAGGTGGTTTGTGCCGCCGGACACGCTGTCTATAGTGAGTTCCTGATCTTTTGCGAGATCGAGGGTTTCGACTACTTTTCCATCGACGGAAACTTCAACGATCTCCGCAGGGCTTTTATGCATCAATTTTGCCCCGAGAAAAAGAAGAACAGCTGCCGCAAGTATTACGGCGATCAGGATCATATCCTGTTTTTTTAAAAGTTTCTGTTTCGTATCTTTGCTTTCTGTCATAAAAAATCCCTGAAAATAGTGTAATGGTAATTGTTTTGTGTTTTGCATCAGCGCCGGGCAAAAAATCCGGGAGACTGTCTGATCTAAATATTACTGTTTGATAATAAAGTCTTCCATTCCATCCGAATAGGAAACATTGTAATCCTCATCGATAAAGCATGCGTAGATTCCATCCAGGGAATTCGCAAGCTCCAGTCCTTTTTCCAGGCCAAGGGAAAAGCAGGTGGTGGAGAGACCATCCCCGTCCACGGACTCCTCGGAGAGGATCGTCACGGAGATCAGTCCATTATCGTAAGGATACCCGGTTGCCGGGTTTAAAATGTGATGGTAATTCTTTCCGTCGATCTCAAAATGCCGCTCGTAGACACCGGAAGTCACGACGGAGAGATCATTGATCCCAAGCACCTCAAATGTCTCATCCCTGTCCGCAAAAGGTTTCTGCAGCCCGATGTTGAATTTGCTTCCGTCCGGCTTTTCGCCCACGCAGAGGACGTTTCCGCCGAGATTGATAATGGCGCTCTCCACACCGGCCTCCAGGAGCTGTTCCTTGATCCGGTCGGCGATATAGCCCTTCGCGATGGAACCCAGGTCGATGGTGGTATCCGGGGAGAGGAATGTCAGCGTATTTCCGGAGAGGACGAGGTTGTGGTAATCCACCTTCGGAATATCTGCTTCGATGTCTGCTTCATCCGGGATCACGACCTCGCCGCTTGTGAAATTCCAGAGGGAACTCAACGGCTCGATCGTAATGTCAAAGGCACCGTCAGATTTCTCGCAGTATTCCAGACCTTTTGCCAGAAGCGCTGCCATGTCGTCGGAGACCGTGACAGTGTCGGAGGTCCGATGGTTGATCTTGTAGAGCTCGCTGGTCTCTAAGGTCTTGCTGAAAATATTCTCATACTCTTTACAAAGTGCCATCGAATCGTCTAAGATAGAGGAGTCGTCGGAATCGTAGAGCGTGATGGTGACGAAGGTGTTGAGCAGAAAATCGGAACGGCTGAGAGGAGTCTCCTGTGTGAGAAGTCCCGGTCCGCTGCTTGTTCCACACCCGCTCAATGTCACGCCGGAAACAAAGAGGAGACCGGCGGCACAGAGGCCAAATATTGTTTTTTTATTCATGTGTTATATACTTCCTGTACGATAAATATTATAAGCTCATTCGACAGCGGAAATTTTGTATATTAATACGAAAACGCAGACCGCAGCAGGCACTCGTGCCTGTCGTACAAAATATCAGAAGCTGCACTGCCGGATATCCGGTTTATTCTAACAAATGAACTTTTGAAAGTCAAGAAAGAGGAGAATAGATCCGATGAATCGAGAAAAAAAGGCAATAACTGTGGCATTGTATGGGCTCCTGATTGCCCTTGCCATGGTGCTGAGTTTTGTTGAGACAATGATTCCCATCCCGATCCCAGTCCCAGGCATAAAGCTGGGACTGGCGAACCTTGTAACGGTGGTGGGGCTCTATTTAATTGGAATCCCCGGAACCATCGCCGTGACCCTGATCCGCATCGTTCTTGTGGGACTGTCATTTGGAAATCCCTACAGCATGATCTACGGGCTGTCTGGAAGCTTTTTAAGCTTGTTTGTGATGGCGGTATTGAAGAAAACCGGAAAGCTCTCCCAGGTCAGCATCAGCGTTCTTGGCGGGATTGCCCACAATATCGGCCAGATCACCTTTGCGGCAGTTATCGTCCAGACACCAGGGGTATTTTATTATCTGCCATTTCTTCTGGCAGCCGGATGCATCGCGGGAACACTGATCGGAATCGTCGGCGGAATCATTACGGAGCGGCTTCAGCGTGCGATGCGGGGGATAAAAAAATAAAATAGCGATTGTATTAGGGTGGTAAATTTATTATAATAAAATGTAACAGGTTGCAGGTGCGGCAATTTGTTCTGCAAAAAACGCGCTGCAAGTTTACTTGTATAAGTGTTTTTGCAGAGCAGATTGATATAGGGCGGCCGCCCTGTGCTTCTTGTTTTTGTGCAGCGAAAACAAGAAGATACGCACGTTATACTTAAATCTGTCAATATACCGTAAAAAAACGGAGGAATTCGATCATGATTGAAATGTCAATAAAGAAACTGGTTCAGTACGGCAGAACGACCGGACTTATCGAAGCCGAAGATGAGATCTACGCAAGAAACCAGATCCTGGAAGTACTGAAAATGTCCGAATACGAGGAGCCGGGCGAGATTACAGACGAGATCAGCCTGGAAGATACCTTAAACGCGCTCACCGACTACGCTGCAGAGCAGGGGATCCTTGAAAACAACAGCGTCGTATACCGGGATCTTTTTGACACGAGACTCATGAACTGCCTGATGCCGCGCCCAAGCGAGGTCGTAAAGAAATTCCGCGGGGAGTATGAAAAATCCCCGGAGGACGCAACGGCTTATTTCTACAAACTGGGCCAGGACTCCGACTATATCCGCCGCTACCGTGTCTGCAAGGACTTGAAGTGGATCACAAAGACGGAGTACGGCGACCTGGACATCACGGTAAACCTCTCAAAGCCTGAGAAAGACCCGAAAGCTATCGCCGCTGCAAAAACCATGAAGCAGAGCGGATATCCGAAATGCCTGCTCTGTATGGAAAACGTGGGCTACGCGGGCCGAATCAACCATCCGGCGAGAAACAACCACCGGATCATTCCGCTGACCTTAAACGGCGAGTCCTGGGGCTTCCAGTATTCCCCGTACGTCTACTATAATGAGCACTGCATCGTCTTCAACGGAAAACACATCCCGATGAAGATCGACCGGAATACGTTCAAAAAGTTATTTGATTTTGTGACCATGTTCCCGCATTATTTCCTGGGATCCAACGCGGATCTCCCGATCGTCGGCGGTTCCATCCTGACCCACGACCATTTCCAGGGCGGAAGATACACCTTCGCGATGGCGAAAGCACCGGTGGAGAAAAGTTTTACAGTGAACGGTTACGAGGATGTGGAAGCAGGAATCGTAAAATGGCCGATGTCCGTGATCAGGATCCGCAGTGAGAAGAAAGAACGCCTTGTGGATCTTGCGGATAAGATCTTAACTGCATGGCGCGGATATACAGACGCGGACGCGGATATCTACGCGGAGACAGACGGGGAGCCACATAACACGATCACCCCGATCGCGAGATTCCGTGGCGGAAAGTTTGAGCTGGATCTGGTACTGAGAAATAACCGCACCACGGAGGAACGTCCGTTAGGTCTGTTCCATCCGAACCCGAAGCTCCACCACATCAAGAAAGAGAACATCGGACTCATCGAAGTCATGGGCCTGGCAGTTCTTCCGTCGAGATTGAAGGATGAGCTTGCCCTGCTTGCCGACTATATCGTGGAAGGAAAGGACATCCGCAGCGAGGAATCCATCGCAAAACATGCAGACTGGGTAGAAGAGTTCCTTCCGAAATATGCGAAGATCACAAAGGATAATGTGATGGAGATCTTACAGGATGAGGTCGGCCATGTGTTCGCGAATGTCCTTGAGGATGCGGGCGTTTATAAGCGCACAGAGGCGGGGCGTGAGGCATTTGGAAAATTTATCGAGACATTAAACAGGTAACAAAATTGTTGCCGGAACCGTTACATTTTCCTTAAAATTTTCATAAATGTAGGGACTTCGTCTCGCCAAGCGCGGGAAAGTGTGTTATATTGGTATTTGTTTCATAACTGCTAAGATTCTTCGCAGTTACAAGCAAAAATCCATTCCGGATCGGTTTTGCCGATGGGATTTTTGCTTTCCAGCCCATACTTTTTTACGGTCAGCGCAGCAAGTGTGCAGATCTATTGTGCAGCTGCTGGGCTTTAAATGATGGAAAAAGGAGACTGCCATGTTAAATGAGGAGAAGATCCGGCTGATGACGGGTATCGCCATGTTTGAAAAGAAAATGATGAAGGAATCCATCCCGGCAAACCGGTATTTCAAGAGCGACTACGTTGGAAGCCATCTGATCCGGTCTTTTATCGCGTACTCGCTGACCGTGTGCCTGTGCCTGGTGCTGTGGGTCCTTTACCGGTTCGATGATCTGCTCAACGCCATGGCGGTGGATGACCTGATCTCTCTCGGGGTGCGCCTTGTATTCTACTATGCTGCGGGACTTCTCGCATATCTTGTTGTGACCTGGAAGATCTATTCGAGACGTTATGACGAAGCAGCCGGAAGACTGAAGATCTATCAGGCAAAGCTGCGGCGCCTTGATAAAAAATATGACCAGTAGCCTGCAAAGGAAAACGGGGAGGAAAAGAGTAAGTGATCGGACTTTTAGTATTCAAGGAAAAACTGAAACAATTTTATGGAAAGTATAATATTTACATCGTACCGGTCGTAAAATTCCTGGTGGGATTCCTTACGTTCTGGCTGATTAACGCGAATGTAGGTTTTATGTCGAAACTTAAGAATCCGCTGATCCCGGTGGTGATGGGACTGGTTGCCTCCTTTATTCCATATGGAGTGACAGCGTTTCTGGCCAGTGTTTTTATCCTGATCCATGTTGCCCAGGTGTCTCTGGAGATCGCTCTGGTCATCTTTGTGTTCGTGCTGGCGGTGACCGTCCTTTACTACGGATTCCGGCCGGGTGACGGATATCTGCTTCTCCTGACACCGTTACTGTTCTTCCTGCGGATTCCGTATGTGGTGCCGCTTGTGGTAGGACTTTCTGGAAGCCTTGTGTCCATCGTTCCTGTGTGCAGCGGTGTCTGCATCTACTATATTCTGATGTATTTAAAGCAAAATGCGGGAACACTGACGGGAAGTTCGATGGCGGAGATGGCAGACCGGTTTATCCAGATCGTAAAGAATGTATTTGGAAATGAGCTGATGTGGGTCATGGTGACTGCATTTGCCGCTGCGATCCTTGTGGTCTTCATCCTTAAAAATCTTTCAGTAGACTACTCCTGGTCCATCGCCATCGTTGCGGGAGTGATCACACAGCTTGCAGTGATCTTTATCGGTGATTTCAATTTCAACCTTCCGGTATCCGCGGGTTCCATGATCTTTGGAATCGTCGCATCGGTGGTGATCGCCCTGATCTACCAGTTCTTTGTGTTCGCGGTGGATTATACGAGAACAGAGTATCTGCAGTATGAAGACGATGACTACTATTACTATGTGAAAGCTGTCCCGAAGCTCACGGTGTCTGCACCGGATGTGAAGGTACAGCGGATTTATTCGAGAAAAAATGTGAGACATGAGAAGAACGAAACTCGTGAATAATTGTACGGAGGTAACAAAATGACAGAATTTCTTGGGAATATGTATTCCTGGTTTACATTTATTCCGAAGATCACATTGTCGAATCTTTTTGAAATTCTGATCCTCACAGTTCTGATCTATGAAGTCCTTTTATGGGTGAAGTCGACGAGAGCGGGAGTGCTTCTCCGCGGTGGTATGATCATTGTTGGTTTTTACCTGCTGGCGGCGATGCTCCATTTAAATACGATCACCTGGATCATCAACCATATGGGCCAGCTCGTATTGACAGCCCTCATCATTATCTTCCAGCCGGAGCTTCGAAAAGCGCTGGAGCAGCTCGGAAGCAAAAATATCATCACAGACCTTTTTATTTCTGAGAATTCCAGACAGCAGGAAGGATATACAGAGAAGACCGTAAATGAGATTACCCGTGCGGCCTTTGAAATGGGAAAAGTAAAGACAGGAGCCCTGATCGTCATCGAGCGCGACACTCCGCTTCCGGAGATCGAACGCACGGGAATCCCGGTGGACGGAATCGTCACGAGCCAGCTTCTGATCAATATTTTTGAACACAATACGCCTCTTCACGACGGCGCGATCATTATCCGTGGAAACCGCGTGACCTCTGCGACCTGTTATCTGCCGCTTTCTGATAACCTGAGCATCAGCAAAGACCTGGGAACAAGACACCGTGCGGCTCTTGGAATCAGTGAAAGCACGGACAGCCTGACCGTTGTAGTCTCCGAGGAGACTGGACGGGTATCCCTGGCGGAGGGCGGAAGTCTCAGAAGGATCAACAGTCCGGAAGAGTTAAAGCTTGCGATCGCTGCAAAGCCGGAGGAGGAGACGGTATCCGGCCCGTTCAAACTCTTGAAGGGATGGCATAAAAATGAAAGAAAAGCAGAATAGACGATGGGGACTTTTGCTGATTTCCTTCCTGTGTGCCTTTTTAGTCTGGCTGGGGGTCGTCAATGTGGCGGATCCGGTCATGACGGATACTGTGGAGGTGCCGGTAGAGATCATTAACAGCGACGTCCTCACGAAGAACAACCTGACATATGCGGTTGTCGGAAAATCGACAACCACAGTTCAGTATGAGGTAAAGACGACAAATGCGTATCGGATCCGTTCCTCAGATTTCCGGGCGTACGCGGATATGACAGACATGTGGTCCGTGACAGGCGCGATCCCGATCAAGGTCGAGGTCCTAAACCACTCCGAATACCTGGTCTCCATGCCGGTGAGCCGGACGGGAACGATCAAGATCGAGACGGAACCGCTTCAGAGGAAGACATTTACCATCGGCGTCATGACGACGGGAATGCTTGAGGACGGCTACCAGACTGGCAAGGTGACACTGTCACCGGAGACACTTACGGTCGAAGGTCCGGAATCCCTGATCGGACAGATCAGCAGCGTCGGAATCGAGATCAACTTAGACGGAAAGAACGCGGATTGGAGCGATTCGGAGGAACCGAAGTTCTATGACGCGAACAAAAACAGCATTACGATCAGCGATCGTCTGATCAGTAACTGCAAGAGTGTCGATTATACCATGGAGATTCTGAAAGTGAAGAATCTGAGCCTGGATTTCGATGTCACCGGTGAGGTGGCGGGCGGTTATCGCTACACAGGTGTGGAGTGCGGACTTAAGAGTGTCCCGGTGGTCGGATTAAAGAGCGCTCTGGCATCCTTAAATACGATCACGATCCCGAAGGAAGAGCTTGATGTTTCCGGCGCGAGGGCAAATATCGTGAAGACTATTGATCTGAATGATTATCTGCCGGAGGGAGTTTCCTTGGCTGGGAAGGACAGTTCCGAGATCACGGTGACACTTACGGTGGAGCAGTTGAAGGAACGGGAATATACGGTCCGCATCAGCGCTGCCAGTTATGTTGGGGCGGACAGCTCCTACAGCTATCGGGCAGACCCGGGAACGGTCACAGTCCGGATCCGTGCGCTTCAGGAAGAACTTGACAGCCTGCAGCTTACGGCTGAGGACCTGAGTCTGAATGTCTCTGGAATGGGAGAGGGAAGCCACCAGGTTCAGCCGACGCTTAACAGGGAGCTTGATTCTGCCTATGATTTGCTGGGAATTTCCAGCTGTACGGTAACTGTCGCAAAGGAACAGGAGTCTGCGACGGAGACAGAGCCTGAGACAACTGAGAAAGAGACAACAAAAGCGTCGGAAACTGCCGCTGAGAGCAGCAGCGAGGCGGAGACAGAGGGGGAGACCGCTGCGTCTGCGACAAGACACGCGGTGATCGTCCCGCCGGAGACGACGGAAGCACGTCAGGCGACAGGTCTTCAGACCATATTTCGAAATTAGGAGTTAAAAATACTTATGGTAAAGCAAAAAGTTACGATCGAAAACCCAACCGGTCTTCATCTGAGACCGGCAGGGCTTCTGTGCAAGGAGGCACTGCGGTTTCAGAGTTCGATCAAATTTGAATATGGAAACACAACAGCTAATGCAAAAAGTGTACTGAGCGTGCTGGGGGCATGCGTAAAGTGCGGAGATGAGATCGAGCTGATCTGTGAGGGAGTGGACGAAAAGGAAGCTCTGGATGCAATCACGGAACTGATCAATGGCGGTCTCGGAGAGTAGGCTGATATGCTGGTTTATGTGATTTGTTACGGCGCTGCCATGCTTTTTGCATTCAGCGCCCATTTTACCTTATCAGGAATGTCACTGATGTTTGCAGCACTATATCTTTATCTGTGGGAATATGGGAAAAGCGGCAATCCGCTTCATCTCCGCGGACTGTTTTCCTTGTTTTATGTGGGAGGAGAAGGAATCTCCTGCCTGAAGCTGTCAAACCTTCAGAAGGACTGGAGTTTAGAGACCTGGGCGTGCTTTTTTATAGCTTTTGCGGCATTCTGGAATGTGTACGCACTGGCAGAAAAGAAATTTGGATATGAGAAGGAAAAAAAGACAATAGATGGATTTTCCCTGAAGTTTACGGGGGAGACCCCGGAGAGATACGGGACAAGAATTTTCATTGCACTTACCGGGCTGACAATCCTGTCCCTGACTGCCTTTCTGTTTGAGGCATTCCGGTTGGGATATGTGCCGTTTCTCCTTCGGGGAGTGCCGCATGCCTACTCATATTTCCATATTTCCGGGGTCCATTATGTGACGGTGTCATGTGTACTGGTCCCGTCCATGGAAGTGCTGTTATGGTTCTATGACAGGGAGATGGGGAAGGCGAAAAGAATCGTTTCCCTCATTATGACAGGGATCGCGCTCCTGATCCCGGTGCTTTGTGTATCGAGATTTCAGCTGATCTTTGCGGTGATTCTCGCAGTGCTGACATTTATGATCGTCAGCGGATACAGGAAAATCAGGTATCTTTTCATGGCAGCGGCGGGACTTGTTCCACTCTATGTGATCTTAACGATTGCCAGAAGCCATGATGTGACGTATCTGAATGGAATCTTTGAGATGAAGAATGCGGCTACGCCGATCTTTATCACGCAGCCTTACATGTATATTGCAAACAATTACGACAATTTTGACTGTCTGGTACGGGAGCTTCCGGCCCATTCTATGGGACTAAAGGGAATGTTTCCGCTCTGGGCATTATCGGGGCTTAAGTTTATAAAGCCTGCATTAGTGGACTGGCCGATCTACGTGAATAAGGAGGAGCTGACTACGGTTACACTCTTCTATGACGCGTATTATGATTTTGGAATTGCCGGTGTGTTTCTGTTTTCATCAGTATTGGGAGCGGCTGCCGCGTGGCTTTCTGCAAGGACATACCCGGGAAGAAATCCGGCGTGGTACCTATTCTATTCTCAGGGAGCGCTCTATTTTATGCTCTCGTTTTTTACAACCTGGTATTCCAATCCTACGACCTGGTTTTACTTTGTGGTGACCGGTGCCTTTGGAATTTTTTTAGAGATTAAACACAACAGACGGAGGAGACAGCTATGATATCAGAAAAAATGAAACCATTTATGGCTAATAATTCCGCGATCCGCGCAATGTTCGAGGAAGGGAAAAGAATGGCTGCTGTTTACGGCAGGGAGAATGTATATGACTTCAGCCTTGGAAACCCGAATGTTCCGGTTCCGCAGGTGACAGAGGCGATCCTCGACGTGGTGAAGAATGAGGATTTCATGACACTCCATGGATATATGAGCAATGCAGGCTATGAAGATGTCCGTCAGACTATCGCAGAGTCCTTAAATAAACGGTTCGGAACGAATTTTTCCTTTAAGAACCTGATCATGACAGTGGGTGCGGCGAGCGGATTAAATATCATTTTAAAGAGCATTTTAAATCCGGGCGATGAGGTTATCGTGTTTGCACCGTATTTTGTGGAATATAATGCGTATGTGAGAAACTATGACGGAAATGTTGTGGTCATTTCTCCGGATACTGAGACGTTTATGCCGAAGCTTGATGAGTTTGAGGCGAAGATCACTGCTAAGACGAAGGCTGTTATCATCAACAACCCGAACAACCCGACGGGTGTTGTGTATGATGAGGCGACGATCAAGGCTATGGCTGCGATCCTGGAGAAGAAGGAAAAGGAGTTTGGCACATCGATCGTGCTGATCTCTGATGAGCCGTACCGTGAGCTGGCTTACGGCGGGGTTGAGGTTCCGTTTGTGACGAAGTATTATCACAATGCAGTTGTGGGATATTCTTACAGTAAGTCCCTCTCTGTTCCGGGTGAGCGTATCGGCTATGTCGTGATTCCGGATGAGGTGGATGATTCTGCGGCCCTGATCGGAGCGGCTACGATCGCGAACAGGGTGATCGGATGTGTGAATGCGCCGTCACTGATTCAGAAGGTGATCAAGTATTGCATTGAGCATGAGGTTACGGTGGATCTGGAGACTTATGAGAAAAACAGGAATCTGATCTATGGTGCGCTGACGGAGTATGGATTTACTTGTGCGAAGCCGGACGGAGCGTTTTACTTGTTTGTGAAGTCTCCGGTGGAGAACGAGAAGGAATTTTGCGAGGTGGCGAAGAAACATCACGTGCTGGTAGTTCCGGGCAGTTCGTTTGCTTGTCCGGGGTACGTGAGACTGGCTTACTGTGTGTCCTATGAGCAGATCGAGAGGTCTCTGCCGGCATTTAAGAAGATTGCAGAGGAGTACGGGCTTTGTAAGTAGTGATGGCGGGAAAACCGGTGAAAGGAGTACAGATCATTAGCCGGACTTTGTTTGAAAGCATATAAAGCCGTATGAGATCATGTGGAGTACTGAAAAAGGGGGATCGACTGAGTAAAATACTGCGGATGGAATGCAGCAGGATTTTTACAGGATTAGGAGGTCCATGGAATGAATTTCAGAAAGTATGCAGGGATTATTTTAAATATTCTGGTTCCTTTGTTCACAGTTTATCTGGTCTGTGTCTGGGGACTGAGACTGGTGGTGTTTTTTCTTCCGTTTGTGATCGGATGGATCGTGGCAGCGATCGCGAATCCGGTGGTGCGTTTTTTTGAAAAGCGGCTGAAGATCGTCCGCAGGCACGGCTCGATGGTTCTGATCGCAGGTGTGCTGGCCCTGGTGATCTTTGGCATCTATGCGCTGTTTTCCTGGGTGTTCCGGGAAACGACGGAGTTTGGGCAGGCACTGCCCGGAATTTATGCGTCGATCCGGGAGGAGGTCGATCTGGCCTGCGAGCGGATCGGGGGACTTTTGAAGTATCTTCCTGCAGACACGGAGATGACGATCGTTTCCGAGCTGGAGAATGTGGGTGGATATATCGGTGATTTTGTTCAGAAGATCGCAGCTTCCGCAGGCAGCCGCGTAGTGCGGACGCTGCCGGAGGTCTTTGTGAATACGATTATTGTATTTCTTTCTTCATACCTGTTTCTGGCAGATCATGATAAGCTTGTGGAGACGGTACGGAAGGTTATGCCGGAGCCTGTGATCAAGTATGGACGGATGATGAAGAACGATATCCGGACGTTGATCGGCGGGTATTTTCTGGCGCAGTTTAAGATCATGTTCGTGGTCGCAGTGGTGTTGGTGATCGGAATGTTATTCCTCAGGGTTCCATATGGAATTTTTCTTGGAATCGCGATCGCGATTCTGGATTTTCTGCCGATGTTCGGCACAGGAACGGCATTGATTCCCTGGGCAGTGGTGAGACTCTTTACCGGGGAGTACGGTTATGCGCTCAGCCTTGTCATTCTCTATGTTTTAACACAGGGCATCCGTCAGGTGATCCAGCCGAAGATCGTCGGTGACAGCATGGGACTTCCGCCGCTTGCAACACTATTCTTCCTCTATCTTGGTTTCAAGTTCCGCGGTATTGCGGGAATGATCATCGCTGTACCGGTCGGCATCCTGTTTATCCGGTTTTACGGATATGGGGCATTTGACGGCCTGATCAGGAATGTGAAGCTTCTTGCGGAGGAGATCAGGAAGCTGATGGAAGGATAGAAAATAAGAAAAAGAGACAGGCATTCAGAAGCTTATCTAAGTTTCCGGATGCCTGTTTTGGTATAAGAAAACAAAATTTATTCAGCAGATGAGCCATCGGCGGGGACAATAACGATATTGACGTCCGGGATATTACAGGATGCCGTGATGCTGGCATTGGATATCCGGAGGAAGATCTTCTGAAAAACTTTGCTGGTTTTAAACTCTGCATTTAAAGGTCGAAAATAAGTGTAGGAATGCATCAGGTGTGCATCCGCTGCATAAAATAGAACGATATTCAATCGAGCGAGGAAATTATGGCACAGGGATATTTGCAGGTGGATGTTGTGTCGGACGCGAACAGTTTTCCGGTACAGGATGCGGATATTGTGATTGCAAGGACGGAGGAACCAGATGAAATTATTGAGGAGACGAGAACGAACAGTTCCGGACAGACGGAGAATCTTCCATTAAATGCACCACCAGTAGAGCTTTCATTGTCACCGGAGGAGACGGAGCGTCCATATGCAGAATACACGATCCGAATCACGGCACCGGGATTTGAGCCATTTGTCGTTTCAGGAACGGAGGTTCTGGCGGACGTGACGGCGATCCAGGGGATTCGTTTGCGGCCTCTTTCGAATGCCTCGGCCGGAGAGCAGATAGAGACCGTGACGATTCCGGATCACACACTTTATGGTGATTACCTTCCCAAAATCGCGGAGAGCGAGATCAAGCCGGTTATAGAGACAGGAGAGATCGTTCTGTCCAGAGTGGTCGTCCCCCAGACGGTCGTGGTACATGACGGAGTGCCAACGAATACATCCGCAGCCAACTATTATGTCCCGTATCGGGATTATATCAAAAACGTAGCCTCCAGTGAGATATACGCGACCTGGCCCCGCTCCGCGATCGTCGCGAATGTGCTGGCAATCATGTCCTTCACGTTAAATCGTGTCTATACGGAATGGTACCGCAATCAGGGATATGATTTTACGATCACATCATCAACCGCGTATGATCATAAATGGATTTATGGGCGGAATATTTTTGAGTCCATCTCTGTCGTGGTGGATGATATTTTTGATAATTATCTTTCGCGCCCGGGAGTGAAACAGCCGATCCTGACACAATACTGCGACGGGCGGAAGGTTCGGTGTCCGGGGTGGATGACGCAATGGGGCAGCTGTGAGCTCGGAGAAGCGGGGTACAGTCCCATCGAGATCCTGCGGAATTTTTATGGAGATGATATGTATATCAATACGGCAGAACAGATCTCCGGCATCCCGGCATCGTGGCCGGGATATGATCTGAAGATTGGTGCCACCGGTGATAAGGTGCGGCAGCTGCAGGAGCAGTTAGATGCAATCTCCAGCGTGTATACCGCAATTCCGGATATTTCCCCTGACGGGATCTATGGTCCGGCTACCGCGGAAGCTGTTCGGAAATTCCAGTCGATTTTTGGACTTCCCCAGACCGGAGTGGTAGATTTTGCTACATGGTATAAGATTTCCCACATATATGTGGGGATTACAAGGATTGCGGAATTATCGTAAATGAAATATGGATAGAAAGTGATATGTTGCCGGACATGGTGACAGGAGATACCTGCCGATCCTGTCACCATGAATTCAGGAGCAGGTTTTTGTGGGACGGAAAAGTAAGGATTAACGGATACTATGAACAAAATGCAGTCAGAAGTCCGGAGACAGACATAGATATAGATAAGGGGACCGTTGTCGGAAAAAGGAGAACGATTTCCTTGGATTTCCCAGAAAAATCCTTGTAGAATCCACAGAAATGTGCTATGATACGAGTGTCGGAAAAATTCATGCGCAGATATGGTTCATCGGTAGAACGCTAGCTTCCCAAGCTGGAAAGGCGGGTTCGATTCCCGTTATCTGCTTCCTTCAGGGAATCCTTAGAAATTAAGGATTCCCTTATTTTATGCGGGTTTGCGGGATTTTTGGAATAAGCTTATCCTTTCGAATAAGAGGGGAGAAGTGGCGATTAAGATGGGGAGACGGGCAACGGCGGACAGCGTGAGGAAGGAATATGAGAACTTTATGAAGGCGGCATAAGTTTTTCCGTTTTTTCCTGTTTTCCGTTTTCAAAATGTTATAGTGTAACCTGAGGCCAAGGGCATACAGCCGGCGGCTTCCTACACCTTCCCAAAATGCGTGTGACGTCTGGTACCCCCCCTGCTGGGCGTCAGTTATCGGAATGTAGCTTAATGGGTAAAGCAGCGCAGTTAATGACTCTTTGCGGAGCGATCGAGGTTCGAATCCTCCCATTCCGATTTGCCTGGTTTAGGGATCTCCATCCAGACATTCCAGGTAGCATGAGGCATCCTTGAAAGGGTGCCTTTTTAAATTCTTAAGATTTTCATAAATTAGCACTCACCAATTGACAGTGCTAGCAAAAGGCGCTATGGTTATGTAAAACAGCATTAGGACGTGGCAAAAATAAAAAATGTCAAAGGAGAACAATTATATGCCTAAAGTAGAGTATGTAGAGAAAACAATTTTTAGCTTAGAGGGAGTAAATGTAGATTTTATAAAAGATGGAAAAAATGTAAGAGATGATGCGTCTCTTCCGAAAAATTATAAAATTGGAAAAGCAACTAAAAATTCAGCGAATGTCACTTTTTTAATTAACAAGTTACAAATGCAATTCCCTGGATATGATTTTATCGTATATGACGGAGAAGGGAATCGGGTTAGAGGAAATATGCTACTTGGAAATGTTCGGGATACATATTTGGAATAAAAAATATTTAGTTTTCAATTAGGGAGCTACCGCCGCGTGGCTCTTTTCTTTTACCCAAAACCGACGAATCGGAGGTGATAAGCATGGCCAGAGCGCCGGATCCGAGAATTGAAAAGGCGAAGGTCATGTACCTGGAAGGCATGAGGTTGGTTGAGATTGCAAGTCAACTAAATCTGCTGGAGGGAACGGTACGCCGATGGAAGTCCACACATAAGTGGGAAAACGAACGCTCGGATAAGAAAAGCGAACGTTCGGAAAAGCGAAAGCGCGGTGCACAGCCCGGGAATAAGAACAGTTCCGGTGGTCCGCCTGGGAATAAGAAAGCAGTTACCACGGGAGAGTTTGAGACTCTCCTTTTTGATTGTCTGGAACCGGAGGAGCGGCGTCTGGCGCAGGCGGTTCCGGAAGATAAACAGACGCTACCCATGCAGGAGATCCAGCTCCTTACGGTTCGGGAACGCCGGATGCTGAAACGGATCGACCTTCTGAGACTATAGTGGTTCAGTTTTGTAAATGACCTGGAAGACATTCAGGAAGTGATTTTTGTTCTGACCAATTATGGCGGTGAGGATCTGGGGCAGTTTCTCCGGGATCTCAAGGATTACAAAGCAATCCAGATCGAGAGCGACGGAGATGGGGACCATTCCGGCGTTTCAACATTAACAATCGAACTGCCGGTAGAAGCCAGAGAAAAGCTTCTGGAGATTACAAGAAAATGTATTTTCGAACGCAGAAACGGCTGGATAAGGCGGAAATCGGGGAATTGAAGGACTTTATCGAGCTGGCGATGAAGAACATCGGAAAAGTCAACCAGGATGTCAACAACATGTCCATTAAAGCCAGAATGACCGGATACCAGGCTTTGGAAGCGCAGGTTGACGCCATTCTGCGACAGTTATATGCCATTGACTATCAGGCCGAGGCAGAAAAAACGATGGAGGAGGTATATGGGGACACCTATTACCGAACATGGTACAACATTGATCAATACCATGGCTTCCATGAAGAATTCGCCCATGTCGAACCTCGAACGATAGAAACGCTACTAAAGTATCCATTCAACGGGGCAAACTTCTCGGAACGGCTCTGGAAGCAGAAGGATCACCTGCAGAGCCAGATCATGGAATCACTGACCACGATGCTGGTTCAGGGAACTCCGCCGCATAACCTGGCAGACGACTTTGCAAAGAAGCTGAATGCGAAAAAGTACGACGCGTACCGGCTTCTTCATACAGAGTATTCCTACGTGGTCAGCGAGGCAACTCATGCCGGTTACCGAGAGGACGGAGTGGAATAGTATCAGATCCTGGCGATCCTGGACAGTAAGACATGCGGGATCTGCGGAAGGCTGGACGGAAAGATCTATCCGGTATCGGAGGCGGTGACGGGGAAGAATAAGCCGCCGTTTCATCCGTTTTGCAGGTGTGCGGATGTGCCGTATTACCCGGATACCCCGACAGAGGGAATGAAGCGGGCCGCCAGGGACAAAGATGGCAACGGCATTGAAGTGCCGGCGGATATGACGTATGAGGAGTGGAAGAAAAAGTATCTGGGGGCTGCGGAGCAATCAGACATAATGGATATTGCAAAAACTGCTGAATCTGCTACAATGGGAGCAGTAACTATGGAAGAGGTGCCGGATGTGCATTCAATCGGGAAAATCGATAAGGAAATATATAGGTGCGTAACACCAGACATAGCAACAGACGAAGTGATTATTACGGATACTCAAATAAAACACATACAAGAAAGGCATCCGAATGATTATGAACGGTTTTCGACATATTTTAATCGGATAGTTTCAGAACCAGATTACATCATAAGGGCAAACAGACCGAACACGGCATTGATACTGAAAGAAATCCGAGAGGCGGATGAAGTGTTTAAAACAGTTTTACGATTAATAACTTCAAAAGATAATCCGGAATATAAGAATTCTATTATCACGTTTATGAAAATCGATGAGAAAGAATGGAACAGATTGCTGAGAAACAAAGAAATCCTTTACAAAAAAGAATAAGATTGTTATACTAATCATATAATAAAAAGGCTTTACCCGAATAAATACTTGAGGTGGAAAATTTCGCACGGTCCACACGCCGCTGGTACAGACAAGGGGAAACTCTGAGGGATGCAGGAGAAACGTGCGCCTGCCAAGTATTTATTCGGTTAAGCATATAAAGATCATTTAGAACCATCGGTCAGTAGACCGGTGGTATTTTTGTACCCATTTTTAAGGAGAAAAGGCAATGAAGAAGAAAATAGCAGCATTTTTTATGGCAGCGAGTGTAGCAAGTTGTATGTCTGGCTGTTCAACGGCATCCACGGTAAATCACAACCTGTCCAAAGATGCAAATGAATTTAATGTCTATCGTAGAATTACGGTCACAAACGCAAGGACAGATACTATTATGCTCCAGGCTGAGGGTTACATGGCACTCAGCAATAATAGTTCCAACGAACTGGTGGTAACGATTAAAACAGGACAGGACCAGTATTACAAACGATATTTGAAAGAGCGGGATGCAAAAGACAGCGAGCCGCTCTTTGTGACGGGGGACAAGCCACACGGCCGCATGTCAGTGGCCGGGATTCAGTACATGCTCCGCCAGCTCGGCAAGCGGGCCGGGGTAGAAAAGACACATCCGCACCGGTTCCGGCGGACAATTGCCACGGATCTGTTGGCCAGAGGCATGCCGATCGAGCAGGTAAAAGAGTTCCTTGGTCACGAAAAACTTGACACCACATTGATTTACTGCACAGTAAAGGAGGAACAGGTAAAGGCATCTCATAGAAAATACGCATAAAAGGGGAAAGTGAACGGTTTTAGGCGGGCGGCAACGGTCGCTTATTTGTCATGCATGCGTGTGAAAAGCTGGGATCCGGAGGGTGTTAGGCTTGTGCTTAATTGTATAGTGACTCCCAAGCTCTATCGACAAAGGTAGCCGATTGCGCATCAAAAACAGAGGATAATGGATATAGTGGTCGAAATTCATACTATACATCCACCAACATTGAGAAGGATTCTTGGACCAAGGCACCAATCCTTATAAGTAGCAAAAATCCCAATAATGGTCAAAGAGCTCAAATCGGCTTTGAAAATCAAGGGGCAAACGCTGGAGTTCTATGGCTTGATGTTAGTGGAGAACTTCATTTTACAGATCAGGCAGGAACGGATCACGTTATTAGTTGGAAGGGATAATTATCATTTTTTCTTTACCCAATCATTCTCACTAGTTAGTCCATATATGCTTCCGGTTAATGAAATAAAGATGGCGCAATGCCCTGCGGCAAGCACAAATCCGCTATTTCCATCTGGCGCAGTTGCTGAGGTGTAATTTATATATCCGACGATTGGAATGTTGGTATCATAAATGGACTTGAGCATCCAGACAATTGAACCGCATGTACTGCAGATCGTCTTCGACGGTACACCACCGACAAAGTGGAACGGTGATATTGTGCTCTACACAGCCGGAGACATCGAATGTGCGGTGCTAACTGGCTGGAATACGGTGTATCGAGATGAGGGTCAGACGGTTTATCTGTCAGATGATGGCAGCGTGTACCAGACACCAGGTCCGGATACCGGTGGCGAAATCCTTCCGCCGGAACCATATGAACCGACCTTGGAAGAACTGAAGGCAGCGAAAAAACGAGAGATCAGTCAGGCATGTGAGACCACTATCTATTCCGGAGTCGATATGACTCTTACGGATGGATCCACGGAGCATTAGTTTGACGGAGCATGATCAGCTCAATCTCTTCGGTAAGCAGGTACAGCTTGCAGCCGGAACTGATCAGCTGGAGTACCACTCAGACGGACAGGCATGTCGATATTACAGTGCAAAGGATATGCAGCTCATCACATCCGCGGCCATGCAGTTCGTATCGTATCACACGACCTACTGCAATGCCATCAACATGTGGATTGCGGGATGTGAGAGCACGGAAGAGGTCCAGGCAATTTATTACGGTGCAGATGTCCCGGAACAGTACCAGTCAGATGTCCTCAAGGCATATATTGCAACAAAAGAAGGTGCAGGTGATAAGAATGCACAGACTACTGAATAAGTATCTGTTTCTGTTTGACGTTGGAGGTCTGCTGTACATACTGATCGAACTGGTGTGGCGCGGATGGAGCCATTGGACGATGTTCATTCTGGGAGGGATTTGTTTCATTTATCTGGGATTGATCAACGAAGCTCTTCCCTGGTCTATGCCGCTCTGGCAGCAGATCCTGATCGGCGCGGTCGGGATTACGATTTTAGAGTTCCTGACCGGTTACATCGTCAATCTCTGGCTTGGCTGGGATGTTTGGGACTACAGCGGTATGCCTAGTAACATCCTGGGGCAGATCTGCCCGCAGTACATGCTGTTATGGCTGCCGGTGGCACTAGCCGGAATCGTTTTGGATGACTGGATCAGGTACTGGAAGTTCGGAGAGGAACGGCCGCATTACAGACTGATCTGACGGACAAACATACAATATAGTAAGGAAATCAAAAGGAGAAATGAAAATGAGCAAAGGTACATGTACAACAATCCAGCTGCTTGCAACTGGAGTAATCGCT
>ERZ837487.909-NODE-909-length-39263-cov-21.725209_pt1 | contig 39263 bp, 36 predicted proteins | sample MGYA00519911_ERZ837487 | MGnify/ENA primary metagenome ERZ837487 (study PRJEB31850, sample SAMEA3708818) | human gut metagenome | biome: human gut; feature: human-associated habitat; material: faeces | place: China | collected 2014 ... | reverse complement strand
TGGGCGCATACTACGAGAACAAGATCTACGAGAGCGATCCGTTCCAGCATCTGGACCAGATCGGTGTCGGCAAGCTGGTCAAGATGGCTGCTCATGACGGCCGCGAGACCCGTCCCGATCTGGGTCTGGGCATCTGCGGCGAGCACGGCGGCGATCCCACGAGCGTCGAGTTCTGCCACAATGTTGGCCTGGACTACGTCAGCTGCTCTCCCTTCCGTGTGCCCATTGCAAGACTGGCTGCCGCTCAGGCTGCGATCAAGAACCCCCGCAAGTAATTGCGTGAGCGCTTGAAAAAGCACAAATAAAGCATCAAATCCCCCTGATTTCCGAAACGGGAAATCAGGGGGATTTTTGCTGCATTTTTCAGGATGGACAGAAAAGCTGTCCATGAGAATTTCTATAATGGGGGCAAATAAGAGATGCAGGAGGAAGAAAATGAAAAAGTTGTTGACCGTTTTGCTGGGAATGGTCTTCGCAGTGAATCTGCTGCTATTGCTCAGTATCATTTTCGGCGTCAACGAAAAGATCATCCGGCACGACCTCGATACCCTGCAAAATCACTTCGCATATAGCGAACCGCGCCGGGAAATCTTATATAATTCGGCTAAGGGCGTCTATCTGCTAGACGATACCCTGTCCCGCTTTTTGACCAGCAGCGAAATTCTGACGGTGTTTTTGTGACTTTTGAGCATCATGCCCCGCCGAAGTGCAGTTCGGCGCAGAAGATACCGTTACTGTGTGTGCAGACCATCCGTCCGTGCATCTGGTCCATCATGGCGGAAATGTTGTGCAGCCCCACCCCATGGGAATCGCCCTGCGGGGTGGGGCGGATCGCATTGGATAGGCGGACGCAGAAGCCGCTGCCCTCTGACCGGATCTCGAACCGGACAGGCTGTGCTGGGTCGGCGTATTTCTGCAGGTTGGACAGCAGATTGTCTGCAATGCGGCACAGTAAGTTCACATCCAGCCGGAGAACGCGGGAAGGGCAGGCAGTGTCCGGATACTGGATGCACCAGCCGTTTTCTTCCAGCAGGGCCAGTTTTTCGGCAAAGACCTGTAAAAAGACCTCCGGAGCCTCCAGCGGTTCAAGCTTCGGTTCCCTGCGGGGCGCTTCGCCGCTGGCAATGCGGAACAGACCGTTGCTCAGTTCAATGACGCTCTGGCAGCTGCGGATGCATTTGCCCAGATAGGCATCGTGCTGTTCCGGCGTCTGGTAGCGGTGTTCTGCCAGCAGTTCCAGATAGCCCAGCTGCGCGGTCAGCGGGGTGCGCAGGTCATGGGAAAGGGAAGTGACCAGCTCGTAACGCTGCCGCTGCTCCTGTTGCACCTGCCCGATCTGCTGCCGGAGCGAAGCGCTCATCTCGTTCAGGCTCTGGGCCATCCGGGCCAGCTCGTCCTGTCCCCGTACCGGCACCTGATAATCCAGTTGGCCGCCTTCCAGCACCCGGATGCCCTCTTCCAGCGTTTCCATGTAGTTCAGCTTTTTCCACACAGCCCACAGCAGGATGCCGATGCCCAGCAAAAGGCACAGCCAGAATTCAAAGGTGCGGACGGCTTCGTCCACAAAAAAGTCGAAGTAGCCGTAAACATACAGTGTGGCGCTGCCGTCGGAGAACCCCAGCGGATAGGTGCGCACATAGGCTGTGTCGTCCAGCGTTTTGGAAGCCTGACTGTAGGTGCGGTAATAGTCGATGCTGTCCAATGCGGAATCGTAGATGACAACGCCGCCCTTTTCTACCCGCAGGATGCAGCCGCCGGGCTGGCTGCCCTTGGTGTACCAGTCGGACAGTCGGCGGACTTCCCGGCTGCTGATGCCGTTTGCAGCAACTTCCTGCTGCAGGGCCTGCCCGACCGCGTCTGTTTTGCGCTGTAAAAAATCGGAGCTGGTATAATAGGTATGCAGAACGGCCCGGGTGACCGGCTGAAGGCCGTTGTACAGCGCGATGGAAACTACAATGGCCAGCAGGATCGTGCACAGCAGTTCGCCCCGCAGCCCGTACCGGAGTTTTTCCCGCAGATCAGCCAAAGCGATACCCCTTTCCCCAGACCGTCTGGATCAGTTTCGGGTTCTGGGGGTCATCCTCCAGTTTGACCCGCAGCTTGCGGATATGCACCATGACGGTGCCGTTGGAAGAGTAGAGGTACGGCTCGTTCCACACGCTCTCGTACAGGTTCTGCGCCGAAAAGATGCGCCCCGCATGGGAGGCCATGAGCAGCAGCATCTGGTATTCCAGCTCAGGCAGGTCGATGGTCTGGCCATTCTTTTCCACTTCATTATAATGCCGGTTGATGCGCAGCGGCCCGCGCACGAGCCATTCTTCCTCTTCCGGGGTGCTTTTGCCCTGATACACCCGGTACCGGCGCAGAAGGCTTTTGACCCGCGCGGTGAGCTGGGTGTGGGAAAAAGGCTTGGGCAGATAGTCGTCCGCGCCGACCCGCAGTCCCAGCGAAATATCTTCTTCCTGCCCTTTGGCTGTCAGGAACAGCACGGGCACGTTGCTCACCTTGCGGATCGCCTCGCACACGCGGATGCCGGAAATGCCCGGCATCATGATGTCAAGGATGACAAGGTCCAGTTCCGGGCTGAGCAGCTGCAATGCCTGCTCGCCGCTGGAAGCCAGCGTGACGGCATAGCCCTCGCTGGTGAGCAGAATTTCCAGCAGATCCAGGATGTCTGCATTGTCATCCACGACCAGAATTTTGTATTGCGCCATTGTTTCCACTTTCTCCCGCATGATTTCTGAATCCATTGTACTGTAAATCTGAGAACCGGCAAGAAAAATTAAGAATCGTTAAGAAATCGACATACCGGTTGTTAAGACTTTATCATTATACTGAAAATATCGGATGTATGCAATCCGCATCCCGCACGAAGAAAGAAGAAAAACATCAGAAAAGGGAGAAATCTTATGAAAAAGATCTCGCGCAAGGGCTTTCTGAAGATCGCCGCTGCCGCCGCCATGAGCGGTGTCACTGCCGGCGCTCTGTCTGCCTGCAACTCTTCCAGCTCATCCGCTGCTGCTTCCAGTGCAGCTTCCGGCGCTGCTGTGTACACGGCCGGCACCTATACCGCCACCGCAAAGGGCATGAACGACGTTACCATCACCATGACCTTCTCCGAGTCGGCCATTACCGAAGTCAAGGTGGACACCGCCAACGAGACGCTGGATCTGGCTGTCAACTCTGCCGAGGACTTCCAGACCATGCTGATGGAGGCTCAGAACGCCGAGATCGACGGCGTTTCCGGTGCAACTGTCACCTCCAATGCCGTCAAGGAAGCTGCTGCAAACTGCATCCAGCAGGCTATGGGCCTGACCGGCGGCGAGGAAGAGAGCACCAACTATGGTGACGATCCCCGCGGCGAAGCCCGCGCTGCCGCCAAGGCAGACGGCCGTGTGTTCGGCTACTCCGGCCCCGGCGACTGGCTGGGCGAAGCACCCACCTTTGACAAGGTGGACAGCGAGGTCGATTGCGACGTCTGTGTCGTCGGTCTGGGCCACGCCGGTGTGGCTGCCGTTCTGGGCGCTGCCGAAAAGGGTGCCAAGGTCGTGGGCATCGAGTCCCAGACTCAGGACAACTTTGCATGGTACGGCGAGGATATCGGCGCATGGAACTCCAAGTTCGCACAGAATGCCGGCATCCCGGCCTGGGATCTGGGTCAGGTGTGCGACGAGTTCGTCACCCGCAGCGGCGGCCGCGCCGACCCGGGCATCGTCAGCCTGTATGTGCAGCACTCCGGTGAGACGCTGGACCACATGCTGGACGTCTGCAAGGAAATGGGCGTGGACGAGCGCGTTTATACCTACGACAACACCGAGGACGGCTGGACCATCATCCACGTCAACGCCGATTACGATAAGATCGCAGCCGGCAATAACATCTACGACTGCCTGGATCTGACCAACTATCCCCGTAAGCCCGGCACCCGTACATGGCCTGCAACCATCCAGTTCATGGGCCCCTACAGCGCAGAGCCGGTGGAGGGCGTTGCTGCCAACAGCGTGCTGAAGTACGTGCAGCAGGCCCAGCTGGACAAGGCTGTGCAGGACTACGGCGCAGAGCTGTACTACGGCACTGCCGCACAGGTTCTGGTGCAGAACGATAACGGCGACGTGGTGGGCGTCATCGCAAAGGATGCCGACGGCAAAATCGTCAGGTACAACACCAAGATGGGCGTTGTCATGTGCGGCGGCGACTACGCAGGCAATGCTGACATGTGCTGGGCACTGATGAACGAGTACATGGAGCGCAACGAGCGCGAGGGCGGCTTGAAGAAGGACTTCTTCTCTTTTATGGGTGGCCGCGACGGCTCTAGCCTGAAGATGATGTGCTGGGCAGGCGGCATGATCGAGCCGGCTCCCCGCGGCACCATGATCCTGGGCGGCGGCATCAACTCCACCCCGTGGGGCGCCAACAGCATGCTGTGGCTCAACAGCGACGGCAAGCGTTTCTGCAACGAGGGCAACGTGACAGGTGCTTCCACCGCCACCGCCCGCCAGAAGAACGCTACCGGCTGGCTGGTCACCGATAAGAACTTCATGAAGAGCGTCTGCGCCTGCGGCATCGAGCACTCCGGCCCCAACGCCGGCCGCCCGCAGTACTATCAGGATCTGATCGATGACATGGAAGCTCTGCCCTGCTCCAGCGAAGAGCAGTCCATCCGCAGCTGCTTCGTGGCCGAGCGCATGATGTCCAAGATCTTCAAGTGCGATACGCTGGAAGAACTGGCCAAGGCCATGGGCGTGCCCGATGACAAGATGGATACCTTTATGGCAAGCATCGACGAGTACAACGCCATGTGCGATGCCGGCAAGGACGACAAGTTCGGCAAGGATGCCAGCGCCCTGATCCCCATCCGCGAGGCTCCCTTCTACGGCTGTGCTCAGACTCTGGGCAACCGCAGCGCAAGCCCCAGCATGGTGACCATGAACGGCATGATGACCGACCTGAACCTGAACGTTCTGGATATCGACTACGCACCCATCAAGGGTCTGTATGCCGCAGGCAACAGCCTGGGCGGCCGTTACGGCACCGGCTACAGCACCCCCTGCGCAGGCAACTCCATCGGCTTTGCCGTGACCCACGGCCGTCTGGCAGGTCAGTTCTGTGTGGACAATGCATGACTTGTCGGAGTGGGACTCCTCCATCTTGCTTGCGCAAGACCGTTATGCCGCTTAAAGTCCCCACTGGGGACTTCATTGCTCCGCTTGCAAACGCGGACTTTTCCGGTAAACTAAAATCATAAACGTGCGGCTGCTGTTCAGGAAACTGCGCAGCAGCCGCTTTTTGCAACACATCGGCCGGGGAGGGCTGAACATGGAAAGCAACAAGCTTCTGAACGATCTGTTCCTCACCATCCGCAATGACTATGCGGGTTGGAACGCCAAGCAGAAACGGCACAACCCTACGCCCTTTGTCACCATGCTGGGGCAGGCTTATTACGACCGGCGCATGTCCTCGCTGCTGGTGCTGCAGGCGGTCAGCCAGTACTGCGCCGGGATGCGGGACCGCAACCTGAAATTCCAGCTGGTGCAGGAAGGCTATGCGCCGTTCTCGCGGGGCTTTTCGGTGCGGCGATGCGCACAGGGCATGGTGGTGGATGCCATCACGCAGGAAACGCGGCTGCATCCGGGCGACCGGGTACTTGCCATCAACCGCACTGCGCCGGAACGCATCGTGAAGAACCTGCCCAACCCGCTGCTGGCGGCAGATGAGCCGGAGCGGGAACAGTGGAACGGCTACCTGAAAATGGCCCGGGACATCACCGTGCGCCATCCGGACGGCACCGAAGAGCTGCTGGAGCTGGCCCGGTATCCGGCGGAAGCTGATACTGCGCCCGCCCTGTATCAGCCGGATCCGGAAACGGTGGTGCTGGATCCCGGCACGCTGAACGATGCGGACGCGCTGGAAGCCTTTGTGGAAGAGCACCGGGCGCAGCTGGACGGCTGCACCCGTCTGGTGCTGGATCTGCGGGATTCCAACGGAGACGACGAAGAAGCGCTTCTTCCGCTGCTGCCGTACATCACGGCAAAGGATACCACGGCAGAAGAACTGTTCGGCGACCGACGCATCCGCACCAACTATACCAGAATGAACTGTGCCCGGCTCATCCATATGCTGACCCCCTGCCTTGTGGATGAGGATCCGGAGGTACGGCAGATGGCGCAGCAGTTGACGGCCTACTACCGCGACCAGAGCGGAAAGGGCTGGGTAGACGAGGTGGAAGAACTGCCCGTCCCGGCGGAAACGCCCATCCTGCGCCGCGGGCCGGAAAAAGTCATGGTGCTGACAGACACATGGTGCGAACAGGAAGCGGAACGTTTTGTGCAGCTGGCAAAGCGGCAGGGACGGGCTGTTCTTCTGGGACGCCCCACGATGGGCACGCTGGATTACACCAACCCTGTCATGGCGGAATACGACGAATTCCGCTTTACTTATCCCATCAGCCGCACGGCGGCATCGCTGGAAGGAAACGGCGTGGATGAGCGCGGCCTACAGCCGGACATTCTTGTGCCGTTTGCCCCGGAAGAATGCACAGCCGACCTGCTGTTGCAGAAGGCACTGCAGCTGTAAGCTGCCTGCAATTGCACAGGCGGCTGTCATAAGCCCCGCAAGATTTCGCGGGAGCGCTTGAAAAAGCACAAAGAAAGCATGAAAGTCCCTTGGTTTCCGTAACGGAAAGTCAAGGGACATTTTATAGCTGAAAATCGTCGAAAAAGCATTGACGCTCACGCTGGTGCTGGCATGGTCGCTTGGAAGTATGATCAGCGGTTTGGGAACGGCAGATTTCATTGTGGAGACTATGCAGAGAATGCAGTTCTCGCCGGTTCTGGCGCCGGCCTTCATCTTCCTGTTCGGTGCATTTGTATCGTTTGCTACCAGAAGTTCCTGGGGCACGTTTACGATCATGATGCCGCTTGCCATCCCCATGGCACATGCATTCAGCATTCCATATGCCATTGCAACGGGCGCCGTGCTTTCCGGTGGTTTATTCGGAGATCATTGCTCGCCGATCTCGGATACGACCATTCTTTCTTCCACCGGTGCGGAATGTGACCTTGTGGAGCATGTAAAGACTCAGCTTCCGTATGCAGTGGTAAATGGCATCATCGCATTTGGATGCTATATTCTGGTGGGCTTTACGCATAGCCCGCTGATCGTTCTGCTGACTGTCGCGTTGCAGGCTGCAACGATTCTGATCTGGAATCGACTAGATCTCAAAAAGGGTTGATTTTCTGGCGGGACGCCAGAGAACAATGAAACTTTTGCAATGGATGTTTCTCTGAATTTAGAGAGGCATCCGTTTTGTTTTATCAGGGCATATCTGTTTCATGGTGGAAAAAGAAAAAATGCAGGCAATGCTCTCGTTTGTGGGAATATTCCAAACAAGGAGAAATATAGCACCTGCCACAGCTGGCTCGGGTTCGATTTCCGTTGAAATAAAGCTTCCTGTTACCGATGCTCCCGTAAGAATTTTTAACTATTTCGTGATTTGCCACCGTTTCCCGTTCGCTGGTTGCGATGCAAAATGTTTCTGATTTCTATCCGCGCCCTCCGCGAGGAGGGCGACGCTGCCCTTTGGCGTTGCGGTCGATGACCAGATAATTTCTATCCACGCCCTCCGCGAGGAGGGCGACCCACCATCCGGCGGCGCATCAAGTTGCTGGAACTATTTCTATCCACGCCCTCTGCGAGGAGGGCGACGCGTTCAGTTCTTCGTTCCATTCAGATTCTACGTTATTTCTATCCACGCCCTCCGCGAGGAGGGCGACCAGGCACTCTTCCACCTCCTTGTTTTTAGTTAATATTTCTATCCACGCCCTCCGCGAGGAGGGCGACCTTGCATCAATGACGCATAACAATGTTGGACGAATATTTCTATCCACGCCCTCCGCGAGGAGGGCGACTTACGTGGGCTACAAACTGGCAGAGTTTGAGGACATTTCTATCCACGCCCTCCGCGAGGAGGGCGACTGACACCATTCGGACTGCAAAAAACGCTATCGGATTTCTATCCACGCCCTCCGCGAGGAGGGCGACACTCATGCAGGGCGGCAATCAAGTCGCATACATGGATTTCTATCCACGCCCTCCGCGAGGAGGGCGACACCATGCCGATATGCTTCGACTTGAACTGTACCAAATTTCTATCCACGCCCTCCGCGAGGAGGGCGACAGCATCACGGTATTGGTGCTGGGCTTCCAGCGCTATTTCTATCCACGCCCTCCGCGAGGAGGGCGACTGGACGGTGACGACTGGTATTTTGTGGTGGACGCTATTTCTATCCACGCCCTCCGCGAGGAGGGCGACCGAACACTGCACCGGCCATCAACGCCAGTTCCACATTTCTATCCACGCCCTCCGCGAGGAGGGCGACCTTCAGCCAGTCCGGCAGTGCGCCGCGCAGCGCGATTTCTATCCACGCCCTCCGCGAGGAGGGCGACTTCAGCCTATGAGCAAATTCTAGCACAATAAAGGAATTTCTATCCACGCCCTCCGCGAGGAGGGCGACTTTGCAGGGTGCGTCCGGGTGGGCGCACCCTGTTATTTCTATCCACGCCCTCCGCGAGGAGGGCGACCTCTCTGCGTGGCTTTTTCCATAGCTCCAGTTTATTTCTATCCACGCCCTCCGCGAGGAGGGCGACGCTAACGGAGCGTTAGAGCGTGCGAGTTTTGGGATTTCTATCCACGCCCTCCGCGAGGAGGGCGACTTTTTCCGTTCGACGTGCTTTCGATATTTGAGATATTTCTATCCACGCCCTCCGCGAGGAGGGCGACGTCAACTGGTCAGATTCTTGCTTTCAATTTCTCTATTTCTATCCACGCCCTCCGCGAGGAGGGCGACCTGGGATTGTGACGCTCTCCGCTGAACGTTGAGGCATTTCTATCCACGCCCTCCGCGAGGAGGGCGACCTTGTCATAAAAGTATTCGCTCCTCGTACAGATATTTCTATCCACGCCCTCCGCGAGGAGGGCGACCACTTCTCCCATGAAATGTTTGAAGTTATCCCACAATTTCTATCCACGCCCTCCGCGAGGAGGGCGACTGAATGTGTCTCCGGGCAACACCTCATCAACATAATTTCTATCCACGCCCTCCGCGAGGAGGGCGACCGAAGTTGGCAATAAATTTGTCAACGTCGTTATCATTTCTATCCACGCCCTCCGCGAGGAGGGCGACCTGTTTTCGCAAATCTGGGAGAGCAAGCAGTACTATTTCTATCCACGCCCTCCGCGAGGAGGGCGACCGCCGGAAGCGTAGGCGGCGCAAGCGTAGGACTTGATTTCTATCCACGCCCTCCGCGAGGAGGGCGACCAATATACACAGGCGACAACAACGGCAATTTCAAAATTTCTATCCACGCCCTCCGCGAGGAGGGCGACCGCGACCGTTCCAGAAACCGCGCTGCCTGTTCTGGATTTCTATCCACGCCCTCCGCGAGGAGGGCGACTGCTGCCGGTTCTGGCGCTCTGGCAAAAGCCAAATTTCTATCCACGCCCTCCGCGAGGAGGGCGACGCGCGGCTTATGCTGCGAAGGAGCGGGACAAAAAATTTCTATCCACGCCCTCCGCGAGGAGGGCGACGGCAGACGCAGCGCAGCAGCCGGCCGGAACGAAAATTTCTATCCACGCCCTCCGCGAGGAGGGCGACAACTTGTGCAAGTAAAATGATAAGGCTGAAAGATATTTCTATCCACGCCCTCCGCGAGGAGGGCGACTGTTGCTGACCGTCACCGTGCAAAACGTACCCGGTATTTCTATCCACGCCCTCCGCGAGGAGGGCGACTCATGCCGCCAGTAAATGACCAGCAGCCGAAGGGCATTTCTATCCACGCCCTCCGCGAGGAGGGCGACCTCTTTCGGTTGGTACTCCGTAGTAACGCACCAATTTCTATCCACGCCCTCCGCGAGGAGGGCGACGCAGGACGTGGTAAATTTCATCCAGCTTTTCAAATTTCTATCCACGCCCTCCGCGAGGAGGGCGACTTTATGTGTACCGGCTTTCCGACTTGGTTTCTGAATTTCTATCCACGCCCTCCGCGAGGAGGGCGACAATCCAGCAAAGAGAGGACTGGACAACAAGAATTATTTCTATCCACGCCCTCCGCGAGGAGGGCGACATTCTTTTGCTTCAAAGTGTTCGCTCACTTTTCCATTTCTATCCACGCCCTCCGCGAGGAGGGCGACTTTCAGGCGCCTTGTACAATTAACAGCGGCTATAATTTCTATCCACGCCCTCCGCGAGGAGGGCGACGCTCTTTGCCACGTTGTCCCAAATGCCGTAGTAGATTTCTATCCACGCCCTCCGCGAGGAGGGCGACTTGGAACACCCTGAAAAGATTCCGGCAGCTAAAATTTCTATCCACGCCCTCCGCGAGGAGGGCGACCAACGGGCTTTTTTTGTTCTTGTGTCGATGTGTGTATTTCTATCCACGCCCTCCGCGAGGAGGGCGACAGCAAAAACGGAGAAAGCATCCCCGCTTTTGATCAAAGTATAAATCAAGCTGCACAAAATGGGAAGAGCTGCGAGCGAAAAACCTTTTTAAAATTGGAAATTTGTGCAGAAAGGCAGGCTTTTCCGGGTGCGAAGGTGCCGGGGATCTGATGAGAACTTCCGGTTCGCACTGGAAAAGCAAAGGGTCAGAAGATCAGTATATCCCCCTGTTCAAAGTGAGGATGAACCCCGATGTGTTCGACTTTGGACTGATAGCTGTTTCCCAGCTGGTAAAAGCGCAGGCTGTCCAGTTCAGGGTCAATATGAGCGGTCAGCTCAGATTTCAGGACCGCAAACTGTGCGGCATCCAGAAGGCATTCGAATACGGAGTTCTGCACACGTTGGCCGTGGTCTACGCATTTCTTGGCAACTTTGCGCAGCCGCCTGCGTCCAGCAGAAGTTTCCGTGTTGACGTCGTAGGTGATCAGTACAAGCATGATCGCACCTCATTTCCAGAAAAACGGTGGGTAAAGTTCCAGATCGCCGCGCAGCGTCCGGGCGAGAAGCAGAGCCTGTACATAGGGCACAAGACCCCATGCGATTTTTTCCTTCAGGAACGGATGGGTGATCTGCTCCTGCTTTTTGGCCTGCCAGCTGCGGAGAAACGTCTTTCGTCCCTCGTCGGTCAGGAGAACGGCACCATTTTCCTGCTTCTGGAAGTGTTTTCCGGTCAGAATTTTCTGGTTGATGCAGGAGAGCACAAAGCGGTCGGCGTAAACGGAGCGGAGCTCCTCCATCAGGTCAAGTGCAAGGCTGCGGCGGCCGGGCCGGGCACGATGCAAAAAACCGACATAAGGGTCCAGCCCGACGCCGCTCTGTCTGGGTGGCATCGTGGCAGCGGCTGTGTTCCAGCCGCCCCTCTGCGGTGCGGAGGTTTTCGGCCCACTGCTGTTCCAGATGGATGAGCGCCCACTGACGGCGGCAGAAGCAAAAATGCTGGATGCCGGACATCTGCAGGTAATCATCGGCGGCGTCCATCAGGACATCCTTTCGCAGGTGATGCCCTCGGGCAGGTCTTCGGAGACGGAAACGGTATAGTCATGGTAGCTGCGGGGCGCAATGACATCGGCCTTGCGCTGGACCTGAACCGCATCAAACAGCTTGTAGGCAGGGGCATTGCCCAGCTCGGAAGCGTGCTTGAACACGATCAACTCCCGCACAGCCATCTTGCCGCGGGCGGCGCTGTGGTCGTTCTCGAACATATTGAGGATAGCCTGCCACAGCAGCTGCAGATCCTCTTCGGAAAAGCCGGTGGTCTTGCGGGCAAGGTTGGCCGAAACGTAGCCCTCCGCGCGGTACAGTGCGTAGGGAATGATATGCTTGCGGCCCATCTCGGTGCCTTTGTTTTCGGCATCTGCTTCGGTGGTGATGGCTACGCGGGTAATGGTGACTTCCTGCGGGACCACCGGGTCGATGGAGCGGGCAAAGGTCAGCTGCACCGGTCCGCGCACCTGACCGCAGTTCAGCGCGCCCTTGACGAAGGTGGTCATCACGGCACCAAAGGTGCGGATGTCGAAGTAGCTCTCGCACATATACTGTTGCAGCTTGCGGTCGATGCCCGGGTCAGCTTTTTTGGCGGCCTTCAGGTCTTCTTTGATGCCAAGTGCAGCAATGGCTTCGTTGTCGCTGCGGTTCAGAGGAGTACCGTCCTTGATGTAGATGCGGTAACCGGGGGCATCCTCCTTGAGGGTCTCCACATAGTTGCGGATCTTCCGCTTCAGGCAGACGTCCGTCACCAGGCCGTAGCCGGTCTCCGGGTCCACGCGGGGCATGTTGCCGGCATCCGGGTCGCCGTTGGGATTGCCGTTCTCAACATCAAACAGGATCACGAAATCGTAGCGGTTCTTGATAGGCTCAGACATGATTTATTCCTCCTCGTTCTTTTTGGCAAAACGTTTCTGGGTCTGGTGGTAGTAGCCGATCTCAAATTTGCCCTGATCCGGCAGGCTGAGCCGGGTGGGGAACCCTTCCTCCGGTATAAGGGCCAGCAGTTCGGTGATCTGACGGTTGAAATGCACTGCACGGCCTTCCGGCAGCTTCTGCAGGTGCTTCTGCGCCAGCCTGATCAGGGTGGGGAACACCAGCGTCGGGGTGGCGCAGGCAGAGTTGAAATACCGGTCGCGGATGGTGGTGTTGATGCCGGGGTTGGCGGCGCTCTGCACAGCCTCCAGCACGGAGAACAGACGGCCCAGCACATAGGGCACATTGGCAGATTCATTCAGGCTCACAGTAAAGACCTCCTTGTTGATGTCGGTGGGGTAGTTGCGCAGATAATAGGCTTTCAGGGCGGCGGCACGGCCGCGGGTCACGTTCTGCTCGGCACGGATGCGCATCGTCACACCGTTGAGCAGGGTGGCGGGGTAGCGCCCGCCAGTGAGCACGGCCCGGAGCAGGTCGCCCGCCAGCTGCGGAGAGGGTTTTGCGGGCTGTCCGGGCACGGTGCGGGTGGTCTCGTTTACAAGCGCCCAGAGCGGCAGTGTTTTGAAATGTTCGTTTCCGGAATAGGCAATCTCCATTTCCTCGGCGTGTTTCTGCAGGCTGCGTGCAAAGCTGCCAAAGGTGTCCCGCAGGAAGAACCGCACCGAGAGCCGGGCGGCATTGGGCGCAAGGCCCAGCAGATAAAAGTGCTGGTCCGGGGCAAGGTCGCTTTCCAGAAACGGTACGGTCTGCCCGGCGGCCAGCCGCTTCAGGGCAGTCTTAACATCGTCCTCCTGCAGCCCGTGTGCTTCGTCGGCACCGAACAGAAACATGCTCATGGCGTCCTGATATACCGCTTCGGCATTCTCTGCCCAGCAGACGAGGGTGGTGTCGCCTACATGCCGACAGTGGTCACGGTCGGCAATCAGGCGGTTCAGGGCTGTGGTATAGGCAAAGGCGGCGTATTCGCTCACAGGGGCATTTTGACCCTGTTCATGCCCAAAAGAACAGAAGGACGGTGCATTGAAGGAAACCAGCGAGGCACCGGAACTTTGTGCACCGGCTACACCCATGATGGAAGGATGCAGCAGTGCGGCGGGGGCTTCTTTTCCGGTGACAAGGCACTGCACCGGCTGTGCAGTGTCGGCAGGCGGCGCATCATAGTATGCCTGCCATGCAGCCTGAATGGCAGGGTCCTCATTGACAAGAAGATGACTGTGGTCGGCGGCTTCGTAGCCAAAGATCAGGTTGGCGTTGCCGGTGATTTCCTTCCAGATGGGAGCCAGCAGGGGATGAACTGCCGCCTGCGCCGGATCCCAGTGGTCAAAGTAAGCCAGAACGGCCCGGGCGGCGGGGCTGTCTGCGCCATCCAGAATGGTGTGATGCAATGCGGCGCAGGCCTTGAAGCACTCCACCGAGCGGGCGGGCTTGCCTTTTTCGTCGGCACCCAGCAGATAGGTGGAGTTGTCGCACAACAGATTTGCAATAATACCGACAGTGCGCTTTTCGTGCTTTGGGACCCGCAGCTCCCGCGGAGCCAGAACGGTCTTTTTGCCCTTTGCCACCGAGGTGCGCAGGTCGGTGACCTGCAAAAGCTGCCCGGCATCGTTCAGGCGCAGCTCATAGCTTACTTTAAAGGTATCATCCCAGCCGGGAGCGGAGATCTTTCCCTGACGCAGGAGCTGCTCATAATAAGCGGTCAGTGCCTGTAAGATCATGTGAACACCTCCACATCCCGGCAATCCAGTACGCCGTCCACCAGTTTTGCCCGGAAGAACTTCGAGCGGATGTTGCCCGGGTCGGAATAGTCAAGGTCGTACAGCATAAAGCCAAGATCCTGCGTGGCGGGCAGGGCGGGGATCGGCTCCCCGGCGGGCCACTCCCGGAAGTTGGCAGGAAATTCCCTGCAGCCGAAACACGGCTGGTGGTAGCACTGGCCTTTGTTCAGCCGCCGGCGCAGGATATCCTGAAACTTGCCGGGGTTGTCACCGGGGGCAGCTTTGTCCGTCATGGTGAAGTGGCACTCGATGACGTAGTGGACATCCTGCAGCACCATGGCGGCACGCTGCTGGATATCCTGCGAGGTGTAGAGCACCGGCGGGGTGCCGCCTTTTGCGGCACTCAGCGCCGCAGAGGCCAGCAGGGTGGACTTGACCTCATTGCGGCGGATGTTGGTGAATCGGATCGGACTGAGTAAATAGACACGGTCGATATGATACTTCAGCCCGGGGTGCCAGTATATTGCTTCCACCAGCCCGCGTGCGGCCGACGGCGTGATGATGTCGTAACTGACGCGCTCGGTTTTCATCTCCGGACGGCTGAAGCATGCGTAGTCACCCCAGACTTCGATGCGCATGGACATGCGCATCACCTCCTTTCATGATACGGTCGTATTTTTAGGCGAAATGAAAATTTGCCCATTAAAACCACCTCATTTTGATATTCATTTGTTGAGATGTGGAAGTGTTGACTTCTGCTTCTGACTTCATTGTACGCCCTTTTGTGCTATCTGTCAAGACTTACTTGCCGGAATCCTCAAAATTTTGTATACTAGGTATGTCATCTGCTTGCAGATGTGGGTTGAAATATTTGATGGGACGTGGATGTGTTCCAAGGGAAGCGGCAGGGCGACAGATGCTCTGCCGCTTCCCTCCTTTTATTAAAAGAACAGCCCGATGCCGGTCTCCACGTCCATGGCAAGCCCGGTCTGCCGGTCATACTTTGTGGTATCCAGCAGGATCGCACTGCCGTTGGGCAGAAGTTTCAGTGCTCCGGCGGCATCCAATGCATCAAACTGCTTTGTGTAACAGGCAACGCTATAGGTGCCCAGACGGCGGTAAAGAATGCGGCTGACCTGCCCGCTGCGCAGACGTTCACAGAGGGCTTCACCCTCTCCAATGGGCAGATAAACGGTGCGGGTGGGCGTTTCGATCAGATGGAAGGCTTCTGCCACCTGTGCGAAGGGGAGGATGCAGCCGGAAATGCCCTGACGGAATGCTTTCAAAATGCATTTTTTGTCAAGAGCAGCGTCTCCGCGGTTACAATACAGCTCCTGAAAATACGCATGGATCGCTTCGGGGGTGTTCAACTGATCATAGTGTCCGTCACAGCGTCGGGCAGCATACTGCAACGCACTGACGTTCTGTGCGATCATCTGCGGCGGTGGGCAGTCCTCCAGTGAAAAACAGGAGACAAGGCTTTCCGCCGCCGGCCGGCGGCCCTCCCGGTTGCAGCGCCCGGCTGTCTGCAGCAGCGAGTCCAGCCCGGCGGCTTCGCGGTAAGCCAGCGGAAAATCCACGTCCACACCGGCTTCGATGAGGGAGGTGGACACCACCCGGCAGGGCAGGCCGTCTTTCAGCCGCTGCCGGATCTCGTCCAGCTGACGGCGGCGGTCGGCGGCACACAGCAGGGTGGTCAGGCAATAGCTGCCCTCCTGCGGCAGCTGCGCAAACAGTTCCTGCGCTGTCTTGCGCCGGTTGACCACGCACAGCACCTGCGGCGCAGCGGTAAGCTGCTCACAGAGGGCATCCATGGACAGCTTGCCGCCGTCGCGGAGCGTGACCCGGCGGAGGATCTCATACAGGCGGGCGGGGTCCGGGCTGATCTCCTGCGCGGTCAGGCTGGGGTCGATCTCCTGAAAAAGCGGCATCAGGGCGGGCTGGGTCGCTGTGCAGAGCACGGCGGTGGCGTGATAGTGCTGCACCAGCTGCGCAATGGCCGAAATGCAGGGCTTGAGGTAATCGTTGGGCAGGGTCTGGGCTTCGTCAAAGATGATAACGCTGTTGGCGATATTGTGCAGCTTGCGGCACCGGCTGCTGCGGTTGGCATACAGAGATTCGAAAAACTGCACGGCGGTGGTCACGACCACCGGGGCGTCCCAGTTTTCGCTTGCCAGCAGCTTGCGGCGCTGCTCCGGGGTCATCTCGTCCGGCTCCACACTTTTGTAGTCGGCACAGGAATAATCGGCCAGCACATTTTCTTCGCCCAGCAGGTCGGAAAAAACTGCGGCAGTCTGGTCGATGATGGACATGTACGGGATGACGTAGATCACACGGGCCATCTTTTGGGCGGCTGCATGTTCCAGCGCAAAGGCAAGCGAAGCAAAGGTCTTGCCGCCGCCGGTTGGCACGGTGAGGGTGTAAAGGCCGGGTGCCCCGCGGGCACCTTTTTCCATGCAGGCCCGCAGTACGGTGTTGCGCTGCTGCGCCACGGGGGAAACATTCGGGCTGGAAAGGTAGCCTGCTGCCCGGTTGCGCACCCGCTCCAGCAGTTCCGAAAGCCCGGTGTAGCTTCCGCGGGGCATCTCCTGCCCGTTCATAAAGGTCTCGGTGTCGATAAAGTCGGCGTCCACAAGGCAGGAGTAGAGCATCCGGGTGAAGAACGCCATGGTAAGATTGTCCGGGCGGCCTTGCAGCCAGTCGGGCAGAGTGCCGGGCTGCGGGGTGATCTCCTGCTTCCATGCGGAATAGTCCTTGACAGGTCGTTCCCGGCGGCCGAAGAGAGTGCTTTCGTCGGCAGAGTCGTGGGGGTTCCCGCCGTCCGGAATGCCGCTGTGGTGCCCGGCAATGGCAAATGCAGCCGGGATGTGTCCGGCTTTGATGGCTTCCTGCGCTCCGGCGGTGGAGTGGTCAACGGGGTCGCCGCCGTGCAGTCTTTTCTGAAAATTTATGGAAAATTTGCCGATATCGTGCAGCTGCGCGGCATACGCGGCTTCTTTCTGTGCACCGAACGGTGCGGCAAACGCACCGGCCAGCTCTGCGGTGCCGGAAAGGTGTTCATAAATGGTCTGAGTGCGGGCCCCGTCTTCACTGATGTGGGCAAGCATCTGCATAAAGATCCCTCCTGAATGTTGTTGATAGCTTTACCATATGATAAAAGAGTACGGTTGTCAATCAATGTGCTCTCTGCGTTTTAAGTATATGAAATATTGGATACTATAAATAGGACTTATAAAAGGGCGGAAAATAAGCCCGCCGGTTTTCCCCTGTGGAAGCCGGCGGGCTATGGATTATTCGGCGCAGATATTTCCGAGAGTGCGAATGAATTCCTCGTAGCAGGAGGCAGAGGCCAGCTGTTCAAGATTTTTATAATCGCTGCACACACGGGGCAGATAGGAGAAAATATCGGAAAAATCAGAAAGGTCGCTTTTGGAAACGGAGATCATAAAAATAATGCGGACATTGCTTGTTCCCCAGAGCAGTGGCCTGCGGAGAAGCGAAACGGCGATAGCGGAGCGTGTGGCCCGGCAGTCGGAGGGGTGCGGGATGGCGATCAAGCCAAAATTTGTGGGAGAGATATTTTCTCGCTCCAGCGCGCGTTCAATAAACTCCTGCGAGATGATGCCGTGGGAACGCATCGTTTCGCCGATTGCACGGATCGCGCTTTCCCGGTCATCGTAGCTGGCAGAAGGAGTAAAAAGCTCGGCGTCGATCAGAGTCTGGAGCAGGCCCAGAAGCCGTTCTTTTTCGCGTCCGGCCTTCAGGCGGCGGATCACATCGCTGATTGCCTGACGGTCGGTGTTGCTGATAAAATTGGAGATAAAGACAACGGGAACATCGGCGGTGATGGGCAGGGTGGAAAGAATCATATCGCATTTCAGCCCGGAAAGTTCATAAGGCGCGGTGACTACCGTTTCGATGGTCATTTCATCGGAAAAGTAGCTTTGCAGGCGGTCGAACTGGCGATGATCATAGGAGTAATACTGCGGACAGAGCAGAATGACGCTCAGCTTGCCGCGGCGGTTATAGATATCCTGGATCCGTGCGCCGATGTGCAGGGCGATATAAGCGATTTCGTCTTCGTAAAGCTGGACATGTTCCTGATGGTTTATCATATTGGAAATGTACACAGCGATGTCATAGATGATCGGTGACATGGTTTTGATGTTGTGCAAAAGCGGGTTGTGGATCGAAACATTCTGCCGCAGGCGCACGAGCATATTGTCGATGTGAAGCGCAAAGGGGATGAAAAAATCAATGTCGGTCAGGTCGATGTCATAGACCTGTTTTACCGATTGAACGATCGTGTCCACAAGGTGCATCGTCTCCGGGTGAATGGACAGGGCATCGCGGCTTGGCAGGGAAACATCCTGACTGCGTACGGCGCGGGTCATCAGCAAAAGGGTGAACTGGTATTTGTTGCTGCGGGTAAAAGCAATGCCGTATTCCTGCTCCAACTCGGCACAGATGGTGTCAATGATGGAGACAAAGTGCCTGTTCAGCTCGATCAGGTCAGAGGAAATTTCATGTCGGGCAGCAAGAGGCGCAGTTCCAAGCTGATCCATCGTAATGAGCATATGCAGCAATAAATTGATGAGGGAATATTCGTCAATGAAAAAATGCTGCTCGTTCAGGCAGCTAAGAATGCTGCTGCGGATCTTTTCGATGTCATAGCGAGGAAAAATGGCGCACAGGGTGTCCATGCTCACGAGAGAATGCTGGGCCTCGTTGTAGATCAGCCGGATCATCAGCCTCTTTTTGTCCTTTTCGCTGCCGGAAATGAACAGCGTGTTGTTCTTGGTGCGCAGAGAAAGGTGATATTCCGCAATGTCATGCCGGATCGCCTTGACCTCGTTCTGCAGGGTGACCTCTGAGATGAACAGCGAAGCGGCGAGTTCATCCAGATCCATAGGGTCTCTGCGGGAGAGAAGCTCCCGCAGGATATACCGCGCACGCTCGGTCTGCGAAGAGGGAACCTGCGCAGGGCCGGGACTTTTCTCCGGCAGAGGGCTGAGCAGCTTTATGCGCCCGCGGCTGACCTCGAGACAGCCGGGATATTCCCCCTGAAGATTGCGCAGGTGATTGCGGACGGTGCGGGGCGTGACCGAAAAAAAGGCCGCCATATCGTCAATCGTCTGGATGCCGCTGTGCTGATTCAAATAACGGACAACTTCTTTTTGGGAAAGCATGGGGCTGAAAACCTCTTTTCCTGTTTTCTCACGACTTCTCTTATATTATAATAGCGGGTTTCTGGCTGGAAAAAAAGACTGGGATTTTCCCGAAAGCGGAAAAAACACAGACTTTCTTTTTACGGTAGGCTGACTGATAATGGAGCCAGGTTAAGGAGCCGCAGACAGTCGGCTCCGGTTTGGAACATCATGTGAAAGGAGAATAAACATGAAAGCGTACAAGATCTTACTTTGCTGCGGCGCAGGGATGAGCTCCGGTTTCCTGGCGCAGGCGGCGCAGAAGGCGGCCAACGAAAAGGCACCCGGAACAAAGGTGGCAGCCAAGAGCCAGAGCCTTGTGGAAGATGTGATCGAGGACTATGACCTGCTGCTGATCGGTCCGCACTTTGCTTCTCACAAGGAGGAATTTGAGGAGATCGCCGGGCAGTACGATATCCCGGTGGAAGTGATCCCGCAATCGGTCTATGGCACGCTGGATGGCAATGGACTGATCGATTTTGCACTTGGTGTCCTGAATAAGGGCTGACAGGAGGAAGCGAAAATGGGTAAAACCTTACAGAAGTTTATGGATTGGCTGCAGTACAAAGTGACCCCTGCAGTGCAGAAGTTCACCGAGCGGCCGTGGGTGCACGGCTTCTCTGCAGGCATCGTCAAGTGCCTGCCGTTCATCCTTACCGGCTGTCTGATTTTCTTCTACAATGTTGTGCAGCCTTATTTTCCCAACATTCTGCCGAATCTGAGCGCAGTTTCAAACTACACCTTCAGCATGTTATCACTGCTGGTAGCCTTTATGATGGTCTATCAGGAAATGGGTTCGCTGAAGCACCGTAATTATCAGGTGGTAGGCGGCCTGACCGGCATCTGTGCTTATATTCTTGCAATGAAGGGCACTACGGTGGACGGCGTCTACTCTGTTACATGGAACCGTTTCGGCCCCACCGGTATCGTGGTTGCGATCTGCATCGGTCTGTATGTGTCCATCATCTTCCATCTGATCGCAAAGCTGAACCTGTTCAAGAATAACAATACGATCCCCGAGTTCGTGCAGGAGTGGATCAAGAACATCATCCCGATCTTCCTGTCCATCCTGCTGCTCAAGATCGTCATTATTGATCTGGATGTGGATCTGTATCCCATCGTTCTTAAACTGTTTGCCCCCATCAATGCCATTGCGCAGACCTTCCCCGGCTTTATCCTGCTCAACCTGTTCTGCTGCTTCTTCTATTCGCTGGGCATCTCCGGCTGGACCTGGTCCGGCCCCCGCAACGCCATCTTCATCCCGGCGCAGGCAGCCAACGTGGCGGCTGTGGCAGCCGGCGGCACTGCAATGTACCTGACTACCTCCGAAGTCTGCAACGGCATTGCCCTGATCTGTCTGGGCGGCATGGGCTGCACTCTGGCGCTGAATATCTGGTGTCTGTTCTCCAAAAGCAAACGTCTGAAGACGCTGGGGCGCGTGTGTATCGCACCTGCCATCTTCAACATCAATGAGCCGATCCTGTTCGGTACCCCCATCGTTTTCAACCCCATCCTGATGATGCCCATGTGGATCTGCACCACCGTGAATGCCACCATTGTGTGGATCGTGATGCGAACCGGTCTGCTGGCCATCCCCACCATCGAGCTGGCCATGGTGGCCACCATCCCGGCACCCTTCTCTACCGTGATGTTCACTGGCGATATGCGCGGTGTGATCTGGTGGGCCGTGTGTCTGGTGGTCGATCTGCTGATCTGGTACCCGTTCTTCAAAACCTACGAAAAGCAGGAAGTGGCCAAGGAGGCTGCTGAGGCTCCGGTGAAGGCATAACTGCAAAAATCTTTAGAATACAGAGGAAAAACACCATATGAGTGACAAAATGGTAGAGGTCGCCATGGGCATTATCATCAATGCCGGCGACGCAAGAACCTGTGCCACCGATGCAATGGAGGCCGAGCTGCGGGGAGACCGTGCAGGAGCGGACGCCAAGCTGAAGGAGGCCGACGAAGCAATCAAGAAGGCGCACAATGCACAGACCGATGTGATCCAGGACGAGTGCCGCGGCAACCCCACAGAACTGTCGATGCTGTTCATGCATGCACAGGACACCGTAATGACCATTATTTCGGAAGTGAACATGATCCGTCTGATGATCCGGATGAACCGTAACTTGGAGGATAAGATCAATGGAAATCGTAACTAGTTTTCCCGAAGGCTTTCTGTGGGGAGCCGCTACCAGTGCTTACCAGTGCGAAGGCGCTGCGGAAGGCTATGGCAAAAAGGACAACCAGCAGGATGTGATCAATCGTGAGATCCACGAAGAATACGGATACGCAGATGCCAGTGTTGCCAGCGACCACTACCATCACTATAAAGAGGATGTCGCTTTGATGGCAGAGATGGGGTTCAGCTCCTACCGTTTCTCCATCAACTGGGCGCGTGTTCTGCCGGACGGAGTGGGCGAACCGAACCCGGAAGGTGTGCAGTTCTACCACGATCTGCTGCACGAGCTGCATGCCCATAACATCGAGCCTGTGGTCACGATGTGGCACTACGATCTGCCCATGGCGCTGGTCAACAAGTATGGCGGCTGGGGCAGCCGACAGATCGTGGATGACTTCGAGTATTACGCCCGCTTTATCCTGAATGAGTACAAGGACGAGGTCAAGTATTGGCTTACGATCAACGAACAGAGCATCGTTGTCAACTACATCGACCGCAAGAACAAGCTGACCAACGAACAGAAGTTTGACCCGAAGTTCCGCTATCAGGCCAACCACTATATGAACCTGGCCCATGCAAAAGCGGCCATCGCCATCCACGAGATCGTGCCCGGCGGCCAGTGCGGCGCGGCGCTGGATATGGCACCCTACTACCCCCATACCTGCGACCCCAAAGATATTCTGGCTGCAAAAAATGCGTCCAACTTCAAGAACTATTTCTACATGGACGCATACATCCGCGGCGAGTATACCGAGTCAGTTCTGGCGTATCTCGAACGTCAGGGACTGATGTTCGACATCCAGCCCGGTGACATGGAGCTGATCAAAAAAGGCTCTGAGTGCTTTGACTTCCTCGGGATCAACTACTATCAGAGCGCTTGCGTCAAGGCTCCGACTCCGGGTGCCGCCCGTCGCTCAAAGCAGAACAACAAAATCGGAAAAGGCGGCCATGTTGTGTACGAAGTGCAGCCGGACCTGTTTGAAGGCTGCAAGAATGAGTATATCGGCGATACCGACTTTTCCATGCCCATTGACCCGGTGGGCCTGGAGTATGTGCTGGAGGACATCAATGACCGTTACCACATCCCGGTAATGATCTGCGAAAACGGCTTTGGCGCCTACGATAAACTGGAAAAGGACGGCTCTATCCACGACCCCTACCGCATTGAGTATATCCGCGAGCACATCAAGGCCATGAAAGCGGCCATTGCAAACGGAGTAAAGCTGCTGGGCTATAATCCGTGGTCTGCATTTGACCTGCTTTCTACCAGCAACGGCATTGCCAAGCGCTATGGCTTTGTTTATGTGGACCGTACGGACGATGACGTAAAGGAGTGCAAGCGCTACCGCAAGGACTCGTTCTACTGGTACAAGAATGTGATCGCTACCAATGGCAAGAATCTGGAGTAAGACACTTCATTTCAACTGACCATCTCAGCAAACAGTCAATGGGAGAGGCCCACCGCCACAGCAGGCGGCGGGCCTTTTCCGCATGGGTGCCCCTCTCCGCCCGGAATCTGGCAGATTTTCACAAATTTTGTTGTCATTCCGGGGGGGGGAGGGTGTGATATACTGAAACTGAATAACAACTCGGATCATCAAAAAGTTGTTTTGGGGTGGAACGTATGGAGAAGGTTCGAACGAGTCTGCGAAGATGCGTCTGCATTGTATTGTGTCTTTTACTTTTTGCGGCGGTGCTTCCGGTCTGTGCATTTGCGGATGATGCACAGACAAAGACCGTCCGCGCCGGGTGGTACGAGGACGCCTACAACATCACCGGCGAACATGGTGAGCGCGGCGCATTCAACCCGCTGCTCATCCGCTGCCTGACCGACACCGCCGAAGAGCTGAAAAGCGAATTGCAGAACGATTTTCATGGAAGCTTTGCAAAAAACAGGACGGAACCGTGAAAATAATTCATATGAGAGCAGCTTCAAATAACATTCTTTCATGATACCTTGACAAAACTGTCCGTGTGGGGCATACTAAAGAACGTGTTACGAAACACTGAGCTGAATAGAAATCGAATATAGAGGATGCGATGCAGAAGAGTACCTCACGGAGCCGGCGGGCTTTGAAGTGAGCGGAAAGGCAATCATCGCCGAACGGGGCCTTGCGGCGGCAGGTCTGCGTGGGGGTGCGGAAAAGATCCGTACCACTCCTTCATTGAACATGAAGTGGCGCTATTGCAATTCTGGGTATCTGCTCAGCAGTGCAGCATTCCGCAATGATGCGGGGTGAGACAGCGCTGCTGTGCAGGTGCCTTTTTTATTTGCGAAAAAAAGATGCCGGTACGGCTGCGTGTTTGAGTTTGAGGGCTATTCCGCAGAAAAAGAAAGGGGAAACAAAAAACAATGATCAACTTCCTGAATTGGCTGGATGGCGTCCTCTGGGGCATCCCGCTCATCGTCCTGATGCTGGCCACCGGCATCTACTTTACCGTGCGGTCCGGATTTTTCCAGTTCACCCACTTTGGCTGGATCATGAAAAACACCGTCGGCCAGATCTTCCACGGCACGGCGGATAAGAACGAGTCCGGCAAAGGTATGCTGCACCCGTTCGAGACCATTGCCACCGCCATCGGCGGCACCGTCGGCTTCGGCAACATTGCCGGTGTGGCCACCGCTGTGGCAGCCGGCGGCCCGGGCGCTGTGTTCTGGATGTGGCTCACCGCTGCTCTGGGCATGATCCTGAAGCAGGTGGAAGTCACGCTGGGCTGCTACTACCGCCACACCCAGGAGGATGACTCCACCACCTTCGGCGGCCCTACCTACTACATGGAGTACGGCCTTGGCAAGGAACGTCACTGGGGCAAACTGTGGCTGATCCCGGCTGTCATCTTCGGCATCGGCATCTTCAGCACCTTCTTTGTCACTTCTTCCACCCTGACCGCTTCTCAGGTCGTGGCGGGTGCGTTCCATCTGGGCAGCATCCACATCGGCTCCCTTGAGGTGGAGGGCATCATTCTGGTGGGCATCGGCCTGACCGTCATCGACTACGTCATCACCAGCGGCGGCGTCAAGGGCGTGGCCCAGATCTTCTCCAAGCTGGTGCCCGTCATGAGCATCATCTACATCCTCATGGGCATCGTCATGATCGTGGTCAACATCAACCGCGTGCCCACTGCCTTTGTCTCCATCTTCCACGACGCCTTCACCGGCACGGCTGCCATGGGCGGCTTTGCAGGCGTGGCTGTCTCCGAGATCGTCCGCGTGGGCATGGCCCGCGCCGTCTACTCCAACGAAGCCGGCTGGGGTACTTCGCCCATGATCCACTCCTCCGCCCGCACCAATCACCCGGTCAGCCAGGGCCTGTGGGGTTCTTTTGAGGTCTTCTTCGACACCTTCATCATCTGCACCATCACGGCTCTGTCCGTCATCCTGAGCGGCATGTGGACCGACGGCACCAACGGCGGTACGCTGGCTCTGGAAGCCTTCCAGCAGGGCTTTGGTCAGGTGGGCGCATGGCTGCTGGCCGTCATCATGATCGTGTTCACCGCCACCACCTCCGGCGGCTGGTTCACCTACTACATCGCCATCCTGAACCACCTGTACAAGAACCGCGAGGGCATCTTCGGCAAGGTAGTCATGAAGCTGTTCTACCTCACCCGTGCACTGCCCGGCCTGCTGTGGACCATCTATCTGGTCAAGACCAACAATCAGGGCTTTGTGTGGACGGTCGTGGATATCACCTCTGCCATCCCCACCTTTGTCAACGTGGCGGTCATCCTGCTGCTGTCCGGCGACTACCTCAAGCTGCTCAAGGACTATAAGGCTCGCTATCTGGGCATCGGCAAGGTGGACCCCAAGACCAGGCTCTTCTATGAGGAAGATGCCGCGGCCAAGGCCAACGACTGATCAGAAAAAGGAAGCGTAAACCATGAAAACCATCTATTTCAACGGCAATGTCTACACCGGTGACGAGGCGCTCGTCTCGGCCTTTGCGGTGGAAAACGGTAAGTTCGTCTTTGCCGGTTCCGACGCCGAAGCAAAGGCACTGGCGGCAGAAGGCGACACCCTGACCGATCTGGGCGGCAAGTTCGTCTGCGCCGGTTTCAACGACAGCCACATGCATCTGCTCAACTACGGCGCTTCGCTGGGCGCGGCCAAGCTGGCCGAGCACACCGGCAGTCTGGCCGACCTGCAGGACGCCCTGCGGGCCTTCCTTGCGGCGCACCCCCGCAAGAACGGGGCATGGCTGCGGGGCCGCGGCTGGAATCAGGACTACTTTACCGATGTGCACCGGATGCCCGACCGCTACGATCTGGACAAGGTGTCCACCGAGGTGCCCATCCTCATCACCCGCGCCTGCGGCCACTGCCTTGTGGTCAACTCCAAGGCGCTGGAGCTGCTGCCGGTGTCCAAGGATACCCCGCAGCCCGAGGGCGGCCGCATCGGTCTGGACGAGAACGGCGAGCTGGACGGCCGGTTCTATGATAACGCCATGGATCCGCTGTATGAGTCCATCAAGGCTCCGGACCGCGAAGAGCTGAAGGAAATGATGCTGGAAGCCTGCAAGGAGCTGAACCGCTACGGTGTCACCAGCAGCCAGACCGATGACTATTGTGTCTACCGCAGCATCCCGTACTCCGAGGTGAACGAGGCTTATAAGGAGCTGGAAGCCGAAGGCAAGCTGACCGTGCGCGTGTACGAGCAGTGCAACTTTACCGAACCGGAACAGCTGCAGCAGTTCCTTGCCGACGGCAACATGACCGGCAAGGGCACCGATCACTTCAAGATCGGCCCCCTGAAGCTGCTGGGCGACGGTGCTCTGGGCGGACGCACCGCCTACCTGAGCAAGGGCTATGCAGATGACCCGGACAACCACGGCTTTCCGCTGTTCTCCAAAGAGACGATGCAGGCACTGGTGTCCTGCGCCAACGCTGCCGGGATGCAGATCGCGACCCACGCCATCGGCGATGCCTGCCTTGACATGGTGCTGGACTGCTATGAGAATGCCCTGAAGGAGCACCCCCGCACCGACCACCGCCACGGCATCGTGCACTGTCAGGCCAGCCGCGCCGACCAGCTGGAACGCATCGAGAAGATGAACCTGCACGTCTACGCGCAGAGCATCTTCCTCGACTACGACAACCACATCGTGGAGCAGCGTCTGGGCAAGGAACTGGCTTCCACCAGTTACAACTGGAAGACGCTGAAGGACCACGGCGTGTCCGTTTCCAACGGCACCGACTGCCCGGTGGAGCTGCCGGACGCGCTGGCCGGAATGCAGTGTGCGGTCACCCGCACCTCCCTGCATGACCATGTTGGTCCCTACCTGCCGGAGCAGGCGTTCAGCGTGAAGGAAGCACTGGACAGCTACACCATCGAGAGCGCAAAGGGCAGCTTTGAAGAGAAGGTCAAGGGCCGCATTGCGCCGGGTTATCTGGCCGACTTTGTGGTGCTGGGCGAGAACCTCTTCACCATCCCCCACGACGCCATCAAGGATGTGCCGGTTCTGGCTACCTATGTGGGCGGCGAGTGTGTCTACAAAAAGTAATGGCATCTGTGTCATAAAACAAGAAGGAGAACTTCCCGCGGGAAGTTCTCCTTCTTGTTTTATATGTTACAGTGCAGGCATCTGGTTCTCGATCCAGTCGGCCAGCGGGGCAAGGTCGTCCAGCGGAAAATCCGCTCCGGGCACATCGCCCGCCACGGCCATCGGCTGGAAGGCCACGCTCCCGGTGCCCGCCGCCTTGCGGATGACTTCGATCTTGGGCCAGCCGCTGTCGTTGAAGCCTTCCAGCAGCACCAGATCGTAGCTGTGGCGCTCAAACAGGGCAAGCAGGTCCTGCTCGTTCAGGCGGAATTCCTCGGTCAGCAGATAGCGCCCCGCGCTGAACACGGCCACACCGGCGGCTCCGGCATCGTGGAGCCGGGCCGTGTCAGGATCGGCGGCGTCCAGCTCTGCCTGCCGGATGACGCCCACTTTCAGCCCGCGGGCCTTGAGCACCGGGAGCAGCGCGGCCAGCAGCGTGGTCTTGCCGCAGCCCTTGGCACCGCTGACGGCCAGCACGGACGGATGTTTGAAATTCAGTTCGGCGGCAAGCGCCTGTTTCTGTTCACTGTACAAAAGAAATCCCTCCCTTAATCTCCGATGCGGACGAACCGGGGCTGCACTTTGCCGTCCCGCTCCACGGTCTCGCACCACATGGCAGCCGGGCGCACCCACAGGCCGTGCTCGCCGTACAGGGCACGGTAGACCACCAGCTCTTCCTCGGTCTCGCTGTGGTGCGCCATGCCGAGCACCTGATATTCATTGCCCTTGAAATGCCGGTAGCGGCCGGGCTGGACGTTGTACTTGAATCCTTCCATGCTGTCCTCACTTTGATTTCTGACTTGAACCATTATAGCATACTTTCCCGCCATAAAAAAGCCGCTGCACAAAGAAAAAGGCGGCTGCCGTGAGAACGGAAGCCGCCGGGAAAAGCAATGATTACAGCTGAGCCTTGCCCATGCAGTAGGTCTGCAGGACGTCGTAGTTGTCGTCCAGCACCACGATGTCGGCATCCTTGCCCACCTGCAGCGAACCCTTGCGGTCATCCAGATGCAGGCAGCGAGCCGGGTTGATGGTGCAGGCGTTCAGGGCGTAGTTGAAGGGCACCATGGCTTCTTCCACCAGAATGCGCAGGCCCTTGTTGATGTTCAGGGTAGAGCCTGCCAGCGTACCATCGTCCAGATGGGCGCTGCCGTCCGGATAGACGGTGATGTGGTTCCCGCCGAAGATGTACTCACTGCCAACAGGCGTGCCCTTGGCCATCAGGGCATCCGAGATCATGATGGCGTGGTCCGGACCTTTGCTCATGAAGTAGTTGTTCAGGGCAGCCGGGGTGGAGTGGCAGCCGTCGCAGATGATCTCGCCGTACATGGTGCGGATGCGGTAGGCAGCACCCACCAGACCGTTGGCACGGTGGGCAAAGGGAGACATGCCGTTGTACACATGGGTCATGGAGCGGGCACCGTTGGCCCATGCCATCACGGCCTGCTCGTAGGTGGCGGCGCTGTGGCCCAGGCTGACCACCACGCCGTGGGCAGTCAGGTAGCGGGTCAGGGCAAAGTTCTCGTCGTGCTCGGGGGCAAGGGTGATGTAGCGGATATGGCCCCGGGCTGCCTGCTGGTATTTCTGGAACTGCTCCACCGTGGGCTTTGCAATGTACTCGGGCGGCTGGGCACCCTTGTACTTCATGTCGAGGAAGGGGCCTTCGAAGTGGATGCCAAGGATCTCAGCACCCTCGTAACCGCCCTCCATCACGTCGGCCACGTTGGCCACGGCATGGGTCAGAACGGTTTCGCTCTGGGTGACGGTCGTGGCCAGAAAGCTGGTCACACCCTCGGAGACGATGTGCTTTGCCCAGTAGCGCAGGCCTTCGGGCTTTGCGTCGTTGGTATCGAACTCATAGGCACCGTGGCAGTGGATGTCCATAAAACCGGGGACGATGCGCTTTGCGCCGTAGTCCGCGTCGGCGGTCTTTTCGCCGTAGGGGAAGATGCCGGTGATCTTGCCGTCTTCAACTTCAAGTGCCGCCGGCACGAACTGGTCGGCGATCCAGACTTTCTGGCTTTGGATGATCATGGAAAATGCCCTCCCGTAAAACCTTCATCATATTTCTGTCCATGCCCTCCGCGAGGAGAGCGACAAAATAAATCCTGCAGGCAGAAATCTGCTCACAGAAAAAGTATACCATTTTTTGTGCGGACTGACCAGACGTTTGGCAATGTTTTTGAAAATTCTGGGCAAGAGAACGGCAAAAATCGTAATTTGAAACGCTTTTGATACGAAATTTTGCGAAAGTGCCGCAATTGTCTGGCCTGTGGAGAGCGCATTTTGTATAATGAAGCTATAATAGGGGGCGCTCCGGGTGCGGATCCCCTGCGGAATGTGCGGAGCCCGGGCAGTCGAGGGGGCTATTGCGGAGCTGAACTGCGAGATCGCCCAGACCATCCTCACCGAAGCCGGGCTGCAGGTGGTCAGCGTGGAAAACGGCAAGCTGGCTGTGGACTATATGGCGCAGTGCAAGCCGGGTTTCATCGATCTGGTGCTCATGGATATCATGATGCCGGTGATGGACGGCTATGCGGCCACCCGGGCCATCCGCGCGCTAAACGACCCGGCCATTGCCAATGTGCTGATCATTGCTATGACAGCCAACGCCTTTGACGAGGATATGCGCTCGGCTATGAAGTCCGGAATGAACGGCTATCTCTCCAAGCCGCTGGATGTGGATAAGCTCTACGCCATATGCGCAAGTGTCTGAAATGAATAGAAATATGCCTTCCCTCGAGGGGGGGGGGAAAAGCCTTGGCTGGGTTTTACTGTAACATGAAAGGGGCCGATGCACACTGCCTTGTGCATCGGCCCCTTTGTTCAATACGAACTCAGCCCCAGGCTCACATCCAGCGCCTGATCCACCCGCTTCTGATCCTCCGGGGTGATCTGCCCCGCCCGCTCCCGCAGGCGGTGCTTATCCAGCGTGCGGATCTGTTCCAGCAGCACGATGCTGTCCTTGGCAAGGCCGGTGTCCGCCGCCCGGATGTTGATGTGGGTGGGCAGACGAGCTTTGTCCAGCCGGGATGTAATGGCCGCTGCGATCACGGTGGGGCTGTGCCGGTTGCCAATCTCGTTCTGCACGATCAGCACCGGGCGCACGCCGCCCTGCTCCGACCCCACCACTGGCGAAAGGTCAGCGTAGAAAACTTCTCCTCTGTGTACCTCCATGGAATCTCCCTCCCTGCATTCTGGAGGATGTGCCCCGCTATGTGATGCGTCCGGCGCATCCTGCCTGCTCTCAGTATGAGCGGAGCAGCGGCCGGTTATGCAGTGCGGGGCGATATTCCATTGTATGCACAAAGAACGCTCAGGTTTCCAGTACGCAGAAGGCCAGCGCCATGCCGCCCTCGTGGCTCAGCGAGAGCCGGGCGGTCAGGCCATGCTCCTGCACCCAGCTGGCAGTCCGGCCGCTGAAGCGATAAGCAGGCGCACCGCTTTCCAGCCGGACAGCTTCGATCTCGCACAGGGAAAACGGCTCCCGCAGACCGGTGCCCGCGGCCTTGAGAAAGGCTTCCTTGGCGGCAAAGTTGGCTGCCGCACTGGCAAGGCGATGGGCGCTGCCCCGCCCGGCGCAAAACGGCTCGTCCAGCCCCAAAGCGGTGCATTCGGCGGGGCCGTAGACCCGGCGGACAAAGGCGGATGCGTGAGGGCTGGTAAGGCTTTTTTCCAGATGCGCGATATCGCACAGGTCGCAGCCGATGCCGTAGAGCATGGCAAAACTCCTTTCTCCGCAAAAGCGGCTGCGCAGGTTTGTCAGCCTGCAAAAATAGAACCGGAAATTTTAGGCAGATTGTGCAAATTGAGACACTTTATCTTGAAGTTTCCGCGCAATTCGTGTACAATGAGCTTAGTTCTTCCTGAGGGGGTGTATTCCGTGAGTGGCGAGACTGCTATTTTTTCGATCCACGACAAAAAGGACTATGAGATCCATGAGATCGTACAGCAGGTGTACGACGCATTAAAGGAAAAAGGCTACAATCCGGTCAATCAGCTGGTGGGCTATATCCTGTCCGAAGACCCCACCTACATTACGACCTATAAAAATGCCCGTTCCCTGATCCGCAAGGTGGACCGCGACGATCTGCTGCAGGCCATGCTGCGCAGCTATCTGAACGTCTGAGAACCGCTTCAACCATCTGCCCCGCTGTCTTTTGAGACGGCGGGGCTTTGCTTTTATGTCATTGGAAGAGTGAAGAGCTGATTGACGACTACTTCATACTCCCACGGCTCCCGGGCTTTGCGCAGCTGCTTTTCCAGCTTGTCCGCGCCCTCGAATTTGCGGATGAGGTAGAACCAGTGCCCCTTCATCCGGCTGACGGCGCACCCGGCCGAGCCGAACAGTTCGGTATAGCCGTGGAAGAGGTCATCAAGATAGCCACGCAGCTCTTCGCGGGAAGCATCTGCACCGCCGCAGGCCTTGCGCATCAGGGCAGGGTCGGCGATGATGCCGCGGCCTACCATGATGCCGGAAAGAGACGGGAACTCCGATTCCAACGTGTGCAGCTGCTCCACGGTGGTCACGTCGCCGTTGTAGCACACCGGCATGGAACAGGCGGGCAGGGCGGCGGCAAAGGCGGCGCGGTCGGCAGTGCCCCGGTAGAGCTGGCGCATCACCCGCGGGTGGATGGTCAGCTCCGAGATGGGATAGCGGTTGTAGATTTCCAGAATAGCGGAAAATTCCTCCGCTTTTTCCACGCCCAGCCGGGTCTTGACCGAGATGGGGCCGCCGGCATTTGCGAACACGGCGGAGAGAAATGCGTCCAGTTTTTCCGGGGCCCGCAGCATCCCGGAGCCCTTGCCCTTGGCCGTGACCGTGCCGGAAGGGCAGCCGAAGTTCAGGTTCACCTCGGTGTAGCCCAGCTTGCGCAGCTCGCCGATCATCCATGCGGCCAGTTCACCGTCCTTGGCCAGCAGCTGCGGGATCACCGGCGCACCGGGATTTGCTTCCGGGGCCAGTTCGGCCATCTTCTTTTTGATGAGGACGCGGTTCTCCGGCGGGGAAAGGAACGGCGCATAATACCGCGCCGGTGCACCGGGAAAGGCAAACCATTTCTGATGCGCCTGCCGCCACACCCGGTCGGTCAGGCCCTCCATAGGGGCAACGTAATAGTTCATGGGCAATTCTCCAAAGTTTTTGATAGGGCTATTGTAGCATAAAAGAAAAAGGGCGGCAATGGGGCAGACGGGCTGGCAGCATTCTCTCCAAAGCACTGTAGGGAACGGACTTGTCCGTTCCGCGCCTGCCCTGCTGCTTTTGCGGAACGCATGAATGCGTTCCCTACAGTATCACCCGGAAACTTTCCCCACAAAACAAAAACTCCCGCCCTGCAGCGCAGAACGGGAGAGAGGAGAGTTTTCGGAAAAAATCAGTCCGCGAACAGCGGGGTGGAGAGGTAGCGGTCGCCGGTATCGGGCAGCAGGACAACGATGTTCTTGCCCGCATTCTCCGGCCGCTTTGCCAGCTGGATGGCAGCCCAGACGGCAGCGCCGGAGGAGATGCCCACCAGCACGCCTTCCTTGCGGCCGATCAGACGGCCGGTGGCAAAGGCGTCATCGTTCTCCACGGCGATGACTTCGTCATAGACCTTGGTGTCCAGCACGTCGGGCACAAAACCTGCGCCAATGCCCTGGATCTTGTGTGCGCCTGCGGTGCCTTTGCTCAGCACGGGGGAGGAAGCAGGCTCCACGGCCACGACCTTGACATTGGGGTTCTTGCTCTTCAGGTACTGGCCCACACCGGTGACGGTGCCGCCGGTGCCGACGCCTGCCACAAAGATATCAACGTTGCCGTCGGTATCCTCCCAGATCTCGGGGCCGGTGGTCTCGATGTGAGCCTGGGGGTTGGCGGGGTTAACGAACTGGCCGGGAATAAAGGAACCCGGGATCTCCTTTGCCAGCTCATCGGCCTTGGCGATGGCACCCTTCATGCCCTTGGCACCCTCGCTCAGCACCAGCTCTGCACCGTAAGCCTTCATCAGCTGGCGGCGCTCCACGCTCATGGTCTCGGGCATCACGATGATGATGCGGTAGCCCTTGGCGGCGGCTACGGCAGCCAGACCAATGCCGGTGTTGCCGGAGGTCGGCTCGATGATGACGGAACCTTTCTTCAGCAGACCCTTTTCCTCGGCGTCATCGATCATCTTTTTGGCAATGCGGTCCTTGACGGAACCGGCCGGGTTGAAGTACTCCAGCTTTGCAATGATGTGGGCGGGCAGAGCCTGCTCCTGTTCGATATGGGTCAGCTCCAGCAGCGGGGTGTGACCGATCAGCTGATCTGCAGCGGTATAAATCTTGCTCATTGTGGTTTCCTCCCTGATACAGTATGCGGGGCAGCGGTGCGCCCGCCCGGATGACTCGGTTTTAATTCCCTTTAAACCAACATTGTTTATGGGTTTGATGGTATTATAGTCCGGTTCGCCGCACTTGTCAATGGATTTTACAAAAAAAGCAGGGATTGAAATATTATTTACCCTGTTGTATAATAGGTTAACACTCATTCTATACTTTATACCAAAGGAAGTACACTACTATGATCGTGTCCACCAAAGGGCGCTATGCACTGCGCGTGATGATCGATCTGGCCGAGCACCAGACCGAAAAATATGTCCCCCTCAAAGAGGTCGCCGCCCGGCAGGAGATCTCGGAAAAATATCTCGAAAATATCCTCAAGGTGCTGGTGCAGAACGGCTTTCTGGAAGGCCTGCGTGGCAAGGGCGGCGGCTACCGGCTGACCCGCAGCCCCGACCAGTACACGGTGGAGGAGATCCTTGTGCTTACCGAGGGCAGCCTTGCGCCGGTGAGCTGCCTGACCCCCGGTGCGTCCACCTGCTCCCGCATGGCCAACTGCCGCACCTACGAGATGTGGAAGGGTCTGAACGAGCTGATCACCGACTACTTCGGCAAGATCACCCTCGCCGACCTCGCCCTGCCGGATCAGGCCGGGAACGATTATGTGATCTGAACAGAGCATCTGCTGACGCACCGGTTTTACCGGTGCGTCTTTTTTTGCACAGTTCTGGAAGAAATGTGCAGGAAATCTTAGCCAGAATCACCGTTGATGCTTGTGGGCCGATGCGGTATACTTTTACCTTGACATGACCACCCGGGTCATGAGGCGATTGAAAGGAGAACTTTGCTACGAAATACGTTTTTCAATTTGCGCGCATTCTTGCGTTTTGCTTTTTCGGAGAGGTGCTTCATGCGGTGCTGCCCCTGCCGGTTCCGGCCAGTGTTTACGGGCTGGTGCTGCTGCTGGCAGCGCTGAACTTCAAGCTGGTCAAGCTGGAGGATGTCAAGGAAGTGGGCACCTACCTCACCGGTATTTTCCCGCTGCTGTTCGTGCCTGCCGCTGCAGGCGTGATGGAACTGTGGGCTGAGATGGGCGCGATGCTGGTGCCTATCCTCATTTCCATCGTTCCCGTGACCGTGCTGGTCATGGTATCGGCCGGCAAGACCACGCAGGCCATGACCGGCCGCAAGAAAAAGGAGGCAGACCATGACACAGCTGCTGAATGATTTCCTGTCCGGCTCAGCAGCATGGGGCGTGCTGCTGACGCTGGCGGCTTTTGCACTGGGCGCCCTCATCAATAAGGTGACCGGCAAGGCCATCTTCAACCCGCTGCTGCTGGGCAGCATTTTTGCCATCATTTTTCTGTCCGTGTGCAACATCCCCTATGCGGACTACAAGGCAAGTGCAGCCCCGGTGAACTATCTGCTGCTGCCTGCCACGGTGGCGCTGGCCATCCCGCTGTATGAAAAAATCGACCTGCTGAAAGAGAATGCCGCCGCCATCATCGCGGGCATCTCGGTGGGCACGCTGGTCAGTCTGGGCAGTGCGCTGGCCATCGCGCTGGCGCTGGACCTGACCAAGGAACAGTACGCCACCCTGCTGCCGAAATCCGTGACCACAGCCATCAGCATGGACGTGGCCGCAGAGCTGGGCGGTATTGCGGCCCTGACCGGCGCGGTCGTCATCGTCACCGGCATCGTGGGCGCACTGCTGGCCGAGACGGTGTGCAAGGTGTTCCACATCACCGACCCCATCGCCAAGGGCGTGGGCATCGGCACTTCGGCTCATGCCGTGGGCACCAGCAAGGCGCTGCAGATGGGCGAGGTGGAAGGAGCCATGAGCGGCCTTTCCATTGCGGTGGCCGGTGTGCTGACCGCCGTGCTCTGCCCGGTGTTCGTGAATCTGATCGATTGAAAATACTGGTATAACACAGCAGCCCCCGCCGGGTTTCCCCGGTAGGGGCTGCTGTGTTTTTATGGTAAGAGGTTCAACATGAAATCTCGGAAATGTCGGCTCAGAACTTGAACAGGTTCACGATGCGCTGCCACAGGCGGGTGAAGATGTTGCCTTCCTTCACCGTCTCGGTGTCGGCGGCGGTGGTGTCGGCAGCGGCCACGGTCTCGGCAGTCTTGTAGATGAACTTCACGCTGCTCTCGGCACCGTCCGGGGTCCCGGCAAAGCTGGTGTAGTTCTCCAGCCGGTCGGTCATCTCGTCCAGCACGGTCTTCAGGTCGTGGATCTGGTCCTCGTCCAGAGCGCCGGTCAGCTTGGAGATACCCTCGTCGTTGAACTGGTTCAGGCCGTCGTTCAGCTGGTTGGTGCCGTCATCCAGAGCAACTGCGCCGTTGTTCAGGGTGTTGACGCCGTCATACAGGGTCTTGGTGCCGGCGGCCAGCTGTGCGCTGCCGTCCTTTGCAGAGTGGGCACCGTCTGCGGCGCTCTGCACGCCTGCGGTGTACTGGTTCACACTGGAAACAAAGTATTGGATCTGGGACAGGCTGGTCTTCAGGGCGGCGACATCGGCCATATCCTGGCTGTTCTTTACCTGATACACCAGCTCTTCGTGAGCGGTGTTCTTGGCGTCCTCACTGGTCAGCAGCTGAATCAGGCCGGTGATCATGGAGGAATCGTAATTCTGCATCAGCTTCAGGGCTGCTTCCAGATCATGGTTGGTCTTGGTGGCGGACAGGTACAGAGCCAGATCCAGCTCACTGTCCTTGAAACTCGGCTCCTGCTCCCACACGGTGCGCACGATCTTGCGGCGGCCGGCGGCTAGAGTCTTGTCGTTCATGGTCAGGATGTTATCGATGACGGAGGCGTAGTTGTCCCAAGTCATATCGGTGTCGATCAGGCCGCCCTCTTTCAGGGTCTTGTTGGCAGAAGCCAGCACGCCGTCAGCCACCTGCTGTGCACCGGAGTTCAGGGCGGCGTTGTTGGAGCTGAGGGTGTCCAGACCATCGGTCAGCTGGCCCAGACCGCTGTCCAGAGCGGCTGCACCGTTGTTCAGAGTGTTGGCACCGTCCAGCAGAGCCAGCACGCCGCTGGCCAGCTGAGCCGTGCCGTCCACCAGCTGGGAAGCACCGTCCATCAGCTGGCTCATGGCGTCGTTCAGCTGGTTCATGCCGTCGGTCAGGTCGTTGATGCTGCTCAGGTCGAACACGTTGTCAGTGCCAAGAGCTTCGGTGCTGGTGGCGCAGGCGATCATCACCTGCGGGCAGGTCAGCTCGGTGACGTCGGCTTCCACGGTCACGGTGTCCTGCAGATAGTCCTCAATGCTGTCCACTTCATCGGGCAGCAGGCCGGACAGGGAATCCTTCACGCCCGGCAGGGTGACGAAAGCGGCCACATTGCTCTTGGCAGCGCTCTCGATGATGCCGTGCTCGGCGGTGAGGTTGGATGCGTCCTGACCGAAGACCACGCCCACGGCGGTGATCAGCGGGGTGACGATGGTGCGGTCGGCACCGTTGACATTGATGGTGGAAGTTTCGCTGTTGGTCAGGGCAATGGTCACGGTCAGGTGGCCGCTCTTGCCGATCAGGTCTTCCAGTGCAGCTTCCTGACCATCCATGGCGTAGGTGATCTTGGCAGAGATGGGCAGAGCCTTGTCGGTGTCGCCCTTGTAGTAGACATCGGTGTCATCGGTGTTCCAGACCAGATCTTCGCCGTTCTGGGTGAACTCGGCGCTGCTCTCGGTGTTCTGGATGTTGGTCAGGGAGGACTTGTCGGTGACGCCGGACAGGCCGGAAGCATTGTACAGGTGCTCGCTGACGGTGGTCTTGCTGATGGAACCGTCGCCGTTCATCACGGCATACACGGTCTCGGACTTGGTGAAGTCCTTGCTGCCGGCTGCAAAAGCGGGCACGGCACAACCTGCGGCGATTGTCAGAGCCAGCGCCGCACTGGCGAAACGAAGCGATTTTTTCATAGCAGATTTACTCCTTTTCAGACTTCTGGGCGTTGGCGGATTCGGGAACCATCCACTTGAAGGTGGTGTGGCGGATGATCCAGTCACACAGCATCAGGGCTGCGGGCAGGACCACCAGAATGACGACCATACTGATCAGTGCGCCGCGGGAGATCAGCAGGCAGATGCTCTTCAGCAGCTCCATCTTACTGATGGCAGCCACGCCGACGGTGGCGGCAAAGAAGGTCAGGCCGCTGGTCAGGATGGACTGGCTGCAGTGCTCCAGCGACTGCTGGGCGGCTTCCTTCGGGGTGCGGCCAAAGACGCGCTCTTCGTGGTAACGGGTGGTCATCAGGATGGAGTAGTCCACGGTAGCGCCCAGCTGGATGGTGCCGATGACGATGCTGGCGATGAAGGGCAGCTGCGTACCGGTAAAGTACGGGATGCCCATGTTGATGGCAATGGCGGCCTCGATGCTGGCAACCAGCAGCACCGGGATGGAGATGCTCTTGAAGGAGATGGCGATGATGACCAGAACGGCCATGATGGACCAGACATTGACGTTCTTGAAGTCCACATCCGCGACCTCGATCAGGTCTTTGGTCATGGCACCCTCGCCGGTGATGACGCCCTCCGGGTCTGCGGCTTTGATGAGGTCGTTCATCTCGGTCAGCTGGTTGTTGATGGCGTCGGTGCCGGTCTTGTAAGAGCTGTTGGCAAGGATCAGCTTGTAGCCTCCGGACTGCAGGATCTCCATGATGCTGTCGGGCAGCAGCTCGGTATCAAAGCCCGGGCCGGTGATGGAATCCAGACTCATCACCTGCGTGATGCCGTCCACGTCCTTCAGCTCGTCGCACAGGTCGCTCACCTGGGTGGCGGTCAGATCGTCATGCACCAGAATGAAGTGGCTGGTGGTCATGCCGAAGTCCTCGCCCAGCTTGTTGGTGCCCTCGATGCCGATCAGATCCTGAGGCAGGGAGTCGAACAGGGTGTAGTACACTTCGGTCTTGTTCTGCGCAATGGCGAAGGGGATGATGATCAGGATGAAAACCACCACGATGGGCACTGCGTGGTTGGAAACGAAGTAGCTGAGCTTGGTCAGCTGAGGAATGACGGTGCGGTGCTTGTACTTCTCCACCCACTTATCAAGGGTGAGGATCAGAGAAGGCAGGATGATGACGGTGCAGATGACGCCCAGCGCCACGCCCTTTGCCATGACGACGCCGATATCGCGGCCCAGCGTCAGGCGCATGGCGCACAGTGCCAGAAAGCCCGCGATGGTGGTCAGGCTGGAAGCGGAGATGGAGGTCATGGTCTTGCAGATGGCACCGACCATGGCCTCCTCATTGGAGGAGCGCAGCTCTTTTTCTTCCTGATAGCGGTGCAGCAGGAAGATGGAAAAGTCCATCGTAACGCCCAGCTGCAGCACGGTGGCCAGTGCTTCGGTGATGTAGCTGATCTGGCCCAGGAAGATGTTGGTGCCGAAGTTGTACGCGATGGGGAACAGCAGGCCCAGCATGAACAGCAGCGGGGTGATGGTGCTTTCCAGCGAGAGGAACAGCACCAGCAGGCTGGCACCCACGGCGATGAGGATGTAGAACGGCATTTCCTGATTGACCAGTGCCTTTGTGTCCTGCAGGATGACGCTCATGCCGCCGAAGAAGCAGTCCTTGCGCAGCACGGATTCGATCTGCTTGACGGCGTTCATGGTCTCGTCGCTGGCGCTGGGAGCCTCGAAGCGGACGATCAGCATGGTGGAATCGTTCTTGCCGAACATGAACTGCTGCACGTCGGCAGGCAGCATCTCGGTGGGAATGTTGGGGTCGATCACATCGCTGAGCCAGAAGGTCTGCATGACGCCGGGCACGGCGTCGATGTCCTTCTTCATGGCGATGAGCTCGTTTGTGGGCAGGCCCTCCACGGTGATCATACCGGTGGAGGCCAGATGAAAGTCATCCTCGAGGGCTACCTCGCCGATCATGGAGTCCAGATCCTGCGGCAGGT
>ERZ837487.902-NODE-902-length-39374-cov-73.428622_pt1 | contig 39374 bp, 29 predicted proteins | sample MGYA00519911_ERZ837487 | MGnify/ENA primary metagenome ERZ837487 (study PRJEB31850, sample SAMEA3708818) | human gut metagenome | biome: human gut; feature: human-associated habitat; material: faeces | place: China | collected 2014 ... | reverse complement strand
TCAGAACGTCGTGAGACAGTTCGGTCCCTATCTGTCGTGGGCGCAGGATATTTGATGGGAGCTGTTCCTAGTACGAGAGGACCGGAGCGGACGTACCTCTGGCGCACCAGTTGTTCTGCCAAGAGCATAGCTGGGCAACTATGTACGGATCGGATAAACGCTGAAAGCATCTAAGCGTGAAGCCGACCCAAAGATAAGATATCCCACTGATTCAATCAGGTAAGATCCCTTGTAGACTACGAGGTTGATAGGCACGATGTGTAAGTGGAGCGATCCATTCAGCAAGTGTGTACTAATAGATCGAGGGCTTGACCACAATTCGCTTGAATTCTCAAGTCAATGACAAAATGTCAGCAGTGATTATTCAGTTTTGAAGGCACGTCCTTCAAGAAATACTGGACAAAGTAAAACAGAAATGTTATACTGAACCAGTCATATTGGTCGGTGACGATGACGGTGAGGTTCCACCTGTTCCCATTCCGAACACAGAAGTTAAGCTCACTCGTGCCCAAGATAGTTCGCTGGAAACGGCGCGTGAAAATAGGTAGTCGCCGACTTACATGAAACCCCTGAGGAAGAAATTCTTCAGGGGTTTGTTTTTGTTGTGCGGCATTTTCTTTCACTAGCAAAGAAATTGACAAAGGTTTCTATTTCTGCCTGATTTTTTCGTACGGTGTGCTATCATAAGGCTGGAAACGCTTTTGGGAGAAACGCGTTCCCATGCAAAAAACAGTTGACAAAGGATCGGCCTGCTGTTTGACCACCACTTTTCGATCATGTGAGCATGAACTGGAAAGGAGCAGAAGAAAAATGACAAACAAGAAATTCAAGTTGGCAGCAATGTCGCTGGCCACTGCGGTTGCAGTGAGCACGGTTGGCCCCAGTGCTTCTGCGGTGACGTATTATCTGGGCGATGGCAGTGTAACTGTTGACAAGGATGAGGAACGCGGCGCGTACAGTTATCAGGGTGAGGACGGCAGTGAGAAGCACCGCACCTACGTCAATGAGGATAAAGCGGAAACTGGCGATGGTACGATCTACGTCCAGGACGGCCACGCGCCAACCACTGATAACTCCAACAATGGCACAGAGGTACCCACACCTACGGATAATGACACACAATCCACCGATGCTTCTGGCAACAACACAGAGAACAGTTCCACGTCTGAGACCACAACTGGAAATACCATCACGGTCAAAGAAGATGTAAAAGATGCAACCATCGTGGTTGACGGCGTGAATGTGGACACCAGCACCCAGACTGAAGCACTCCCAGATACCGGGAGCACAGGGGATAAAACCATCATCAAGGTGGGCGAGGGTGCAGATGTTGACCTGACAGTCAAGAATTCCAACCTGACCACCGGCGGCAACGGCATTGATATCGGTGTGAATCTGAAAGATGATGATGATAACAAAGAAACCAACGTTGACCTGACGCTGGATAATACCAAAGTCAACCTGACACAAAACGGAAAGGCGGGTATCAACGTACAGGACAATTCTGATGTGAATCTTACCCTGAAGGGCGAGAATGCCATTGATGGCTCCAAGGCAATTGAAAACGAGGACCTTAAAAAGAATGTCAATGTCGAGGGTATCCGTGTGGGCGGTGGCGGCGCAGGTGACGGTTCGGGCGCCAGCGAGGGTGCAAAAACGCACCTGACTATCAGCGGCGGTGTAGAAAAGACCGAAACTGCGGAAGCAGACACAGAAGAAACGGAAAGCCCCGCTGGCGGCTCACTGACCATCAGTAAGACCACAGGCGGTTTGGTAATGGCAGATGGCTCGGACGTGGAAATCACGGACGGCGCTGATGTGACCATTGAGGATACTAAGACCTCCAGTTCCACTCAGGCAGGCCGCGCTGTTACCCAGCACGGTGATCTGACCCTCTCCGGCGGCTCTTCCCTAACGATAGACGGTGGGAAGGACAATAAAGTGCCGCATACCGGTATTGGCATTGCCAGCTGGGATGATATCACAGTCGAGGATGGCAGTACGCTGGATATCAGTGGTGCTGCGACCGGTATTTACGGACATCAAGGCTCGGATGCAAACCTGACTGTGGAGGATAGTACGCTGAATATCAGCGATGTTAAAAAAGCCATTGAGTACGAGGGTGCAGGTGTAGACAAGGAGGGAAAGGCACTCAAATCTGCCGGTGATATTACGTTTGAAAAGGCAAAGGTTAATATTGATGCTGGCAATATCGGTATTATGACCGGAAACAACGGTACTTCTTCCATTAAACTTGACGATACAGAAGCTAAAATAACCGTAGGCGCAGGAGGCACTGCAATTTATGGCCCGGAAAAAGGCGGTAAGGGCGATTTGAATATCGCTCACAGTAAGCTCGATATTGATGCCAGCGCATTTTATGGTTATGGTATTAGGGCGGGATATAAGAATGTGAATATTCGAGATGGAAGCGTTGTGAATTCCAACTCGAGTGCAGCAGGCATCATCCTGACCGGTAGTGAAGGGAATGCGACTAAACTGAATGTTTCAAACAGTTTGTATAATTTGACGACCGCTTTTCATTATGGCGTATGGGCATGTGTAGCAGATGGTGCATACCAAGGAAAGCCGACTCATACGATTCTGGTCAACGATAATGGTGTAATGAACATCAGTGATACGGCCGGTTCACCATATGTTGCTTCTGCGGGTATTATGATGGACGATGGGGTCTCTTTGATTGCTGATAACGGCGTTATAACCACAAACGGTAAGTATCTGTATGGTGGCATCAATGCCTATGGTAATGATATCAATATCCGTTTCAAGGACAATTCGCATGTAGATGTTGAATCGATTACGTATGACGCTGAGCATAAAAACCGGAACCTCATCGTGACCGGCGGCACACTGACCTATGATTATAGCGCCGACAACACCCTGTGGCCGGTGAACGAGCAGGGCGACAAGCTGACCAATTTCCTGCTGACCAAGGATGATACCCACGCAAACTTCGATGCCCTTTCCTATAAAGGCCAGACCTACACCTACCTCTCTGACCTGAACAAGGAGACCGGGAAGCAGTATCTCTCCGTGTGGGTGCCCGCCGCCGCACTGAACTATATGCTGGATGTGGACGGTTCCCATGACCCGGAGATCATCGGCAAGGTGCTGGAAGAGCTGAAGCAGGCCGGATACAATTTCGACACTGCCTACCAGACCGCTGAGAATGGCGATCAGGTCGTTATTCTGCGGGATATGGTGGTGAACGGCAAGAGCCTGAACTTCACCAAGACCACCGATGCAGAGGGCAACACCAAGCTCATCTGGGGCAACTACGAAAAGCAGGCAGAGGGTGCGCCCAGCGCCTATGATATGGTCTATGGCACCGAGTACGAGTATGAGGGCAAGACCTATACCATCGTCTGGGGCTATGAGAGCCAGAACAATCCCAACACCACCGCAGCAGCGGGCGTGCTGGATGCCTTTGGCCCGGATTCCAACGTGAAGGTCACCGGTGATACCATCGACGGCACCGACTCCGCACGGTATACTGTGACCATTTACGGTGCTCTGCGGGAAGTGACCGACCCTGTGATCCCCACGAATCCGGCTCCGGAAACGCCCGAGGACTCCGATCCTACTCCTCCGGCTCCCACTACGCCGACTACCCCGGCAGTGCAGGATGCACGGCCCACCACTCCCGCCGTGGAGCAGGCAGTCGCTAAGACCACGCCCGCCCCGGAGACCCCCGTGAACCCGCCGGTACAGGATGCCCGCCCGGAGAGCGGCAAGCTGATCCAGACCGGTACCACCAACTGGATGGCAGATGTTCTGGTGCGTGCAGGCGGTGTTCTGCTGGCTGCCGGCTATCTGCTGGAGCGTAAGCGCAAGAGCATGTTCCATAAGGCACAGCACTGAATACGTTCCTGTAAATGACGTAAAATGGTAAAAAACTAAACTGGATTGGGGCCACTGCACAATTTTTTGTGGGGTGGCCCCACTTTTTGCAGAAAAAGGCGCTCTCGTCCCGTATTAAGGGATGAAAGCGCTTTTGATTTTGCAAAAAGGGATGAGAACGAGAATGAAAACTTCACCGCATCGCCAGAAGCACCGGCGCAGAGCCTTCCGGCGGCTGTTCTGGCTGCTGGTGCTGGCAACCCTGCTTCTGCTGCTGTGGCCCCGGCGGGTCACGCTGGATGGGCTGAACAGTCCCCATGCCATTTTACTGCAGGCCGACAGCGGGGAGGTGCTGGCCGAAAAGGATGCCGACAGCACGATCTATCCGGCTTCCATGACCAAGATGATGACGGCTCTGCTGGCCATAGAAGCAAACCCGGACCTCGACACGCCCGTGACCCTGCCCGAGGAGATCTTTCCGGCTCTGCAGGCCCAGAATGCCTCGCTGGCGGGGTTTCAGGCCGGGGAAACGGCTACGGTGCGGGATCTGCTGTACGGGGCCATGCTGCCCTCGGGGGCCGAGTGCTGCGAAGCACTGGCCCGGGAGGTAAGCGGCAGCGAGGAAGCCTTTGTGGCCCGGATGAACCAGAAAGCGGCAGAACTGGGGATGACCGCCACGCATTTCTGCAACCCCACCGGTCTGCACGACCCAGAACATGTTTCCACCGTGCGGGATATGGCCCGGCTGACAGAAGCAGCCCTGCAGAACGAGACCTTCCGCAAGCTGTTTACCACGGAGCGGTATACCGTTCCGGCCACCAACTGCCACCCGCAGGGGTTCACGATGCACAGCACCCTGCTGAGCCAGCTGGACGGCACTGAGCTGCACCGTGGCCGGATTCTGGGCGGTAAGACCGGCTACACCGGGGAGGCAGGGCTCTGCCTTGCCAGTCTGGCCGAGGTGAAGGGCAGGGAATACATTCTGGTCACGGCCGGGGCGGGGGGAAACCACAGCACCGCGCCCTACCACATTGAGGATGCCGTAACGGTCTATCGCCGTGTGAGCCGGGGGTCCTGAACAGGGGAGCGGATACGCTCCCTTTTTCTGTGCCCGGCTTTGTGGTACAATGGAGCAAAACCAATCACAGAACAGGAGAACCATCATGCTCAAGGATTCACAGGTCGATCTCTGCGGCCGCACCGATTTTACCCGCACCGCGCCCCTGCTTGCCCGGGACGAGGCGTTTTCGTTTGCCTGCGCGGGCTGCGGCGGCTGCTGCCGGGGGCGGGAAGATATCGTGCTGTCGGGCTTTGACCTGTGGCGCATTGCGGCCCGCCTGCGCCTGCCGCCCCGCACCGTGGCCCGGGCATTCTGCCGGGGGAGCATCGGGCAGGTCAGCCGCTTGCCGGTGCTGCGGCTGGCTCCGCTGAAGGAGGAACGCAGTAACTGCCCCTTTCTCACCGGGAACCACTGCGCCATCCACGATGCCGAGCCGCTGGTCTGCGCCCTCTACCCGCTGGCGCAGGAGATCACGAAGGAGGGGCAGGTATCCTACTTTTTGCAGCCCACCCAGTGCGGCGGGCAGGTCATTGCGGCAAGGGTGGGGGATTATCTGGCCCGTTACGATGTGCCCGCCCGGGAGGCCACCGATGTGCGCTGGGCGCAGGTGTGCATGGCGCTGGAAGATACCGTGGAGCAGCTGGAGGCTCTGTTTGAGCCGGTGTTTGCCCGGCGGATGCAGGAAAAGCTGTGGCAGGCGCTGTATTACCGGTACGACTTTGCAAAAGAGTACCGCCCCCAGCTGGAAGAAAATCTGCTCTGGCTGGACGGTGAGCTGAAAAAGCTCGAAGGAATGCAGATGCGGCGCAGAACAATCGAAAAAAGTGATAGATAAAATTACTTTGATTGATAATTCGGGCTGTTCCCCGGTTGTTTTGGAGCGGAAAGTGTGATATACTTCACGAGTGTAAAGCGGCAGCGCGATGCGATAAGCCGCTTGAATACTGACTTTCATGCGGTGTCCTGTTGCCGCGAAAGTAGAATTGAGGGAGTAATATCATGCGTAAAATTTCTCGTCGTTCGTTCCTGTCTGCCGCCGCTGTCTGCGGCGCAGCTGCTGCCCTGACTGCCTGCGGCGGTTCCTCCAGCTCCACGGCTGCTTCTTCCACCACTTCCTCTGCTGCGGCTTCTTCCGCAGCGGCTGCCGGCCAGAAGTATACCGTTGGCATCTGCCAGCTGGTGGAGCACGCCGCTCTGGACGCTGCTACCCAGGGCTTTGAGGATGCTCTGACCGCACAGTTCGGCGAGAATGTCACCTTTGACTTCCAGAACGCCCAGAACGATTCCGCAACCTGCGCCACCATCGCCAACGGCTTTGTTTCCGCAGGCGTTGACCTGATCATGGCAAACGCTACCCCCGCCCTGCAGGCCGCACAGGCTGCCACCGACAGCATCCCCATTCTGGGCACCTCCGTCACCGAGTACGGTGTTGCTCTGGGCCTGACCGATTTCGATGGCACCGTGGGCGGCAATGTCTCCGGCACCTCTGATCTGGCTCCGCTGGATCAGCAGGCGGATATGATCACCGAGTGGCTGCCCGAGGCCACCAAGGTGGGCCTGCTCTACTGCTCTGCCGAGGCAAACAGCCAGTATCAGGTAGACGAGGTCCAGAAGTACCTTGAGGCCAAGGGCGTTACCGCTACCCAGTACGCTTTCTCTGATTCCAACGATCTGGCTTCTGTCTGCCAGAAGGCTGCCGACGAGAACGACGCAGTGTATGTCCCCACCGACAACACCTGCGCTGCCAACACCGGCATCATCGACGGCATCTGCCGCCCGGCCAAGAAGCCCGTGTTCGCCGGTGAGGAGGGCATCTGCTCCGGCTGCGGCGTGGCGACCCTGTCCATCAGCTACTACGATCTGGGCTACACCACCGGTGAGATGGCGGCCAAGATCCTGACCGGTGAGGCCGATATCTCCACCATGCCCGTTGAGTACACCAATGTGACCAAGAAGTACAACAAGACCATCTGCGATGATCTGGGCATGACCGTTCCCGAGGGTTACGAGGCCATTGAGGAATAACAAGCGCTCTGTCTGTTTCGCAGACAGCTCCCCTGACAGGGAAGCCGGGTCCGCGCTGCGGTGACGGAGAGGCTTTACAATAAAATCAGCGGAGAAGAGCGAATTTTGGTTCTTCTCCGCTTTCCCGTATCAGAAAAAAGTGTAGTTACAGGAGGAAAACGTTTTGGATATTCTTGCAAGACTTGCCAACCTGCCCGGTGCCTTGCCCGGTGCCTGTGCGCAGGGCCTCATCTGGGGCATCATGGCCATTGGTGTGTATCTGACCTACCGCATCCTGGATGTGGCTGACCTGACCGTAGACGGTTCTTTTGGCACCGGCGGCGCGGTCTGCGTTATGTGCCTGCTCTCCGGCATGAATGTCTGGGCAGCGCTTTTCATCGCCCTGCTGGCCGGTCTGGCCACCGGCCTTATCACCGGTCTGCTCCACACCTTTATGGGCATCCCGGCCATTCTGGCTGGTATTCTGACCCAGCTGGCCCTCTACTCCATCAACCTGAAGATCATGGGCAAGGCCAACCAGTCCATCAATGTGGACAAGTACGACCTGCTCATCTCCCTGCGCTGGGTCAAGGAGCTTGCCCTGCACAACCCCATCATCATGGTCATTCTGGTCAGCGCCGTGGTCATCGGTGTGCTGTACTGGTTCTTTGGCACCGAGCTGGGCTGCGGCATCCGCGCCACCGGTTCCAACCCCGCCATGAGCCGTGCCCAGGGCATCAACACCAGCTTCAATATGGTGCTGGGTCTGGCGGTCTCCAACGGTCTGGTGGCCCTGTCCGGCGCACTGCTGAGCCAGTATCAGGGCTTTGCCGATGTCAGTATGGGCCGTGGTGCCATCGTCATCGGTCTGGCCGCTGTCATCATCGGCGAGGCCCTGTTCAGCCGCATCTTCCACAACTTTGCTCTCAAGCTGGTGTCCGTCTCGCTGGGTGCCATCATCTACTACATCGTCATCCAGCTGGTGCTGACCCTCGGCTTTGACGCAAACCTGCTCAAGCTGCTGAGCGCCTCTGTGGTGGCGGTGTTCCTGGCCGTGCCCTATTGGAAGAGCAAGTATTTCGCAAAGCCCGCGGCAAAGAAGGCACAGAAGGAGGATGCAAAAAATGCTTGAGATCCAGAATGTTTCCAAGACCTTCAACGCCGGTACCGTCAACGAGAAAACGGCCCTGAATGGTCTGAACCTGAAATTGAACGAAGGCGACTTTGTCACCGTCATCGGCGGCAACGGCGCGGGCAAATCCACCATGCTGAACGCTGTGGCCGGTGTGTGGCCCGTGGACAGCGGCAAGATCATCATTGACGGCATCGACGTGACCAAACTGGGGGAGCACCAGCGCGCCGCCTACATCGGCCGCGTGTTCCAGGACCCCATGACCGGCACCGCCGCCACCATGCAGATCGAGGAGAACCTTGCCCTGGCCGCCCGGCGCGGCAAGCGGCGCGGCCTGAGGATCGGCATCACCAAGGCCGAACGGGAGCGCTACCGTGAACTGCTCAAGAGTCTGGACCTGGGCTTGGAGGACCGCCTGACCGCCCGCGTGGGCCTGCTGTCCGGCGGTCAGCGCCAGGCGCTGACCCTGCTCATGGCTACCATGAACAAACCTAAGCTCCTGCTGCTGGATGAGCACACCGCCGCTCTGGATCCCAAGACGGCGCTCAAGGTGCTGACCCTCTCGGCCAGGATCGTGGAGGAGAACCACCTGACCACCATGATGATCACCCACAACATGAAGGATGCCATCAAGTACGGCAACCGCCTGATCATGATGCACGAGGGCCACATTATCTATGATGTCTCCGGGGAAGAGAAAAAGAACCTGCACGTCTCCGACCTGCTGGCCAAGTTCCAGATCGCGTCCGGCGGCGAGTTCGCCAACGACCGCATGATCCTTTCCTGATGCATTTCTGATATGGAAAATCCCCTCCGGTGTGTGAGTATCGGAGGGGATCTTTGCATCTTGTGCACCTTCGCAGGGTGTGCTACACTGAGAGAAAGAGGAGGTGTCTCTCGTGCGAAAAATCATCCGGCGGGCAGCTGCTGTGCTGTTGTCTGCGGCTCTGCTGCTGACGGGAACGGCTTCGGCAGCAGCCCAGATTGACCCGGTTGAGGAACGGCTTGCTGCCATGTCTCTGCGGGAAAAGGTGGGGCAGCTGTTCGTGGTGCGGGTCGAGGCACTGGACCCCAGTGGACAGTCTGATAGCACAAGGCTGACCTGGACAGAACGGCAGGGGCTGAAAGAGTATCCGGTGGGCGGCATTGTGGTGTTTCGGCAGAATGTGAAAAGCCCGGAGCAGTTGAAAAAGCTTCTGGCAGATTTTCAGGCAGCATCTGGGACTGGTCTGTTGACCGCCGTGGACGAGGAGGGCGGCAGCGTGGCCCGGTTGGCCAATGCTTCCGGCTTTGAACTGCCCCAATACCAGAGTGCCCAGGCAGTAGGTACAACAGGGGACCCGGCCAATGCCCGTGCCATGGGGCAGATCATCGGAGGCTACCTCAAAACCTACGGCCTGAATCTTGACTTTGCTCCAGTGGCAGATGTGAACACCAATCCGGCCAATACCGTGATCGGGAACCGAGCATTTTCGTCGGATCCGGCAGTGGCGGCACAGATGGTGGCCTCCGCTGTACAAGGGTTTCACGATGCGGGCATACTCTGCACACTCAAGCATTTCCCGGGCCACGGAGATACCGCAGAGGACAGCCACTACGGTACGGCCAGCAGCACCAAGACTTGGGCAGAGATGCGGGAGACGGAGCTGAAGCCTTTTGCGGCTGGAATCGCAGCTGGGGCCGACGTAGTAATGACCGCCCACATCACCACCCCCAATGCAACGCAGGACGGCCTGCCTGCGTCGCTCTCCTACACTATGCTGACCGAGCGTCTGCGGGGGGAGCTGGGCTTTACTGGGGTCATCTGCACCGATTCGCTGTCCATGCAAGCCATTCGGGACCACTATTCTGCAGCAGAAGCGGCTGTAGCGGCGCTGAACGCCGGGGCAGATCTTCTGCTGATGCCGCCCGACCTGCCGGAAGCCTTTGACGGTGTACTGGAGGCTGTGCAGAATGGAACCATCAGCGAGGAACGCCTCAACGAGAGCGTCCGCCGCATCCTGATGCTGAAACAGAAAGCCGGGTTGGAGCTTGACACCCGCACCCCGCTGGAAAAGATGCTGGATGTGTTTCTGTAAGATTGAAGCATAATAAGAAGATCCCCTCCGGTGTGCGCGTACCGGAGGGGATCTTTGCGTATAAAGGAATGTTACCGCTTGATATCGTAGTTCATGTTCATCAGGTTGCGGATGGAGCTGACATCGTCGGTGATGTTGGCATCGCCGTGGATGGTGTGCTTGATGGCGCTGCTTGCCACGGCAAAGTTGACCATATCCATAGCCTTATAGTTGTGCAGCATGGCGTAGATCAAGCCGCTGGCAAAGGCATCGCCGCCGCCCACGCGGTCCAGAATATTAAAGGTGTAGAGCTTGCTCTCAAAGGTGTGGCCGTCGTACCACATAAAGGCCTTGAGGCTGTTCTCGCTGCCGCTGTGGGCATAGCGCACATGGCGGGCAATGCACTTGAGGTTGGGGTAGCGGGCAATGAAATGCTGGAAGATCTCGTCCTGCTGCTCATAGCTGGGCTGCAGGGGCACGCCGTCCTTCCAGTCGCCCTTGCTGTGATCGTTGTCGTCCTTCCACAGGTGGTAGGGCTCAATGCCCAGCAAAACGTCAACGTAAGGCAGGCACTCGGTGCAGAAATCGCGGGCTTCCTCCCAGCTCCACAGGGTAGAGCGGAAGTTGCCGTCAAAGCTGACGGTCAGGCCCTTCTTTTTGGCCACCTTGAGCATATCGATGATGAGGCCGCGGCAGTTGGGGCCCAGTGCCGGGGTAATGCCGCTCAGGTGCAGCCAGTCGTAGCCGTCCAGCAGAGCGTCCAGATCGACCTGGGAGAAGTCATACTCGGTAATGGCACTGTGCTTGCGGTCATAAATGACCTTGGAGGCGCGGATGCCGTAGCCGGTCTCCAGATAATAAGTACCCAGCCGGTTGGAGGGGGTCTCGTTGGGTTCGGTCAGGATCATGGGGGTGCAATGCACATCGTTGGAGCGCAGCCAGCGCACCGCGCTCTTGCCCAGGCTGTTGTTGGGCACTACGCTGAAGAAGGTGCTGTCCACACCCAGGTTGGCCAGGGCCAGTGCAATGTTGGCCTCGCTGCCGCCGTAGCTGGCTTCAAAGCTGGATGCCATGCGGATCTTTTCGTAGTTCGGCGGGGTCAGACGGAGCATGATCTCGCCGCAGGTGATGAATTTCTGGCCGTTGGGCTCGCTGCCGAGGATGGGATTGTAGTGTTCCATAACGCTCCTCCTAAAAAGTCGTTTCCGGGATCCATTTCATGTGAGAACACATTGTTGTATCCATTATACCGCACTGCGCACCGGATAGCAAGCAAATGCTGTTTCGGCCGAGAGAAAAAGAAAAAGAAATTTTGGTTGTTTTGACGAAAGAACCCCTCAGTCACCTGCGGTGACAGCCCCCCTAATAGTGGGGCCTTTGGCATTGCGTAAAGCCTTATGGTTTTGCCAAGGCCGCCCCTACTAGGGGCGGTGGCATCCCGTAGGGATGACGGTGGGGTTCACACCCCCGTCAGGTCAAAGCTGGGCGTATACTCTTCCTTTGCACTGCTCTTCTGCTGCATATAACCAGAGCTGAGCCCCAGATCCATGGCGTAGTTGACCACCCGGCGGTATTCGTAGGTGGTGATGCGCCGCCCGATGCCGTGGTCTGCCGCCTGATAGAAGGGGGTGTACTGGCTCATCACGCTGGGCAGGAAGCACCCGGGGTCGGCCTTGTTCCAGGCCGCCATCTGATCGAGCACGGCAAAGCTGTCGTCCACATGGCCGGGCAGGGCAAGGTGGCGCAGGATCACGCCCCGCTGCAGGATGCCCTCACTGTCAAAAACAGGGTGCCCGGCCTGAGCCATCATGGCTTCAATGGCGGGCCTGGCCTGTGCAAAATAGTCCGGCGCGGCGGAAAGCTCTGCCGAAAGGGCAGGGGAAACATATTTCAGGTCGGCCAGCCAGATGTCGATGAAACCGCGCCAGGCGTGCACGCTCTCCACGGTCTCGTAGCCGCCGGTGTTGCAGACGATGGGCAGATGCAGCCCCTGCGCCCGGGCCAGGTCGAGGGCAGCGATGATCCAGGGCCGCCACTGCCCAGGCGTGACAAGGTTGATGTTGTGGGCTCCCTGCGCCTGCAGGTCCAGAAAGATCTCGGCCAGGCGCTCTACAGTGATCTCCCTGCCCAGCCCCTCGGCGCTGATGGGGTAGTTCTGGCAGAAGCAGCACTTGAGGGTGCAGCCGGAGAAGAACACCGTGCCGCTGCCCCGGGTGCCGCTGATGCAGGGCTCCTCCCAGAAGTGCAGGGCCGCGCGGGCCGCTTTCAGGGTGCGGCCCGCCCCGCAGAAGCCCGTCTGCCCGGCGGCCCGGTCGGCTTTGCACTGCCGGGGGCAGAGAGTGCAGGCTTCCGGCACGGCAACAGAAATGGTTTTGGGCATAATATCCAAGTCCTTTGCAAAAGATTTGACAGAATTACTCTTGTTTATTATACCATTTATGACATGGAATGTGGTATACTATGATAGAATATTATATATCATGCAAAAATATTACATATCAGACGGAGGACGTCATGCGCACCGAAAACGAGGAGATCCGGGATCATTTGAAATATCTCTCCCTGCTGGCACGGGATTACCCCTCGCAGGCGGCCGCCGCCAGTGAGATCATCAGCACCCAGGCTCTGCTCAAGCTGCCCAAGGGAACCGAACATTTTATGAGCGACCTGCACGGGGAAAACGAGGCTTTTGTCCACATCCTGAACTCGGCTTCGGGTGTCATCCGGGAAAAGGTGGATATCGTGCTGGGGGAGAGTGTGCCGGAGCAGACCCGTGCAGAGCTGGCAACGCTCATCTATTACCCCAACGAGAAGCTGCCCCAGCTCAAAGCCGAGTGCACGGATGAGGAAGCGCTTGACCACTGGTATACGGAGACCCTGCTTCAGCTCATTGATATCTGCCGGTTGGTGTCCTCCAAGCATACCCGGCAGCATGTGCGCTCCTGCCTGCCGTCCAGCTGCGGGTATATTCTGGATGAGCTGCTCCATGCCCACTTTGAGGACCACGACAAGGACCTTTATTACGGGCAGATCGTGGGAAGCATCATCGAAAATGGCCGCGCCGACCGGTTCATCGTCCGGCTGTGTGAGCTCATCAAGCGGCTGGCTGTGGACAAGCTGCACATCGTGGGTGACCTGTTTGACCGCGGCCCCCGGCCTGATATCATACTGGACCGGCTCATGCGCCACCACCATGTGGATATCCAGTGGGGCAACCATGACGTGGTCTGGATGGGTGCCGCCGCCGGAAGCCCCATCTGCGTCTGCACCGTGCTCAAAACGACACTGGCCTACCACAACCATGCCATGCTTGAGGACTGCTACGGCATCAACCTGCGGCACCTGCAGCGGATGGCCGAGCAGTTCTACGGAAATGACGACCTGACCCTCTGGATGCCCCACACCGACGCAGCGCGCGGCCCTTACACCGAGGGCATGCTCCACCGCTGTGCCGTGATGCACAAGGCCGTGACCATTCTGATGCTCAAGATGGAGTGCAAGGTCATCGACCGCAACCCGGATTTCAAGATGCAGGGTCGGGATTTCCTGCGGCACATCGATTGGAAAAAGGGAACAGTGACCCTGAACGGGCAGGTATACCCCCTGCGGGACACCAGCTTCCCCACCGTGGACCCGGCAGACCCCGCCGCCCTGAATGATGATGAGCGGCTGGTGCTCCGCAAGCTGGTGGAATCCTTCCGGCAGAGCGAGCGTTTGCAGCATCATGTGGAATTTTTGTACGCCAAGGGCAGCGTTTACCACATCGAGAACGGCAACCTGCTCTACCACGGCGTGGTGCCCATGACCAAAAACGGCAGCTTTGCCGTGGAACGGTTCGAGGGACACAACTACTCGGGCCGCGGCTTGATGGACTACTGTGACGAGCGGGCACGCTGCGGCTACTTTGCTCCCGAGGGAAGCGCTGCCCGGCGGAGCGGTCAGGACTTTTTGTGGTATCTGTGGTGCGGCAAGCTGTCGCCGTTGTTCGGCCGCAGCGCCATGACCACCTTTGAGCGGCTGTATATTGCCGACCCCGCCACCCACGAGGAAGTCAAGGACCCCTATTATACATGGTACAATGAAGAGGCCGCCTGCCGCCGCATCCTGGCAGAATTCGGTCTGCCCGGTACCAGCCACATCGTCAACGGTCATGTGCCGGTGCGGGAGAAGAGCGGCGAGAGCCCCATCAAGGGCGGGGGCCGTCTGGTCGTTATTGACGGCGGGTTCTGCCGCGCCTACCATGAAAAGACCGGCATTGCAGGGTACACACTGGTGTACTCCAGCCGCACCATGTCCCTGCGGACCCATCAGCCCTTTGTCAGTGCCGAAAAGGCCGTGAACGAAAACATCGACATCGTGTCGCAGAAGAACATTCTGGAAACGGAGAACCATCGCATTCTGGTGGAAGAGACGGACGAGGGCGAGATCCTGCGGGAGCGGGTGCATGACCTGAAACAGCTGGTCAAGGCCTATCAGCTGGGCTGGATCAAGGAGACCTGCAGCGAGGATTGCGTCTGGTAAGGGGCGCTGATTGTAAAATTTTTGAAATAAGAAACAAAAATATCGAATATTTCCGCAGATTCTGGGCAAAACAGAAAATAATCCGGCAGGGGAAAAGGGGGCTTTGCTTTTTGCCCGAAGTTGTGTATAATAAGATAGTTGTATCGTGAGGGTGTGTACCCAGCGGTGCGCGGAGAGATCAAGTAAGAACCCTGAGTGGCCCTGCCGCTGGCGGGCCTGCGACAAGGAGATTATAAAATTGGAAAAGTTTGTTATTACGGGCGGCAAGCCCCTGCATGGCGAAGTCACCATTTCCGGTGCAAAAAATGCGGCTGTGGGCATTCTGCCTGCCACCATTCTGGCGGCAGATGTCTGTGTGATCGAAAACCTGCCGGACATCAGTGATGTGGCAGTCAGCCTGAAGATCCTGAGCACCCTGGGTGCCGGCATCAAGATGCTGAACCGCAATACCTACGAGATCGACACCACCCACCTGAACTGCACCAACGTCCCGGACGATCTGTCCCGCCAGATGCGTGCCAGCTACTACTTCCTGGGTGCACTGCTCTCCCGCTTTGGCAAGGCACAGGTGGCCATGCCCGGCGGCTGCAATCTGGGCCCCCGCCCCATCGACCAGCACCTCAAGGTGTTCAGCGCGCTGGGCGCAGAGGACAGCGTGGACTATGGCATGATCACCGTGCGTGCCAAGGAACTGAACGGTGCCCATATCTTCTTTGATAAGGTCAGCGTGGGCGCTACCATGAACGGTATGCTCTCCGCTGTGATGGCACAGGGCCAGACCATTCTGGAAAACTGCGCCAAGGAGCCCCATGTCGTTGATCTGGCAAACTTTTTGAATATGTGCGGCGCGGATGTGCGCGGTGCCGGCACCGATGTGATCAAGGTGCGCGGCGTGGAAAAGATGCACGGCTGCACTTACAGCATCATCCCTGACCAGATCGAGGCGGGCAGCTACATGGTTGCCGCTGCTGCCACCGGCGGTGACGTTCTGATCAAAAATGTCACCCCCAAGCATCTGGAACCCATCACGGCAAAGCTCCGCCGTGCCGGTGTGGATGTGGAGGAATTCGATGATTCCGTCCGCGTCTCCCGCAAGGGCGATATCCTGCCGCTGAAGATCAACACCATGCCTCACCCGGGCTTCCCCACCGATATGCAGCCCCTGATGGGTGTGCTGCTCAGCGTAGCAAAGGGCACCTCCACCATCACCGAGAGCGTGTGGGATAACCGCTTCCGCTATGTGGACGAGCTGCGCAAGATGGGTGCAGTGGTGCAGGTGGACGGTCAGGTGGCCGTGTTTGAGGGTGTGGACAAGCTGAACCCCGCCCCCCTGCGCGCTTCTGACCTGCGTGCCGGTGCGGCCATGGTCGTTGCTGCCCTGATGGCAGACGGCACCAGTGAGATCGAGGAGATCGGCCACATTGAGCGCGGCTACGAGAACATCGTGGAAAAGCTGCGCGGCCTGGGCGCTGAGATCAGCAAGGTGGATCGGATGCCTGCCGCACTGGAATCGGCAATGTGATCATTCAGAACCTCTCAGTCTGTTTTGCAGAAGTTTTCCTGACAGGGAGCTTTTGTGAAGCAATGACGGAGAGGTTCGTTTCTTGAGGTTTGAAATGTCTGAATTCATCTCGTTATACTCTGGTTCCTCCGGCAACTGCAGCGTGGTGCGCACGGGGGAAAAGTACATCATCATCGATATGGGAAAGGGCGTGCGCACCACCTCGGCGGCGCTCAAGGAGCTGGGCCTGAACATCAGCGATTGTGCGGGCATTCTAGTCACCCATGAGCACTCTGACCACGTCAAGGGGCTGGCCACCTTCCTCAAAAAGAATCCGCTGCCGGTATACGGCGCAGACGATACGCTGGATTTTCTGGATGCAAACGGCATCGTGCCCGCCAGCTGTGAGCTGCGCACCCTGTCCGGCGGGGAAGAGGATGTGGGAGATTTCGGCGTGACGATGTTCCCCACCAGCCACGACGTGCCCTGCGTGGGCTACCGCATCCACACCCCGGACAACAAGACTATGACCATTGCCACCGACCTGGGAGTCCTGACCCCGCCGGTACATCAGGCCCTGAGCGGCTGTGACCTGGTGGCGCTGGAAAGCAACTACGACCTCCACATGCTCCGCAGCGGGCGGTATCCCTACTACCTGCGCTCCCGCATCGAGTCCAACCGGGGCCACCTTTCCAACGATGAGTGTTCGGCAAAGCTGCTGGAGCTGATCCAGGAGGGATGCAAAAAGTTTGCCCTCTGCCATCTCTCGCAGGAGAACAACACCCCGGCGCTTGCTTTGCAGACCATGTTCAACACCCTGGGTGCGGCGGGTGTCGTGCCGGAAAAGGACTGCATCGTGCAGGCCCAGCGCCGCAATGAGATCAGCCCCGCGCTTACATTTTAAGAAAAAATGGCCCTCTCCGTCAATGCTTCGCAAAGCGTGACGGAGAGGGCCATTTTTGTTGTTATGCCAGATCCGGCAGGATATCGGGCCAGAGGGCCTGCTCCTGCCGCAGGTCGGTAAAAACGCAGTCCAGATAGATCTTGTTCACAGCCGAGATGATGGTGCTGCGCAGGAGCTTGCGTGCATCATCAACGTCCGGCTCCAGCTCGGAGAAGCTCTTGGTCAGGCCGAACACATAGGGCAGGTAATTCTCCAGCTCATCGCAAAAGGTATCATACGCCTGCGCGGAGGTATAATGCGCCCGCTGCATCTTGAACAGACTGTCGATGTTTTCCATGGACAGGACATTTTTAGAAACTATGATGTAGATCAGGCAGGCCAGCTGATCCCGGGTATACTTCTTTTTGATGGGGTGGCTGATGATCCCTTTCTTAACGTAGTTGCTCACCATGGAAGCGGTGAGCTCCACCCCCTGAAATGTGCGGAAACACCCGTTGACAAACTGTACACTCTGATCCAGATAAAGCCCTACGGTGGGGAGTTCTGCATACCGGGGCAGGGCAAACCCTGCGGCGCAGGCCGCAACGCGGCGGTTTGATTCTAATTTCATGCGGACAGTATACCATGTTTTGGAAATGTGGTCAACAGGAAATTAAAAACTTTTGAAATAATTCAAGAAAACAGTTGACAGGTTTTTGAAAAACTGATATAGTGATTCAGACAACAGGAAAAACTGCGGCATCCGCTGCCGCCGGAATGGAGATAAATGCTTATGAACACCAAGATCGTTGTGGATTCCTCCGCCAGCCTGTACACCTTGCAGGGCGTGGATTTTGAATGCGTTCCCCTGAAGATCATCACCGACGATGCCGAATATCTGGACAACGGCACGATGGATGCCGTGGGCATGGCCCAGACCCTGCGCACCTATAAGGGCAAGACCTCGACCTCCTGCCCCAACGTCAGCGATTGGCTGGCCGCCTACGAGGGAGCCGACGAGGTGTATGCCATCACCATCACGGGCACTCTGTCCGGCAGCTACAATGCCGCCCAGCTGGCCGCCGAGGAATACCAGCAGGAGAACCCCGGCAAGCGGGTGTTCGTGCTGGACAGCCTTTCTACCGGCCCGGAGCAGCGCCTGCTGGCCGAGCATCTGCGGGATCTGCTGGCTGAGGGGAAGGAGTTTGACGAGGTTTGTGAAGAGATGCTCCGCTACCACAAGCACACCCATCTGCTCTTCTCGCTGGAATCGTTGGCCAATCTGGCCCGCAATGGCCGCGTGAAGCCTGCCGTTGCTGCTGTGGCGCGGATGCTGGGCATCCGGGTCATCGGACAGGCAAGTGAGGCCGGGGAGCTGGATGTTCTCTGCAAGACCCGTGGCGAGCATGGTGCGCTGGAGCGCATCGTGCTGGAACTCAAGGAGCACGGCTACACCAACGGCAGGCTCCATATCTCTCACTGCGGCAATCCCGCCGCCGCCGAGCGCCTGAAGCACATGGTAAAGGCTGTGTTTGATGGAGCAAAGGTGGACATCAGCGAATGCGGCGGTCTGTGCAGCTATTATGCAGAGCTGGGCGGTCTGCTGGTTGGTTATGAGGACGCGGAAGCATAAGCGAACGGCCCTCGGAAAAATTCTGCCACGGTTGAATAGGCGCTCATAGCGGGGAAAGCCGTTGTGGGCGCTTTTTTGTTTGCAAAATCTTCCGCTCTGCGCTATACTAACAGCATCAAAAATCGCCGTGGGCGGCAGGGGAGGGATACCACATGTTCAGATTGCCCATCGTCAAGTTTTTCAACCGCATCTTCAACCGTGTCACGATCACAGTGGTGCTGGTGGCTTTACAGGTGCTCTGGCTGCTCTGGGCGTTCTGGTCCTTCACGGCGGGGCGGGTCTGGCTGAACGGTGCCCTGAAGGCGCTGAGCATCATGATCGTGCTGTATCTGGTGCGCAAGGATGAAAACAGTGCTTATAAGATCGGCTGGATCGTTCTGATCGGTCTTCTGCCCCTGCTGGGCGGCGCGCTTTATCTGGCTTTTGGCAACAAGGCCCCCGCCAAGTATCTGCGGGAGCGGATGCAGAAGGTGGAACAGGCCCATCAGACCGAGCTTGCCCAGCCCGAGGGCCAGACCGATGCGCTGGGTATCTCCAGCCGGAACCTGAGCCGCTACGTGGCAAAGTTCGGGCCGTATCCGGCCTGGAGGGATACCGCTGCCCACTATTTTTCCTGTGGGGAGGAGATGTATCCCCCGCTGCTGGCAGATCTGGACAAGGCAGAGAAGTTCATCTTTCTGGAATTCTTTATTCTCCGTTCCGGCAAAATGTGGGACGGCGTGGAGCAGATCCTCCGCCGCAAGGCCGCTCAGGGTGTGGATGTGCGGCTGATCTACGATGATTTTGGCAGCCTGCTGGGTTTGCCCAGTGATTTTGTCATCCGCATGGAGAAGGCGCACATCCGCTGCATCCCCTTCAACCCGGTGGTGCCGCTGGTCTCGCTGGTGATGAACCACCGCGACCACCGCAAGATCGTGGTGGTTGACGGCAATGTGGCCTACACCGGCGGCGTGAATCTGGCGGATGAGTATATCAATGCTGAGCAGCGCTTTGGCTACTGGAAGGATGCGGCCATCCGTCTGGAGGGTGCCGCTGTCTGGAACTTTACCGTGATGTTCCTCAATGCATGGAACGCCTTCCGCCCGCAGGAGACCGATTACACCGCCTTTGCGCCCACCCGCCTGCCCGCAGTGCAGGATGGCGTGGTGCAGCCCTACGCGGACAGCCCGCTGGACGAGGAACCGCTGGCCGAGACGGTCTATCTGGACATCCTCTCTCAGGCCCAGAGATATGTTTATATCTATACGCCCTACCTGGCCGTGGGCGAAGAGATGCTGGATGCTCTGAAAAATGCGGCCAAGCGCGGGGTGGACGTGCGGCTCATCCTGCCCGGGATCCCGGACAAGAAGCTGGTGTTCCGGCTCAGCCGCTCCTACTATCTGCCCCTGCTCAGGGCGGGTGTGCGCATTTATGAATTCACGCCCGGTTTCCTCCACGCCAAGTGCTATGTCAGTGATGACCGTGTCGCCGTGGTGGGCAGCATCAATATGGATTACCGGAGCCTGTTCCTCCATTTTGAATGCGGAACACTGCTCTTCCATAACAGCCAGATCGCCGCACTGCGGAAGGATGTGGAGCGCACCCTGCCGCAGTGCCGGGAGATCATGCGCTCCGACTGCCGCACCAATCTGCCGGGCACAGCACTGGACAGCGTGCTGCGGCTGCTGAGTCCGTTGATGTAAGCGGCTGCGCGCAGCACTCGGGGAGCTTTTCCACGCAAGTGAAACGGGCCATTCCATCGCCCGCCCTATTGCCTGCGGCAACAGGGTCCCACCCCAGCGGACACTTGCTTTGGAAAACTCCCGTCGGCTGCGTAATCTTACGCTCTTCTGGACATACTATGGGGCAAAGGCCCAACGGGCCGTGTGGAAAGGGAGCGTATCTATGAATCAGAACCATCGGGCTTTTTGGAGCTGTGCCATGGCGGCGGCGCTGCTGCTGACCGCCTGCGGCAAAACGAACGCCGGGTCGGGCAGCTCCGGCAGCATGAGCGGAAGCAGCGGCACATCCTCCGCACAGACCCAGACAGCGGCATGGAAAACCGGTCTGGGTGTGGTGACAGAGGCCACCGATCAGGACAGGGCAGGGAAAATTGAACTGGCAGCGGCCGCTGTCCTGCTGGATGGCGAGGGGAAACTGGAGAGTGTTCTGCTGGACGAGCTGGAAGTGTCTGTTTCGGCGGACAGCACCGGCCATGTGACCCTGCCCACCGACTGGCGCACCAAGCGGCAGAAGGGGGACGATTACCCGCTGGCCGAGGTCTCTTCCCTGAAAAAGGGCTGGGCGGAACAGGCGGATGCCTTTGCCAGTTACCTGATCGGCATGACCCCGGAACAGGTCTCCATGCTCAAAGTGGATAAGGATGGCAAGCCCACGGATGCCGACCTGATGAGTGGTTGCACCATCGCAGTGGATCGTTACCGGGATGCCGTGACCCGGGCCTGCGCCAATGCCAGGGCACTGGGTGCCGCCAAGGGCGACAGGGCCGCGCTGGGCATCGAAGCGGTGAACGGGACTTCGGACATCACCGCCACCGATGACAAGGATGTGAATGCGCAGGTGGATGTGAGCATCGTGGCACTGACCACCGATGCGGATCACCGCGTGACCAGTGCCATTGCGGATATGGCCGAGCCGGCCCTGACGGTGGTGTCGGACGGCGGTGTGACAGCCCCGGACCTCGTCAAGACCAAGCTGGAGCTGGGCGAGGACTATGGGATGCGCGGTGCATCGGCGCTGGGTAAGGAGTGGTATGAGCACAGCGAGGGCTTCTGTGATGCCCTCAAGGGCAAGACCCGCACCGAGATCGCCGGGCTTTCCGGCGGCGATGCCGACCTGAAGGCTCTGTGTACCATTGACATCACCGATCTGCAAAAGGCGGCGCTGGATGCCCTGAGCTGAGGAGGAAGCCCATTCAGTCCTGCAATCGCGCACCGGCTCTCCCGGATAGGGGGGCGGTGGCATTCCGCTGAATTTTCAGAGAGAAACATCTCGCCGCGTCTGGCAGCTGCCGACGCGGCGATTTTGATTTGTCAAAATGACCGCTTTGCCGTGGTAAAGCAGTAAAGATTTGAGCAAACTGCGAAAAATCAGTTTTCCCCCTTGCCAAACGGCAGAAAACGCGCTATTCTATAACCACAGTTTAGCAATTTAGCATGGTAAAGCAATAAAACGAAGCTGCTTGCCACTGAGGGAGGAACCGTATATGAAACGTCTTGTATCCGCATTCCTGGCCGGTGCCATGGCACTGAGCCTTGCCGCCTGCGGCGGTGCCGCTTCCACTTCCACTGCCGCATCTGCTTCGGCCTCTGCTTCCGGCAGTGCTGCCGCATCCCAGACTGCAGGCAGCGATCTGGATTACATCAAGGGCAAGGGAAAGCTGGTCATCGGCTACACCGTTTACGAGCCCATGAACTACACCGATGCGGATGGCAACTTCACGGGTTTTGATACCGAGCTGGCCACTGCTGTCTGCGAAAAGCTGGGCGTGGAGCCGGAGTTTGTGGAGATCAACTGGGATACCAAGGTCGTGGAGCTGGATGCCAAGAGCATCGACTGCATCTGGAACGGTATGACTCTGACTGATGACATCATGCGGAACACCGCTACCACCAAGGCCTATGCCAAGAACGCACAGGTGGTCGTTGTGAAAGATGGCACCGATTATACTTCTACCGCTGATCTGGTGGATAAGACCGTGGTCGCCGAGGCGGGTTCCGCCGGTGAGGCCGCCATTGAGGGGGACGAGAACCTGGCACAGGCTGATTACGTTTCCAAGAGCGTTCAGACCGACTGCCTGATGGAAGTTGCCGCAGGCACTGCCGATGCCGCTGTACTTGACCTGACCCTGGCCAACGCCATGATCGGTGAGGGCACTGACTATGCCGACCTGAAGATCGTGGACGAGCTGAACGCTGAGGAGTACGGTGTGGCGTTCCGCAAGGGCAGTGATGCTGCCGCCGCTGTGGACGAGGCCTTTGATGCACTGAAGGCCGATGGTACCATGCAGGCACTGGCCGACAAGTACGATCTGGCGCTGGCCGACTGAGTATGTTGTAAAACTCCTTTCGTCATCGCTATGCGATGCAACCTCCCTCGGTGAGGGAGGCTTTTTGTTGCCGATGTGTGAAAGGCTCCCAAGCAGGGGAAACTTTTACCGGAGATGATGGAAGGAAATATGGATTCTGAATAAAAAAGGTGTGTTTTTGTGTCTGTGATTCTTATGCGCCTGTCCGGCGCGTTCCTGCTCAATTGTGAGCTCTTTGCCCTGACACTGCTGTTTGCACTGCCGCTGGGGCTGGTGGTCTCGTTTGGCTCCATGAGCCGCTGCAAGCCGCTGGCCGGGCTGGTCAAGACCTTTGTCTGGATCATCCGCGGCACCCCGCTGATGCTGCAGATCATCGTGATCTATCTGGGCCCCGGCCTGCTGGGCGTGAACAACCCCTGGCCCTCTGGCTCCGGCGGACGGATGGTGGCGGCGGTGGTGGCTTTTGCCATCAACTATGCCTGCTATTTTTCTGAGATCTACCGCGGCGGCATTGAAGCGGTGCCCAAGGGGCAGACCGAAGCCGGGCAGGTGCTTGGCATGACCAAAACGCAGATCTTTTTCAAGGTGACCTTGCTTCAGGTCGTCAAGCGCATCCTGCCCCCCATGGGCAATGAGATCATCACGCTGGTCAAGGATACCTCGCTGGCAAACACCATTGCCAATAAGGAGATCATTATGATGGCCAAGGAGTACAGCGCAAAGGGCCTGATCTGGCCGCTGTTCTCCACCGCGCTCTTCTTCCTGGTGTTTGTGGGCGCACTGACCATCCTGTTCAACTGGGCTGAAAAAAAGCTCGATTATTTCCGCTGCTAAGGAGGCAGATAGATTATGGCGTTGCTCGAAGCTTCCGGTATCGGAAAAAATTTTGGCGAGACCCATGTGCTGAAGGATATCTCCCTGGATCTGGAACAGGGCGAAGCGCTGGCGATCATCGGTTCGTCCGGTTCCGGCAAAACAACGCTGCTGCGCTGCCTGAACTTTCTGGAACGGCCTGATACGGGTGTGATCAAGGTGAACGGCGAGACCATGTGGGATGCCGCCGACCCTGCCACCCAGAAGGAAAGCGAGATCCGCAAAAAACGGCTCCACTTTGGTCTGGTGTTCCAGAACTTCAACCTGTTCCCGCAGTACACGGCCTTGCAGAACGTGATGCTGGCAGGAGAACTGCTGGCAAGGGAACGCCCGGAGTATCAGGCGAATAAAAAGGCCATCCACGCGGAGCTGGAACAGCAGGCGAGAGAACTGCTGGCGCAGATGGGCCTTTCGGAGCGGGCCGGCCACTACCCGCATCAGCTCTCCGGCGGCCAGCAGCAGCGTGTAGCCATTGCCCGCGCGCTGGCACTTCACCCGGATATCCTCTGCTTTGATGAGCCCACCAGCGCCCTTGACCCGGAGCTGACCGGCGAGGTGCTGAAGGTCCTGCGTGATCTTGCTGACCGCAAGACCACGATGATCATTGTCACCCATGAGATGCACTTTGCCCGCGATGTGGCCGACCGCATCCTGTTCATGGATGGCGGCGTGGTCGTGGAGGAGGGCCCTGCCAAACAGCTCATCGATCATCCCCGGGAGGAGCGTACCAGACAGTTCCTCGCACACTATTCAGAATGACCCGCCGCTGAGCGTTCCGGATGAGGATACCCCGCCTTCGGGCAATGCCGGAACGGGTTTCTGGAGCGTTTTGTTCCAGCTGCTGAAGCATCTGGCCGGGAAGCACTGAGAAATTTGAAAAAGCCTCTTGAAAATTCATCACAACCTGATATAATACCCACATGAACAAAAACGTCCTGCCCATTGCGCGGCAGGGCGTTTTTGTCGGAAAAAATTCGTGTGATAAGGTCTGTGATGCTTTCCCAAGGAGGAACGTGCGTATGACGAAAGATATGACGCAGGGCAGCCCACTCAAGCTGATCCTTGCCTTTGCGGTGCCGCTGATGCTGGGCAGCCTGTTCCAGCAGTTCTATAATCTGGCAGATACCATCATCGTGGGTCGCTTTGTGGGCGTGGAAGCCCTGGCGGCGGTCGGCAGTGTGGGCGGTCTGAACTATCTGGTGCTGGGCTTTGTCAACGGCATTGCCTGCGGCTTCTCCATCCCCATCTCGTGGACATTCGGTGCAAAAGACTATGCGGAGATGCGCCGCTACACCGCCAATGCCGTCTGGCTGAGCGTCTTTTTTGCCGCAGTGCTCACCGTGGTCACGGTGGCCATGACCCGTTCCATTCTGGTCTGGACCAATACCCCGGACAACATCATTGATCTGGCGGACATCTACATCCGCACCATCTTTATCGGCATCCCGTTCACTCTGCTGTATAACATGACCAGCGCCCTGATGCGCGCTCTGGGTGACAGCAAGCGGCCTCTGTATTTCCTGCTGATGGCAAGCTTTCTGAACATCGGGCTGGACCTGCTTTGCATCATCACCTTCAAGATGGGCGTGTTCGGTGCAGCATTCGCCACCGTGTTCAGCCAGGCAGTGGCCGGTCTGGGCAGCCTGTGGTACATCCTCAAGCATTATAATGAGCTGCGCTGGAACAAAGAAGAAAGCCGCCTGAGCAGACAGCACTGTGTCAAGCTGTGCGGCATGGGCATCCCCATGGGTCTGCAGTGCAGCATCACGGCCATCGGTTCCGTTGTGCTGCAGGGTGCAGTCAATGGTCTGGGCAGCGACATCGTGGCAGCGCAGACTGCAGGCGGCAAGGCGGCACAGTTCCTGTCCGTCCCGCTGGAGAGCATTGGCACGGCCATGACCACCTACGCCAGCCAGAACATGGGTGCCAACGACCTGAACCGTGTGAACAAGGGCGTGAACACCGCCCTGGGCATCGGCTGTGTGTACAGTGTGGCATCCTTCCTGATCCTGCGCGTGCTGGATAAGGCTTTGATCGGCCTGTTCCTTGAGAGCAGCCAGACCGAGATCATGGCCAACGCCCAGAGTTTCATCTTCTGGAACAGCGTGTTCTACATCCCGCTGGCGGTCCTTATCATTTACCGCTACACCATTCAGGGGCTGGGTTATTCCAGCCTGGCCATGTTTGCCGGTGTGGCGGAGATGATCGCCCGTGCTCTGGTGGGTTTCCTGTTCGTGCCGCTGTGGGGCTATTTTGCCGCCTGTATTGCAAACCCGGTGGCATGGTTCTTTGCCTGCTTCTTCCTGATCCCGGCGTATATCGTTGTGTTCCGGAAGCTGAAACAGGAAAAAGCAAGACCGCACGCAAACTTGTAAAAATTGAGCCGCTCTTTTGCGAAACCGCAGAAGGGCGGCTCTTTTGTTGCCTAGTAGGGGAGGCCTTGGCGAAGAGGAAAAGCCTCACGCAACGCCAAAGCTGAGAGGCTGTATAGAGCAGGGCCTGCCCAATTCCTTTACAAATAACACCAAAACGATTATACTATAAACAATTATGTCACAAGGGGGTGAGGAGCATGGAGCTGGAACAGATCGAGGGCACGGTGGAGGATATCATCTACGAAAACCCGGACAACGGCTACACGGTGTTTGAAATTTCCGGCGGCGGCACGGTCACCGTGGTGTGCGGGATCGTGGGCGAGCTCCATGCGGGCGAGAGCGTGGTCTGCCGCGGTAAATATGAGAACCACGCCACCTATGGCCGCCAGTTCCACGCCCAGGAATGCGAGACCGATATGCCGAAGGATCTGGAGGCAGTGTATGCCTTCCTTGCCAGCGGCTCCCTGCCTTACATCGGGGCACGCACGGCCAATAAGATCATCGATAAATTCGGCGCGGCGGCGCTGGAGGTGATCGCCAACGACCCCGCCCAGCTCACCCTGATCCCCGGCATCTCGGCGGACAAAGCTGACCGCATCCAGCAGGAGTTCAAGCGGATGTTCGGAATGCGGGAACTGATCGCCTATCTGGCGCAGTTCGAGATCAGCCCCCGCCGCGCCATGGAGGTGTTCCGCGTCTTTGGCCCCAGTGCCATGCAGGCCATCTCCCAGAACCCTTATCTGCTCTGTGGGGAACCCCTGCAGCTGGATTTCCGCCATGCCGACAGCATTGCACAGTATTACCACATGGAAGGGGACTGCACCCAGCGGCTGGAAGCAGCGCTTCTGCGCACTCTGCGCCACAACGCGGGCAACGGCCACACCTGCCTGCCCCGTGCGCAGCTGCTGGACACGGCATCCCACTTCATCCAGCAGCCGCCCGAAAAGCTGGCCCGTGCGCTGGACCACTGCATTGAGACCGGGCAGCTTGGCGTAAAGATGCTGGAGGCGGTGCCGTATATCTATCTGCCTGACCTGCTGGAAGCAGAACAGGCCATTGCCGACCGGCTGGCCCTGCTGGCGAAGCGGGAAAAGCAGACAGTGCGGGACCTTGATAAAAACATTCAGGTGCTGGAGCTGACCCAGGGCTTTGCCTATGCGCCCCTGCAGCGGGAAGCCATCCGCAAGGCCATGACCGAAAACTGCCTTGTGCTGACCGGCGGCCCCGGCACCGGTAAGACCACCACGGTCAACGCCATCCTGCAGCTGCTGGAACATCAGGCCGACCGGGTGGCGCTTTGTGCTCCCACGGGCCGTGCGGCCAAACGGCTGAGTGAACTGACCGGCCGCAAGGCCTCTACCATCCACCGCCTGCTGGAGGTGGATTACTCCGGCGGCGTGGTCAGCTTCATCCACAATGACAAGAACCTGCTCAAATGCGATGTGGTCATTCTGGATGAGATGAGTATGGTGGATGTGAAGCTGTTTCAGGCGCTCATTGCAGCCCTGCGGTACAGCTGCCGCATTATCATGGTGGGCGATGCCGACCAGCTGCCCAGCGTGGGGCCCGGCAACATTCTGGGGGAGGTCATCCGCTCCGGGCTGGTGCCCACCGTCTGCCTGAACGAGATCTTCCGGCAGGCCAGACGCAGCCTTATTGTGGAGAACGCTCACCATATCATCAGCAGTGAGCCGCTGCAGAAGGGCGGCAAGACAGACGATTTCTTCTTTCTGGAATCGGACGGCGATGCGGCGCAGAAACTGGTGTGCGATCTTGTCACCACTCGTCTGCCCCGGAGCTATGGCTTTGACCCTGTCCGGGATATTCAGGTGCTCTGCCCCACCAAGCTGGGACCCACCGGTACCCAGGCGCTGAATGTGGAATTGCAGAACCTGCTCAACCCGGAGCAAAAGGGCAAACCCCAGCTCCAGAGCGCCTCCCGGGTGTTCCGGGTGGGCGATAAGGTGATGCAGGTGCGGAACAACTACGAGATCGTCTGGAACCGCATTGGCGGGGAGCAGGGCGTGGGAGCCTATAACGGTGATATCGGCATTGTGGAATCCATCAACATGCGCGACCGCTCCATGGTGGTGCGGATGGATGACCGCCGCCTGCTCTACCCGGCGGAAAACCTGAACGAGCTGGAGATCGCCTACGCCATCACAGTGCACAAGAGCCAGGGCAGCGAGTTCCCGGCGGTGGTGCTGCCGGTGGCGCAGGTGCCGCCAAGGCTCTGCTACCGCAACCTCTTCTACACCGGCGTGACCCGCGCCCGCAAATTGTGCATCGTGGCCGGGCGGCGGGATGTGGTGAACCGGATGATGTCTAATGTCCGGCAGAACCTGCGGTACAGCGGCCTGTGCGAATTGCTGAAAGAGAATCTGCCGCCGGAACAGATGGCGGCAGAGTGAAGGACGGCATCCCACAGGGAGGACGGCGAGGTTTGGTCTATACTTTTTTACTGGCTTATGCTACAATATAAATTGATTTGATTTCCCGCCCGAACGGGCATTTACGATAGAAAACAGGGGAGCAGAGAAAGGAACGTTTCATTATGGCACAGAATGACATCGGCATCGATCTGGGCACAACGACCATTATCATTGCACAGGCAGGGCAGGGGGTCGTGCTCAACCAGCCCAGCGTGGTGGCAATGGATACCCGCAAGAACTCCGTGCTGGAGGTGGGCGACAAGGCCCTGGCCATGGTAGGCCGCACCCCCAACTATATTTCCGCCATTTTCCCGCTGAAGGACGGTGTCATCAGCGACCACACCATGACCCGGGAGCTGATCTGCCGGTTTGTGAATCAGGTGTACAGCTCCCACATGGTCAAGCCCCGGGTGGCTGTCTGCGTGCCCGCTGCCATCACCGGCATTGAGAGCGATGCCGTGGTGGAGGCCGTGATGGCCGCCGGTGCCCGTCAGGTCTACCTGATCGATGAGCCCATTGCCGCTGCACTGGGTTCCGGCATCGACATCACCCAGCCCGATGGCCGGATGATCATTGATATCGGCGGCGGCACCACCGATATCGCTGTCCTGTCTCTGGGCGGCAAGGTCAAGGCCACCAGTGTCCGTGTGGCGGGCAACCACTATGATGACGAGATCCTGAAGCATGTCCGCAACAAGTTCAGCATTGCCATCGGCCAGCGTACCGCAGAGCAGCTGAAAAAGAACGTCGCCTGCTGCCCCCAGAAGGCTGATTTTGACGAGACGATGGAGGTCAAGGGCCGCAGCCTGCTGACCGGCCTGCCCATCAAGGTGAATGTTTCCACCAGCGACCTCTACGAGCCTGTGATGATGTTGAGTGAGCAGATCGGCACTGCCGCCCATCAGGTGCTGGAAAAGACCCCGCCCGAACTGGCAGGCGATATCTTCCGCAATGGTGTGGTGCTGACCGGCGGCGGCGCACAGCTGCACGGCCTGCCCGAATACCTGAGCCAGGAACTCAAGGTGGATGTGACCGTCTCGCCCGATCCCGTGAACTGCGTGGCATTGGGCACTGCCATGAGCCTGGGCCTGAACGATAAGCTGGAGACCGGCTTCCTGGATGCGACCCCCCGCATGGGCCGCCGTTAACCGGGGCCCTGACCCGGCTTGTTAAGAAATTGGAAAAGTTGCAACAAAATTTTGTTCATACTTGTTGAATCAGGTCGGGAAATATTGTATAATGTTTTCAAATCGCTTTTTGCGCGCCGGGGCCTGCTCCGGAGTGCGGAGTAAATTATTATTAGGAGGAAGACCATGAATCTGGGTTCTGATGTGGTTATCACCATTACCGGTATCGTACTGGTGTTTGCCATCCTCGTCCTGCTGATGCTCATCATCATGCTGGAAGGCAAGATCTTCGACGGTATGGCCGCCAAGAAGAAGGCAGCCAAGGAGCCTGCTGCTCCCAAGGCTGCCGCAAAGCCCGCTGCCCCCGTACAGCAGGCTGCTCCTGCCCCTGTGGTGGAGGAAGGCATTCCCGGCGATGTGGTTGCCGCAATTATGGCTGCCATCCATGCCATGGGCAATGGCAAGTACACCCTGAAGGCCGTGCGCCGTGCTGCAAATGGCTGGAGCAAGGCTGGTGTCAACGACACCACCGCACCTTTTTAACACAGGAGGAAAAACATGACACAGTTTATCGATACTCTGGTCGGTATTTTCCAGAGTTCCGGCTTTGCACGGTTCGGTGAGCCGGGCGGCTACCTCTACGCGATCATGATCTGCGTGGGCTGCTTCCTGCTGTACCTGGCCATCGTGAAGGAATTTGAGCCCCTGATCCTGCTGCCCATGGCATTCGGCATGATCCTTGCCAACCTGCCCGGCAGCGGCATTATCCATATGCAGTACTTCGTTGGTGATGGTCTTGAGCACCCGATGTGGATCGAGATCCTGAACAACGGTGGTCTGGCCGATATGCTTTATATGGGTGTCAAGCTGGGCATTTACCCCCCGCTGATCTTCCTGGGCATTGGCACCATGACCGACTTTGCCCCCCTGATCTCCAACCCCAAGAGCCTGCTGCTGGGCGCTGCCGCTCAGTTCGGTATCTTTGGCACTTACATGGGCGCTCGTCTGCTGGCTGCTACCGGCATTGTGGATTTCACCCAGAAGCAGTCCGCTGCAATCTCCATCATCGGCGGTGCAGACGGCCCTACTGCCATCTTTGTTACCTCCCGTCTGGCACCTGAGCTGCTGGGCAGCATCGCTGTTGCGGCGTACAGCTACATGGCTCTGGTGCCCGTGATCCAGCCGCCCATTATGAAGGCGCTCACCACCAAGAAAGAGCGCACAGTCGTGATGAAGCAGCTGCGCACCGTGTCCAAGACCGAGAGGATCATCTTCCCCATCATGGTCACCATCATTGTTTCTCTGATCGTTCCCGATGCTGCCGTTCTGGTTGGTATGCTGATGCTGGGCAACCTGATGAAAGAGTCCGGTGTCGTGGATCGTATCCAGAAGACTGCCGGCAATGAGCTGATGAACATCATCACCATTTTCCTGGCTCTGTCTGTTGGCTGCACCACCTCTGCAAACACCTTCCTGAACAGCCGCACCCTGTTCATCATCGTGCTGGGTCTGATCGCCTTCTCCTTTGGTACCGCTGCAGGCGTTCTGTGCGGCAAGGTGATGTACGCCCTGACCGGCGGTCAGGTCAACCCCCTGATCGGCTCCGCTGGTGTTTCCGCTGTTCCTATGGCCGCCCGTGTTTCTCAGAAGGTCGGCCAGAGCGAGAACCCCTCCAACTTCCTGCTGATGCACGCCATGGGCCCCAACGTCGCTGGCGTTATCGGCTCCGCTGTTGCTGCCGGTATCCTGATCAACATCTTCGGCTAAGCTTTATCTGAACACTGCCGCCCCTCCTGTGCTGTACAGGAAGGGCGGTTTTTTATGTACAACCCTCTTGAATTGTGATATACTTATAAAGTAAGTGATTTTATAGAAGAACAGGTGAAACAATGGCAGCAAGTCTCCAACAGGAATTCTGCGCTCTGCGCGATACCTATATTGAAAAGCAGTTTGGCCGCCTGAACGATATGCAGCGGCAGGCGGTGTTTACCACCGACGGCCCGCTGCTCATTCTGGCCGGTGCAGGCAGCGGCAAGACCACTGTTCTGGTCAACCGCATTGCAAACCTGATCCGGTTTGGCTCGGCCCACGGTTCCAGCTGGACCCCCCGTGAGGTGACCGAAGAGGATGTCAAGGCCCTGAAAACGGCAATTATGACCGGCACCGATGCGCCCGCCTGGCTGGACGGGATGCTGCGGCAGAACGCTGTCCGCAGCTGGAACGTGATGGCCATCACCTTTACCAACAAGGCGGCAGGGGAGCTCAAGGAGCGCCTGCGCAATATGCTGGGCGGCGAAGAGGGGGACGAGGTGTTTGCCTCCACCTTCCACTCGGCCTGTGTGCGCATCCTGCGCCGCTGGGCAGAATCCATCGGCTACCCCCGCAGCTTTACCATCTATGATACCGATGACTCCCAGCGGGTGATGAAGGCGGTTTATAAGGAACTGAGCATCGACGATAAGTTCTTCCCGATCAAGAGCGCCATCAACCAGATGAGCCGCTGGAAGGATCAGCTGGTCAGCCCGGAGGAGGCGCTGCGCACCCCGGCCCGGGACGCCAAGGGAGCCATTGCCGCCAAAGTCTACGCCGCCTACGAAAAAAAGCTCAGGGAGGCAGGAGCCTTCGATTTTGATGACCTGATCTACCAGACCGTTCAGCTGCTGGCAGAGCACGAGGATGTGCGGGAGTTCTACCAGAACAAGTACCGCTACCTGCTGGTGGACGAGTATCAGGATACCAGCGTGGCCCAGTTCCGTCTGGTCAGCCTGCTCACCGGCCCGGAAAAGAATATCTGCGTTGTCGGTGACGATGACCAGAGCATCTACCGTTTCCGCGGTGCCACCATTGAGAACATTCTGAACTTTGAGCGCATCTTCCCCGGTACCAAGACCATCCGTCTGGAGCAGAATTACCGCTCCACCTCCAACATCCTGAATGCTGCCAACTGCGTCATCCAGCACAACACCGAGCGCAAGGGCAAGACCCTGTGGACCCGGAACGACGAGGGCGACAAGGTGCAGGTCTACACTGCCGAGAATGAGCAGGACGAAGCCATGCACATTGCGGATGTCATCGGTGAGCACCTGAAAGAGGGCGGGCATCTGGCGGACCATGCGGTGCTCTACCGTATGAATGCCCAGTCGGCCCCCATCGAAAGCTACTTTACCCGCGCGGGCATTCCCCATAAGATCGTGGGCGGCCAGCGCTTCAATGACCGCAAAGAGGTCAAGGACATCCACTCCTATATGTCCATTGTGGCGAACGCCCGGGATGATGTGCGCCTGCGCCGCATCATCAACGAGCCTGCCCGGAAGATCGGCAATACCACTGTTGACGTGATCGCTGACCTTGCCGCCCAGCAGGGAATCAGTATGCTGGAAGTCATCTCCCACGCGGATGCATACGCCAAGCTCAGCCGTGCCATCATGCCGCTGCTGAAATTCTGGCAGATCTACGAAAAACTGCAGGAATCGCTGGAAACCAGGACACTGGACGAATTTGCCCAGGATGTCATTGAGGTGACCGGCTACAAGGCCATGCTGGAAGCCGATGCGGCCAAGGGCCACGAGGATGCGGCAGACCGCCTGCAGAACCTGGGCCAGCTGGTCAACAACGTCAAAAACTACTGCGACCAGCACGGCGAGGATGCTTCACTGGAAGGCTACCTGGAGGATATCGCCCTCATCAGCGACATTGACAGCTACAACGAGAGCGCTGACCAGGTGGTTCTGATGACCATCCACTCCGCAAAGGGTCTGGAATTTCCCTATGTGTTCCTCATCGGCATGGAGGAGGGCGTGTTCCCCAGTGAGATGAGCAAATACTCCGAGGCAGATCTGGAGGAAGAGCGCCGCCTGGCCTATGTCGGCATCACCCGCGCCAAGAAAGAGCTGTATATCTCCAACAGCGTCTCCCGGATGCTCTACGGCCGCACCCAGCGCAACGAGCCCAGCCGCTTTCTGCGTGAGATCGAGCCTGAGTATATAGAAGAGACCCGCAGCCCGGCGTTGGAACGCCGTTCTTCCATGGGCTGGGGTTCCGGTTACAGTGATACCGTTCCCGGCGGGGCTTCGGGCTACTCCGGCGCGTCCGGCTGGGGCCGCAATTCCAGCAGCTTCGGCGGCCGCACCGGCGGCAGCTACCTCAACCGGGAATACAATGCCTCTGAGCGCGGCGGCTTCGGCTCCGGTTATGCAGGCCGTGGCAGCAGTGCTTCCGGGTTTGGCAGCGGAAGCAGCGCCCCGCGCACGTCCGGCTCCTCCGGTTTTGGTGTGGGCTATGGCCGCCCCGCGGCCCCCAAGGCAGCGTCCAAACCCGTGAGCTTTCCGGGGAGCCCGGCAGCTTCCCGCCCGGCATCCACCGGCCCAAAGCATTACGAGGTGGGCGACATTGTGGAGCACAAGGTCTTTGGCCGGGGCAGGGTGCTGGCGGTCAAGGCCGCTGCAGGAGACCAGATCGTGGAGATCAACTTTGAAAAGGTCGGCGTGAAGAAAACCATGGCAAATTTTGCGCCGCTGACGAAAATTACGGAGGAATGAGAAAACTATGATGACCGTTCGATTGATCACACATACCCCGGAACCGGAAAAGGTGGTGGCGGCAGCGGCCAAGCTCTGCTACTCCGATGCCCATATCACCGACCTGCTGGACGGCCTGACCGAGGAGAAAACGGCCAAGTTCCTGACCATGCTCAGCGACCTGGGCCATGCCAGCCCCATTGAACATGCCAGCTTCACCTTTGGCATTGAGGGCGTGAGCCGCACCCTGCTGGCCCAGATCACCCGGCACCGTATCGCATCCTTCAGTGTCCAGAGCCAGCGGTATGTCCGGCTGGACGACTTCCACTATGTCATCCCGCCGGAGATCGAGGCCATCCCTGAGGCAAAGGCAGCATTTCTTGAGAGCATGGATGAGGATGCGAAGCGCTACCTGGACCTTGCAAAAAAGCTGGAGGACGGCCACACTGCCCGCCTGATGGCGGAGGGGATGCCCGAAAAGCAGGCCCGCGCCAAGGCCTCCAAACAGGCCAATGAGGATGCCCGTTTTGTGCTGCCCAACGCCTGCGAGACGAAGATGGTCGTGACCATGAACGCCCGCAGTCTGCAGAATTTCTTCCATCTGCGCTGCTGCTCCCGCGCTCAGTGGGAGATCCGTCAGCTGGCTGAGGAGATGTTCCGGCTGGTCTACCCGGTGGCACCCCATATCTTTGCCAAGGCCGGCCCGGCCTGTGTCAGCGGCCCCTGCCCCGAGGGCAAGATGTGCTGCGGCAGAACTGCCGAAGTCCGCGCAAAGTATGAGGCCATCAAGCAGGAGGCTGGTGTATGAGCAAAGGCAAGCTGATCGTTCTGGAAGGGCTGGACGGCAGCGGCAAGGGCACGCAGGCCAAGCTGCTGGCAAAGCACCTGACGGTGACGGATCATCTGGTAAGAGAGATCACCTTCCCGGATTATGACAGTGATTCCAGTGCGCTGGTCAAGATGTATCTGGCCGGGCAGTTCGGCGACAAGCCTGACGATGTCAACGCCTACGCGGCATCCAGCTTTTATGCGGTGGACCGCTATGCGGGGTATAAGTCGGACTGGGGCAAGTTCTACGAGGAAGGCGGCATCCTGATCGCTGACCGCTACACCACCTCCAATGCCGTGCATCAGTGCTCGAAGCTCCCGCCGGAGCAGTGGGACACATTCCTGCAGTGGCTCTTTGACTATGAATACCACCTGCTGGGCCTGCCTGCACCGGATAAGGTAATCTATCTGCAGGTTGACCCGGCGGTGAGCCAGCGGCTGATGACTGCCCGCTACCATGGCGACGAGACCAGGAAGGATGTCCATGAAAAGGACACCGAATATCTGGCCCGCAGCCGCCGGGCGGCAGAATACTGCGCCGCTCACCTCGGCTGGGACACCGTCCACTGCACGGCAGGGGAGAAGATGCGAAGCATTGAGGATATTCAGGGAGAGGTCAGAACTCTTGCTCTCGCTGTTATTTGAAACAAAAGGAGGCATCCTATATCATGTACCGTTTGATGCAGCCGTCCGATTGGGCGGAGGTGCTGGCCCTGTGGCAGGCCCAGCGTGGCGACACGGAGGAGTTTGTCCGTGGCGCTGTGGAGCGCTTTGCCGGGGTGCAGAATGTCTACGTCGCTGAGGAAAACGACCACATTGAGGCTGTGGCACTGGCTGTGCCGGTGACCCTGCAGGGCCGCCCGGGCAGCTATCTGTTCGGTTTGTGCGGGCAGGGCAGCCTGCTCCTTGCGGGCCTGGTGGATACCCTGTGCGCCCAGCAGAAACTGCGGGGCGCAGGCTTTGTGGTGGCAGTGCCCACCAGCCCGGAACAATCAACGCTGCTGCAGGATAAAGGCTTCCAGAAAGCCTTTGCCCTGCGCTGCCTGCCCCGGGAGGTGGAGCGCAACCTGTGGAGCCAGGCGGAATTCGATTCCGTGACGGCGAAAAAACTCTGCGAGCTGCGGGCAAAATACTGGCCCGACACCGTTCAGCTGCCGCCGGAGCAGATGGGGGAAGTTCTGCGGGACCTGTATTCCCGTGGCGCGACCATCGTATCCAGTGAGCAGGGCTACGGCATCTATTTCCGCAGGGAGGATACCCTTTACTTTGTGGAGATGATGGCGGAAAATGACCGTGCTGCCGAGGTGCTGATGGAAGCCGCCCGGGAGAAAGAAGTCATTGTGGAAAAGGCCGTCATCACAGTGGGAGCTGCCCAGAATCTGTTCCTGGGCGAGGGAACCCGGCAGGAGTATGGCCTCATCCGCTTTGAAGGAGAACCTTTTGATGTTTCGGAGAGCTACATGCGCCTGATGATGGACTGAAAGGAACGTGGATATGGCAGAGAAACACCAGAAAAAGAAAAAAGGCGGTGCGCTGAAGATCCTGTTGGTCGTGCTGTTGCTGCTGGTACTGACAGTCGGTGCAGCAGGTGTGTTTGCGTATAACGAGATCAACGGCAATGGAGGAAAGCCGGGTGCAGAGGTGACCGTCAGCATCCCCCAGGGCAGCGGCGTTGCTGCCATCGCAAAGGAGCTGAAGGAGGCTGGAGTGATCCGTTCGGCCTATCTGTTCCGCTGGTATGTGGGGCACAAGGGTGCCGCCGGAAAACTGCAGTACGGTGATTTTACGCTGCAAACCGGCGGATATTCCTACGATGGCCTGATCGCAGAGCTGTCTGCGTATGCCAAGGCGGATTCGGTGCGGCTGACTTTCCCGGAGGGAACCACTGCCATTGCCATTGCCCGGAAAATGGAGGAAGCCGGTCTGTGTACTGCCGAGGAGTTTCTGGAAGAAGCCAACACCGGAGATTTCAGTGAGTACACCTTCTGGCAGTATGTCCCGGACGATGCCGATGCCCCCAATCGCTTTATGAAGTGTGAGGGCTACCTCTTTCCGGATACCTATGAGTTTTTGACGGACGATACCGTGCATCATTACGTTGCAACGTTCTATGCACACTTCGATAAGCAGTTTACGGACGAGATGTACAGGGAACTGGAAAAGCAGGAGCTGACCCTGCCTGAGGTCATCACACTGGCCTCTTTTGTGCAGGAGGAAGCGGGCAACGATCAGGATTCCAATGTGGCGCAGGTGTTCCGCAACCGTCTGGCCGAGGGTTCGCCTTACCCCAAGCTCCAGAGCAACACCTCCAGCTATGTCCAGAGCGATGAGGACAACAACTACCTCTGGAACTGGGTGGCTCCGTATTATGGCGGCTGGGAGGATATCCCCGAGAACATCCGGAATGCCTACGATACCTACACCTGCACCGGCCTGCCCGCCGGGCCCATCTCGAACCCGGGCCTTGCCGCAATCCAGGCTGCTCTGGCACCTCAGTGTGATGAGGAAGTCCGGGACTGCTATTTCTTTGTTACGGATCTTTCCGGTCACTACTATTACGCCAAGACCTATGCTGAACATCAGGCCAACTGCCGGAAAGCGGCTGAAGTCAATCAGAGTTCGAAGAAGTAAGTCTCTCTCAGTCCGCTATGCTGACAGCTCTCCCAAGGGGCGAGCCAACTGGGGCTCCGGAGTCAGGTTTGCAGAAACCGATCCGGTGAGGCGGTATCGCGTCAGCGATGACAGAGAGGGTGTTAAAAAGGGAGGACGATTTTATGTTACAGATCCCGGAACTGCTGGCCCCGGCAGGCGACTTGGAACGCCTGCGTTATGCCATCAACTATGGAGCAGACGCTGTTTATTGCAGCCTGCCGGAGTTCGGTATGCGGTCTGCTCCTGCCAATTTTACGCCGGAGCAGTTGGCTGAGGGTGTGATCTATGCCCATGCCCGCGGCCGCAAGGTCTATCTGACCATGAACACGCTGCCCACCAATGAGGAAGCTGACCGCCTGCCCGAAGCCATCAAGGCTGCTGCTGCCGCCGGTGTGGATGCCTTTATCGTGGCCGATCTGGGCGTGCTGGAAGCTTGTAAGCAGTTCGCCCCGGAGATCGATGTCCACATGTCCACCCAGACCGGCATCACCAACTGGGCCGCTGCGCGTGCCGCTTACAACATGGGTGCAAAGCGTGTGGTGCTGGCCCGTGAGATGAGCCTGCAGGATATCGCTGCCCTGCGCGATAAGACCCCGCCGGAGCTGGAGATCGAGGCGTTTGTCCACGGAGCCATGTGCATGAGCATTTCGGGCCGGTGCCTGCTCTCCAATTACATGGCAGGCCGGGATGCAAACCGGGGCCAGTGCGCCCAGCCCTGCCGCTGGAAGTATTACCTGAGCGAGGAGACCCGCCCGGGCCAGCTGTATGAGATCGGTGAAAATGAGAACGGCAGCTATATCCTCAATGCAAACGATCTGTGCACCGCTCCCTTCATCGACCTCATCTGCAAGGCAGGTGTGGACAGCCTGAAGATCGAGGGCCGCGCCAAGACGTTCTACTATGTCGCCAGCGTCACCGCCGCCTACCGCAAGGCTCTGGATCAGTATCTGGCCGACCCGCTCAACGATAACTTCGAGTTGAGCGATGACGTTCTGGCCGAGCTGACCCGTACCAGCCACCGGCACTACTCCCCGGGCTTCTACTTTGGCCGCGAGCAGGCCCGTCAGGCAACCGACAGCGCTACTTATATCCGTGAGTGGGAGTTTGTGGGCACTGTGGAAAGCTGGGAGAATGGTGTTGCCTCCTGCCAGCAGCGTGGCAAATGGAGCCTTGGGGACACGCTGGAGGTGCTCTGCCCGGATGGCCGCAGCATCCCGCTGCACCCGGAGTGGATCAAAAACGAGGCAGGGGAGAGCGTGGAATCCACCCCCCACGCCATGGAAAAGTACACCATCCCCACCCCGGAGCTGCCCCCCATGAGTCTGCTTCGCCGGAAGGTAGAAACTCTTGACAAATGATTCCAGAAGCAGTAAAATAATAAAGTCAAAATGAACGATGTCCTCTGGCTCTAGTGGTCAGAGGACAGTTGAGGGCTCGTAGCTCAGTTGGGATGAGCGTTCGGTTCGCATCCGAAAGGTCGAGGGTTCGACTCCCTTCGAGTCCATACAGCAGAAAACCGCTCTGTCGCAGCAATACGGCAGGGCGGTTTTCTTGTTCGCAGTTCTATGAGACGGTGAAGATTATTCTGGCTGATCTGGAGCCGGTTCAAAGGTGGAAAATTACTGCTCCTCAAACCTTGAAAGTGCTAGAAATCAAGGATTTATGCGGGTTAATGCCGTGATACATTCGCAATGGCTTGAGGGTTGCGTTTGTTACATCGTTTTGGTATAACAACTCACAACCTCCACGTGACTTCCATTGTCCAAACACAAATCCGCGCCATTTTCGATGATAGGCAGTCGGAATTTGATGGACTTGAGCCACTGGCCGTTGGGCTGACGCTCCGGGTAGATCTGAATTTCGGAAATCAGGTGCTCCATCAGCTTTTTGC
>ERZ837487.893-NODE-893-length-39975-cov-20.017811_pt1 | contig 39975 bp, 36 predicted proteins | sample MGYA00519911_ERZ837487 | MGnify/ENA primary metagenome ERZ837487 (study PRJEB31850, sample SAMEA3708818) | human gut metagenome | biome: human gut; feature: human-associated habitat; material: faeces | place: China | collected 2014 ... | reverse complement strand
CTCTCTGCACGCAGAAGAAAATCGTTTTATCCCCGTCAACGCATTTGCACTTTGTTGAAAGTGAGATAATTTTAGCACGGTCACCAGAATCTGTCAAGAAGTTTCATTCAAGGCAAAGATGAAAGCATTTCACAACAAGGCAGGGAAAATCATGCAAAATTTGGGTTATTGCCCTCTTTATTAAGAAACTGCTAAGTTTTTGCAAAGTTGCCCTCGCTGCGCTGTTGCCGGACGGTAAGGTGTGGTATACTGGATTCAGCAACCGGGTGGAAGCCCACTTTATATAGAAGGAGGAAGTTCCCATGAAAGAAGTCAAGCCTTCCAAAAAGCCGCTGGCCATCTACTATGCCATCGTGCTGCTGGTGCTGCTGGTGCTCAACTTCGTGCTGGTGCCGTGGCTGTCGGAGCGCCAGATCAAAGAGGTGGACTACGGCACCTTTATGACCATGACCGAGGAAAAGAACATCGGCCGGGTGGACATCGAGTCCAACCAGATCGTGTTTACCGATAAAGATGAGAGTCAGGTCTACAAGACCGGCCTCATGAGCGACCCCGGTCTCACCGAGCGCCTGTACGACGCCGGCGCACAGTTCTCCAGCGAGATCGTGGAGCAGGGTTCGCCGCTGGTCAGCTTCCTGGTGTGGTTCGTGCTGCCCATCCTGCTGTTCAGCTTCATCGGCAACCAGATGAACAAAAAGCTCATGGAAAAAGCCGGCGGTGCCAACTCGATGATGTTCGGCGGCGTGGGCAAGTCCAACGCAAAGGTCTATGTCCAGTCCACCCACGGCATCCGGTTCGCGGATGTGGCCGGTGAGGACGAAGCCAAGGAAAACCTGCAGGAGATCGTCAATTACCTCCACGACCCCAAGCAGTACGAAGAGATAGGCGCATCCATGCCCAAGGGCATCCTGCTGGTCGGCCCTCCGGGCACCGGCAAGACCATGCTGGCCAAGGCCGTGGCCGGCGAGTCCAACGTGCCGTTCTTCTCCATCTCCGGCTCCGAGTTCGTGGAGATGTTCGTGGGCATGGGTGCGTCCAAGGTGCGCGACCTGTTCAAGCAGGCCAAGGAAAAGGCCCCCTGCATCGTGTTCATCGATGAGATCGACGCCATCGGCCAGAAGCGCAACAGCGGCAACATCGGCGGTAACGACGAGCGCGAGCAGACCCTGAACCAGCTGCTGACCGAAATGGACGGCTTCGAGGGCAACACCGGCGTCATCATTCTGGCGGCCACCAACCGCCCGGACTCCCTTGACCCGGCTCTGACCCGTCCCGGCCGCTTTGACCGCCGTGTGCCCGTGGAGCTGCCCGACCTCAAGGGCCGCGAAGAGATTTTGAAAGTGCACGCCAAAAAGGTCAAGATCGCCCCGGGCGTGGACTTCAACACCGTGGCGCGCATGGCGTCCGGCGCATCCGGCGCAGAGCTTGCCAACATCGTCAACGAAGCCGCCCTGCGCGCCGTCCGTGCAGGCCGCAAGAGCGTCACCGAGTCCGATCTGGAAGAGAGCATCGAGGTGGTCATTGCAGGCTACCAGAAGAAGAACTCCATCCTCACCGATAAGGAAAAGTGCATCGTGGCCTACCATGAGATCGGCCACGCCCTTGTGGCGGCGAAGCAATCCAACTCCGCCCCGGTGCAGAAGATCACCATCATCCCCCGCACCTCGGGTGCGCTGGGCTACACCATGCAGGTGGACGAGGGCAACCACTACCTGATGAATCAGGAAGAGCTGGAAAACAAGATCGCCACCCTCACCGGCGGCCGCGCCGCCGAGGAAGTGGTGTTCCACTCCATCACCACCGGTGCTTCCAACGATATCGAGCAGGCCACCAAGCTTGCCCGCGCCATGATCACCCGCTACGGCATGAGCGGCGATTTCGACATGGTGGCGCTGGAAACGGTGAACAACCAGTATCTGGGCGGCGACACCTCGCTGGCCTGCAGTGCCCAGACCCAGCGCGAGATCGACCAGAAGGTGGTGGAGCTGGTCAAGGCCCAGCACGAAAAGGCGGTGCAGATCCTCACCGACAACCGCGCAAAGCTGGACGAGCTGGCCCAGTACCTCTACCAGAAGGAGACCATCACCGGCGAAGAGTTCATGGACATCCTCAACCGCCCGGAACCGGCCCCCGCAGAAGAATAACCGAATCAAAAGCTCTCCCGGAAGGGGGAGCTTTTTTGCTGTCAACCCCTTTTTTACGTATTTTTTCGACTTTTCACGCAGAATTTTAGGCATTTCACGCAGTTTTGCTTCCAATTTGTGGGATTGTGTGCTACACTGGAATAAAGCATACCCCCCCCCCGTAAAAATGCGAAGGGGGGAAAAAAGGAGGTTGTACTATGAAACAAGGCAAACTTATCCGGCGTGCAGTATCGGCGGTGCTGGCCGGATGCATGATGTTCACCCTCTCGGCTCCGGCGCTGGCTGAAAGCACGGATGCGCTGATGCAGCTGAGCATCGCTGCCAAAAGCGCGGTGAGCGTGCTGGACGAAGAGAACGGTACATTGAAGATTGGCAACAACTCGTTTGACACGGAAACAAACATTAATGAGCAAGAACTCGGCGGAGGAACCATAAGCTACGATGCCGAGACCCATACGCTGACCCTGAATGGTGTGAATATTGAGGACTCCAGCCGGGACTGGATAATTGATTCTAATGACACGGATACGCTGCTGAACCTTGTTCTGGTGGGGGAAAATGTCATTAAAGGTAAGGGCGGCATTAGAGCACATGGTCTCAAGATTTCCGGCACCGGTTCGCTGCAGATCACAGCGACAAACTTTGACGGCATTATCTGTTATGACCAGAGTAAAGAGAACCTCACGATTGAATCTGATGTTGACATCACTGCCATGAATGGCTGCGCGATCATTTTCGGGGGCGTCTGCATTGAGAATGGCGCCACCGTGAAGGCCGAGTGTCTGTATAGCGGCATCGATTGCTATGACCTGACCATTGACTCCGCCACCGAGGTGAATCTGGAGTCGACCGGAGAGCGGTACAACGCGATTTACGCGCGTAGAGATAACGATGGTACGGTCGCTGGAACAGCCAACATCAAAAACTCTAAACTTGTGCTGAAGGCGGCTTATCCTGCATTCTATGCAGCAGATGAAATCGAGATCAACGGCGGCAGCGTCGAAGCAAAGTCTGCATCCGACGTTGGCATTTTTACAAGGGGAGAGCTGAGCATTACCGATGCTGACATTGATGCAAGCGGCTACTATTTTGGCATCGGCTCGAATGGCGCGATGGAAATGACCGGCGGAAAGCTGAAGGCAGTCGGTCAAAAAAACGGTGTATATATCCGGAACAGCCTGACGCTCAACAATGTTGAAGTTGATGCGCAGTGTGAAGAGTTGGTCGCCATCTCCTCTAAGGGACCGATGGTTCTGAACGGCGGAAAAATCGAAGCGGTCAGCAAAAATGCAAGCGGCGAGGAAGCTTATGCAATCTATGCGGGCAACCGTTATGATGGCGATGATGGCGATGCAGAACTCCTTGCAGAAGGCAGCCTGACCATCAAGGGCAATGCCAAGGTTCATGTATCCGGTTATCAGGGGATCGGTTCTGACGGCCAGACCACGATCGGAAAAGCAGATATCGAGATCGATTCGACAGATTTTTCGATCGTGTACCCGGTTCAGATCGAAAACGGAAATAAGATCCTCAGCCTGAAGGGCGGCACAAACAAGGAAAACGCCACGGTGCTGGACCCGGATGACTTTGTGTGGGATCGCCCCGACCCGAACTGCATCGGTAAAAACGCGTATCTGCATATTATTACCGGGTCGGTGGCCGACCCGGACGAACCCCTTGACCCTGACTTCAGTGTGGACGACGGTTCCGGCGCAGCTGGCGCGATCGTGGCCGGTACGCTCATCGGCGGCGCAGCCGTCTGGGGCGGCTACGAGATCACCACCCGCGTCATCCTGAACGACCTGCTGCCCGCAGGCGCAGCCATCCCCGCAAACCGCGGTGAGCTGGCCATGCTGCTGTGGCAGACCGCAGGCAAGCCCGAACCCGCCGCACAGCCCACCTTTGCCGACGTGGCCGACAGCGAGCTGGCAAAGGCTGCTCAGTGGTGCGTGGAGCAGGGCCTGTTGGACGCTAAGGACGGCAAGTTCGACCCCGACGGCTGGATGCCCAAGTTCAAGACCATCGAGGTCTGGAAAAAGGCTTTCCCCAACCAGTAAGAAAAATTTTTAAAAAGATTTTTGCATAAGCTGCAATAATCCATCCGCCGCATCCGTTTACAGGACAGATGCGGCGGATTTTTAATGCCGCGCACAACACTGCAAAATAAAAAAGGCAGACCGTCCGGCCTGCCGTCATGGAGGTTTTTCTTATGAAGCTGAAGAATTCCTGTGTTCGTACTCTCACCTGCACCGCTGTGGCGTTGGGCGCTGCCGCCATGCTCAGCGTGGGCGCTTTTGCCGCCGGGACAGCCGACCTTGCCGACCCCGTGGCGGCAGGTTATCTGCCCCCGCAGGAGCAGATGGTGCAGGGGGACATCGCCCTGCACAGCGCCGATGTGGAGATCGGCGAAAAGGACCCCGCCTATGCCGGCTACGGTGCCCCGGAGGGGGACCCCATTCAGGGCAACATCATGCTGATCTCCGGCGATGAGCTGGCCGACACCGCCAAGACCGAGGCGCACTACACCGTCCGCGGCCTGTTTGGCAAGCAGCCGCTGTACACCGCCCGCCAGAAGGACGGCGTGCTGACGCTGGACGTGCCCGCCGGCTGCGCTACCTTCCGCACCACCGTGGCGGACATGCAGACCCTGCTGAACAAGGGCGTGAGCACGCTGGTGTTCCAGACCGAGAAGGGCACCACCACTCTGAACCTGTCCCTGCTGGTGGAGGGTCAGAAGGGCACCGACCGCGTGGTGCTGCGCCATCTGGGCGACTCCGCTTTCCTCAACGTCGCCCTGCGCTGCCGCCGCGACCTGCTCATTGGCCGATAATAAATAACTTGCCTCAAAGGGAGATGAAGTCCGCGGACTTCATCTCCCTTTTTTCTGTTAAGTTTTTGAAAATTTGCCCGCCTGCCCCTGCAAACTCTGCCGGGTTTGTGTTATATTTAAAATGAATAAGTATGAATCCCCGACAGAAAGGATAAAACGCCATGGAGCATTTTGTGGAGTTTGAAAATGTCTGCAAATATTACCAGACCGGCAATGTGAAGATCGCCGCCGCAGACCATCTGAATTTTTATGTGGACAAGGGCGAGTTCTGCGTCATCGTCGGCCCGTCCGGCGCGGGCAAGACCACCCTGCTGAACATCCTCGGCGGCATGGACAACTGCGACGAGGGCAACGTCTGGCTGGACGGCCAGAACGTGAGCCACTTTTCTGCCAAGGAGCTGACCACCTACCGCCGGTACGATGTGGGCTTTGTGTTCCAGTTCTACAACCTTGTGCAGAACCTGACCGCGCTGGAAAACGTGGAGCTGGCCAGCGAGATCTGCCGCGACCCGCTGGACCCGGCCGAGACGCTGCGCAGCGTGGGGCTGGGTGAACGGCTGAACAACTTCCCGGCGCAGCTGTCCGGCGGCGAGCAGCAGCGCGTGTCCATCGCCCGCGCTCTCGCCAAGAACCCCAAGCTCCTGCTGTGCGACGAGCCCACCGGCGCGCTGGACTACAAGACCGGCAAACAGGTGCTGGCGCTCCTGCAGGACACCTGCCGCAAAACCGGCCGCACCGTCATCGTCATCACCCACAACACCGCGCTGACCGCTATGGCCGACCGCATCATTCAGGTGCGCAGCGGGCAGATCGTGTCCAATCAGGCAAATGAGCACCCGGTTCCGGTGCAGGAGATCGAGTGGTGAGACTATGAAGAGTTATCGCAAGAACATCCTGCGGGAAATGAAAGGCAACATGAGCCGCATGGTCTCGCTGTTCGGCATCGTGGCGCTGGGCGTTATGATGCTCACCGGCCTGATGAGCTTTGCCCCCAGCATGCGCATCGCCGGGCAGGAATACTATGTGCAGCAGAACGTGTTCGACCTGCGGGTGCTGTCCACGCTGGGCCTTTCGGAGGAGGACATCACCGCCATTGCCGCCGTGGACGGCGTGCGGGCTGTGGAAGCCGTGAAGTATCAGGACGTGGAAGCCCAGTGGCAGGGCAGGGAGGACACCACCGTGGTGCGCCTGCAGCAGCTGCCCGCCGACCCGGAAGCCGATACCGACGAAAACATGAACCGTCTGGTGCTGCTGAGCGGCCGTATGCCGCAGGCCCCGGGCGAGTGCGTGGTGCACACCATGGGCTACGATGACCCGGTGGAGCTGGGCAGCGCCATCGAGCTGCCCGCCGACACGGAGAACGTCAGCCGGAAGCAGTTTACCGTGGTGGGCACCGTGCAGGATCCGCTGCATTTTTCCACCGACAAGGAGAGCAGCACCGCCGGAGACGGCCAGCTGGACTGCATCCTCTTTGTTCCGGAGGGGACATTGACCGCAGATTATTACACACTGTGTTATATCAAAACGGAAAATGCCGGGCAGTATGATAATTTCTCGGATGAATATCAGGCGGCGGTGGATGCCGTAGCCGACAAGGTGGAAGCCATCAGCAGCGCCCGGTGCGAAGTGCGGCGGGCAGACCTGATCGATGACGCCAACGCAAAACTTTCGGATGCCCGCGCCGAGTACGACAGCCAGAAAGCCGAGGCCGAGCGCCAGTTCGCCGAAGCCGAGCAGCAGCTGAACGACGCGCAGGCTCAGCTGGACAGCGCGAAGGCGCAGCTGGAAGACGGCGAAGCCCAGCTTGCCCGGCAGAAGAAAGCCCTGCCCGGCACCATGCAGAGCGGTGCCGACACGCTGGTGAGCAGCGAAGAGCAGATTCTGGAATTTGAAGACCAGCTGCAGCAGATCGAACTGCTGGTAAACCTGAAAAAGGTGGCTGACCCGCTGCTGGGCTACGCCGAGACCGCCCTGAACAACGCACAGAAGGCGCTGGACGAAGCTGAGCCGGCCGACGAGGAATACACCGACCTGCAGGACGCGCTGGACAAGGCAAAGGACGCCTACGATAACATCAACGGTCAGCTGCAGGGCTATCAGGCGCAGCTGGATGCAGGCAAGCAGCAGATGTACGCGCAGGGGCTGATCTCTTCGCCCAGCCTTGGCAACGAGCAGCTTGTCACCGAAGCAAAGGCCGCACTGCGCAAAATGAAACTGCAGCTGATGCAGGGCCAGCTCCAGCTGACCACCGGCACGGCCACTGCCTACACCGAGTTTGACGCCGCCCGCCAAAAGCTGGACGACGGCTGGCAGGAGTACAATGACGGCGTGCAGAAGCTGGCGGACTCCCGCACCGAGTACGAGACCCAGAAGGCCGACGCCGAGCAGAAGCTGGCCGACGGCCTTGCCCAGCTCAACGACGCCGAAGAGCAGATGAGCCAGATCAAGAACGGCGAGTGGTATGTGCTGGACCGCGGCTCCACCATGAGCATGGTCACATGGGAGCAGTACGCCGACCGCATGGACGCCATTGCCCGGGTGTTCCCAGTGTTCTTCTTCCTTGTGGCGGCGCTGGTGGCCACCACCACCATGACCCGCATGGTGGACGAGAACCGCCTGCAGATGGGCACCCTGAAAGCGCTGGGCTACTCAAACGCAAAGATCGCGGGCAAGTACCTGTTCTATGCCCTCTCGGCCAGTGTGCTGGGCAGCATCGCGGGCATGGTCGTTGGATTTATCGTGTTCCCGCTCATCATCTGGTATGCATATCAGATGATCTTCAGCATGCCCACCTTCCACCTGCATTTCTACCCCGGCATGGCGGCGGCCAGCGTCGCCATCAGCGCGGCGGTCATCGGGCTGGCAACATGGAGCGCCTGCCGCGCCAGCCTGAAGGAAAAAACGGCGGCTCTGCTGCTGCCCCGCGCACCTGTGGCGGGCAAGCGCATCTTCCTCGAGTACATCACCCCGGTGTGGAAGCACATGAGCTTTTCGCAGAAGACCACCGCCCGCAACCTGTTCCGCTATAAAAAGCGCTTCTTCATGACGGTGCTGGGCGTGGCAGGCTGCACAGCCCTGCTGCTCATCGGCTTCGGCATTCAGGACTCCATCCTGCCCATCGTGCAGAAGCAGTCCGGCGAGCTGACTCACAACGACCTGACCATTTCCCTCAGCGACGAAAAGGCGCTGACCATGGAGAACGGTCTGGCTGATGCGCTGAACAGCAACAGCGCCGTGAACAGCTGGGGTGCGTTCTACGTCAAGTCCACCACCATTTACAACGATGCCGGCGAAAGCGCCAGCGTCAGCGTGGTGGGTGCCGAGGACGATGCCCGCATGACCGAGTACGTCACCTTCCGCACCCGGGTGGGGCACGAGGCCATCCCCTTTGATGACAGCAGCGTGATCCTGACCGAAAAAACGGCGCTGAACCTCGGGCTGGAAGTGGGCGATACGGTCTATGTGGAAGACCCGGACGGCCAGCGTGTGCCGCTGACCCTGACCGGCATTACCGAGAACTACATGTTCACCCGGCTGTATGTCTCCGATGCACAGCTCAAAGCGCTTGTGGGCAGCAGCCCGGCGTGGAACACCGTCTACGGACTGACCGGCTGCAGCTCGGAAGCCGAGTACCACACCCTGCGCACAAAGCTGCTTGGCTGCAACTACATCAGCAGCGTCAGCTTTACCGAGGACACCACCTCGATGTTCGACAACCTCATCGTCAGCCTGAACTATGTGGTCATTCTGGTCATCGTGTGTGCGGCGGCGCTGGCGGCGGTGGTGCTGTACAACCTTATCAGCGTCAATCTGGCCGAGCGCAAAAAGGAGCTGGCAACCATCAAGGTGCTGGGCTTCCACGATAAGGAAGTGTACCGCTACATCTTCCGCGAGATCAAGCTGCTGTCCCTCATCGGTTCCGGTGTGGGTCTGCTGCTGGGCATCCCGCTGCATAAGTTCATCATCCTCACCGTGGAGATGGACCAGCTGATGTTCATCCGCAGCATCGCTCCCAGCAGCTATCTGCTGGCTGTGGCGTTGACCATGCTGTTCACCCTCGTTGTGTGCTTTGTCATGCGCCGCCATGTCAAGCGCATCAGCATGGTCGAGAGCATGAAGGCTCCGGAATAAGTTCATAAAAGATTCACGGAAACAACATGGTTCCGTAGGAATTTTCTGGTACTATCATGTCACCGGGAAGCAGGGCCGCAACTGCTTCCCAGGCAACATGATTCCTCCTTTACCAAACCGAATACCGCAAAAAAACACCGTGCCCTGTCTGTCCGCAGCAGATGGGGCACGGTGTTTTATGTCAGATCAGAATGCCGTCGCAGTGGTCGATCTCGTGCTGGATGATCTGTGCTGTCCAGCCGGTAAAGGTCTTGATGCGGGCTTTGCCGTCAGCAGTGGTGTACTGCACCTTGATGCTGTGCCAGCGCTTGGTTTTCCGCACGCCTTCCAGCGAGAGACAGCCCTCCTCGGCCTCATACGGGCCGGACTTTTTCAGGATCACCGGGTTGTACAGCACCAGATAGCCGGTCTCGGCTTCCACGGCAATGATGCGTTTGGAAATGCCGATCATGTTGGCGGCCATGCCTACGCAGCCGTCGGCGTGGGCGGTGAGGGTATCCAGCAGATCCTGCGCGGCGGCAGCATCTTCCGGCGCGGCGGGCAGAGACTTCTGCGCGAGGAACAGCGGGTCGTGAACAATGGGTCTTATCATGAAATCACCTCAGACTTTTTTACTGCAGAAAAACCCGGCCGCCAGCCCGGCGGCAGCGGGCAGCACCCAGCCGAAGCCCAGACTGCCCAGTGGCAGAGCGTTGGCCGCAGCGGAAACAGCCGGGATAGGCAGCGCGGCGGCAATGCTCTGCACGGCGGTACAGCCGATGCACAGCGGGTACACGGCGCGGCGGCGCTCCAGCCCGGGCACGAAGGAAAGCAGGATCAGAACGATGGCCACCGGATAGATGGCGTTGAGCACCGGCGTGGACAGTCGGATGATCCCGGCCAGACCAATGTTGGAAACCACCATGCTGGCAGCGGCAAAGAATGCCGCGATGGCGGGGTAGGGGATGCGGGGCAGAAGCTGATGGAAGTACTGCCCCACACAGGCGATCAGTCCCACGCAGGTGTTGAAGCAGGCAATCACAAAAATCGCGGCAATGAGCACAAGCCCGGCTTTACCGAACAGGCTTTGCGCCAGCGCGGTCAGCACATCAGCGCCGGTGGCAAGGCCGGGATACACGGCACCGGTCTGCGCCCCGGCACGGCCCAGCATGGCGTATACGGTCAGCAACAGCGCCCCGGCAACGAATCCGGCCTTGATGATGCTGAGCTCCACGGCCTTGTCCTCGGTGATGCCCCGTGCCCGGATGTTCAGCGCGATGACCGCGCCGAAGTTCAGAGCTGCCAGCGTGTCCATGGTCTGGTAGCCGTAGAGCATTCCCTCCACGGCGGGCAGAGCGGCGTACTCTGCGCTGGGCGTTCCGTAGTGCGCTGAAAGCGGGTGCAGCAGGCACCCGGCAAACAGCGCCACGATGAGCAAAATCAGGCAGGGGCAGAGGATGCGCCCCAGCCATTCGGTGAGCTTTTCCGGGTGGAGTGCCACCAGGAATGCCGCAGCGAAAAATACTGCCGAGTAGACAGTCTGCAGCCCGGGGCGGCTGCCCAGCAGCGGCACCAGCATCTGGAACGAGGTGCTGGCTGTGCGGGGAATGGCCAGACACGGCCCGATGGACAGGTAGACCAGAATGGCGAACACCCGGGCAAAGGCCGGGTGCACCCGCCCGGCAAGAGCGTCCAGGCTGCCTGCTTGAGCCACCGCCGCAACGCCGGCGATGGGCAGGCCGATGGCGCTGACCGCAAGGCCTGCAAAGGCAAACCAGAAGTTTGCCCCGGCCTGTGCACCCAGATGCGGCGGGAAGATCAGGTTGCCCGCCCCGAAAAACATGGAAAACAGCGTAAAGCCGACCAGAAGCAGATCGCGGCCGGAAAGTTTCTTCATACACAGACCCCTCATTTCTGTGCTGCTCCCGGCAGGAGCAGCGGATGACTGGTTTCAGTGTATCGTTTTATTCACTTCATGTCAAGAAATAGAAAGATGAAGAAATGTAACGGCCTGCATGAGAGCGGCTTATGCGTTCGGATGCAGCGGTCATTGGCCTTTTGAATGCTGTATGTTATAATTGAAAAGAAAATACAACAGGCCGGACTGAAGCCAACCTCCGGCCGAAAGGAATTGAATGCATGAACAAAGACAAACGCTTTTTCCGCCGCGCCGGAGCGGTGGTGTTCTGGCTGGCGGTGTGGCAGTGCGCCGCCATGGCCATTGGGCAGGAAGTGTTTCTGGTGTCGCCGGTGCAGGCGCTGCGCACCCTGCTGGGGCTTGTGCCCCGGGCGGATTTCTGGCAGCGGGCGGGGTTCAGCTCCGGGCGTATCCTGCTGGGGTTTGTGCTGGGCGTTGCGGTCAGCACGGTGCTGGCTGCGCTGGCGGAGAGCTGCCCGGCGGCGGACACCCTTCTGGCCCCGGTGATGCAGCTGGTCAAGGCCACGCCGGTGGCAAGCTTCATCATTCTGGCGCTGGTGTGGGTGCGGGGCGCGTCGCTGTCGGTGCTCATCAGCTTTCTGATGGTGCTGCCGGTGCTGTACGGCGCGGTGCGCACCGGCATCCGCAGCGTGGACCCGCAGCTGCGGGAGATGGCGCAGGTGTTCCGGCTGCCGCTGTCCCGCCGCCTGCGGGCGGTGTGGCTTCCGGCAGTGCTCCCGGCGTTCCGGCAGGGCTGCAGCGTGGCGCTGGGCATCTGCTGGAAGAGCGGTGTTGCGGCCGAGGTCATCGGCCTGCCCAACGGCTCCATCGGCGATGCACTTTACCGGGCAAAGATCACCCTCTCCACCGGGGAGCTGTTCGCGTGGACATTCGTCATCATCCTGCTGAGCGCCGGGTTCGAAAAGCTCTTTCTGGCTTTGCTGGACCGGCTCAGCCGGGCCGTTCTGGGGGAGGAGCCGCAATGCTGAGCATTCAACATCTCGAAAAGCGTTTCGGGGAAAAAGTCCTTTTCCGGGATCTCTGCCTGACCGTGGATGCCCCGGCGGTGCTGTGGGCACCCAGCGGATGGGGCAAGACCACCCTGCTGCGCATCCTCATGGGGCTGGAAGCCCCCACCGGCGGCACCGTGGAAGGCGTGGGCCGCGTGGGCGCTGTGTTTCAGGAAGACCGGCTCTGCCCCCAGCTGACTGCCGTGCAAAACGTGGCTTTGGTGCTGCCGGGCGACGAAATACGATACGAACAGGATATTATCCATGACTTTCAACGCCTTGGCATGAATTTGTCAGAGCTGGCGCTGCCGGCCGGGCGGCTTTCCGGCGGGCAGAAGCGGCGCACGGCGCTTCTGCGGGCGCTGTGGGCACCGGCAGATACGCTGCTGCTGGATGAGCCTTTCACCGGCATGGACCCGGAAACGCTGGGGGCCGCCGCCGCTCTGCTGGCGCAGAAAAGCGCCGGTCGGCCGGTGCTCCTTGCCACCCACGACCGGGAGGCCATCCGCCTGCTGGGCTGGCCGGTGATCGAGCTGGACCGGCTCACAACAGCTGCGCAAGGATGCTGTTCTGAACGATAAGCCCCGCCGGGGTCAGGGCAAGGGTGTGCCCGTCAAAAGAAGCGTACCCGGCTTTGACGCAGTTGTCCACAAAGGCCAGCTGCGCGGGGGAAAACTCCTTGCCGTAGAGCTGCCTGTAGGCATCCAGCGAAAGCCCCTTGCGCAGGCGCAGCTGCAGGATGAGGTAATCTTCGGCACCGCAGCTGCCGTCCATCACCGGGGCGGCGGCATCGTTCAGGAAGGCGGCGGTGTCCGGCGGGTAGTAAAAGCGTTTTCCGCCCATGCAGGAGTGCGCCGCCGGGCCAAGCCCGAGGTAATCCCCGCAGTCCCAGTAGATCAGGTTGTGCTGTCCCTCATAGCCGGGCTTTGCAAAGTTGGAGATCTCGTACTGGCGGTAGCCGTGGTGTTCCAGCTGCTCCACCGCGTAAAGATAGAAATCGGCAGATTCGTCGCCGGTGGGCAGCCCCTCGGGCGGGTGCTTGCCGAAGGCCGAGTCCGGCTCGATCTTTAAAAGATAGGCAGAGATATGGGTCGCACCGCCGCCCTCGATCAGTTCCAGTGTCTCGTCGAACTCGGCCTCGGTATAGCGGGGAAGCGCCAGCATGATGTCGCCGCTGATGTTCTCGAACCCGGCCTGCTTTGCAGCGGCAAAGGCCGCCCGTGCCTGCTTTGCGGTGTGGGGACGCCCCAGCGTGCGCAGCTGGCTGTCCCGGGCGGACTGCACCCCGAAGGAGATGCGGTTCACCCCCGCCTCCCGGAAGCCAGCAAGGCTTGCCGGGGTGACGGTCTCGGGGTTCGCTTCCAGCGTGATCTCAGCCCCGGGCAGAGGCCGGGCGGCGTCGATCAGGCGTTTGACCTGCTCCGGGCGCAGCAGGCTGGGAGTTCCGCCGCCGAAGTACAGGGTATCCGGCTGCAGGGGGCGCTCCGGCGCAAACCGGTCCAGCTCCCGCAGCAGGGCATCCACATAGGCGTCCGGCACGCCGCGTTCACCGGGATGCGAATAAAAATCGCAGTAGCGGCATTTGGAAAAACAATAGGGAATATGCAGATAGAGTCCGAGAGACATATAAAATCACAGCCTTTTTCATGAATCGTTCATTTCTATGCAGTATACTATATTCCATAGACCGGAGCAAGAGCGATGTTCAACCGCCCTCACAGCCCCGGCGGAAAGAGACTGGAGGAGTCCCTATGGATTACAACAACTACAACAATTATAACCGCGGTTACACCGAGACGTCCATGACCTCGGCCGATTATATGACCCGCACCTACCGCTGGATGGCCTGCGGCCTGCTGATCACCTTTGCAGCCGCGTTCGTCACGGCTGCCACCCCGATGTTCTATGTGGTCAACTCGCTGTATCTGCTGTTCACCATCGCCGAGCTGGCGCTGGTGATCGTGCTCAGCTCCCGTGTGCAGAACATGTCGGTGGGCGCTGCGCGGATGACCTTCTTCGCCTATGCGTTCCTGAACGGCATGGTGCTGAGCTACTACTTCATCGCCTTCTCGGTGAGCACGCTGGTGCTGGCTTTCTTAGCGACCTCGCTGTATTTCGGCCTGATGGCCGTCTACGGCACCACTACCCACAAAGACCTGTCCAGCTGGGGCCCCAAGCTGATGATGGCGCTGTTTGCACTGATCATCACCGGCTTTGTGGGCATGCTGTTCGGCATGGGCTTCGGCGCAACGGTGCTGTACAGCGGCATCGGTCTGGTGGTGTTCATGCTGCTGACCGCCTATGATACCCAGAAGCTGAGCCAGATGTACTCTTACTACGCCTACGACAGCGAACTGGCCGAAAAGGCTTCCATCTACGGTGCACTGACCCTGTATCTGGACTTCATCAACATCTTCCTGTATGTGGTGCGTCTGCTGGGCATGAACAACCGCCGCCGCAGCTGAGAACAGCGTAGAATAAACGACCAATAAAAAGATCTGCAGTGCCTGTGCTGAAAAACAGCGGGCGCTGCAGATTTTTTGTTTTATGGCAAAAGCCTGCTCACCCCTGCCATCCGCGGGCGGAGGGGTCGAGCATTTCGCCCGCGGAGTAGACCAGCGCATTGCAGATGGCGGCGGCTACATTGCTGCCGCCCTTGCGCCCCATGGCAACGATGGCGGGCACGCCGTACCGCTCACAGGCGGCAAACAGCGTTTCCTTGCTTTCCACCACGTTCACAAAGCCCACTGGTACCCCGATGACAAGGGCGGGCCGCAGCCCGGCGGTCTCAATGAGTTCCGCGATGGTCAGCAGGGCAGTGGGGGCGTTGCCCACGGCAAGGATGGCACCCGGATGCTCGGCAGCGGCCCTGTGCATGGCGGCCACGGCACGGGTAGTGCCCGCCTGCTTTGCGGCTTCGGCCACGGCAGGGTCGGCCATGTAGCACATGGCTTCGCATCCCAGTTTGCGCAGGCCGGGCTTGGAGATGCCCGCCAGCGTCATGTTGGTGTCGGTGACGATGGACGCGCCGCCCTGCAGAGCTTTGACGGCGGCTGGCACCGCACCCGGGGTGAAGCGCAGATTCTTTGCATAATCGAAATCGGCCGTGGTGTGGATGACCCGCTTGACCACGGGGGCGGTTTCCGGCGGCGGGGTCAGGCCCAGCTGTTCCAGCTCGGCTGTGATGATGGAAAGGCTCGTCCGCTCGATGTCGGCGGGCAGATGATGTTGCGGGGTCATACCTTGTCTCCTTTCCGGATGCCCATGGCGGCGTAGACGGCGTTCATGTCCAGCGCCGCCCGCACCCCGTCGGCCAGCTTGTCGAACTGCTGCTGACGGTACTGCTCCATGGGGATGAGCTGTGCACCGGCGGGGTCCAGCCCCTTCCGTTTGCACAAAAATGCGGTGAGTTTTTCGGTCAGTTCGCCGGTGTCGAACAGTCCGTGCAGGTAGGTGCCGAACACATTGGCCTGCACGCAGCCCTCCGGTGTGCCGTCGGCAAGGATGCAGAAGGGGCTGCCCGCCACGGTCGTGCGCCCGGCGTGGATCTCGTAGCCGGTCAGCTTTGCCCCGGCAAAGGGGATGGCTTCCACGGTAGCGTTGGTCTGGCTGAGATGCTTTTCGGCGTTGAACACGGTGTCGGTGGGCAGCAGACCCAGCCCCGGCAGGGTGCAGGGGGTGCCACTCTCTTCGCCGTCCGGGTCGGCAAGGGTGTGCCCCAGCATCTGATAGCCGCCGCACACGCCAAGCACCGGCGTGCCTTTTGCCGCCAGTTTCAGGATGCAGGCTTCCAGCCCGCTTTCCCGCAGCCAGCGCAGGTCGTCCATGGTGTTCTTGGTGCCGGGCAGGATAACAAGATCCGGCGTGCCCAGCTGACGGACGCGCTGCACATAGCGCACGCCCAGAAGCGGGTGCTGTTCCAGCGGGATAAAGTCGGTGAAGTTGGAGACGTGGGGCAGCCGCAGGATGGCGATATCCAGCGGCTTTACGCTGCTTTCCGTGCTCAGCCGGTCGGAGAGGGAATCCTCGTCCTCGATCTCCACCCGGAGGTAGGGTACCACGCCCACCACGGGCAGGTGGGTCTTTTCTTCCAGCATGGCAAGGCCGGGACGCAGGATCTCCACATCGCCCCGGAATTTGTTGATGACAAGCCCCTTGATGCGCGCCCGCTCTTCCGGCTCCAGCAGCTCCACCGTGCCGTACAGCTGGGCGAACACGCCGCCCCGGTCGATGTCGCCCGCCAGCAGTACCGGCGCATCCACCAGCTTTGCAAGCCCCATGTTGACGATGTCGTCGGCTTTCAGGTTGATCTCTGCCGGGCTGCCCGCCCCCTCGATGACGATGATGTCGTTCTCGGCGGCAAGGCCGTTGTAGGCTTCCAGAATGTCCGGGATAAGGCTGCGCTTCATTTTAAAGTAATCGGCGGCCGGCATCTGCCCCCGGGCTTTGCCGTTGACGATGACCTGACTGCCCACGTCGCTGCTGGGCTTGAGCAGGATGGGGTTCATCCGCACATCCGGCTCCACGCCCGCTGCCTGCGCCTGCACCACCTGCGCCCGGCCCATCTCGGCACCGTCTTTGGTGACGAAGCTGTTCAGCGCCATGTTCTGGCTCTTGAAGGGCACCACCCGGTAGCCGTCCTGCGCAAAAATGCGGCACAGTGCCGCGCACAGCAGGCTTTTGCCCGCGCCGCTCATGGTGCCCTGTACCATAATGCATTTTGCTTTGCTCATTCCAGCACCTCCCCCAGCAGCTGCAGAAGCTGCCGGTTTTCCGTTTCCGTCCGCACCGCCGTGCGGTACCAGCAGGCCGAAAGCCCCGGATAGTTGCCGCAGCTGCGCACCACAGCACCCTTGCGCTTCAGCGCATCGCCCAGCGTTTCCGGCGCTTGGAACAGCAGGTAGTTGGCCCTGCCCTCAATGACCCGCAGCCCCAGCGCACGCAGGCCGTTTGCAAGCAAAGGCCGCTGCGCCGCAATGAGGGCGCGCACCCGGGAGACGTAATCCGTTTCGTCCAGCGCGGCGATGCCCGCCGCCTGTGCAAGGCCGGACACCGCCCACGGCTGGCCTGCCGCCTGCATCCGGGCAAGTCGGGCTTCGTCGGAGCAGATGCAGTAGCCCAGCCGCACCCCCGCCATGCCGTACAGTTTGGTGAAGGCCTTGAGGATGACAAGGTTCGGGCTGTGCAGCAGCCGCTTTGCCGAGAGGGCATCGCCCTCCGGCAGGAAATCGAGAAAGCATTCGTCTACCACTAAAACTGCTCCGCACACTTCGCACCGATGCAGAAGCTGTTCCACAAGGGCGGGAGAGGCCAGCTGCCCGGTGGGGTTGTTGGGCTGGCAGAGGAACACCATATCCGTGTCCGGGTGCACAGCGTCCAGAATCGTCTCCGTCACCACAAAATCGTTTTCTTCGGTGAGAAAATGCCGCTCCACCGTGCAGCCCGCCGTTTCCAGCGCGGCGGCGTATTCCGCAAAGGTGGGGGCCGTCACCAGAGCCGTGCGGGGCTTTTCGGCCAGCACCAGCCGGAAGATGAGGTCTGCCGCGCCATTGCCGCACAGCAGCCACCCGGCGGGCACATTCTCCGAAAGGGAAAGCTTTGCCCGTAGATCGCGGCACAGCGGGTCGGGGTAGCGGTCGGCGGTGGGCAAAGAAGCCGTAATGGCTTTTGCCACTCCCTCCGGCAGGCCGAGGGGGCTGACGTTGGCCGAAAAATCCAGCGGGTCGCGGCCGTATGCGGCGCGGTAGCCCGCCCAGTCGCCGCCGTGGGTCAGAGTTTGCATCATACAACGAACCCCCGTATCACAAGCCCGAGCACCAGCGCCAGAATGCTGGCGGCGTACATCATGCGGTCGGCCCGCAGGATGTCCTGCGGCTCAATGGGGCGCAGGGCATCGCCGATGGTGGGTTTCGGGTAGTATTCGCCAAAGTAGTAGGCCGGCCCGGCCAGCTGCACGCCCAGCGCACCGGCGCAGGCGCTTTCGGTCTGGGCGCTGTTGGGGCTGGCGTGATTGCGCCGGTCCCGCCGCCAGATGCGCCACGCGCCTTTGGCATCGTTGCCGGTCAGGGCAGCAGCCGCCGCCCACAGCAGGGCGGCAAGGCGGCTGGGAATGTAGTTTGCCACATCGTCCAGCTTTGCCGCCGCCCGGCCGAAGTAGAGATAGGTCTCGTTTTTGTAGCCCACCATGCTGTCCATGGTGTTGACGGCCTTGTAGGTCAGCGCCAGCGGCGCGCCGCCCAGCAGCATGTACAGCAGCGGCGCAATCACGCCGTCGCTGGCATTCTCGGCCACAGTCTCCACGGCAGCCTTGGTCACGCCCTCGGCGGTCAGGTTCTCGGTGTCCCGCCCCACGATGCGGCTCACGGCCTTGCGGGCGGCGGGCAGGTCGGGCTTTACCAGCTTGTTGTAAACGTTCCGGCTCTCCTGCACAAGTCCCTTTGCCGCCAGCGCCTGCCCGCACCAGAACATCTGCACGGCAAGGCCGAGCCAGGGGCTGATTTTTGCCGCCAGAAGGCACACGGCGCTTGTGAGCAGAAAGGTGCCCACCGGCAGGCAGAAGGCCAGCACCGCCCCGGCCAGCAGTTCGCCCTGCTGCGTTTTCGGGAACCGTGCCCGCAGCGTTTTTTCCAGTTTGGAGATACACTTGCCCATCAGTACCACCGGGTGCGGCAGCCACGCCGGGTCGCCGAAAACGGCGTCCAGCACAAAGCCGCCCAGTACCGCCAGTCCGCTCATACGTTCGGCTCCCTGGTGTACTGCACGGTCTTTACAAGGTAGAGCACCTTCTTTTCCGCCCAGTCCTTCGCATCCAGCACAAAGCCGCCGGCGTTGGGGGCGCACCATGCATAATAGTCCCTGTGGGGCACAGCGTACCGCTCCATGGCAGCCATCTGAGTGCCGCCATGCGCCAGAATGACCAGCCGGTCCTTGCCTTCGGCGAGAGCCTTGTCCACCAGCGCGGAGAAGGTGCGGCAGATGCGGTCGGAAAAGTCCTGCTTGCGTTCGCCGTCCGGGCAGGAGCTTTCGCAGTTGGCCTGCACCCACGCCTGATACTCGGGGTCCTTTTCCATCTCGATGAAGTTGCGCCCCTCAAAGCTGCCGAAGCACATCTCCTTCAGTCCGTCCACCGGGATGAGTTTTGCGGTGGGAAACAGGATGCGGGCGGTCTGGCTGGTGCGCTGTAACGTGGAAACATAGACCACGTCCGGGTCGAAATCCGCCCGGCGCAGCTGCGCCATGCCCTCGGGTGAAAGCGGGATATCGCGCTGACCCTGATAACGCTTCTGGGCGTTATATTCGGTCTGGCCATGGCGCAGAAGATAGATCATCATAAAGAGAGTTCTCCTTTCAGAACAGTAGGAATGCCGCAGAACATCTGCACAACGCAGTCTGCCCGCGCGGCCAGCAGGCAGGCAAGGCGGCCGGCCGCTTCCCGGGCGGCGCGCTCGGCAGCATCCATCGGCACGACACCGCCGCCCACTTCGGTGGCGATGAGGATCTCGTAGCCTTTGGCAAGGCGGTCGGCCAGTGCGGGCAGGTCGGCGGCGTCGGCCGCCAGTGTCTGCACATCGCAGAGCCGTGTGCCCGGCAGTTTCTGCGCAAAGGTGCGCTTGCCGCTGTACAGCGGCCCGGTGATGAAGATCATAACAGCCCTCCCCCCTGGCAGGCGCACAGCGCCGCCAGCATCCAGAGTTCGGCCTTCTGCAAGAACCATCCGGCAAGGTCGCCGGTGATGCCGCCGAACTGCGCATTGCTTACTTTATGGTAGCGCCACAGCACCGCCAGCGCCGCCAGCACCAGCGCCCAACCGCCAAGGCAGACCATGCCGACGCACAGCGCCGATGCCAGCATGGCCAGCACCCGGCGCACAGCGTCCTTGTCTGCCGATGAGGCGAAGGTGTGGGCAAGGCCGGTGTTCTTTGCCATGGGGAAGGCCGCCACCGCGTAGCCGGACAGCGCCCGTTCCAGCACCAGCGCCAGCGTCCACAGAAGGCCGGTGCGCGGGGTGAACTCCACGCAGGCGCACAGAGCAAAAGCCGCTGCAAAGTAGCTGCACAGCCGGATGACCGCAAACGCACCGCAGTGGGGGTCTTTCAAGATCTCCAGCTTCTTTTCCCGGTCGCTGTAGCTGGAAAGGGCGTCGCAGGTGTCGGCGTAGCCGTCCAGATGGATGCCGCCGGTCACCCACACGGGCAGCAGGCAGAAGCCCGCCGCCTTTGCCATGGCGGGCAGGGGCAGCGCCCCGCACAGGCACCACAGCGCTCCGATGACCACCCCGATGAGCGGGAAGGCGCACAAAGCGTAGCGCATATTTTTTGCATTCCACTCAAACTGCGGCACCGGCACTGCCGAAAACATGGCAAAGGCCACCGCGATGGTCTGCAGTACGATCATTTTTCCACTCCTTTATAATACACCGGGATGCCGCACACCACCCGCACCACACGGTCGGCGCGGGCGGCAAAGGCGTTGTTCACCCGGGCCAGCGCCAGCAGATAGCGTTCCGTGTCCCCGGCATAGTCGGCTCCGCCACTGAACACCTCGTTGGACACGACGATCAGGTTTTCGCACTGGGCGGCAAGGCTGTCCAGCCCGGCGAGGATGGCTCCGGCGGCATTCTCTCCCGCTCCGGCGGGGTCGTACAGCTCGTTGGCGGTCAGGTTGCCCAGGTCTTCCAGCAGCGCCGTGCCCCGGGCGGGCAGGCGCACTGCGTCCAGATGCAGGGGGCACTCCACGGTTTCAAACCGCTTTTCCGCCCGCATCCTGCGGTGCTTTTCCACCCGGGCGGCGCACTCGGCGTCCCACACCTGCATGGTGGCCAGATAAAAGCGTGGGCCGGTGGTCTGCAGCACAAGGCTCTCGGCGTATTCGCTCTTGCCGCTGGCCGCGCCGCCCAGCACCAGCGTCAGCATTGGGGAGTATACGGCGCAATGCCGCCCTCCGCAAAGGAGTAGCATCCGCTGTACACGGCCAGCGCCATATCCCACAGCGGGATGGACGCCACCGCGCCGGTGCCCTCGCCCAGATGCAGCCCCGCCGTGATGAGGGGCGCTTTGCCCAGTGCTTCCAGCACAAGGCGGGCGGCAGGCTCGGCGGAACAGTGGCTTGCAAACACGGCCTTTTCCGCCGCCGGGCACAGCCGCACCGCACACAGCGCCGCCACCCCGCTGATGAACCCGTCCATCAGCACCGGCACCCCGGCCAGCGCCCCGCCGAGGAACAGCCCGCACAGCCCGGCAATGTCGAACCCGCCCAGCTTTGCGAGCGCATCCAGCGGGTCATTTGCGTCCGGCGCATTGCACTGAATGCCCCGGCGGATGGCGTCCACCTTGCGGGCCAGTCCTTCGTCCGAAAGGCCGGCACCACGCCCGGTCATCCGCTCCACCGGCTGGCCCAGCAGCACGCTGGCCACTGCGCTGGAGGTGGTGGTGTTGCCGATGCCCATCTCGCCGGTGGCAATCAGACGGCAGCCGTCCGCCGCCAGCTCCCGGGCAAGGGCGATACCCTTGCCGATGGCTTCCACCGCCTGCTCCCGGCGCATGGCCGGGCCGAGGGTGAAGTCCGCCGTTCCGGCGGCAATGCGACAGTCCCGCACGCCGGGCACCGGCTCTCCGGCCATGCCCATGTCTACGGGCAGCACCTCGCAGTGTGCCGCCTGCGCCATCCGGCACACACTGGTGCGCCGCTGGGCAAGGTTCTCGGCCACGGCGCGGGTCACTTCCTGCCCGGTCTGGCTCACGCCCTGCGCCACTACGCCGTTGTCGGCGCAGAGCACCGCCGCCGCACGGCGGGAAAAATCAAGGTCAGCGCTGCCGGTCAGGGCAGCGGCGTCCTCCAGCATCGTTTCCAGTGCGCCCAGCCCGCCCAAGGGCTTCGCAAGGGCAGCCCAGTGGGCGTGCGCCGCCGCGCGGGCGGCTTCGTCCGGCGGGGTGATGCCGGAAAGCAAAGTTTTCAGTTCCGTTTCAGTCATCTGTGTTTCTCTTTTTTCGTTGATAGTACATCGCGCCGCCCACAAAGCGGCGGGGCAGGGGTGTGCCCGCCCAGTATAGATGGGGGAAGCCCGCGTACAGGTTCATGGAGGCAAAGCCACCCTCCCACTGTGTTTTCTCACTTTTCCACACGGTAAAGTCCGTGCCGTTGGCCGTGGAATCCCAGTGGTGGAATTCGTGGATGGGCAGATGCTCCCCGGCGTGGAACAACAGGCTGTCGGCCTTGGCGGTCATGTCGGCATAGCCGAACCGCACGAGCCGGCCTTTTTTCACGCCGCCGCCGGGCAGAACGCCCGCCATGGGCCAGCAGCTGCCGTCTGTATCTTCAAGGCTTTGCCCGAGGTACAGAAAACCGCCGCACTCGGCCACCGTGGGCAGGCCGCCGTTCACGGCGTCCCGGATGGCGGTGCGCATGGCCTCGTTTTCGCTCAGCTGCCGGGCATACAGCTCCGGGTAGCCGCCGGGCAGATACAGTCCGCAGACGTTTTCCGGCAGGGCAGTGTCGTGCACCGGACTGAAGAACACCAGCTCCGCCCCGGCAGTGCGCAGAGCGTCCAGCGTTTCGGCATAGGTAAAGCAGAACGCTTCATCCTGCGCCACGGCAATGCGGACGGCTGTGTTTTCCTCTGCGGAAAACAGCTGCGCAGCAGCCGGTTCCGGCCGGTCGGTCAGCTCAGCCAGCTTTGCCCAGTCCAGCACAAGGCTGTCGGCTAAAAGGCCGATCTTCTGCTGCAGGTCGGCGATCTCCCCGGCGGTTTTCAGGCCGAGGTGGCGGCTCTCCACCGCCGCCTGCGGCAGATGGGGCAGATAGCCCAGCACCGGCAGGCCGGTCTCGGTTTCCAGCAAAGGTCTGAGCATCTTGTACAGCTTTTCGGAGCAGTCGTTGAGCAGAATGCCCGCGATATGGCTCTCCGCCCTGAAATGCACAAGACCCTGAATTTCTGCCGCCAGCGTGACGCTGGCTCCCTTTGGCTGTACCACCAGCAAAACGGGCAGGTCAAGCGTGTCGGCCAGTTCCCACGCGCTGGCACGGGTTGTCAGACCCTGCCCGTCATAAAAGCCCATGGCACCCTCGCACACAGCCGCGCCGTGCCCGGCGGCATAGTGGGCGTACAGGTCGGATACCATGCCGGGACCGGACAAAAACAGGTCCAGATTGTGACTGTCCACCCCCAGCACCGAGCGGTGGAACATGGGGTCGATGTAGTCCGGCCCGGATTTGAAGGCGCAGGGGTCCGCCCCGCGCTGCTTCAGCGCCGCCAGTACGGCACAGGTCACGGTGGTCTTGCCGCTGCCGGAGCGGGGCGCGGCGATGAGAAATTGCATCATGGTTTTATACCCGTAATGAGAAAAATGGGGTTGTTGGCCGTCAGCAGATGCAGCCGCCCGGCGGGCCTTGTGCGGCTGACGGACACCTGCGTCACCTCGGCCGTCCAGCCCCGGGCGGTCAGCGCAGCCACGGCAGAGCTGAGGGTCTCCAGTGCAATGGCGGAGATGCACACCCGGGCGGCAGGATTTTTGCCGGAAACGGCATCCAGCACGCCTTCCATGCCGCCCTTTGTCCCGCCGATGAACACGGCGTCCGGGGCGGGCAGGTCGGCCAGCGCTTCCGGCGCTCTGCCCTCGGTGAGGGTCAGGTTGTACGCCCGGAACTTTTCGCGGTTTTTGCGGATGAGCGCGCAGGCGTCCGGTTCGCACTCCACCGCATACACCTGCCCCAGCGGGGCGGCAAGCGCCAATTCCACGCTGACACTGCCGGTGCCCGCGCCCACATCCCACAGGGTGTCGGCGGGTTTTACACCCAGCTTTGCCAGCGCCGCGGCACGCACCTCCTGTTTGGTCATGGGCACTTCGCCGCGGAGGAAGCTTTCGTCCGGCAGACCCGGCGTGCGGAACTGCGGCAGATCGAAATTTTCCACTAAAAGCACGCTGAGCGGTGCAAAGCTCTGCCCGGCAAGCTCTTCAGCAGAACCGTAGCGGATGGCTTCGGTTTCCGTGCCGAGGTCCTCGCCCACGGTGGCGTGGGCGCTGCCCAGCCCGGCATCCGAGAGCCGGCGGCACAGCGAGGCGGGCGTTTCCGTCCCGCCGGTCAGGAAAAATACGGCCTTATGGGTCATACACAGCCCCACCGGGTCGCAGCTGCAGCCGTGGGCGGACGCCAGTTTCCAATCCTGCCAGGGGCGCCCCAGCGCCGCCGAGAGCAGCTGGATGCTGGAAACACCCGGATAAACCCGTGCCGGGATGCCCAGCGCCCGCAGCGGGGTGAGCAGCCCGGACGCGCCGGAGTAAAACCCGGTGTCACCGCTGTAGAGCACGGCAGCATCCTGCCCGGGGTGCTGCGCCAGTGTGTCGAGAATTTCTTCGGGCTTATAAAGGGCAAAGCGCTGTGCGGCGCACTCGGCGGGCAGACCCGCCAGCAGCCGCTTTGCGCCGAACACAAGCCCCGCGCCGCGGACAGCATCCTGCGCCTGCGCGGACAGCGCCTTCCAGCTGCCGCTGCCCATACCAATCAGTGTGACCATTGCAATTTCTCCTGACAGTAGGTGAACAATTCTTCTTCGGTCTCGCCGGTCTCCGGCGGACGGCGCAGCACCACCAGTTGTGCCCCGGCCGTTTGCGCGGCCTGCACCTTCTCAGCAAAGCCGCCGGCCGCGCCGCCGTCCTTGGTGACGAGGAAGCGGATGGAAAACTGCTCCATGAGGGCGATGTTCAACCCGAGGCTGAACGGCCCCTGCATGGCGATGATGTTCCGGTGGGGGATGTGCGCCGCTTCGCAGGCGGCGATGCCCTCCGGCGTGGGCAGAACCCGGGGGTAAAGCCGGGCGGGGTCAAGGCCGGCAAAAACGGCCAGCTCCTTGGCACCGGTGGCCAGCAGGATATTGCCCTCGGTACCGGCCAGATATCCGGCGGCCTGCGCAGCCGTTTCAAACACGGCGCAGCCCTCCGGCAGGGGGCTTTGTGCCCGCAGCAGGCGGCGGTATTCCACGCCCGCCTGTGCCACTGCGGCGCGGATGTTCTTTGTGGCGTCCACCGCGTAGGGGTGGGTGGCGTCGATGCACAGGTCTGCTCCCGTCAGCAGCGCCGCCATGGCGTCCGGCTCCAGCCGCCCGGCGTGCACGGTGATGCCCGCCATCTCGCCCTGTTCCTCGGCACCCAGCGGGGTCGCCACGCAGACGATCACCTCGGCACCCAGCCCGGCCAGCCGCCGGGAAAAGCGGCGTCCCTCGGTGGTGCCGCTGAACACGACCGCCTTCATCGGCGGTACCCCCGGGGCGTGACCATCCACCCGGAAACGGCCTTGGTGTTGCTGTTGCCGATGTAAACGGTGGTGAACATATCCACCGGCGTGGTCTCCAGCTCGGCAAGGGTCAGCACGTTGCTGCTCTGCCCCTCCCGGCCGATGTTGCGCACAAGGCCGCAGACGGTCTCCGGCTTTGCGCCGTTTGTCAGCAGGATCTTCACGGCCTTCTGCAGATAGTCGGGCCGCCCCTTGGAAGAGGGGTTGTACAGTGCGATGCAGAAGTCGCCCATTGCCGCGCAGGCCAGCCGCTTTTCGATCGCTTCCCACGGGGTGAGCCGGTCGGACAGGGAGATCACGCAGAAATCATGCGCCAGCGGCGCACCCAGAATGGCTCCGCCGCTGAGGGCTGCGGTCAGGCCGGGTACGATCTCCACTTCCACGTCCGGGTAATCCGCTGCCAGTTCCAAAAGCGGGCTTGCCATGCCGTAAACGCCCGCGTCGCCGCTGCACACCAGTGCCACCCGCTTGCCGGTGCTGGCCTTTTCCAGCGCCCAGCGGCAGCGGTCGATCTCCTGCGTCATGCCGGTGGCATAGTATTCCTCACAGGGAAACTCATCTTTAATAAGGTCGATGTAGATCCTGTAGCCGCAGATGGCATCCACGCTTTCCAGCGTGTTCTGTGCTTCCTGCGTCATATAATAAGGGTCGCCGGGGCCAAGACCCACCACATAAACGATCTGTTCGGGCTGGTCAAAATCAAATTCCATCGGGTCGATCGTACTGCCACCTCCAGTCCGGGGCATAGGGGCGGAGCGCCAGCGCAAAGGTCACGCCGCCGCCCGCCTGTTTGGGGAGAAAAATCATGCCGCCTGCCGCCAGCACCGCCGCCCGCTCGCAGACATTGTCCACGCCGGTGACGCTGCGCACAAAGGCGGAGGGAGTAAAGCTGCCGGGCACATTGCGCAGCTGTTCGGCGGAGAAAAACTCCGCCGGCCAGCCGTGCGTTTTGCAAAATGCCAGAAGCCCCGGCTCGTTCTGTTTCAAATCGATGCTTGCCGCCGCCGCGATGCACTGCGGCGCAAGGCTGTGCCCGGCGCAGAACGCCGCAAAGGCGGTTTCCAGCACATCTGCCGGGGTGCCGCGCCTGCAGCCGATGCCCAGTACCCCGATGCGGGGCACAAGGTGCAGCGCATTGCCCGCCGGGGTCAGGGTGAGGGCAAAATCCGGCGCAGTGCCGTCTGCCGTCACGCCCTTTGGCGGGGTGCCTGCTACCGGCCAGTCGGATGCATAATGAACAGGCTGACCGGCCAGCAGCTTGCTGCTGACAAGCTTGATGCGCTCCGGCTCCTGCACGGTGCAGTTCTGGTGCTTTGCCCACTCATCCACCGCAAAAATATGGTTGGCGTCGGTGGCGGTGGTGATGACGGGCACCGCCCCGCACACGGCAGCAAGGGCGCGGGCGAGGTCGTTGGCACCGCCCAGATGGCCGGACAGGATGGGAATGGCAAACTGCCCGCACTCGTCCAGCACCACCACGGCGGGGTCGGATGCCTTGCTTTTGCAGTGGGGCGCGATGGCCCGCACGGCGATGCCTGCAGCCCCCACAAAAATCAGTGCGTTGCTTTGTGCAAACTGCTGCGCTGTCCAGTCGGAAAGCTTCACGCTGCCCACTCTGCAGAGGTTTACGCTGCCGGGATATGCCGCGCTGAGCTTTTCCGCAAGGGCAAGGCCTTTTTCGGTAAAGGCCAGATACGCCCGGGTCACTGGTCCGTCCCCCGGCGGAACTCGGTAGTAAAGGCGGGGTCATACAGCTTGCTGCGCTCGTAGGTTTCGCCAAGGAAGCCGCCCACCACGATGAGCGCCGTTTTGGTGATGGCCGCCGCGCGGGTGCTTGCGGCGAGGGTGCCCACTGTGCAGCGGACAGTTTTTTCCTCCGGCCATGTGGCCTTGTACACCACTGCCGCCGGAGTGTCCGGCGTGTAAGCGCCGCCCTCGAGCAGCGCCTGCTGCACCTTATCAATGAGGCCGATGGACAAAAAGATCACCATCGTAGCACCGTGGGCGGCAAGGGACGCCAGCTTTTCTTTTTCCGGTACCGGAGTACGCCCCTCCATGCGGGTGATGATGACCGTCTGGCTCACGGTGGGCAGAGTGTACTCGGCGTTCAGCGCCGCCGCCGCCCCGCAGAAGCTGGACACGCCCGGGGTGTCGTCGTAGGCGATGCCCTCGGCGTCCAGCACGTCCATCTGCTCCCGGATGGCACCGTACAGGCAGGGGTCGCCGGTGTGCAGACGCACGGTGGTCTTGCTTGCAGCTTCCATCTGCCGCATCACGTCCAGCACCTGTTCCAGCGTCATTTCGGCGCTGTTATAAATGGCGCAGCCCTCTTTGGCAAGCCCCAGCAGAGCCGGGTTGACCAGACTGCCCGCATAGATGATGCAGTCAGCGTTTTGCAGCAATGCCGCGCCCCGCCGGGTGATGAGATCCGGTGCACCGGGGCCTGCGCCTACAAAATGGATCATGGTATCACTCCTTTACCAGTACCGTAGCAAAATAGCCTGCCGGCCCTTCCGGCCGGTCAAGCGAAAGATCAGGGTAAACGGCTTCGTCCGGCAGGCCGCAGCTGCACACAAGGGCGCTGCCGGCAAGCTTTCCGGATGCTGCCAGTTTCTCAAAAAGCGCGGACAGCTGCGTGCCGTTTTTCATCAGCACTTTGGTGCCGGGTGTGTCCAGAACGCGGTCAGCCCAGCCGCCGGGCGCAATGGTCAGCGGGGCATCCATGCCGCCGGTCAAGGGCCGGTTCAGCCGCGCCGCCGCCGCGCAGAAGCTGGGCACGCCTGCTGCCATGGCGGTGGCGCAGCCCTGTGCTTCCAGAACTTCCTGCAGGTAGCCGAAGGTGGCGTAGATGGACACATCGCCGAGGTTCAGCATGGCCACATCCTGCCCGGCGTCCAGAAAGGGGCGCACGGCAGCAGCCGCCGCTTCGTGGGAAGCGCGCAGGACATCCCTGTCCCGGCTCATGGCAAACTGCAAAGGAAGAATGGTCTTGCCGTCCAGCTCTTCGCCCAGTGCCCGGCGGGCGATGTCCAGCGCCAGCATCCGGCCGGAAGAAGTCCGGGGCGCGGCCAGCACCGGGCACTGCCGGATGAGCCGCACGGCCTGCAGGGTCAGCAGTTCCGGGTCGCCGGGGCCGACACTGACCCCGTAAAAGGTGCCTTTCAGTTCTGCCATTCGCGCATCAGCTCCTTTGCAATGGCAGTTTCGCCCAGCGGGCCGTGCTGGTTGGAGAACAGCACCGCACCCACCCGGAACGCCCCGCCTGCCCGGCGGTCGAGATGCAGCTGGACAGCGGCAAGGATGCTTTCCAGCACCGGGGCACACAGTCCTGCCGCGTCCAGAATGTCAAGACACGCGTCGGTGGTGGCGGCGTCCATCAGGGCGGCGCACACTTCGCGGGATGCCCCGCAGACTGCCGCGTGGGCGCAGAACACTTCGACCCGGCCGTCGGCGGTGTGAGAGTGGGTGTTCATCACGCCCGCCGCCAGCTTGGCCAGCTTGCCCACATGGCCTACCAGAAGCACTTCGTCAAACTTTGCTGCTGCGGCCATATCCAGTGTGTCTCCGATAAAATTAGAGGTCTTGACCACCGGGAACTGCTCGAACTGCGGCAGGGCGGCGGCCAGATAGTCCAGCCCGTAGTTGCCGGGTGCCAGTACCAGCCGTTTCGGCGTGCCGGGGCGCAGGGCGGCCTGATTCATTTCCAGCTGGATGGTGTCCAGAATGGCCTGCTGGCTCATGGGTTCCACAATGCCGCTGGTGCCCAGAACCGACAGCCCGCCTTCCACCCCGATGTGGGGGTTGAAGGTGCGTTTTGCAACTTCGGCGCCGCCTTCGATGGAAATGACCACCGCAAAGCCGCCGGCATACCCGGCGTTTTCGGCCTCCCGCTGCAGGGCTTCGGCGATCATCTGCCGGGGCACATGGTTGATGGCGGCTTCACCCACCGGCTGGTCAAGGCCGGGTTTCGTCACCCGGCCCACGCCCTCGCCGCCGGAAATGTGCACCCCGGGCACGGCCGGTTCCAGTGTGACCGACGCGACCACCGGCAGACCGGTGGTCACGTCCACATCGTCGCCGCCGTCCTTGCGGATGGCGCATTCCGCCCCGGCATCGGTCAGGCGGCAGAAGATGGGAGCCACCTCCACCACGATGCTCTTGGGGGTGCGCAGAGCCACCGTTTCCGGCGCATGGCCGGTGAGCAGCAGCCGCGCCGCGCCCGCCGCGCCCAGCGCCGCACAGGTGCCGGTGGTATAGCCGCAGCGCAGCAGTTTCTGCCCGCTGCGGACATAGTGCTCAAAAGTCTGCTTCGGGGGGTCCGGTGATGCCGATGTCTGCGGCTTTGCCGGAGCCGGTACGCCGTACAGGGCAGTGTACTGTTCTTCCGAAAGGCCGTACAGCGCCCGGATATTGTCCGGAGCAAAGGCTTCGGCGGGGGAGAGTACCCCGGAAACGCCCTGCGGCGAGACGCAGACCACCCGGTCTGCGATCTTCTGCGCCAGTTCCAGCTCGTGCAGGCTTACCACCACGGCAAGGCCGCGTTCGTGCGCCAGCATCTGCAGGATGGTCAGCAGCTCGATCTTGCCCTTGATGTCAAGGAAAGACGTCGGCTCGTCCAGAAGGATCACTTCCGGCTGCTGGCACAGCGCGCGCGCCAGCAGGATGCGCTGGCGCTGGCCGTCGCTGATACGGTTGAAATCCCGGTCGGCAAGGGCGGCAGCGCCCACCAGCTCCAGCGCCTGCCGCACCTGCTGCTTGTCCTCATCGGACAGAATGCCCAGCCGCCCGGTGTAGGGGTGACGCCCGGCGGATGCAAAGTCAAAACAGGTAGTCAGCTCTATCCGGCGGCTGTGGGGCGCCATCAGCGCCAGTTTGCGGGCGCGGGCGGTGCCGGTGCAGCCGGAAAGCGGGGTGCCGTCCAGAAGCACTGCCCCGCCCATGGGCGCCAGCTGCCCTGCCAGCGTCCGCAGCAGGGTGGATTTGCCCGCGCCGTTGGGGCCGATGAGGGCAAGGATCTGCCCGGCTTCGGCTCTGAGGGTGATGTCCCGCAAAAGCGGGGTCTTGCCGTAGCCGATGGCAAGGGCTTCGGTTCGGCAGAGCATTTTTTCCTTCATCGTGCGCCCTCCTGATTCCGCCGCACCAGCAGCCAGATGACCACCGGCGCACCGAACACCGCCGTCACCGAACTGATGGACAGCTCGGTGGGGGCGAACAGGCTGCGCGCCAGCAGGTCGCAGAACAGGCAGAATGCTGCCCCGCCCAGGCAGCACCCCGGCAGCACATGCAGGGGCTTTGCGCTGCCCAGTATCTGTTTGACCAGATGGGGCACCGCGATGCCCACAAAGGAGATGGGGCCTGCAAAGGCGGTGACGCAGGCTGCCAGCAGACTGGAAAGCAGCACCAGCGCCGCCGAGAAAGGCCGGACGTTCACGCCCACGCTGCGGGCGTATTCTTCGCCCATCTGGTAGGCCGCCATGGGCTTGGAGAGCAGGAAGGACGCCGCCAGCGCGGGCAGCACCACCAGCGCCGCCGCCCGGACGTTCGCCCATGTCATACCGGAAAAACTGCCTTGTGACCAGTTGTGCAGGTTGACGATGTTGGAGTCCTGCGCAAAAGCCACCACGATGTCCGTGACGGCGGAGCAGATGTAGCCGATCATGACGCCGCAGATGACAAGGATGCTCATGCGCTGCACCCGCCGCGCCACCGCCAGCACAAAGGCCATGGCGGCCATAGCGCCTGCAAAGGCGGCAACGATCAGGGTCACCGAGCTGGTCAGCATTCCCCGGTTCAGAAACATCACCATGGTCAGAGCCACGGCCAGCTTGGCACCGCTGGAAATGCCCATGACGAAAGGCCCCGCAATGGGGTTGGCAAAAAAGGTCTGCAACAGATAGCCCGCCGCCGAAAGCGCTGCGCCCAGCAGCGCCGCCATCACGGCCCGGGGCAGGCGCAACTGCAGGATGATGTTTACGGAAAGGGCATCGCTGCCTTTGCCCAGCAGCGCCGCCAGCACTGCGCCGGGGGCCAGCGATACGCTGCCCCAGAACAGGTTCAGTGCAAACAGCGCCGCCAGTGCCAGCGCCAGAACGAGATAAGAGACGGCAAGGCGTCGGGTTCGGGTCATGGATGCTCCTTTCTGTCGGCCGTTCAGTCTACATGCACGAGGAACTTCAGCGTCTCCGGGGCAGGGGTGCCCTCGGTGAACACCTTGTTCATGTCCAAAATCAGGTCGGACAGCTCCATGCTCTGCTGGAACAGGCTCTGCGCTGTGCACCATACCTGACCGCTGCGCACGGCCCTGAACTCGCTCAGCAGCGGGAATTTTTCGGTCAGCTGGCTCACCGACGAGACGGTGCCCTCGATGGCGCTGTTGTAGATGAGCACATCGGCGTCCTTTGCCCCGACGTAGAAATCTTCCAGCGGCAGGTTCATGGTGGCAAGGCTGTTGCCGTTCTCGGTCAGGTCGGAGAACACATAGCTGCCGCCGGCCATCTCGATCATCCGGGCAACGTAGTCGCTGCCCTTGCGCACGGTGGCAAGGTTGTTGGAGGTAAGCGAGAAAAAGGCGCAGCTCTTGCCGGTGGAAGGTTGATCCAGCAGGGGCGCAATGCGCTCTTCCTGCGCGGCGAACACCTGTTCGGCCTGCTCCTCTTTGCCCAGCAGGATGCCGAAGAACTTGATCCACTCCATCCGTGCCAGGGGGCCGCTCTCGTAGCTGGAACGCTCCACCAGCACCGGGATGCCGAAGTGCTCCAGTTGCTCCTTGACGTCCGGGGTGTGCAGGATCATGGTGTTCTCAATGGCAAGGCTGCACCCGGCGGCAAGAATCTGCTCGTAGTCCGGTGCGCTGTACTTGCCCGCATAGGCGATGCGCCCGTCCTCCATGGCTTGTTTTGCTTCGGGCAGATACCAGCCCTCGGCCTTGGTGCCGGAGAGCGCGATACTGTCCAGCGCGTCCAGATGCAGGATCAGGTCCATCACCGAGGTGGAGACGAGATAGAGGTCGTTCAGCGGCTGACGCAGTACGGTCACGTCGGCAGGCAGGTTGTCCACCTCGGCGGCATCTTCCGGTACAACGAGAAATTTTGAGCCGTCGCCCGGGAGGGTCAGCATGGTATAGCCGCCCTCGTAACAGTCGGCGGTGAATTGCTGCGCATAGTCCAGCGTGTAATGATGCGAAAAAACAAGACTTTCCGTATTGGCAGGCTGGCTCTTTTCGCCGCAGCCGGCCAGCGCCAGCGCCGCCGCCGGGAGCGCGCAGAGAAATTGTTTTCGGGTGAGTTTCATATTACTTCAGGCTGTCTGCTGCAAATGTCAGCGTATACTCGATCTCATGCGGGGTGCTCATGGCGACGGTGTCGGCCGTCACGGTCAGAGCCGTATCCAGAGCAGCCGCGGGGATCTCAAAGGTGGAGTTGCCCTCGGTGTTGGTGGGCAGATACTTTTCGCCGTCCACGATCATGTAATCGTAGTTGGGGCTGCTCCAAACGAGGGTGGCGGTCATCTTGCCGTCAGCCACGGTCAGGGCGGCGGGACTTTCCACGGTGGCGCGGCCGGAGCCGCCCTCCAGCGTCACCTCGCAGGTATAGCTGCCGTCGGCAGGAACTTCGGCGTCAGCAGCCTTTTCCACAGCGTTGCGCACGCTGACCACGTGGTCGTACCACTTGCCCTTGGTGCCCAGAATGGCCAGGTCAAAGTCGGTATCCAGTGCAGAGACCGGAATGTCGAAGCCGTACACTTCCTCAGAAGTGCCGTCGGAGTAGGTGACGGTGTCGGTGGTGGGCTGCAGCCAGTCGGATTCGTTTGCCTCGGCGTCGGCGGCCTTGCCCGGATACAGGTTGACGATCTTCTTGGATGCCAGACTGACATGGAAGGTCATTTCGCCGTTCTCCACAGTCAGGGTGCCCTTGCCGTCGCAGGTTTCGTTTGCGTGGAACATGCTGCTGTCGGTCTCAAAGTCGGCGGTGTATACGCCGTCCGGCAGGGCGGCAGTTTCAGCGGCAGAAGACGCCGCAGCGGAAGCGGCTTCGGACGAAGCAGCGTCGGAAGAAACCGAAGAAGCCGTGGAAGAAGCGCCGCAGCCTGCCAGCAGGCTCAGCGCCAGAGAAGCGGTGACAACACAGGAAAGAATGCGTTTCATGGAAATATACCTCTACATTAATAAAGAATTGCAAAAATCAGGTTTATTATAACATGATTTGAAATAAAAAAGAACCCTCTCTGTCAGGTTTCCGCACAGGCGGCAGCAAGACGGAGAGGGCAGGAAAAATTAACCGTTCAGGGAATCAATGGCGGCCTTGGTGTGGGCAACGTACAGCTGCTGGATGTCAGCAATCTCGCCCAGACCTGCGATCTGGCAGTCCACGGACTCGAATGCGCCGGAAGCGTTGAACATGCTCAGCCAGGAATCATCATCGGAACCGGCCATGTCGTTGTTGGCGTGGTCACCGGCAACGACCATCAGCGGGCGCAGGACGACCTTGGTGTAACCGGCAGCCTTGACAGCCTCGATCACGTTCTCGCAGGCGGTCTCTTCCGGCTCGCCCTCAACGGTGCCGATGAACACGTTGTCGTAGCCCAGAGTCTGCATGGTGGTCTGCATCTGGCTGTAGCTCACCTTGGCGGTGTGGGAGGTGCCGTGGCCCATAAAGACGAAAGCGGTCTTTTCGGCAGCGGCGGCGTCCAGGCTGTCGAAGCCGGCGTCCTTCACAGCGGCAGCGGTGATGGCCTTGGCAACGGCTTCCTTGTCCTCGTTGATGACGGTGGCGTCAGAGCCGACCTCGCCCAGCAGGGGCTCGGCTACAGCGACAGTCTCAAACTTGTCGCGGTACTGATCCAGCATCTCGTTCATCTCGTCGTACTCGGCGCCGTGCATCAGATGGGTGGGCTGCACGACCAGGTTCTTCACGCCGTTGGCCACAGCGCGGTCCAGAGCCTGCTGCATGTTGTCGATCTTCTCGCCGTCGCGGGCCTGCACATGGTTGATGATGATCTGTGCGGTGAAGGCACGGCGGACAGACCAGTCAGGGTAAGCTTCCTGCAGAGCATCCTCGATGCCCTTGATGTCGGCCACGCGGCTGTCGTTGAAGGAGGTGCCGAAGGAAACCACCAGCAGCTCGTTCTCGTCGATGCTGTCCTCGTTGCGGGCGTCATCCTTGGAAGCGTCGCCGGTGTCACGGCCGAAGTAGTCGGGGTCGGCGTTCTCGCCTTCCACCATTTCCTTCTGCTTGTCGGTCAGGGCGTCCCATGCAGCCTTTGCGGCCTCGCACTGGGCGTCGGTGTCATCGTTGCGCTCCTGTACATAAATGGCGTCGATCAGGTCAGCCACATTCTTTGCAGCCACTTCGTCTGCCTCCTCGCTGCTCACTTCGCTGGATGCAGCAGAGTCTGCGGTGCTGGCGCTGGAAGCAGTGCCGGATGCTGCGCTGCCGCAGCCGGTGAGCACACCGGCGCACAGGGCCAGAGCGGTCACAGCTGCAGCCAGCTTTTTGGTCTCGAGTTTTCTCATGAGTGTCTTTTTCCTTTCCTGTGAAAAAATATTCGGCGCTGAAACAGAGGGGTACAGGAAAGAAAAGCTGAAAAGGATCTTTTTATCCTGCGGACGGCATGACAAAAAGACCCTTTGTGTTCAGGCTTTCTGGTACAACCAAGTCCTCGTGATCCGGAGCCAATGCTCCCGTACCAACAGCAGGCAGGTTTCCTGGCTGAAAGATCGCCGCCCGGCGCCGCCTTCCCAAAGCAGAGCTTCAGTGGCCGGTGCAAAGCACCCTGACGCGGACTCCCTTATCACAGTGACGGGATCGTGCGGGATTTGCACCCGCTTCCCTTTTACCCTTCCCGCCCCGAGAGGCAGAAGGCACCTGCTGTTTTCTGTTCAGTTCGGAGCACAGTATAGCATAACAGACGGCAAAATGCAATAAAAGCGGGCGCGGTTTGAATAAAACCCGGGCCGCCGCCCCACACTAACCCCGGAAGCAAACGCGTACACACTATAAATAGATGGGAGTTAGGACAATGGAGCAGATCAAAAAGTTTTTGCGCGACAAAGGCTTTGCGCTGGCGCTTCTGGCCTGCCTTGTGGCGGCGGGTGCGGCGGGGGTCTGGGCAGTGCGCGCTGTCCGGGACGAACTGGAACGGGACTACGAAAGCCTGACGCAGCCGGGGGCTTCCTCTGCGTCGCGGCAGGCGAAAACAGACCTGAAAGTGGAGGATGACTTATGGCAGGATGTTACCGAAGCAGCAGACAGCGTGGCAGGTGTGCCCAAACCGGACAGTACGCCAGGCTCGTCTGGTGCATCTTCTGGTGCGGCGTCTGGCTCTGGTTCGGTGCACGAACCCTCCGCACTGCAAGGCTCCTCTGCGCCTGCCGCCGGTTCGGAAGCGCCTGCTTCCGCGCAGCCGGTGGATGGCCGTGTTCTGAACGCTTTCAGCGGAGATGAGCTGGTCTACAACAAAACGCTGGGCGACTGGCGCACCCACAACGGCGTGGACTATGCCTGCGCGCAGGGAGGTACCGTTGCTGCACCGGCGGCCGGAAAGGTGACCGCCGCCGGGCCGGAGGGCAACTGGGGCACCGTGGTGAGCATCGAGGATGCTTCGGGTCGCATCTGGCGGGTGTGCGGCGTGGCAAACCCCGCCGTAAAGGCCGGGGATACCGTGACGGCAGGTCAGAAACTGGGCACGGCAGGCACTGTCGGCTGCGAGTGTGCCGAGGAAAGCCACATCCATCTGGAGGTGAAACAGGGCGAAAGCTACCTAGACCCGGCAAAATTCATCGGGTGAGCATACGGACGGCAGGGCAGAACGGCCCTGCCGTCTTTTGTACTGCCGAAAAATATTTCCAACAGGGGCACATTGCTTTTGCGTGCCGATTCTGGTATGATATACTCGAATTAACAGGCATTTCGGGAGGAAGACAGATGGCAAAGGTGTTGATCGTGGGTGCAGGCGCGGCTGGTCTGATGGCGGCAGGCGCGGCGGTGCGGCAGGGGCATCAGGTGACGGTGCTGGAGCATATGGAAAAGCCCGGCCAGAAGATCCTTGTCACCGGCAAGGGACGCTGCAATGTGACCAACGACTGTCCGGCGGAGGAGTTTCTGCGCCATGTGCGCACGAATCCGCGCTTTTTGTATTCCTCGCTGGGGGCGTTCCCCCCGGCAAAGACTATGGAACTGTTCGAGAACCTCGGCGTGGAGCTGAAGGTGGAGCGCGGCCGCCGGGTGTTCCCGGTGTCGGACAAGGCGGAAGAGATCCGGCAGGCGCTTCTGCGCTATGCGCAGGATGCAGATATCGTACATGACGGCGCAAAAAAGCTGCTGCTGGCAGAGCTGCCGCCGGAGCCGGAAGCAGCCCCCGCCGCGCCGGAAAATCCGCGACACCCCAAAAAGAAAAAGGCCGGCCCGGCGCTGCGGTGCATCGGCGTGCGGGGCACCTCCGGCCGGGAGTACCGGGCGGATGCCGTTCTGGTGGCCACCGGCGGCGTGAGCTATCCCACCACCGGATCCACCGGTGACGGCTACAAACTGGCGCAGCAGGCGGGGCACACCCTTGTGGAGCCGGTGCCCAGTCTGGTGAGTCTGGTCAGCCATGACGCCGACTGCAAAAAGATGATGGGTCTGGCGCTGAAGAACGTCACCCTGACCCTCTTCGAGGACGGCAAGGCCATCTTTGACGAGCAGGGCGAGATGCTGTTCACCCACTTCGGCATCAGCGGGCCGCTGACCCTGAGCGCGTCCAGCCATCTGGGCGACATGAAAAAGCACAAATATTACGCGGAGATCGACCTGAAGCCTGCCCTCAGCGAAGAACAGCTTTACGACCGCATCACCCGGGATTTCGCCCTGCTGGCAAACCACGCGGCGCAGGGCGCGTTGGTCAAGCTGCTGCCCTCCAGCATGCAGCCGGTCATGGTGGCGCGCTGGGGCATCGACCCGGCCACAAAGGCCAACCAGATCACCCGGGAGCAGAAGCGGGAACTGGTGCAGCTGATGAAGCACTGGCGGGTGTCCATTGATGCCCGGGGCGATCTGGCCCACGCGGTCATCACCAGCGGCGGTGTATCGGTGCGGGAAGTAGACCCCAAAACCATGCAGAGCAAAAAGGCACTGGGACTGTATTTTGCGGGCGAGGTGCTGGATGTGGACGCCTACACCGGTGGCTACAACCTGCAGATCGCCTTCTGCACGGCGCAGAGCTTTGCAAATAACCTCTGACAATACGATTTAAAATAGCCTCCGCTGCGCTCTGGCTATCATCAGAGGAAAATCGATTTTAAGTTTGGCGTTTGTCGCGCCCTGCGGGGCGCTCCAAACGCATTTTCACCGGATGGAGCCGGAATTGTCAGATGCAGTGACCAGAGAACGATCATCTGTAGGTCACGACCCTTCCCGTGAAAAAGCAAATCAGAAAAGTCCGCAGACTTTTCTGATTTGCAATAAAAGAATAAAATTTCCGCTGAAAATAGCCAGAGCGAACGCGGCGGCTATTCAAATCGTTCGGCTTGAAAAAAGGAGACATATAAAATGGTATCTGTTGCAATCGACGGGCCTGCGGGTGCAGGCAAATCCACGCTGGCACGCCGTCTGGCGTCCGAGCTGGGCTACATCTATGTGGACACCGGTGCCATGTACCGCACCATCGGCCTGTACGCCCTGCGCGCGGGCAAGGACCCCAGGGACAACGAAGCAGTCAACGCTCTGCTGCCGGAGATCGAGCTGCGTCTGGCATCCATCGACGGCGAGCAGCACATTTATTTAAAGGAAGAGGACGTCAGCACGGCCATCCGCACCGAGCAGGCCGGTATGGCGGCTTCTGCTGTGGGTGCGAACCCTGCTGTCCGCGCCTATCTGCTGAATCTGCAGCGGAACATGGCCAAGAAGCAGAATGTTCTGATGGACGGCCGCGACATCGGTACGGTGGTGCTGCCGGATGCGACCGTGAAGATCTTCCTCACAGCCAGCCCGGAAGCGCGTGCGACCCGGCGGTGGAAGGAATATCAGGAAAAGGGCATCGCCACCCCCTATGAAGAAGTGCTGGCCGATGTGAAGCAGCGGGACTATCAGGACACCCACCGCGCCGCTGCGCCCCTGAAGCAGGCCGAGGATGCTGTACTGCTGGACACCTCGGAACTGGATTTCGAGCAGAGCCTTGACGCCATGAAGCAGATCATTGCAAAAAAGATCGGCTGATAAAACAAACAGGACAGGAATAAAAAATGGTATTATATTATATTCTCGTGCCCCTTGCGTGGCTTGTGTGGCACATCGGTTTCCGCATCCGTGTAGAGGGCCGCGAAAACCTGAAAAAAGTGCAGACGAAGGGCTATATCCTTGCGCCCACCCATGTGTCTGCCATCGACCCGGTGTTCATCGTGGTCACCCGGTGGGGCAAGCGGATGGTGGTGTTCGCCAAAAAGGAGCTGTTCGAGATCAACGCCCTGCTGACATGGTTCTTCCGCTGCTGCGGTGGTGTGTGCGTGCGCGGCACGAAGGACGAGATGGCGGTCATCTCCCAGACTGTAGAGGCCTGTAAGCAGGGCAAGACCCTGCTCATTTTCCCGGAGGGAACCCGAGAAAAGGAGGGCAAGCTTCTGCCCCCCAAGAGCGGCCTGTTCGTCATTGCCGCCGAGGCAGGGGTGGACGTTGTGCCCTGCCGCATCTTCTATGATACCCCGGACGGAAGGATGCACCTGTTCTGCAAAGTGCGGGTGATCTACGGTGAGCCGATGCCCGCAGCGCAGTTTGCGATGGAAAGCCGCCGCGATACCAAAAAGCTCCGTGCCAACAAGCAGGCACTGCTGGAAGCGTGGGAGAAGATGGGACGGTGAGGAGAACGTAATGGAAATCAGAGTTGCAAAAACGGCGGGGTTTTGCTTCGGCGTCAAACGCGCGGTGGATCTGACCTACGGTCTGCTGGCCGAAGGGCGCAGAGTGGCCACCCTCGGCCCGCTGATCCACAACCCGCAGGCGGTGGCGGATATGCAGGCGAAGGGTGCCCTTGTGGCGGATGATATCGCCGGGGTGCCTTCCGGGTATGAGGTGGTCATCCGCAGCCACGGCGTGCCCCGCACGGTTTACGACGAGCTGGACGCGCGCGGCATGGTGTATCACGACGCCACCTGCCCCTTCGTGCAGAAGATCCAGCGCATCGCCGAACAGGCCGAACAGGCGGGTGCGGTGCTGCTGGTGGCGGGCGATAAGACCCACCCGGAGGTGCAGGGCATTGTCGGGCACACCCGCGGCGAGGTGTTCGTTTTCGCCGATCTGGCCGAACTGAAGGCGTGGAACGGCCCTTCTGACCCGCAAAAACCCCTGTTTGCAGTTGCACAGACCACATTTCAGGTAACAAAATGGCAAGAAAGTTCGGAGTTTCTCAAAAAAGCCTATACAAACGCCCGAATTTTTGATACAATATGTAATGCGACGTGGGCGAGGCAACAGGAAGCGGAAGACCTCAGCCAACAATGCGACATCATTGTTGTCATTGGCGGTCATCATTCTTCCAATACCCAAAAGCTGGTACAGGTCGCCGCAAAACACACGCGTGCCGTAACGGTCGAGACAGCGAGCGAACTTCGGCCGGAATGGTTTGCAGATGTTAAAGTGGCGGGCGTGACAGCCGGGGCTTCAACGCCATCGTCTATTATTGAGGAGGTACTTAACAGTATGAGCGCAG
>ERZ837487.886-NODE-886-length-40078-cov-6.924943_pt1 | contig 40078 bp, 46 predicted proteins | sample MGYA00519911_ERZ837487 | MGnify/ENA primary metagenome ERZ837487 (study PRJEB31850, sample SAMEA3708818) | human gut metagenome | biome: human gut; feature: human-associated habitat; material: faeces | place: China | collected 2014 ... | reverse complement strand
GAAGCGGAGATACCGGGTATCAGCCTGCCAGCGGAGGCAATGAGGCACGGTAAAACGGGTTATAGGCCAGAATGTGTGTCCGGGATAAGCCGTCACGTCTTGTGCTGACTGGCGTGTCGCCGGGTTGAATGTGGGCGCCGGGACCTTCGGGGCCGGCAGGCGGCTGCGCCGTATCGCGGTGGCGCTCATGCGCGACGGGGACGGCGGCCTGGCCGTCGGCGGGCCGGCGCCGTCCACGAACAACCCCATCGAATCATGGAACGCGCGCCCGCGCGACACGCCGCGCCGCCACCGGGGACCGCGCCTGACGCGACAGCCGAAGGCGATCTGCCGGTGGCGCCGCCAGCACACCGAACGTCCCGAGGCCGACGCACGGCCCGCCGAGAACGCCATCACCGGCCAACAGCTCGAGGACCCCTACAGGCAGGCATGGGAAAGGAGCCCGCAAGACATGCACGAGACGTCCGGCATCCCCCACGCGGCACGGCACCGGCATCGACCGGAACGACTTCCACACACGCGTCGAACGGCAGCCAAACGACTAAACCACCAGACACACATTTCAGCCTATAACCCAGCGCAGCGAGACCGAGGGCGGTTCATCGCGGAACACGTGGTGGAACCGTGTTCGTGAAGTTCATGTCCCCCAAGTATGACAAAGCGGGATTCCAGCGACTTGTAATCGTTGGGATCCCGCCATTCTTGTCGGGCCGGCGGGATTTGAACCCGCGACCCCTTGTTGGAATAGGGCTTTTTCGCACTGGATTGCACCAGATCGCATCGGATTGCAGTACATGCTGTTTTCCTTGGTATTTCAATGATTAGGCAGCATTCTAACAGTGCATTACGACGCATTGGATGGCATTGGATGCTTCGTTCATGTCCCCCAAATGTCCCCCGGAACCATAACGGCGCATAGCCCCTTCTCGAAACCATCCGGGAAAGGACACGATGATGAGCACGCAACCGAGAAAACCAGCCGGCAGCCCGAACGCGACGGGCGGACAGTACGATTTCAAGACCGGCATGGATCAGCCGCCCCGACTGCCCGCCGCCTATTTCGACGGGAGCATGGACGACGACGAGCGTGCCATGTGGGCGGAAGGCATCGACGCGGCGCATGAAGGCTGGGCGGACAATCACCAGGAGTTCGACAAGGACGGCAACATGACGCTCGTCGACGGCTGTCAGGCGCGCGTCAGGTTGAGTATGCTGGGCAACACGTTCGTGGAGATCCGCGACACCCCCCACTCCTACCCGCGCTGGCAGGGCAAGATCGAACGGGGCACCGAACTCGAAGGCGTGCTCAGCCCGGAAGCCAACAGGCAGGTCATGGCCGCCGTAAGCCAATGGCGGCAGACCCACGACTACCGGGATTTCACGTCCACGCTCCAGAACGTCGAGCCGGACGCGTTCATCGGCATGAACGGGACGAACCCGAATGCCAGGGACGACGCGGACCTGTACCGTCAGGTCACCGACAAGTTCACGCGCCATCGCGTCTTCGTCTATCAGGGGCGCAAGCTCAAGCGGGCCGAAGCCCGTACCATCGCCCGTGATGCGTTCGTCAACGCGTTCGCCAATCATCGGGATTGCCCGGTCGAACTGCGTGAGAGGAACACGGACGAGGCGCGCGCATGGTTCGACGAACAGTACCCCAATTAGTCGAATCGCGTGACGATGGCATGTTCGCGCAGCCATGCGGACATGCCTGACTCATCCGCAGACTCATAGTAGTCTGTCAGAACCCGTCTGAAATCCTCTCTCATAAGATCGGGGAGGGGCAAGGCGAACAATCCGACACCATCATGGATGAGCTGATGATTCGCCTTCATTGTGGCGGTGCGCTTGTTGCCGTTGGCGAACCATTGCCCTCGGCAGACACGGCAAAACACCCCGATAGCCATTGTCAATGGGATCATCCCGCACAAGACACTGGTCGATATCCATTCGGATGGCATCATGGGAGGGGAGTGCCGGTATGTATTCCGTGCCGGAAATCCTCACTGAGGACATGCGCATGGCTCCCGGCGCGGATGATCCGGCAGACGCGGCGGGTCGGCTCCATGTCCTCGCGCCGTTCCCGGTCCACGGTCATATCCGCTGCAACTCCTCTCTGGTCAGTCCGGTCGGAAACAATTCGATGCCATGGTCGCGAAGAAACCGCTTCGCGTTCCCGCGTTCGATGGTTTGTTCCAGTTCTGCGACCTGACTGGGGAATACGGCCAGCATGCCGATGCGGGCGTGCACGAGCATGTGGTTTGCGCACAAGGCGGCCAGTAGACGGTCCGATGCCCATAATGCGAGGAAGGCGCGAATGGCTCCGTCCTCAGAGCATTCCTCGTTCGGCAAGGCGAGGCTTGGGCTGGAGAAGATATCCCGATATCGGCTGAACATGCGCTCGTCTAAAGCAAGGCTTTCACAGCGGGTCAGCATGCTCCAGGCGTCGCAGACCCGTCCCAGCAGATCCACTTGCCTCACGCTCATGCCATGAGAGGTCAATCCTTCTTTCACCATGAATGATGCGACGCCAAAATCTACGGGGCTGACCAGATTGGCGGTCTTCCACACGCAATCATCCTCAAGCTGGCGTACAAGCATCATGTCGGCGTCCACCCGGAAAGCACCTCCCTCACACGTACGGGTCAAGTCTTTCATGGCGAAAGGACAGGACGGCATCACGCAATGGCATGCGAAGCCAACAGCGCGTCGATCTCGTGGATGCGGGCCTGCAGCCGTTCGCGCTCCGCCAGCAGCCCGTCGTCAAGGCCGGCATCATCCACGGTCTCATACTTTCCGTGCGCTTTCGACAGGGATGATGCGGGAATGTCACGGATCTCCAGTATCGCCGGGTCGTCCGTCCACCCGATCTGAGGATGAGCGCATGAGCCGGCGCTGGAGGCGAACCGGCCGGAAACCAGTACCACGTTGTCGGCGAGCCGCACGTCATCATCCCGTCCCCACCGTCGGGCGACGATGTGACCGGCGAACACCACACGGTCGGAGTGGTCACGGTCCACGTAATCCTCCGCGTTGATGCGCACGGTGACGCTCGGGCCGAGTTCGTCAAAGCCGAATACGTCCGCGGCGAGGGCACGCACGCGCTCAAGGTCGCGCACGTCGAACCGCCACGCCCGGCGTTTCGCATCCCATTTGCCGCCGAGCCGCTTGGCGCGCGGCGGCACGTTCGGATTGTATGGGGAGACGAGAAACACGCTGCCGTCAACCTGCTGCACGCTGACATCGTTCATGATTCGCCCGTCCTTCCATCACGAGATCCATGTCAGTACGGCAACGGGAACGGCTCTTTCGCCGCGCCGCCCGGCTTCCACGACAGGCTGCGCGCGGGCAGGCCCTGACGGTACTTGTTCCACGCCTTGATCGTCAACGCCACCTTGAACCGGGTCGAAGACTGCAATCCCTCCTCCTTGAGCGTCTTCGCCCTGATCAGCGCGCGACGCAGCACGAGAATCGGATCGCCTTCCCCCAGATTCGAACCCTCCGAGAAACGCACGAAGAAAATGTCCGCGTCCGAACGGCTGATCTTCGAGAACTCCAGCCACAGGAGCGCGCACACGTTGTCAGACAGCAGGTTGCCGCTCCTGCGGGCGTACTTGCGGCCGCGGGGCAGCGCGTCGCGCAGCTCGTCGAAGAAGCGCGCGAACTGGCTGCGTGTCATCTTGCGGCGTCCTTCGCCGAACGCGTACGTGGGTCCCAGCGTGTTCCAGCGCGCGTCAAGCATCGTGAGCGTCGCCAGACGGCTGACGTTCGCCTCGCCCTTGAATTTCAGCCAGTCCGCCAGCGAACGGGGCGCCGCCTGATCCATGGTCTTCTGTGTTTCCGGTTTCAGGCCGCGCAGCACCCACGCGTCGATGGGCGTGTCCGACAGGATGACCGCCTCCAGACGATGCTGCCCGTCGATCAGACGACCGTTCGTGTCGAAACGGATCGGGTCGCCGTTGTCCTGCCAGTCGCCGTTCTCCATGTCGGTCGCGTACCGTTGGACGACGGCCTTGCGTAGGGGGCGGTTGCCGGTGTTGTGCGAGAGCATCGTCTTGGCGATACGCGGCGTGATGTGCCTATGGGTCATGGTTGGTGTGATATCGTTCATGACCCCTAGTCATGCGTCCGCGTGACGCATGACTATGGGTCATGAACGATATCATCACCATCCGCGACACGGCCGACCTGAAACGGCTGGCCGCTCGCATCTGCGACCCACCCCGCCGCGGGTCGCTCGTCATCCTATCCACGCGTTTTCGGGACGGGCAACCCGGTTTCGAGCCGGAACGCGTCCACGCCGCGCTGCCCGACACGCCCCTGTATGTGGTGTCGGGCGCGAGAATGACCCGACTGCTGAACACGTTGACCCAAGGGCGCGTGTGCTGCTATGACGGGGCGGCCTCGGTCGTCTGGTCCAGTGGGACGGGGCGCACGGTCATCCCATCCGAAGCCGATTCCTTCGACTATCTGATCCGGCAGGCCGGATATCAGGATGCGCCACCCCTCCGGAGGCGTCATGCGATCACGCCGCCCGTGGCATGGTGGCCGCACACCCCGGAGGGGGCGGTGCGCTGGCTTGATCTGGCGGTCGAAGTCGCGTGGGCGTCCGTCGTCGCGCCGGAAGACAAGAACACCCACGACCTTCCTGACTCATGGTCGTACGCGCCCGGTTTCGCCGTCCAGGTGCGCGATGCGGCGGACCGTACCGTCCTGTTGCATCTCATGGTCATGATTCTCATAGGCGACAAGCCGTCGTCGAAACGCGTGCACTACACGCATCGACCGGACGGCTCGGTCGTGTTCCTGACCGCGCAGGAGCGCGCATGAGCGGGCCGTTGACGTTGCTGAGTCTGTTCACCGGATACGGCGGTCTGGACATGGGCGTGGCCGAAGCCTTGGAACATCCCGTACGCACGGTCGCCGTCTCCGACATCGAACCCGGCCCGCAGGCGGTCGAGCGGTACCGCTACCCGGACGCGATCCAGTTGGGTGACATCACGCGGGCGGATGTCACCCAACGAGGCCGAGTGGATGTGGTCGCGGGCGGCTCGCCCTGTCAGAGCATGTCGCTGGCCGGGTTGCGGGCGGGCATGAAGACCGGCACGCGAAGCGGCCTGTGGAGCTATCAGAGGGATGCGGTCGAAACATTGCACCCCAAGCTCATGGTCTGGGAGAACGTGCCCGGCGCCCTGTCCGCCGTCGCGTCCAGTCGGGAGGATGTGGCCCGCGCGGACGAGCGTGCCCGGCTGTTGGCCGCACGAGGCCTGTGCGCGTGCGACAACCCCGTGTTCGACCGGCCTGACGGGTTCGGCGCGGACGAGGGTGGCGAGAAAGCCAAGCCCGCCACGGTCCGCTTGCGCGACTGGTATGCGGCGCGCGGGACGGACGCGGGTCTCCTGTGCTGCACACGCTGCGGACTGCCCTTGTTCGAGCGTTCGGGCGGTCGTCTGCTTGCGGACGCAGAACGCCTGGACGGCGCGCTCACCATGCCGACGATCCGCGCGTTGGGCCGTGTGCTGGGCGACCTGACGAACCTCGGCTATGATGCGGCGTGGCGCGTGCTCGCCGCCGCCGACTGCGGGGCGCCGCACCGTCGCGAACGCCTGTTCGTCACCGCATGGCCCCGGTTCGACGCGACCGGCCGCGGCGAACGGTTCGCCTCATGGGATGCGGATCGTGACATATGGGTCACCGGCCAGGACACGCTGTTTGACGAGCCGGGATTGTTCTCAGGCTCCTGGCCGCGCTGCGGCATGATCGTGGACGGCACGGCGTTCATGCTGAACAAAAAGCCGTCCACGAGCCGTATGACCGGCCTGCTGTACACGCCGAAAAGCTCGGATGGGCTGGTGGAGTCGCCGGCGGCGAGCGGACGACCTGTAGAGCGTACGCCCGCATTGAGCACGCAGACGCTCCTGCTGGGCGTGCCCGGCCGTATGAGCGAGGCGACGATCCGGCGACGTAATCGCCGTCAGACGGGGCGCGGCGACCTCGTGCCCACACTGCGCACGAGCGACACGAGCGGATACGGCTCGCATGGGGACGGCGGCCTGGACCTGCGCACTGTCGCCGCCATGCTGCCCACGCCGACCAGCCGGGATGTGAAGGGCCGCAACCAGCGCAACGACGACACGTGTCTGACTGGCGCGCTGGATCATGTGAGCCTCATGCCCACGCCGAACACGATGGACATGCTGCCTTCACGCCACGGCGCCGCATACGCGAGGGTGTTGCGACGGGGAAAGGATGATGCTCCCATGCGGGCGGCGTCAGGCAACCTGCGTGAGACCGTCGTGCATGTGGACTACGGGCGGTACGCGCCGGCGGTCCGCCGTTGGAGCCGGGTGCTGGGCCGGCCTGCGCCCTGCCCCACGCAGGTGAGCGCGCACATGCGCGCGTGGATCGTCGCCCACCGGCATGACCCGCTCCTGTTCGACCCGCAGCGCGTGGCCGGCCACGCGCTGCGCCCGGACGGCGTGCGTGTGGACCAGCCGATGCGCGAGCGGGTCATACACCGGTGGATCCGGTCGGGCGCACCCGGCCTGATAGACCCCCGGCTGGCTGAAACATGCGCGTCCGACGCTCCGCTGGTGGAGGCGACGCTGCTGCCATCCGCCATGGTTCTCGACTGGTGGCGCCGGTTCGACGCCCCACGTGCGCCGAGTGGGCTGAACCCCCCGTTCGTGGAATGGATGATGGGACTGCCTGCCGGGTGGGTCACCGACCCTGCGATCTGGCGGGATGTGCCGGGTTCGGCGCGTAGTCTGCAGTTGCGACTGCTGGGCAACGGGGTCGTGCCGCGGCAGGCGGCCGCGGCCGTCACGTGGGCGTTGGGTGTGCGCGCACACTTGACGGGGGAGGGGTGCTGATGTTCTGGCTTGGAGTGGTGACGCCGTTCCTGGTCGCGTTGATGGCGTTGACGGTCGTGGCCGTGACCTACGGGACGATGTGGCTGATACACAAGGCGCACCACTCGTGTCTGAAGCCGTTGCGCCTGACGCCCCCGCTCGCGGCCGATCAGAAGAAGACATGGCTGGCGGGTCGGCTGGCGATGGGCCTGCTGGCTGGCGGGCGCGTGCATGTGCTGGAGCTTCCCGGCCCGCATTTTCTGATCCTCGCCCGTGATGCCGATATGCGCGAGCTTGCCGAACCGGTTCCCACGCCGGTCATTCCCAACGTATCAGTCGAGGCGGCCGCCGCCGTGCTGGAGCGGCACGGGTTCGGCGAGCGGCAGGCGAACGGCGCCGGGTATTGCGCTTGCGGGCGATTCTGTGGGAGCGCTGATTCGTGGAGGCGTCATGTTGTGGAACTGATGCTTGAAGCCGGGTACGGCGTGGAAACCGACGGCTGACGGACGCATATCCGGTCATGACAGATGGGAGCACAGATCATGACCGAACACGACTGCATGCACGACGGCGACATCACGCCGGACGACATCGCCAAGGAAATCCAAGGCATGAAAGACCGTGACCACTACCCGGACGACGGGTGGAAGTTCGACGGCGACGCCACCACCCTGACCGACCTCGCGCATATGTGGGCCGAACAGGAAGGCGGACTCGACCCCGAGGACCGTGGCAGCTTCCCGTTCTGGCTGCAAACCCACATCGACGCCGATATGGTCACGGAACCGGACACCCGCGTCTGGTCGGCGACCCGCATCGCCACGCTCACCCAGTCCATCGAGTTCGAGGCTCCCGTCGGTCTGTCCCTCGAAGAGGCGAAGGCGTGGTTCTGGGACAATCCCGACGAGGCGATCGTCAGCGAAGGCGACGAGACGGCCTTGGACGAGGAACTGTATGTGGAGGGGAGTGGCATGGCCGGCGACATCACCGCTTTCAGCACGGGCATGACATCCACGGTCCACACTCTCGTGGACAAGGCGATCGGCATGCTGCCGTTCCTCGAAGCCGTCGAAGTGCGGGGATACGACACCTTGATTGTGCACATCGACGACCCGGACTTCAAGGAGATGGCATCCTCCGTGTTCGCGTTGGACTCCTATGACGCCGAGGCCGTGGATGGTACGGAGGCGTATTCGTTTGGCGCGGTCAACGGATGGTATGACACCGACGACCCGGATTTTAGTTTTGGGCCGGACGACGAGTGCGGCATCACCGAGAAACCATTGGACGTGGACACGCTCGCCGCAAGCATCAACGAGGCGGTGAACGAGCATGGCGCCGTGTTCGAGTGGACGTTGAACGAAGACGCCAAAGACAAGACGAAAGCCATGTCGAACACGCTCGGCTTCATTCTCGACAATCTGAACCGCGCCGGACTCGCATTGTCCGTCAAGGCGTGAAAACGAAGGAGCATCATCATGGGCCGTAGCATCCCCGTCTATGACCGGATATTGGCAAAAGCGGACCGTTGGGGGCGTGTCAGACGAATCCACGTGTGGTGGAAGCCATTGGACATCACCTACACGGACCCCGGTTATGAGAACGTGGGACGACGGCTGACCGCGTTCGACGCCCCCGATGCGTGCCCGGTCGGCCTGATCGTATCCAACGTCACGTGTGACGTGCGCCTGCGCGAGAACATGGTCGAGCACAACGGGCACGTCGTCGCCCTCACGCGCGTCACATCCCGCTCCAGGCTCAAGGCGGGAACCTACTATATCGAAGAAGGCGGCATTGACTGACGTTGCCACAGTGGTGCTCGCCATGACCGGCGAACAGGCGGAACATGTTCTGACGGGGGAGCGGGCGGTAGAAATCCGTCGCAGCCGCATGAACCGGACAGTCGACCGCATGCTCATCTACCAGACGGATATCGGACTGGTCGTCGGCGAGATACGGGTGAGAGGCATGCTCGCCGCCACCCCGGACACGATCTGGAACGAATACGGCGCCGCGTCCCTCATGTCCAGACAGACGTTCGACGAGCGTGCGGACGGCGCGGACCGCCTGTATGCGTACCGGCTGGAACACCCTCTCCGATACGAAACAGCGAAACCCCTGACGGATATCGGAGTGACCCATGCGCCAAAAGACTGGTGCTGGCTGCCAGGGAAAGCGTCCCGGCCGGCCGTTCCGCGACCGTCCTACGGTCATTTGAGCGAGACGGAACGCCTGTTGAAGGATGCGGCCGACCAGTGGGAGCTGCACCGGTTCACCGTCCATGACGACAGTGACGCGGCGAAGACCATCGGCAACGGGTTCAATGCCTTGCTGCGGCTAATCGGAGACTATAGGAAAACAAGAAAGGACGACCAATGAGCGAGAACATCACCTACTGGACGACCGCCGACCCGCGCGTGCTCGACTGGTGCGCCGCGAACGAACGCGCATACGTTCAATGGATGACCAAGGTCAAAGCATTCCAGGACGCGCATGATGTCAGACTGTTGGGCGGTCGCAACCCGTTCACCGGCCTGACAGAAGCGTGCGGCGTGACCGGCGACACGAGCGGGCTGCCCGGACGGTGGACGAAACCCGATTCGCGTGGCCGATGCCGCCCGTTCGCCGACAACAGGGAGGGCCGGATGCTGCTCGGCTCCCTGGACCAGCCGGGCACAGGTCCGATTCCGGGCTTGCCGCGTCTCATGGAATACATGACCGTGGAGCGCGAGGTCGTGATGGTCAGCGTCGCGTTCGCATCCGGAGGACGCGCGTGGGCGAAGGTCGGTGCGGGCGAACCGTTCGACCACAAGGAACGCGAGCAAGCCGAACGCGACGGCGGGCCGGTCGACCGTTCGATCTGGACGCCCGTCAAGGAATGGGAATGGCTGAAAGCGGTGGACGAATGCGACAAGAAAACATGATGGCTGACTATTCGGATTGGGTTTGGGATGACAGCGACGGTCAGCAGGATGGCGACTACCGGCTTCCGGCAGACGGGACACAGGCCAGCTGGCTGAGAGGAGACCGATCTGAATCAGGCCGGTTCACCATCGAAGGTGATAAGGTCGGGCTTTGTGTCCGGTCGGACGGCACCCTGTTGAAGCCGGTGAAGCGATGAGCATGTTCTGGATCGGCTGTCTGGTTGGAGTGGTCTCGATGCAGGTCATCGCAATGCTTGCCGTTGTCGCCATCGCATTACTTCCAAGGCCGGTGGAGGAATTGGAGTGCATTTGCTGCGACAAGCCCATTATCAGGAAGCATGACGCCCATGCCGTGCCGGGCGTCATCGTCTGGGCGAAATCCACGGCCCACAACCTGACCCGCCGACACCGGATCAACCACAAAGCGTGGGTCAAGGCCGGTAAGCCGTGCATCGGCTGGAAGCCGGTGGCGTGATGAATCAGGTGAGCTCAGACCAATTGCAGGGTGCGCCCGTCAGGCATGACCGCATTGACTTGCAGTTTTCCGCCGATGGCGTCGAGGTAGCGACGCAACGTGCGGATTTCGGTCTTGTCAACGTCACCGGATTCGAGGCTGCTGACCCGCTTCTGGCTGACGCCCATGCGTTCGGCGAGCTGCTTCTGGGTCACGTCCTGCTGTTTGCGCGCTTCCTTCAGCTCGTACAGGCGCATCTCCTCAAGAAGCTGCTCCTTGCGCTCGTCGATGGTCTTCTGGTCAAGGTCGTGGTCGGCCTTGAAGTCCTCCAACGCGTAACTCATTTCGTATCCTTTCCATGTTGTTCTTCCAGCCATCGGATGTATCGTCGTTCGGCTTCGCGAATTGCCGTCTTATACCATTTGTTCCATTTGTTCTGTTTGTCTCCGCCGACCAGCATGACCGCTTTGCGTTCCGGGTCGAAGACGAACAGGATTCGGACTTCGCTTCGACCTACCGAACCGGGCCTCAGTTCCTTCATGGAGCCGATGATGGATCCTTCGATTTTCCCCACCAGGGGGCGTTTGAGGTTCGGCCCGCGCTCCCGAAGGAGGTCAAGGGCCGCGTAGACCTGGTAGGCGGTCTGTTTGTCAAGTCCGTCAAGCCAGTCCTTGATGGGGTCCATCTCTATCTTCCACATAACCACAAATATACCATATAAGGTATACAAAGTAAAGCGAGGAAAGAACCAACAGTGAGGAAAACCGAATACGACTGGGAAAACATGACTCGCCCCGACATCACGGCGGCTTTAGGCCGCATGCTTGTCAAGGACGTGTTCCGGTATCCCGATCCGCGCATCTACTGGGCGAACGAGGTGACCTACGACTACACGTTGACCGACCCGATCCGCGTGGACTTCATGCGGTTCAAGCCAAGGAACACGCTGCCGTCCGGCTTGGAGCAGTCCGAGTTCATGGCCTATGAGGTCAAGAGCTGCAAGGCTGACTTCGACAGTGGTCACGGCCTGAACTTCGTCGCCGACCTGAACTACGTGGTCGTGCCGCCGACCCTCGTGGACTACGCGCGCGAACACAATCCGTTCGGCGTCGGCATATACACGCCGGTGCCGGATATCGTGCATGGCGAGGTGCTGAAGTGCGTGAAACCGTCGCGCCGCTTCCCGCGCAGACGTCCCGCCTTGGAATTATTGTTCGGCATGACGCGGAGCCTTGGCCGCGAACACATTAAAGGCCTCGGGGATTCGATGGGTTTGGAGCCCGCCATAGAGCAGAGGGAGCTGGGGATATGAGGGAACCGTATGATCCTCTTCGCATCCGTGAGGCGTTGAAGCCGGAACGGCTGGCGGCAGGATGCGCGGCAAGCGTGTTCTCGAATGAAGGTCTGGCCGTCTGCGGCCGTCCACCGGTCGCGCTGCGACGATGGGAGAGCGGGGAATGGGATGGGCCGGGCGACTGGGCAAGCGATGACAGGTACGCCCCTGCATGCAAGATGCACGCCAAGCGTGACGTGATACCGATGACGGAGGTCTTGAAGGCGTTGCGGGAACAGGTCGGATACCATCGTGCGTTCGACGGCGACGATCTGGAAGCCTGCCTGCATGCGGCGATGTTCGATTGGATGCTCCACGATGGCGACTGGATGCCGAAGGACGCGATTCCCGTCGAAATCACCGGCTGGGAGGAGACGCCGAACACGGTCAGGATATTCGCGCTTTCCATCGACGGATCCTCATGCGAGGCCGTATACAAGGGCCAGTTGGACGGTTTCCTCCGTGAACGCATGTCGCGAAAGGGAAAGGAGCCGGAATTATGAGCGAATACAGGAAACCATTGCCGTACGATGCCGGGCTGATCGCAGAACAATGCGACCCATTGACCCTGCGGCTCGGCTACATGGCCGGCTGTTGAAGGGTGAGAACTTCGACATGTGCGGCAGACCACCGGTGACGATCCGCCGTTGGATGCGGGATGACGGGTACGACGATTGCGAACTGCTACCCAAGGAAGGCGCGTACGGGCCGGCGTGCAAGACCCACGCCAACCATGATGTCGTGCCGTTTATTGAGGTGTTGAAGTCCATTGTCGGCCTGCTGGTGGATGCGAACGAGGATGGAAACTGACCTGCGAACGCGGCCATGCCGGTCTCACGCTTGCCTTAACCGTCACCTCCAGGTTGGATAATCATCGGCAAAAAACTAGGCGGGATGTCCGCAATGCGAGACCCATGCTTCGGGGGAGACGCTACGGGATCGAGCTGCGAAAGTAAGGCGTGTCGTCCGCAAGCGAATGGTTTATAATAATAACGTATTTTGTATATAATATACAAAATACGCCTTAATTGTTAATAAAATATCGAGGTGTCAGATGATTCGGCTACGGCGTCTCGCGTTAGAGAACGCGAAGAACACCCGAAACGGGTCCATAACATTCAACGACTTGGAAAGCGGAGCAAGCGTCACCGGCCTATACGGGCAGAACGGTTCGGGCAAAACCACCGTCATCACGGCTTTGCAGATTCTCAAAACCCTTATGGAAGGACTACCGCTCGGCAACGAAGGAATCGGGTTCATCAGCAACGAAACCGACCACGCGCACATCACAGCCGTCTTCGACATGGAAGAAGGACAGGCGACATATGAAGCCACCCTCGAACAATCGGAAGGCAAGGACAGTCGGGTAGCCAACGAAACACTCCGCATCGCCACGAATGATACCAGAGAGCGTATTCTCATCAGCCATGGCATCAACCACGCGGCAGACGACATGGGATACCGCAGCTGGATGACCTCTCCCGTCGTCCAATGGAAATCTCTGAGAAGCATAGGCAGCGCCGACGATCTCTTGTTCCAGGAAGAAACCCTATCCTGGTCACAGGGTCGCTCGTTCGTGTTTTCCGAACAAACACGACAAATCTGGAAGAGAATCAAGGACATTGCGAAACAGCAGAACAAGCCATCGTTGTCACGCGCGAAAGCTCTCGCCGACAACCTGACCCCCCTGGCAGAACTCGCCGAGAAACTGGCTCGATACGCGCGTGACAACATGCGTATCGTGACCACCAGAAACGGATCCTCGGTCAGTTTCGACTACGCTCCGATCAGCTCAGACGGCCGTCGCACGAATATGCTCGACATCAGCCACCCTGTCCGCGTTCGCTCCGCATACAGGCGGCAGGTCGAACGCATGGTACACCAAGCCGATCAGGTCATGCCCGCTCTGGTGCCGGGGCTGCACATCCAATGCAGCACGAAAGACGTGACATTGGAAGACGGGTCAGAAGGTGTCGAGCTGTTCCTGCACAGCAGGAGAAACGGCGCGCTCATTCCTTTATGGGCGGAATCCGAAGGCATCCGCCGTATCATAGGTGTCCTCGGACTGCTGCTGCGCATGTTCAACGAACCCGATGTGCTGGTAGCTGTCGACGAACTCGATTCCGGCATCTTCGAGATTCTACTTGGCGACCTGCTGGACGTGCTCGCCACTCGCGGGGTCGGACAGCTCATCTTCACCGCGCACAACCTGCGCGTTCTCGAAACCCTTGCACCGGCATCCATCGTGTTCTCCACGGCAGACCCCGGCAACCGGTTCGTGGCGGCCAAGGCCCGCGAGTCAAACAACCTGCGCAGCATGTACATACGTGCCGTGAGCATGGGCGGCGAGAACATGGTGATGGCTGACCGCGTGAAACAATCAGACATCGCGCTGGCGTTCTACCAGGCCGGAACAGACAACACGAAAGACAACATCGATGCCCGGTAAGGTTATACCCATCATCCTTGAAGGAACGTCGGATGCAGGCACGCTGGTGGATGCGTTCAACCGTCTCATCGACGACACGAAGGAGCTCAAGGAACTCTGCGAAGGCGGAGACCTCACCCTATACCGGTTGTACGCGAACGGGCGACAGAACGTTGGCAGGCTCGACCCGCTGTCGATGGTTCGCCGAACCGTCCTCGACGACATGTCAATCGGACAACAATACAGCACGAGAGATGTGCTCGCCGTCATGCAGATCGTTGACCTTGACGGGGCTATGATTCCAGATTCCGCCGTCATCGACGGGGATGGGAGGCTGGAGTACAGGTCGAATGGCATCGCCACGACGAACAGGGAAGGCGTCATCGCCCGCAATCACGAGAAAAGCAATGTCGTCAGGATGCTGAGAAACGCGATAGACGGCAAAGGCGTGACTCTGACAGGAGGAAAAAGGGTGCCGTATTATCCATTCCACATGTCACGCAACCTAGAACATGTCATGTGGGCGACTCCAAGGCACTGACCCCTCAGCAGAAGACTCTACGGGCAAACCGCAAGAATCTCGAATATGCCAGCCATCCAGAACAACTGCTGTCCGACCTTGGGGCGGATGATGTGGTTCACGGGCACACCGATTACAGTCAATCCTGGCAATGGCCTTTTGAAGGGTTGAACTCGTTGCATCGCGGATCCAATGCCGTGTTCCTGCCGGATATCGTCCACAACCTCACCGTCAGATAATCAACGGCATACGCGAGGCGAACAGCGGACTGGTGGATGACGTGGATGAAGCCAAACACAGGATAGTCGAACAGTGATTCACCGATTGTCGACAATCGTGATGGAAAGCACCCGATAGGCATTACCGGACTCTCGTCGTCGCGCCGATACAGACTGCTTCCTGACGCTTTTCGGATAATGCACGAAACCATCAGAAAAGGATGAGTCGATCCTGTTTGTGTCGTGATACGCATCAAGACCCAGACACCAATGGTCATTGCCGTAGAAATAGTCGATGGAACTCTTGTCCGAATCCACGATGACTTCGACGCCGATCGGCAACGACAGAATCTCGTGAAGAACAAGCGCTTTCCCATATGCTTTGCGATAGTCGGGATAGTGAATGGAATCAACGGCAAGTCTGCCTTTGCGAAGAGCGTCATAGAAGAACTCAGCTTCCGTGAGACGACCCGCGTGAATCACCTCGGGAGGCCGGTCGCAGTATACGCCGCAAAGATGCTCGAAATTATGTTTCCTCCATAGCACGTCAAGACAAAACCCATTCTCGCAGTCGAATACCGTATGCCGTCCTTCGAGACAAGAATAGGATTCCACCGCCGGGGCATACAAAGAGATAAGTTTCTTCTTCCTGTCCCTGCCAAGTCGGACACCGGCTTCGCTCATCTCGTTCCCTTTCACAGATGAAAAAACCGGGGACGCGGACCGGCGTCGTCCCCGGTTTTCTTGGGATCCCGTTTTACGGTCTTCTGCATGACTAGACTCCATTTTCATGGAGAATCGCTTGCGAACTCAATATACCGCCGTCGCAGCATGTTGTCTGGCCCGTTCGCCGGGGCGATCTTCCCAATTCTCGCGTCATGATTCGCATGGTCGAATCATGGGGAATCGCGGCAGCCGGTATCCCAAATTAAGACTTCAGCTTCAGCCCCGACCTCCGGACGGGAGAGGAGCATGGGCCGAAGCCTCAGCTACACCATAACCATACGAGGGAATCGAGTCAAGCTCGGCGAGTGGTCATGCGGCCAGCTATGGCGCGAATGGGGCGGAAAATCACGGAAGATCCGTCATTCAGTAGTGCACGTATTCGTGTTGTGCGGCCTGGGGTTTTGTGAACGTGCGGGAGAACGGCTTGCCGCCGAGCGCGGCGCCGCATTCGCTGGTGGTGATCGACCCGTCCGCGTGCACCTGTTCGACGACGGCGACATGACCATACAGGAGGGAAGCCCCATCCTGGCCGCGTTGGAACACCATCACGTCGCCGACGCGCGGCGTGTGGTCCACCCAGTAGCCGAGCGCGCGGGCGCTGTCCGCCCACATGGCGCCGTCGCCCATGTGGCTGCCGGCGGGCAGGTTCAGTTCGTGGCGTCGCTTGTATGCCCACCAGGTGCATTGACTGAACGAGTAGGCGTTGTCCGTGTCGCCGTCCGCATGATCCGGGTCGAAGCCGCTGGGGGTCTGATTGCGGTCGCGCCCGTTGACCAGCCGGTAGACGGTCGGGTTTTTTGCGGGAATGGCGCCCAGGTGGGTCGGGTCGATGGTGTTGCCCAACTCCCATGTGCCGTGGTTGATTTCCGAGCGGGCGGAGGAACGGGACACGGTGGTGGATTCCAGGTCGTCCACGCTCGCCCGCGCAACCGGCGTGCCTGTGCCCGTGCCGTATGCTTCGCCCATCGTGCCGTTGACCATGACGGCCAGCATGAACGCGGCGAACAGGCAGAACAGGGGGATCAGGGCGAGCCGGCGTTGCAGGCGCGCGCGACGCTTCGACTGCACGCGCGTCAACGGCATCTTATGAGAGGCCATGGAAACAGCATCATCCTTACGGCGAATAGGGGGATAAGGCCGGGTTCCAGAGGGGTCGCGGAAGGGATGACGGTCTCCGGGACCCGGCCTCGACTGGTATCAGGCGTGACGGCGCATGCGCACGCCGACTATGCCGAGTAGGCCGAACAGGATGCCCATGACCGCGGGCATGAGCGTCCCGGCGCCCGTGTGCGGCAGACTGTCGCCGGGACGGCTCGCGTCCACGATGGGGCGGATCGGCGCGGTCTGGCCGTCCTTGTCTGCCGGTTTGCCGGCCTGGGGGAGGTCGCCGACGCGGGTCAGGTGCAGGATGCCCGCCTTCGGGCCGCCTTCCAGGTTCATGAACGAGCCTGCGGGCATGTCCACGTTGACGCTGGTCGGGGTCTGCTTGCCGTCGGCCGGCTTGTACCAGTCGGCAGCCACGGTGATCGGGCGGGATGTGGAGCCGGTCGCCGAGCCGAAGATCCCGTTGGTCGTGGTGGACGCGGAATACCAGGTGCCGTTCACGGTCGGCTGCTGGTGTTTCGTCGCATCCTCGTCGTTCACGGCCGTGTAGGTGATCTGGTATTCGCCGGGCGTGATGCCCTGATACTGGTCGGCGACCGTGTGCGGCTGCCTGTTGTCCGTCGGGTTGACGGGCTTGGGCGTGTCTGCCGGGTCGGTGACGGAGACGATGCCGAGCGTGCCGAAACCGGGGTTGGCGGCGTCGGACACCTTGCTCAGGTCGATGTCGATGGTCGTGGCCTTGTAGTCGATGGTCACGGTCACCGGCGTTTTGTCGGGGGCGGTGAACGTGACGGTCAGCGCCTTGGTGCCAAGTGAGGCTTTGGCCGTCCATCCGCCGGGGGTGTTGTCGACAACGATCCGGATGGTCTTGGAGACGGGCGTGCCGGTCTCCTTGCCGTCACGCCAGACGGCCTTGCCGTCGGCGTTGATGGTCACGTCATCCAGGTCGGCGAGCGTGTACTTGCCGTCGCCGTTCGTGTCGCCGGTCTTGCCGGTGGGTTTCGTGTCCTGGACGGTGGTGAACGTGTAGGTGACCGTGGTCTTGCCGTCGGGGCTGGTCACGGTGGCGGTGCGGCTCAGGACGCTCATTGCGGGCGTGTATGTGACGCTCCAGCCTTCAGGCAGGTTGGCGACGATGATGGAGCCGGCCTTGTCGTTCTTGTCCAGCCGGTAGGTGGCCTTGTCGCGGGTCGGGTCGAATCCGGTGACCGGATTCTTGGTGGTGGTGTTCGTGGCGGTCACGCCGGTCAGGTCGGCGGCTGTGTACTTGCCGTCCTTGTTCGCATCGCCCCTCAGGCCGGTGTCTGGATTGTCGGGCGTGGTCTTGACTGGGGTGAGGGTGACCTTGCCGGCGCCTGCGGTGCCGGTCTTGTCGCCGGTGAAGAACCCGTAGGAGCCCTGCGTGACGGTGATCTTCTGACTGGTCGGCACGTCCTTGTTCAGCTCGCTCGTGTCGTTCGCGGAGCGCACGGACAGCTTGATTGTGCCGTCGCCGCTCGTGTCCACTTTGCCGGAGGCGGGGAACACGTGGGGCGTGGCCGAGAACTCGCCGTTCGCGACACCCTTATCGGAGCCCTTTACGGCGGTGTAGGTGACCGTGTACTCGCCGGGCGTGACCGCGATGGTCTTCGAATCGGACAGACCTTCTTTCACGTTGCCGTCCGCGGCGCCGTAGAAGCCGACCTGTGTCTGCTTGCTCAAGTCGAAGGTGGTGGCCGTGATTGCGGGCTGGGTGCCCGGCGTCGCGACGCTGGTGGCTGCCGGCAGTGTGACCGTGGCGGCGTTGGCGGTCATGCCGGTACCGGCCGCGCCGGTGACAAGCATGCCGACGGCGAACGCGGATGCGACCAGACGCGTTCTGATAGGTGATTGCATGATGGTGATCCTTTCCCGCGAGGAAGGCGGCGAGACCGGTCTGCGGTCCTCCCTTCTCTCGCGGTGGTGTCTATGCGCGCAGCGGCGAGGATGTGCGCCGGTAGTCACTGAACAGTCGTATCCGCCACTGTTCGGCGATCGTGAGGCTTCTTCCTTTTTGGCGGGACGGGATTCAGGTTCTGTTGTCTTCCTGTCGCCGGTGTCCTGTGATGGTTCATGGTCGGGTTCCTTCCATTGCGTGCGGCCTCGCCTGAGCGTCCACCATGCGGCGGCGAGGATGATGATGATCGTCTGGTCCATGATCGACCCGTAGAGCAGGATGCGCCACAATCCGGCGATCCACGGGGCGAGGATGACAATCAGAATAAATAAGATGAGGCGGGCGAGAATAATGCGCACCCGCCTGTTATGCCACGCGTGTTGCACGCCGGCGCCGATGCGCCGCAGCAGTCGGGTCACGCGCCCCATAGCGCCTTCTTATAGTATCGCGCGTATGCGAGGCTGTCTGCCAGGCAGTGCATGACCCGGTGGTCGGTGGTGCTTTCCGGCGCGTTCTGCGCTATCGTGGGCGACCACAGACAGGCGGCCTCGTAGAACACGCTCACGTCGAACGAGCGGTGCGAGCATCCGTCGAGCAGGTGCGGCCACGTGTGGGCGATGATGTCGCGGTCGAATCGCAGGCTGCTTCCGGCGGGCAGCAGCCGGAAGGATTCCAGCCAGCGGGAGACGTAGGCGCGGGCCTGTTCGCCGGCTTCCGGCAGCGTGGGTGCGCCGGGCGCCGCGCATTCGGCGAGCAGTCCGTTGGGAGTATGCATGGCGGTGATAAACTCGCTGGTCTCGCCCGAGTATCGGATGATCGAGTGGAAGCCTTCGTCCAAGGGGATCAGATTGTCGTCGGTGACGATGAGGCCGATTTCGAGAATGCGGTCATGCTGGGTGTCGAGTCCGGTGGTTTCCACATCCATCCAGAGCAGTCGGGTGGGTTTGTCTGTTGTTGTAGTAGTCATGTCCGCTACTATGCGTCACAGTACGCGTGACGTGTCAACAAATGTCGCGCAGAGCGTTTGTTGACATGGCTGTTCTCGGGATTCCGGCGGTCGCGTTGCCTCTTCAAGTCGTCGCCGATACTGGTTGCGAAAGGGTGTGCCGGATGGTCTCGGCAGCCAGCACCAAGCGCTGTGACTTAGTGCATCTTAACGTCATTCGGCCACGATTTTTGGCTTCCCTTAGTGCATCGATACGTTAAGATGCAATAAGATGCGTTATCTTATTGCACCCCTGAAGCCCTACTCCCCGTAGGGCTTACACGTATTAATACACTAAGAACATAAGATTCTGGTGGTGTTGTATATAGGGGAAAATATGGGGTATTCGTATACGCGCGCGTAATGACGGTACTTAATACCGCCACCGCTGGTTGCCGTAAACCTTCGCCCGACATTCGAAGGTGGTTCGACGGTGCCGAGTGGCGCCGGCATTGGCAAGCCGGCAAACAGGGGAGGTGCCGACCGGATTCGGTGTCAACGATTCTTTGACGACTGCCGCGGATCCGGCCGGCGAAGGCGTCTCGCTCTTTTACCGTCGTGGGACTTTTGTTGACATGAAGAACGGCTTGATTCCAATGGTTTCCGATATTTTGTTGACATGCCTGTTCAACTGGTGCGGATAGGTGAAGACAATGCGGATAGGCGAGACTGCATTCCGCAGAACGATGTCAACAAATTCCGTCACATTTATTTTGTTGACATGAAGAACGGCTTGATTCCAATGGTTTGCGGAAGTTTTGTTGACATGGCCGCTTGAAAAGCGACAATGATGCCTCAGCCGGCGGAACGCAAAAACGCCCAATGGATGATGCCACGGTCCGCCGGACATGTCAACAAAACCCTGCGCGAATATTTTGTTGACACGCACAGCCGCTTGATTCCAATCATTTTCGGTGTTTGTTGACACGACGGTTTCAGACGATGCCAGAAAGGATCATCGTCTGGTCACATGCATGGTTCCAATCGCGCCAGATTACGCAGGGCATGAATCCGAGAGCGACGCCGGCGTCCAGTCAGGGCAGTGCCAAGCACCGCGCCCTTAGTGCATCTTAACGTCATTGACGCCAAGATTCCGGCTGTTCTTAGTGCATCGATACGTTAAGATGCAATAAGATTCATGATCTTATTGCACCCCTGAAGCCCTACGGAGAGTAGGGCTAACACCCCCTAATACACTAAATACGTTAAGTTTTGGGTGGTGTTGTATATAAGGGAAAATATGGGGTATTCGTATACGCGCGCGTAAAGACAGTACTTACTGTCATCGCCCTGATACTGGCTGCCCGAGAACGCGCATAGCCGGTCGGTATGACGTTCGACCCTTTCGACCCGCAGTGGTGGCAGGCCGGCAGCAGCCTCAACTGGTGGGACAGCGCACTGAACCCCGACCCGCCATTCTATGCTTCAGAGCGCAGCGAAGCCGAACGACGATTCACCGCCCACATGGAAACCTACGTGGCCCTGCTGCGTCTCATCCACCAATACCGGACGGCCACCACCAACCAGCTCCACGACCTCGACCCCAGGGCGCCGCAACGGGCCGACGCGCTCACATGGATGGACCTGCTCGCCCTGGGCCTCATCGACGTCGGCTACCCGATCAACGTGGGCGGCGGACAGGCGGTCACCCCCCGCTACGCGCCGTTCATGGCCGTGCGACTGCCCAAACACCGGCGCATCGAACGCGACCTCAGACAATTGGGCGTGCCGCCCATGTGGATGGCGTCATTCGCGCCCGGCTCCCTGCGCGGCATGCGCCAATACGACCGGCACAACCTCATCTGCACCAGGCTCGCCATCGCCGCCAACGACAAAGGATACGACACGCTCGGCGAAGCATGGGGACGGTTCGACCTCATCTGCCACGACAAGGCCATGGGCATGGGCGGTCCCGACCTGATCGTCTTCTCCCAGACCATCGACTGTGTCGAACTGACCGCCAGCGCCAACCAGGCCTTGCAGGCGAAATTCGACCGGTGGGCGCGCGTGCTCGCCCATCCGGGCTGCGAGAGGGTGCATGTGACCTGGCTGGCCGCCGACCCGGATGACGGACTGCTGTCCCCGCTGACCGGCCTGAGCGCCACGTATCCGCGCATGCACGCCGGTCTCGCCCGCGACTGGGCGGACACATTGCGCGCCGGGGACGGGCACGGGCCGCACGGCACGGCGCCCGCCCAGCCGGGGTGGATGCGCGGCGATATGGATCGGGTCGCGCGCGCCATGGGATTCGCCTCGTCGGCGGGCTGGCGCATGCCCGACCTGTTCACCGTGTTCGACCGGCCGTGACGCATGGGGTGCGGGCATGACGAATGTGAGCGAACAGGCGGCGCGGGATCTGCGTCAAGCCGACCTGGTGGACGTGTTCGACGCGGCCGCGCGCTGCCGTGACGACTTGAGAACGCTGGATCGGGCGCGCCGGGTCCTGGAACGCATGACGCCCGACGACCGGGCCGCCATCGAAGGCGGGTGCCGTGTCGTCGGGCGTCTGGGCGGCCCGTTGAGCTTCGAGGAGGCGTCAGGCGTGTGCGCGCTCATGGTCGCCGCCTCGAAACATGTCTAGGAGCGGCGCCGCATGCGCAATCCCAGTCCGGCCAGCAGGGAGAGCAGGCTGAACACGCCGAGCGTGAGCGTCGCCGAACCGGTGGAGGCGAGCGTGTTGCGGGTGCGCGCGTGGAACCGGTAGACGACGGTGGTCAGGCCGTCGGCGCTGACCGCGGTCACGGTCGCGTCACGCCCGTCCTTGTGGGTGGCGACGCTCATGCCGCCCGTCCCGTCGAACAGGGGGGTGATGACATACCGGTCGGCGTTCGCCACGTCCACCGTGTACTCGTGCTCGTCCGGCTGGAAGCTCGTCAGGGCGGTCCCGTCGAATTTCACGCCGGTCAGGCCCGCCGCGTGCGTGGCCTGGGTCAGGTAGGTGACGGTGAGCGTGCGCGTGCCGGTGCGCGTGCCGTCCGGGCTGAGCACGCTGAACTCGTAGCGCCAGGTCATGCCTTTGACGCGGGTGATGGAGGTGACGACCACATGCTGGCCCGCGTATGAGGCGTAGGCGAGCGTCGCATGCTCGGGCACCTGGTAGTCGTCCTTGTCGGCGGTGACGTACTTGCCGTCGAGCATGTAGCCGACCGACTTGAGCCGGGTCTCGCCCGGCGTGGGTGCGACGCTCACGCCGTCCGCGTCCCTGGGGTCGGCGGGCGTGAACGCCTCGTCGGCGGTGGGCTTGTCGTGCGGGCGCACGACGGTGACCGTGTAGACGCGGGACTGACCGTTCTTGGTGACCGTCCACTCCTGCACGGTCGTGTACATGGTCTGGCGCACGTCCCCGGCGCTGACCGTCTGCCCGTCGGCGGCCTGCGGGCTGACCTGGTAGCGTTCCTGGCCTTTTGCGACGATCGTGTAATCGAGCGTGTCCGGGTCCCATCCGCTGATCGGGCTGCCGTTGACGAACAGGCTTTTAAGCGCGGCGTCCGGGTTCGCGCTCTGCCTGGGCGCCGTCTCGAAGCCCTGGGTGATGGCGATGGTCTTCGACTGTTCCTTGCCGGTCTTGTCGGTCCACGTGAGTTTCACGGTCCACGTGCGTTCGCCTTTCGCATCCAGTCCGGGCGTGACCGTGGCATCGGTCAGGTCCGCGCCCTTGTCGTTCAGGTCGAGCGCGTACGCGTCGCCCACCTGGCCGTAAGGCAGGGGCTTGCCGGTGATCGTCTCGGCGAGCGTGGCCGCGTCGTCTGCGGCGCCCAGCGGGATGATCGTGGTGGCCCCGTCGGCGCTGGTGCGGGTCAGGTTGACGGTCAGATGCGTGTCCCATGTGCGCTTCGCGGTCACGTTCACCGTCCATGCGGTCCTGTCCTTGAGCGTGCCGGTTGCGGTGCCGGTTGCGGTGAACAGGATGCCGGCGCCCTTGTCGGGCTTGCTTTCCGTCGCCTTGCCCCAGGTGATGTCCGCCGTGTCCCCGTTGGTGAGGGTGATGGTCTTCGTTTCGGGCGTGTTCGTCTTGTCCAGTTTCAGGTCCCGGTCGAGGTCGAGCGTCCACTGGTTCTTGTCCTTGTCCCATGCGAACGCCTGTTTGCCGCCGTCCGGGTCTTTCAGTCCGATGGTGGAGCCGACGGTGACGGTGACATGCATGGCGGGCGTCGTTGTGTCGCCCGCGAACGTGTATTCGGTGACGGATACGCCGAAGGACGGGTGTTCGGTGTCGCCTTTGGTTAGGGTGACGCTCGCGTTGTCGTCCGTGGTGGCGGTCAGGCCTTTCGGCGTGGTGTCCATGGTCAGGTCGCGGGTGAGCGTGCCGTCCTTGCCGCGGCCCAGCGTGAGCTTGCCGATCTTCCAGACGCGGCTTGCCTTCAGGTAGATGTCGTTGAGGGTGGCGGCCATGTCGGTCAGCTGCGTTTCGGTGGCGGCCGTGTCGTCGAGCATGGTGCGGGCCTGGGCGAGCGTGGAGTCGAACTCGGTTTTCGTGGTCTCGTCGAGCGTCGTGTACGCGTCGGTCTTGGCCCACGTGTCCGCCTGGCCGACAAGCTGGGTCAATGCCTCCCTGGGGGTGTTTTCGGCGGGCGGGGTGGTGTCGCCCGGATCGGGCGTGGTCGTGTCGGCGAGCGCGATGGTGGGCGTCGCGGTCAGTGCGGCGGCCAGCGTCAGGCCGATGATCCTGGTTGATGTGGTCTTCACATTCGTCTCCTAACCTTGAAGGGGGTGCGGGGCGTCCCCGCATCCTGATAGGGGCTATGCGCGTGACGCACGGCATGTGTGTATGGATGATCGTGAATGGTGGAGTGTGGTGTGCGCGTTGCGCGCGGGCAGGGCGGATCCGGGTGTGGAGGCGTACTCTCGTCTGGAGCCGGTGCGCGTGCAGGTGGCGCGCATGCGAGGCCTGTCTGATCGTGTGCTGCGTTCGCTGGCGCACGATGAGAGCGTGAACGTGCGGGTGATGGTGGCGATGCGCCCTGACCTGCCCGCGGACCTGGTGGACGACCTGTCGTGGGATGAGAGCGCGCCGGTGGTGGCGGCGTTGGCGGCCACGCATGAGTTGGATGGGGAGACGTGCGCGCGTCTGGCGCAAATCGAGGATGTGGCGGTGCAACGGGCGTTGGGCCGGTCGGATGCGGCCCGGTTCCTGGAGGCGTTGCCCGAGCCGACCGGCAGGGGGGAGAAGCGGAGGCGTCGATGGTTTCGGTGAGAGAATCGAGTGTGGAGAGGCGTCTGGATGTGCTGGCGCGCCGGCATGGCGGTCTGACCGTCAAACTGGCTGCCGGCGGGGCGGGCATGCCGGATCGGCTGGTCGTGCTGCCGGGCGGTCGGGTCTGGTTCGTGGAGGTGAAGCGTCCGGGAGGCCGGGCGCGCGTGTTGCAGGAGGCGATGCTGGAACGGTTACGCTCGTTGAGTGTCCCCGCGTTGGTTGTCGATGACGCGGACGGGTTTTTCCGCTCACTGGAGTGAGTCGTACTGTCCGCCCGTACTGTTCGGGCTTCCGGCCGGTTTGCGCGGCTGCATGCCGTGACGGGGCGAGCCGTCGAGTCGGGCCGGATCGAACGCCCGCCATGCCTGTTCCCGGTCAAGCACGTCCTGCCAGGAGTCCAGCCATCGGTCGCGGCATTGCTCGTCGACCTGTTCGAGCAGCGTGCGAACGGCGTCCCAAGCATCATTGAAGCGGGAAGGCGGGCCGGCTTCTTCATATTGCCGACGATAATCGGCTTTCCTGTCGTCATCCAGTCTTCCGATTACATGCTGACCTTGTACTTTCTCCACTGAACGGCATGCCTGTCGTAGTGCTTCAAGATTCACGTCCTCATGTTCGAGCATCAACGTGAGGTCTGCGATGTCCTTGCCGCGGATTTTTCCGGGACGGCAAAGCGCGTGCATTTTCTCCGCCATCTGTGTGAGAGGGTCCATGACCAGAATCGTTTGTACAGGTAGGCCAAGTTGTTCGAGCAGTCGAGCGGTGCCGTCGTCCATGCGGTGTCTGGCATGATTCGCGCATGCATTGATGTCAGGCACGGCTTCCACATAGATCGACGTGAACGGTTTGCCGAGATACAGCAATTTGACGGTATACCGTGCCATGCCCTTGCCTTCAGGAAGCAGCGTTTTCGGCCCGTGGGGCAGTCTGTCGACCGTTCCAGTGAAGCCGCCCCAGCCTTGTTTCAGGGAGTTCACAAGATTCTGCTCGAACGTCTGTTTTGAAGAGGCGTATACGGCATCCACGTCCTGTGATGCTCGGCTTTGCGACAGCGGATAAGACAGTTGCAGGGCTGCGCCGCCTTTGAGAAAAACGTGATCACCGAGGAATTGTGCGAAAACCGCATTATGAACGACTTGCATATAGACTTTGCTTTCGCGTTCATCCATGGCGAGCGTCTGCCGTTGCATCAGCTTATACAACTGTTTGACAGAGCGTGGTGGTTGCGGCTTATCCAAGGTCACGCTCCTGTTGCGCGGTGAGATACCCCTGTTCTACCGCGTCCTGCAGGACCATGAGCCGCTTGTCGTCATCCATGTACGGCAGTGCGTCCCTAATTGCCATCGAAGGCTCCTGTATGGGCAGTCCATGCACTTGGGAGCGGGGGAATCCCGTATCATGGTGATTCTTGATATTGTCGGTGTCATGTCGGCGCTTGTATGTGGCGACATGCATGCGCGGCGAAGCCCAGCCGCCCAATCCGAGAAGCTCGACGACGCTCGGCCCCCAGAATGCGGAGCCGGGGCCAGCCTGTGCGAGGGTCTTCGCCCATTGCGTGTAGCGGTAGTCGATGCGGGCGTCGTCGGTGAACCACGCGTAGATGCCTTTCGCCGGGTGCTGCACGTCCGGGTTGCGCGCGGCCCAGTGGCGGAGCTGACTCGGGTCGATTCCCGCCTGTTTCGCCGCCCACACGGGGATGATGCCATGCCATCGGGAGGCGATAGGCCGCAGACGTCGCTCGAAACGGGATAATGTTGCCACGTTGTAGTACACCTGCCTTCCCGGAATTGCAATGGTTTTCTTAATAATACCATGCGTCCGGAAAAGCGCGAAAAACCAATCCAGTGGAAGCCGGTCTAGAGCGTGCGCATGTCATCGCCTCGGCAAGTCGGCGGGATGGCGTTTCAACGAGTATCCCAACGTCTCGCGTTGCGTGTCGTCGATGAGGTGCCGATTGACCGCATCGTCGAGTGCCTGTCGGTATTTATCGTCGTCGAACATGCCGCGGGATGATGTCAATGCCTCGAATACGGTCTGCGAGGCGGGCGTGACGGTGGTTTTCCATGTGACGCCTTGCTTGACCCGTCTACGTGTCGGCGTGGCTATGCAGGTATTACGGCTCGTGTATGTGCCTATGTGGTTGAGTTCCAATACGGTCGCCCCCCCCCACAGGTAGGCGTCCGGCTCCGCGTAGGCCAGTGCGCGCGAATCTGGTCAGATCCCAGTCGATGTTTTCGGCATCGTCGTTGTCGGGGTACCCCGTCTTAGCCGCGCCTGAAACGGCGTCGCGCCCGCGGGATGACATGCGGGCGTCGGGCGGCCCGGCGCATGATCGCCCGCCAGACCGCCTCGTTCACGTACTGCGTGCGTTTCACTTGACCTCGCCCATCGCCTTCGCGAGTTCGACGAGCCGGGCGCGGATATCCGCATAGGAGTCGCGGGCGTCCTGCGCGCGCTTCTCCTGCTCGTCCGCCTTCGCCGTCGCCTCGGCGATGATGCGCTCCGCCTGGCCCTGCGCGTCGCGGATCAGCTGCTCGCCCTGGGCGCGGGCCGCGGCCGTATGCTCGTCCGCCTCCTGGAGCAGATGGTCGGCCTTGGCCTTCGCGTCCGCGACCGTCCGCCGTGCGGTCTCGTCCGCCTTGGCTGTGGTCTCGGCTGCCCGCGCCTTCGCGTCCTCGACCGCCTTCTCGCCCTGGGCGAGCAGCTGGTCGCGTCGCTTGCCGGCCTCGTCGAGCGTGCGCTTGGCGTCCTCGCGGGCCGCGTTGACGACCTGCTGAGCGGCCGAGCCGACCGCCTCCCACGGGTTGTCCGCATCATGCGTGGCCTTGTCGCGTTCCTCTCTCAGGGCGCGGATCTTCTCCTCGCGCTGGCCGATCTGGGTCTGCAGGACGGCCTCGCGGTCCCGACCGACCGCGACCTGAGCCGTCAGCTCGCGGATACGACGGCTCAGGTCGGCGATCAGCGCGTCCACGGAGCCGGTCTGATACCCGTTGAACGCGCGCGGTAGGTCGGGCTGCGCGTCATCTCCAGCACGCCCACGATCACGGGCGTGCTGGAGATGACGCGCAACTCCTGGTGTTCACTGTCGGTCATGATGGTCCTTTCCGTCCGGCCCCGCGTCCGGCAGGTGTCCGGCGATGATGATGACCAGCGAGGGGATGAGCATGATGGCGATGATCAGCATGAGTGTGGCATCCATGATGCGCCCCCTGTAATGGTCGGATTGTGGTCTGCATTCGACTATGCGCACGCATACCATGCGTCACGCGCATAGCCGGAAAACATGAGCACACAACCCAGAAAGCCAGCCGGCAGCCCTGGCTCGACCGGCGGCCAATACGATTCGACCCACGCCGGAGACGGCGCCCTGCCCGCGCTCGGCGAGCCGGAAACCATCGACGCGCAGCAGGTCAACGACATGGTCCGGCGCATCGACGCCAAGTTCCGACCCCACTACAAGTACGAGGACTTCGCGCCGAACGAACCCCTGTGGCATCTCGGCGACCTCGGATACCTGCCCGCAGACGTCTGGCGCAACACATTCGACCATGAACCCAGATGGATGGAACCCGCCTACATCCTGCAAGGCAACATGGGGGACGAAGGCTGTGAGGAGATCGCCGAGACCTACACGAGGAGGGGTTTGAAGGCCTGCGGCGCATGCTCGAAGCATCCAGCCTGGAATACGTGTACTACACGGAAGCCGACGCGGACGGTGATGCCTGATGACACAGCCCAGAAAGCCCGCCGGCTCGCCCGGCTCCACCGGCGGCCAGTACGATACGACCGGCGGCCGGAACAACAGTCTGCCCGCGCTCGACGGGCGTGTGCAGATCGAGACGCAGGATGTCCGAGGCATGGTGGACCAGGTGGATGCGCGGCTCCTGCCCCAATGCGACATCGAAGGCTTCGAACCGTACACCGACATCATCCGCATCGGCGACTGGGGGTATGTCACCCAGGCCGCGTGGGACGAGGCGTTCCGCGATCAGCCCGCATGGGCCGAGGATGCCTACCAGCTGGAGGCGAACCTGGGACGATCCGACGCGTGCGACCTGATCGCGGCCGCGTACGCCAAAGGCGGCGACCAGGCGCTGGGGGACATGGCCGAGGAAATCGACCCGGAAGTCGTGTTCTGGGCGCAGGCCGACGAGGAGGGCCACGCGTGAGCGTGTCTCAGCTGCTCTGATGCTTGCCGCGCAGCCGTCTGCCATGTCGTCCGATAGGCGGCTGCGTGTTCTCCGGGTCGCAATCCCTGATTTCGACGGCCAGGTCACGGATAGAGAACACCAATGCTCCTATGGCGCTCAAGGCATCGCTTTCCCTCAGGTCTCCCAGATCGTCTTCGATAGGGTTCTCGGAATCATCGCATTCAACGAGCAGCACTCCTGCGGGTTCGTTTTTGTATTCCAGGGTCACGCCGATTGCACTGGTCGCCCTCATGGTCAGATGTTCGACTACCTTTGGAGGGATATTCCGTTCCAGGGCCTCCTTGTCAACCTCTTCGGGATCGCACTGGAACGATTTGAAGCCATCATCCCAGATTTCGCCGATATATCCTTGATCCTTGGGATAGAATTGACGGTTGACGCTGCGCAACCTCTGACTGGGGGATCTTCTGACCAATGGAATGAACCGTTCCTTGGCGAAGTCATAGGCATAGATTGTGGTCCTGATATGATGCTTGTTCCCAGAACCGATTTTCCGGTTCATTTCGTCGGCGCATTCATTGAGGGTTTTCTTCGCCGCGCACAGCACCGACTCCAATGCCTGCGCCGACTGTTCCGAGGTCCGGGCCTGTTCCAGACGATACGCGTACCGGACGGAGAAAACTTCGCATGCGATACCGATGACAGCCAATACCACTGCACTGATGACACCAGGTTTCCCGTCGAACATATTGGGCATAAGACCGCTGAACGCCAGGGCGACAGCGCCTGTCGCCTGTCGCACGTACCGTCCTACGGTAGTCAGTCGATGCCAGTTGGCGGCATCCTCCCGCTCAGACACGTGCGGGCGAGAACTGCTTGACCAAGCCGGAAAGATACCGTCTGCTGGCCTTTTCCACGGCGCGAATGTCCTTCAGCTGCTCTATCTCGGTCAGATCGCCAGTAGGAACGTCGCTGTGCGCCAACGCCTCCAGGATGATGCGGCCGCTGCGGTAATTCGCCTGTCTGAATTCGTCCGCGCCGATAGTGAATTTGACGAATGCCCGATGCGCCTGATTGTCGGTCTGCACGGATACATCCTGAATGTCATCATATTGACTCAGATGTTCCTGGAATCTTTTCGCCTTCTCGATGAAATCGATGTCGTTGTGCGACCGTATCACGAACGATGTCTGCAGACGATAGTATTCCATGGCGTGCTCTCTTTGTCGTGTTGCATCACAACATTACAAAACACTTCCCAATAATACACGCCAAGGCTTACGACAAGCCGGTTTCCTTGATATGAGAGGCTTTGCGTAAGCGTGTCGGCCATATGGCAAACAGCCGACAGCCCTCCATGTCCGGCACGAACAACGCCCCCATGCGAAGCCTTCCAGTCTCGCAGGGGGGGGGCGTCGTCCGTGCCCGCTGCCGGCCAGGTTGTATGCCGCGCATGCGGTTGAGGTGACCGTTTATCGGCTGACGATCTCCATGTTCGGGTCTGAGGCCAGCAGGGGAAGAACGCCTTCCATGAACCGGCGTTCGTCGATCAGGTGGATCTCGCCGAACAGCCAGTCACGCAAACTCGGGAAACACCGTATAGTCGCATGCCTCCGCGGTCATGGCAGCGCACACGGGATTCGAATCCTTGAAATTCGAATCGTGCGCGACGACGATGTACGCCACGGCCCGCTTCCTCCATTTCTTGTCCAGACGAATCGCGCCCGAAGAGGCGAGCGCGAGCATCGTGTCCGACATCTTGCGGGTCAGCCAATGATAGTAGTCGTCGTTCTTGTTATTCGTGTCCTGAGCGTCATCACGGAACATGGACGGTCGGATGGAGGAAAGGTCACTCGTCCTGGATGCCAATACGCGATCGTGTTTGAACTCCACGAAACACAGTTTCCGGCTCGTCTTGTACACATACAGGGCGTCCATGCTGCACGGCTGCCTGCGTTCGCCGTTGGCGAGCATGGGCATGTCCAGCTGTTTGGCGAAACGAGCCATGTAGTCGTCCAAATTCCATCCCCGGACGGCGCCCGGAATGAACGTCTCCCCGTCGCCCGAAGAACTGAGCCTCGTGGTGTCCTGCGTGAACTCACGCAGCCGGTCGCGCAGGCCCGCATCCACTTGCGCCTGTTTCACAGCACGTCCAATCCGGCGGCCATCTGGTCTTTGATCTGGGCGAGTTGGCGGAACGGTTCGGCCATGCGGGCAAGATACGCCGCCTGCTCGCTCTCGCTGCTCTCGTGGAACTCGACGGCGCCATTGTCACCGGGCTGGGGAAGCATGACCTGATACCTTTCGGCCATGCCGTACGCGCGTGCGTACACGTGCAGGGCGTCGAGGAAATACGGGGAATGGGTGGTCACGACCAGACGGACGTCAAGGTCGTGGACAAGACGTGCCAGGAGCCGGGCGTAGTCGATCTGCCATTGCGGGTGCAGGTGGATTTCCGGCTCGTCGAGGATCAGGATCGTATCCCGGCGGATGACGCCATGGCACAGTAGCTGACTGACGGTCAGGAACGATTTCGCGCCCATGGACGTGTTCGCCTCCCGCAGGCGCACGTCAGGGTCGAGGCGCAGGGTGTCGTCCAGGATGTTGCTGTTGCGGTCGTCGCCTTCAAGACGCAGGCAGATGATATCGCGGATGTCCTGGACCATGTCGGCGACCGTCGAGTCGGGTTCCATGTCGTCGTCGGCGAAACGGCGGGCTTCGCCAATGATCGCGTTCAACACGGACGAATTGTTCCAGCGCAGTCGGAGCATGCCCCACCGATTCGGATTGTCATCCTGGATGTCGTCGATCAGATGAGGGTCGTCGATGAGCACCGTGTTCATGGAGCCCATCGACTCGCCGGAAAACGATATCCGGCCCCCGTCCATCCGATAGTCGGCGAGCGGTTGGTCTCCGGTCAGCGTCAGTGAACATGCGCGATCGTGCCCGCTGATTCTGGAAACAGGGTCCTCGTGGAACAGTTCGTTAAGCCGGCTTCTGATCTGGCTGGCGGCGAACTCGGGGAGCGTGCGGGACATCTCCTGTTCGGCGATGGACGACACCCTGTCCGGTTTTGGCAGCGGGATGTCGTTGTTCCGCAGTGTTTGCATGAGGCCGTCCGCATCCCCGTCGCCATGATTGAGATAGTCTTCGACCAGCGAGGCGACGCGGGCCGTCGTCTTACGCCGGGAGCCAAGGGACTCGTCGCCTGTCAGGGGCAACTGGGAGTTGACGGCGAAGACGATATGTCGTCGTATTCGTTCGATCATGCGCTGTTCCAGGTCGTAGCAGCCGTCGGCCATGGCGAACAGCGCCTTGCCTATCGTGCTTTTGCCGGTGTTGTTCTCTCCGGCGACGACCGTGATCCCGTCCAACGGGACTGTGGCCGATGGCACTTTGCCGATACCTTCGATGGTCATTCTCATGGTTCCACCCAACCTCATCGTGTGAACATTTCCAGTCTATCGGCATCAAATGGCATGACAAACGCCCCCATGCGGGAGGCCCGTGCGGGTCCCGCATGGGGACATCAGGCGTCATCTTCTTCCGAGACGGAAGGAGCCAAGAGCCTATTTGAAGTCGCCCCGCCATCGGGAAACAGGTATTTGGCTATCACGACGGCCACGCCAACCACCTCGACGGCGAGTCCGCCGATGAACGCCACGCCCACGGGGGTCTCGTAAACGTCCTGCAGTACAAGGAACACGATCATGCCGATTGACGCCGATACGCATACGCTGGTGATGTCGACGCCCCACCAGAAGAACCTTCTCCGGTATCTGATGGCGTCCTCCAGTTCCTGAGCATAGGCGCCGCGAACCCGTTTCTCGATGTCGGCGACGTCATCGTCGGACGGGTCCACGCCCGTCAGGCCTTCGGAACTCTGCTTCGACAGGTCAGTCAACGTCGCCCACCTGCTCGGGCGGGTTGATGGTCAACCGTTCCTTTCTCTTCCTCGCGGCGGCGAGGGACACCCCGAACCGCGCGGCGATCTCGATGAGGCTTCTGCCCTCGTTGACCATCGCCATGAACGGCTTCTCTGGCATGAGCAGCGAACCCGCGAACTCGTCCGCGTAGAACTCGTGCAGATTGTACTGGCCGGGTTCGTGCTTGTCTTTGAAGGCGAAGTCGTTGTCTTCGGCCAACGTGACCCGCTCGACGTAATGCCCAAGCTCATGGGCGAGCGTGAACCTGCGTCGCTCCTCGGACTCGTTGGCATCCGCGTAAGAACGGGCCTCCTGCCCTTGTTCCTTGATGATCATGCCGGACACGCCCATGGGCAGCGTCGCCCTGTATGGAGTGACGCCCATCTTTTTGCTGATGGCCGACACCCTTACCGGGAACGTTCCGTCCCAATAGTGGTCCAAGGTCTCCTGCGCCTTGCGCCGCGCATCCTGCCAAGCGAGAATCATGTGCCCCTCCTTCCTGGGACAACGCAACACCATACCCGCGTTCCGCCCGTCTGCGGTCGACGATGCTTTTCAGGTTCCGTACCTCATCGTGTGGGCGATTCCAGTCTATCGGCGCGGCGGACATGACGAACGCCCCCATGCGGGAGGCCTGTACGGGTCTCGCATGGGGGCGTTGGTCATGCCGTTATCGGTCAGGCCGCGTGCTGCGGGGCCTCGCGGTCCGAACGCACGCCGCGGCGCACGATCAGGATGATGTCGCCGGCCGTCATGAGGACGATCATGACGCCGATCACGCCGATCATCGCGGCGCCCGTGGTGGACAGGGGCTGGCGCTTGCCGTGCCAGTCGTCCGTGTTCGACTCGACCGTGCCGCTCGCGCAGCGGGTCACGCCATCCACACTCACCTGCTTCAATCCCGCGGGGATCTCGCCGGTCGCGTCCGTGTCCGGGTCGAACGGGTGTCCGTCCTGGACGGGGCATTCGGTCAGCGGCGTGCCGGTCACGGATGCGCGGTCCGAGTGCGTGGTGCCGGTCATGCCTTTGAGCGTGCCCTTCACGTTGACGCTCTGACCGGGCTTCAACACGAGCGTATCCCAGTTGTCGGGGTACTTGAGGTCGGTGACGGTGCCGGTGCCCGCGGTCAGACGGTCGTGGAGCTTCAGGTCGCTGGCCTTGAACCAGGCGCCGTGCCCGTTGTCGTCCTTGCTGGTGTTCGTGATGGTGAACACGATGACCGTGCCGTCCTTCGCATTGTCGAGCGCGTCCTTGATGTCGTCGCGGTCGCCCTTGGGGAACCCGCTCTTCTCGTCCCACTTCTCGATCTTGAGGCTCGGGGTGAGGTCGGGGGTGCGGGTCCACACGATGTTCGACCGCTGGTCGTGGCCGTTATAATGCTCGGTGAACACGTTCTCGTGCCGGTCGGTGACCTTGACGCGCACGACCTGCACGTAGGCGGTCCACGCCTGCTCGTGCGCCTCGTCCGCGGAGACCAGCTTCAGGTACGCGTCGGTCGCACGGATCTCGGTGGCGCCGGTCGCCGGGTCGAGCGTGACGTCGAACAGGTCGCCGCCCAGCTTCGAGGAGTCGAAGTCGCTGCCGGCGATGCGGTCGCCCTTCTTGGCGATGACCTTGCCGTCCTGGTACAGGTCGCGGGCCGCGTACACGGCCCACTGTCCGGTGAGCTTGTCGTAGGCGGGGTCGAGCTGGTCGCTGATCGACCAGTTCTTGACCGTCTGGTAGGCGCGGTTCGCGGGGATGACCGAGCTGTCGAGCCGGTACAGGAACGTGGAGTCCTTGTAGATGCTCTTGCCGTTCGCGCTTGCGCCGTTCACCTTGACGACCACATCCTTGACCGGGTTGATGGGCTTCAACGGGTTGGACACCTGGTTGGTGGTCTTGGACACCTGGTTGACCAGCTGGGTCGCGGTGTTCTTGACCACGTAGCCGTCGGTGACCTTGATGACCGTGTAGGGCAGGATCACCTGGTAGGTCTGGCCGAGCAGCGTCTGGTCGATGGCCGGGTCCTTGAGCGCGTCATGCGTGGTGTTCGCCGCGTAGGCCTTCAGGTCCTCGGGCTGCGGGTCGCCCTTGACGGTCTCGCCGGTCGCGGGCGCCTTCGTGTCCACGGTCCTGGCGTACACGTAGGCGACGCCATCCTTGACCTGGATGTTGAACGCCTTCGTGTAGTCCTTGCCGTCGGCGCCCAGCACCTCGATCTTCGCGGGGTCGACGTCCACGTACTTGTCGTCGTAGTCGTCGGTGATGCCGAGCCTCCACACCTTGTAGGCCTGGTCTTTCTGCCTGGCGTCGAGGGTGACGACGTACTGGCCGGTGTCGCCGAGCATGAGGGTCTTGCCGTCGATGCTGATCGTCGGGTCGCCCTGCTCGGCGGACTGGTTGTCGGTCTTGGACGGCTGGAAGTTGGGCGGCAGGTTGAACACCTCGTTCGAGGGGGTGAGGCTGTTGTTCAGGGTGAGCATCCACTGGTTGTTGACCTTGTGGTCGCCGGGCGCGTCCTTCGCCACGGTGCCCTCGAAGCGGATCTGGATGCGCGGGTTGGCGCCCGCCTTCCATTCTTCGAGCAGCGCCTGGTCGGTGACGGTCAGCTGGAACAGGTGCTTGGCCTCGTCCCACTTGGTGTCGTACTTGGTCTTCGGGACCACCTTGCCGCTCGCCAGGTCCATCATCTCGACGGTCTGCTTGTCGGGGGTCAGGTACTGGTCGTACGTGTCGGTGAACACGACCTTGCCGACCTGGTATGCGAGGCCTGCGGGCAGGTTGGGCTGGGTGGTCAGCTGGTATTCGACCCTCTGGCCGGGGTAGACGACCTTGCCGTCCACGCTCGCCTGGTCGCCGCCCTCGGACCCTTCGCCGATCACGTCCTTGACGACGGGCGGCACGTAGCCGCAGATCTTCGGCTCGTTGGTCTGCTCGACGGCCCCGTTCAAGGTCTGCGAGCCGCTGTTCGTCAGGCTTGCGCCGTTCGCGCCGGCCGTGTCGCGGGGCGCGGTGCAGAACGTCAGCTCGTCGCCGGGCTTCTTGCCGAAGTCCTTGCGCACCTGGCTTGCGCCCTTGCTGGACGCGAAGCTGATCGTGCCGGGGATGAGCAGCGTGACCTGCTTGGGGGCTTTCAGGCCTTTGAGGCCGGCCAGGTACTCGCTGTTCGCGGTGGCGGTGGCCTTCGACCCGTTGACGGTGATCGTCCACTGGGCGGTCACGTCCTTGCCTGTGTTCACGATGTCCGTGACGGACGACTGCTTGTCGGTCGTCGCGTCCGCCTCGTACACGCGTATGGCTTTCACGTCGTCCGCCTTGAAGATGTAGGCGGCCTTCGACCAGTCGTCCGTGAGGGTGAGCGTGGTGGGCGTCTGGGCGAGGTTGGCGCCGATGGTGCCGTTGACCACGGAGCCTACCTTGTCGCCGTCGAGGAACACGTGGTCGTCCGCGCCCGTCTTGTTCGACTCGTCCGGGTCGATGACCGCGGCCCACTTGCCGTTCTCATACAGGATCCAGCTTTTGTCGGGGTTCGGCTTGAACGTGGGGAACTCGCGCGATTCGGTGTCCACGGCCGGGTTTTGGTTCCACGCGTAGTCGGCCTTGTCTTTGACCGGATCGCCTTTGGGCTTGGAGACGGTCACGTCGAAGCTGAACTCCAGCGTGTGCTTGTTGGGCATGAACCTGCCCTTCCAGACGGCGCTCACCGTGTTCGCCGTCTTGTCGAAGCCGATGGTCCACTGCGCGCTCACGTCCTTGTTGTTGTCGGATGTGTCGATGAGCTTGAAATTGTCGACCGTGTAGGTGATGCCCTGCGGGTCGATCACGTCGCGGATCGTGGCCCTGTAGCCGCCCGTGCCCGTGTCGAACCGGATGGTGGTGCGGTTGGTCATGCCGTCCGCGCTCGTGCCCGGCGTGATCGTCTTATGGGGCTTGTCGGGCGGTATGGCCTTGAGCGTGAACGTCTCCGACGCCTCACGGTCGGGCGTGTCCACGGCCGCGCTCATGTTGCCCTGCTTGGCGACCTGCACGTCGAACCAGTACGTGCCCTCGGCCCAGCCTTCTTTCATGCCGAAGTTCGCGGGCGTGAACGTGGGGCTGTTCGTCGACCCGGCGGTCGACACGGTCACGCTTTGCGTGGCTTTCGCGGCCTTGTAGAGTCCTGCCGGGTGGCCGTCGTAGTGCAGGCTCACGTTGGCCGTGACGTTCGTGTCGTTCTTCCCGCCGGTCGTGGTGATGACATCGTGCACGGCGGTGTTGGAGCCGACGCTCGCGCCGTTCGACGCGGCCTTCGTGGTCACGCCCAGCTTGTAGGCGGGCACGCCGCCCGGCTCGTACTGGTTGAGCACGATGACCGAGATCGAGATTCTGCCCACGTCGCCGAACACCTTCTCCGCGAGAGAATTAACTGTCGTGCCAGGCTGATCCTTGAAAGTCTGAGAGGTCTTGTATTTGGTGTTGTTATTGGCGTACGTCCCATTGGCAATCTTGTTGTACCAATTGTCATGCCAGTACGAGCGTGCCGCGGTGGCGACACCCTGATACGTCCACTTGTTGTTCGACGCCTTGTAGGCCACGAAACCCACGCCCACGACACGGCAGTTCGCCCTGCCTCTCTGATCCGGGTGCGCCTGGTCGAAACGGGTCGAACACTCCGTCTTCGCCTCGTTCAGCGCCTGGGTCGCATACGTGTTCGCCGGACCCGACGAATCCCACGCAACACCCGTGGACTTGACGGCCCTCTGCACGGCCGCCAGGTCCGTGCCCCAACCGCCGTCGTTGTTGTCCTTATAGGCCCAACCCTGCCAGAAGCTGCCGCCGTCACCGCCGCCACCACCGGCCGAACCCGAGCCGCCACCCGCGAACGCGAGCACGCCGCCGCCCGCGAGCATCGCGCCCGCGGTCAGCAACGCGGTCGTGCGCGAGAACAGCTTGCGCCCCTTGCGCCTGACCGACGCGACGCTCTCATGACGGCCGCGTTTAAGCCAATCCATGTTGAAACCCATACAGGTCTCCCTTCCTTATCGCATCCCGCCCGCGCCCGGATAAGGAAGCGGCGCGGGCGGGGGAGCGGGTCTCTCCCGCATCCGATAGGTGTCTATGCGCGAAACGGAAAGGACATGAAAGGGTTGCGGACGCATGGGATGGGTACGAGGCCATAGCACCCTCCGTCACATGCCGGTGATGGGAGCGGATCTTTGGGACAAGCGGAAACTATTATCAAGCCACCGCCCATCATCCCGCGTGCGTCAATGCCGTGTGGGATGATGGGCGGCGAAGCGGAAGACAAGGATAACCGAAGATGACTACTGTGAACAACAGCGTGGACGGGAGCGCGACCCAGGAGCCGGCTCCCGTCCCCAACCCTTCCGAAGGGAAGAAGAACAAGGCCGCTCTGATTGTGGCCGCCATCATTGCGGTCGTGCTGGTCGTAAGCGTCACGGTCGGCGTGGTCGTGTGGAGGCGCGGTGAGAGCGCGAAGCTCGAAGCCGCGAAGGAAGCGTGCTCGAACGCGCTGGCAAGCGTGACCAAGGCGAAGAGCGTGTACGCGAAGGTTGTCGCGAACGCGAGCGAGGCGAAGAGCGTGACGGCCGAGCAGGTGGCGGACGCGAAGGTCGTGGCCGCCCTGAGCAAGGAGCTGAACGCCACCGCGCCGAAGACGCTCTCCTGCACCGCGACTGACACGGACGGCCTGAACGCGACGGCGGACAAGCTGAACACGCAGGCGAAATGGTACACGACGCACGAGCAGAGCGTGAAGACCGCTTCCGAGAACGTGAGCAAGTCCAGGGACGAGAAGACTTTGAACGATGCCCGTAAGGCGCTCTCTGACAAGGAGGGCGCGGCACGCAAGCTGCTCAAGGATTCGGACGGCAAGACGAGTGATAATGTTGCGCGTGCGCAGCTCACCGAAGCAATCAATGCCGCTGTCGAGGCGGGCAGGGGTTCGGACTTGAAGAAGATGAGCGACGCCGGCTCCGGTCTGGACAAGGCTATGAAGAGCGTGAACGACGCGGTGAGCGCGAAGCAGCAGGCCGACGCGGCCAAGGCCACGGCTGCTGCGGCAGCGAAGAAGGCTCAGTCCTCGTACTCGGGCTACTCGGGTAGCAGGTACTCGTCGAACCGCAACTACGGCAACAACGGGTACAAGTATTCGGGTAAGAAGAACTATTCCGGCAATAATGGGTCAAGCGGCTCGAGCGATACTCCACAAAGCAAAGGATGGGGCTGCGGAGACAGCTGCGATGCATACCCTTCTGATGGTCATGGTTGTAATCCTGTGACTGGTGCTTGCGGCATCGGCTGATTTCTTCGTGTCTTCCTTTCAGTGAAGCCGCCACTGCAGATAATGCAGTGGCGGCTTCACTTATATCGCCATATATAAGGTATGAGTTGCGCAAAAACATGCATGTCTGAAGTCTCTCTTTCTTTGGTTTCCAGCCACCGCAGTCATCCCGTGTGCGTCAACGCCGTGTGGGATGATGGGCGGCGAAGCGGAAGACAAGGATAACCGAAGATAACTACTGTGAACAACAGCATGGACGGGAGCGCGACCCAGGAGCCGGCTCCCGTCCCCAACCCTTCCGAAGGGAAGAAGAACAAGGCCGCTCTGATTGTGGCCGCCATCATTGCGGTCGTGCTGGTCGTAAGCGTCACGGTCGGTGTGGTCGTGTGGCGTGGGGTCGGCCTCCAGGTCGAAGCGGTCGTGCCAGCGGTCCAGATAGTCGTCCACCCACGCGGCGGGGAGCCGCTTGCCGATGGGCAGCCCCGCACCCTCGCGGTAGCGCACCGTCCAGTGGGCGGCGGCGATGAAACGCATCAGGGCGATGTCGCTCAGGTCGATGCGGTAGATGTCCGAGTGGGCGAGCAGGTCTCGCAGGGAGACGAGCTTCTGATCGAGGTTCTTGTCGTAGACGGGGATCCACGGGTCGGAGGCGAGGTTGAAGCGGTGTTCCATGGCTGTGTGCTCCTTGACGGTTCGAATTACTTGATACCGGTGCCTATGCGCGTGATATGCGTCCGGTTTTGTTGACATGCCGAACGGCTTGTTTCCAACAGTTTTAAGAGTTTGTTGACATGGGTGTTCGGGTCGGCGTCCGGCATCTCCGACCGTGCCGCAGTCTGATCGGTGCCGCGTGTCAACAAACCTCCGCCCGGATAATTTGTTGACACGAAGAATCGCTTGATTTCAACGTTTTGCGGGGGTTTGTTGACACGCGGTGTCGAAACGTTACGGGGAACACCTCCCAGCGGGGGGGGCAATGCTAGCACCGCGCTCTTTCGCGCCGGTGTCGGCGCCGAAGCGCGTCCGAAGTCGTCTCTGACAGCCAGTACTAAGTGCTGCGATCTTAGTGCATCTTAACGTCATT
>ERZ837487.883-NODE-883-length-40099-cov-10.021177_pt1 | contig 40099 bp, 40 predicted proteins | sample MGYA00519911_ERZ837487 | MGnify/ENA primary metagenome ERZ837487 (study PRJEB31850, sample SAMEA3708818) | human gut metagenome | biome: human gut; feature: human-associated habitat; material: faeces | place: China | collected 2014 ... | reverse complement strand
GCAGCTCACTCGTAATGAGCAGGTCGTCCGTTCGAATCGGATCAGTAGCTCCAAAGTAAAATCCCCGAAAAGTGGCTTCGCGCCTGACTTTTCGGGGATTTTTGTTTGTCTGCGAAAATGCCTTTCGAGGGGGATGTGGGCGGTAATTGCCCTAATTTCGCGGAAAGTTTTTCAAAAAGGTGGCTCAAGAGGTGGCGCAAAAAGGGGAGAGAAACAAGAGAATCAGCCCGAGTTAGCACAGGATTTTTTGAGGTAGGTATCCAGACGATTGATTTTCTTTTTCTTAAATTTTTTATCGAGGGCGGTGTAGATGCCCAGCGTGACCGAGATGTCCTTGTGGCCCATCTGGTCGCGGGCGGTCATGACGTCCACACCGGCGAAGTACATCAGGGTGCAGAAGGTGTGACGGAGCTGGTGCGGGGTAAAGGTGTCGATGAGCATGGGCAGGCCGCCTGGGCGGTTTTTGTTTTGCTGGCCGTCGTAGCCGTACTTGACGTTAAGGTCACGCATGTAGCTCTCCCACAGGCGCTTCCAGCCCTGCTCAGTCATCTGCCGGCCTTTGGGGTTGTGGAGCACGTAGAGGCAGCCGTCCTGCTGGGTGCGGAGATAATCGACGAGGACCTTGGGGATACTGACGATGCGGACGCCGGCAGGCGTCTTGGGGATCTTGACCTTTTTGGCGCGGAAATCGTAGCCCTTATTGACCGTGATGGTGGCGTCGTCGAGGTCGATGTCGGCCCAGGTGAGGGCGGTGGCCTCGCTGCGGCGGAGGCCAGAGTAGAGCAGGAGCATCGCGGCCCGCTGGGCAGTGTGGGGCGTCTCACGGATCCAGCGCTGCTGCGCCTCGGTGATGGGGTCGCGCGGCTCCGACGCAGCCCCGGCGGGGGCGATGGTCTTGATCAGAGGGTTGTACATCACGATCTCCGGGATGGCGAGGTTATACGCCGCCTTGGCGCTGCCGCGCAGATTGGTGAGGGTAAAGTGGGAGAGGGGCGGCTTGCCGTCGTGCCAGCCGGCCAGCGTGTTGAGCACCTGCTGGAAGTCGGACGCGCGCAGCTCAGAGGCGGGAACGTCCACCAGCTCGCCCCAGTGGGCTTTATTGGTGGCCAGCCGGTCAATGCTTTTTTGGCTGATGCCCTTTGCCTTTTTGGACGCGATGAGATTATCATACAGGGTGCCTAAGGTGGCTTCGGCCTGCTGAGGATCCATGCCCTTGCCGATGGCGGTGCGGTAAGCTTCGGCAGCAGCGTGGGCCTCGCGCTCCGTGGAGCCATAGAAGGACTTAAACTTTTTGCTGCCATCGTCCGCTTTGCCCAGATAGATACGATAGCGGTAGCGGCCGTCAGAACCTTTTTTATTTTTGGCCATAAAAACTCCTTTCGGACTCACTTGCCGATGCACATGAGGTATGGTATACTGGATGTGTCAGCAGGCAGAGAGTCATTGACTGCGTTGTTTTTCTCCGACATTGCACCCCATGCGCGCCCGGCAGCTTTTATCGTACAAGGCTGCCGGGATTTTTTTGCACAAACGCCCCCGCTGGTGGAAACACTGGCGGGGGCGTTAGGTTTATGAATCGGCGCGCAGGAGGTCGGCGGGTCTGATGTGCAGGATGTCGCAGAGTGCAAAGAGATTATCTGTTTTGGGCATCCCGGCGCCTCGCTCATAATAGCCGATCGTGCCGATGGTGACACCAAGCTTCTCCGCAAGCTCCAGCTGCGTCAGCCCGGCGGCCTGCCGTGCCTCCCGGATGATGCGGGCGGATTCGGGGTGGCTGCGGGTGGACATAAATGATCACCTCGATTCAATACATAAATTGGTAACTGTGGATTAGCCAAAGTAGTCGTCCAATAGAAGAGCTAACTCATCGGAAGCGCCGTCATCATAGCCTTCGTGGTAACCTTCTTTGTAGCCGTATTCTTTCCCTGCAATATAGCCATCATCGCGGCCATCATGATAACCTTTCTTATAACCCTTTGAAGAAGCATCACTTTCGGCCTTTTGAAGTTTTTGGATGTAAGGAGAATTGGGTACAAAATCAGGAGAAAGATAGCCGCCTCCAGTTAGATAGCCGAGAACGATGCCTAGAGCGAAAATGAAAACAAAGCTAGTAAAGAGAATGAGTTTCTTCGGCACATGAATACTTTTTTTGGTAGTGGTGTTTTCGGTAGGAGTGGGCGAGCCTACGGTAACGACTGATTCTGGAACGAGATTAACAGGAATAGATTCCACAGGCAGTTCGCTGTCGCTGAAGACATCAGCTTTAAGGCAGCCAATGGTGGAAGTAGAACCTTTATCACTATCGGAAGCAGGGACGGAGGACTCAGATTCGGAAGGAGTAGTGGAGTCTACAGACTTTATGGAACTGCTAGTGTGTGGGAAAGGATGGAACTTTAACCAAAACGCATAAATGGTTAAACATCCAAAAGAAATTGAGTAAATAGTGTTGGTATTGAACAAAGACCCCCCAAGCATAATAGTGGGAGCAAGAAGGTCGATTGAGAGGAATACAAAAAGGACAATAGCCGAAATTAGGAGTGTGGAGCAAGAATGAGTATCAAACTTTTTACATAGAAGATACATTACCCATCCGGAAAGCAATGTTCCTGCTAGAGAAGCTAGAAATACTGGGAAATATAGCATTCCGAAAGTTAATGTGAAAACTAAAAAGTAGAAAGCAGAAATAGAAATACCCAAAAGAATAAGAAAAAATTTATAACGAAAAGTTTGACGGTTTCGGCGAAGCTCAAAATTCTTTAGAACTTCAGAATGATGTTTGAGATAAACCAAAAAAATAATCGGCAAAAAGGCCAGAACAACAACGATAGCCCCGAACAGAATTTCAAATAATGTAAGCCGCATGAGCAATTCCTCCTCAAAAACTATATTTTCACAATCATAGAGGAAAAGGCGCAGGGATGGGAAGTGTCAAAATCACCAAAAATTCGCCATAAAATTTGTTTCGTTGCACTGGCAACGTAAAAGGCTCTTGTGCAGGGACGCACAGGAGCCTTTTTGGCTTATTTCAGCCCGCGTTGGCGGCTGTACCAGCGGAGGGAGAGACAGCGACCTCCGCTTTTTTCTGCGCAAGAAGTTCCTGACGATAGGCTTCAACTTCGGCATCGACGTCCAGCGCCGGGGGCGAGACAGACAACTCTGCGGCCAAAGAATCGACGTAGCGAAGGATAGCCTCCTGATCGGCAGTGCTGAGCTTGAGGAAAGCGGAGATGATGGCTTTTTTCCGCTCATCCAGATGATACTCGGCGGCCAGACGGTCAAGAGAAGATTCTGTGCTCTGGTCGAACATCTCGCCTTCGCCAGTGCGCAGCCACATTCCATAAAAAGGCCAGAACAACAACGATAGCCCCGAACAGAATTTCAAATAATGTAAGCCGCATGAGCAATTCCTCCTCAAAAACTATATTTTCACAATCATAGAGGAAAAGGCGCAGGGATGGGAAGTGTCAAAATCACCAAAAATTCGCCATAAAATTTGTTTCGTTGCACTGGCAACGTAAAAGGCTCTTGTGCAGGGACGCACAGGAGCCTTTTTGGCTTATTTCAGCCCGCGTTGGCGGCTGTACCAGCGGAGGGAGAGACAGCGACCTCCGCTTTTTTCTGCGCAAGAAGTTCCTGACGATAGGCTTCAACTTCGGCATCGACGTCCAGCGCCGGGGGCGAGACAGACAACTCTGCGGCCAAAGAATCGACGTAGCGAAGGATAGCCTCCTGATCGGCAGTGCTGAGCTTGAGGAAAGCGGAGATGATGGCTTTTTTCCGCTCATCCAGATGATACTCGGCGGCCAGACGGTCAAGAGAAGATTCTGTGCTCTGGTCGAACATCTCGCCTTCGCCAGTGCGCAGCCACATTCCATTGACACCAAACTCGCGGCAGATAGACGCAACTGTCTGCTCGGTCGTTCCGTTTTTGCCACTCTCAATCAAGCTGATGGCTGATTTGCTCAAACCTACACGCTTACCGAATTGCTCCATTGTCAATCCGAGGGCTTTACGTGCGGCTTTGATTCGCTCGTTCATGGTTTTCACCTCCCTTCGACGCTACTATAGCACATCGAGTTCAGAAAATCAACACGAAACGCAAAGAAACACTTGACAAAGGTAAGATTATAAACTAAAATAAACTCGGAAAGTTCAGATAGAAAACTTTCTAAGAGCGATAACAAACGAGGAGGTTGATAAAATGTCAGTCGCAGAGATGAACGCCAGTAGCTTGCTGGACAAAATGAAGACTCTGCCGGAGGACGTGCAGGTAAAACTGGGGTACATGATCGAAGGGGCAGCGCTGCTGGCCACCAGCCGGACGAACGTGGACGACCCGCCGAAGAGTGCGTGAGGGAGGAGGAAAAGATGGACAACGAAAGCAAAAAGCCCTGCGCTCCTGTGGAAGAGGAGAGCAGGGACACGACCACCGTATTTCGGGAAGAAGACCCGCTTTGTGCTGCACTGGACGAGTTTTGCTACGCACTGAATTTCTGGTACGGCTCCATGAACAACCCGTGGCAGCGGGAAGACAGGACGTACCGGAAGAAACTGGCTCAGGCAGTCAAGGCAGGTCTGAAACGGGTCCTGCGGGACGAGGACAAATTATCTGATTGAGCTTTACATGATATGTTCCATAAACGGAACGAGGGTCGCAATAAAAGCTGATCTCGCCACGAGTGAACATTTCTTGAACAGTCCGCAGGCACCATCTGCACTCATAACAATCCCGGTAGCCGCCACAACCTCCCGGGTACGTGAAAAATGGTTCGGGAGTATCGGGCGTTTCGACCCATGCAATAGACACATGATAGGGTGGTTGTTCAAAGGAAAAGTGCTGAGGGCAGCGAATATGGAAATCGATTACACAAGACGTGACAATCACCTCCTTTCTGGGGGTATTGTATCATAGTTTAAAAAGTTTGGCCACGAAACGGGCCGCTGACCCGCCGAAGAGTGCGGGAGGAAGGAGAAAGACATGGAAGAAATGCTGAAGGATCTGAACGGGCCGTGGAGCAATGCGGCCTGCATGGGCTACTGCCTGATCGCAATGCGGCGGGCGGGGCTGAGACCCACGGCACAGCGCCGGGTGCTGCTGGCGCTGGAAGGGGCGTTCGACGATATGAGTGTGGAGAAGGCCGAGAAGGCCGGATATGACAATACGGAGGAGTAAGAAATGAACCGTTACATGATCGTGATCCCGGCGAAGAACCGGAGTTTTATGCTCAAGTGCGACGAGGGGGACGGCGCGAAGCTGGAGACCCTGCAGAAGCTGGTGAGCGGATATGTGGAGACCGTGCCGTCGGCGCTGGACGCCACCTGGGCGCGGGAGGAGGCTGACCGGCTGGTGCTGCTGGTGGACGAGGACGGCCGTCTGAAGTGCAAGGCGGCGAATCAGAAGGCCACGCAGCTTGCCCCGGCGGACGTTACGGCGAACGGTAAGCTGCCCATCGTGGGCGCTGCCGTGCTGATGTTCCAGCGGGGAGACGAGCTGCTGGGGTTTACAAAGCACGTGGCCGACACCATTTGCAGCGAGTGGCTGTGAGGAGGGGATGACCATGCGGAAGGCGAAGGTCTGGGACGCGAGGCAGCTGCCCGCGTATCTGACTGTGGCGCAGTACGGCGAGCTGATGGGTATCTGCCCGAAGACGGTGCGGCGGATGTGCCAGCGGGGCGAGCTGCCCGCCCACAAGGAGGGGCCGAGGCTGTGGCGCATCGACAAGAACGCCGCGCTGGAGCAGCGGCAGGAGACCATGGAGCTCTGCCAGCGGAACGCCAGGAAGGCCCCGAAAAACAAAAAGCCCGCCGGTGCTGGAACACCGACGAGCCTCCGAGTGACAGGTTGAAAGGGCCTATCACCGGAATGATTTTACCACAGAGAAGGGAGAATTGCAATGAAAATGAAGATACAGGCGCTTTACCTGACCGGCACTGCGCTGCTGATCGGCGCGGCGGCGGTGGGCGACAGCGTCACCTTTGACACCGTGGGCAGCTGGACGGGCGCGGCCATCCTGGCCGTGCTGCTGGCCGCCGGCGGCATCGTCTGCTGGGGCTATGGCCGGGGGCTCGAGATCGAGCGGGCGGAGAAGGCGCAGCTGCGCCGGTACTGCCGGAAGCTGAAGAGCTGCCAGAGGGCGGCGGAAGAGAAGAACGACAGGCATAGTGCGTAAAGGAGAAGAAATGAAACTGGAGGAGTACGAGCACATCATGCGTACCGGGACGCCCAGCGACCGGGCGCGGGCCATCGCTGCAGCGAGCGACGACAAAGAGGTGAGCGAAGAGGAGCTCCACCAGCTGACGGCGCTCATCAAGGGGGCTGTCCGGCCCAGCGCCCGGAAGATGACGCCGGACGAGGCAAAGCTCTGGGCGGAGGTGAGCCGGGTGAACACCCGGCTGAAGCAGGAGATGGTGGCAGCCAGCTTTACGGTGCGGGCCTTGCCGGGAGACCTGCAGGAGGACGCCATCAACATCCTCTCCAAGACCGTGAGCGGGATGCTGGGAGACCTGACCCGCCTGATGGCGGAGACGGGGGAACCGTGATAGACCAAAAGCAATGCATCCATGTTTTTGAGATAACCCGTCCGGGGTGCCTTGCTTGCGCCGGGCGGGATGAGAAGTGCAGGGAGTACAAAGGGTATGAAGAAAAACAAGATGAGCCTCACGACAGAGCTTGATCTGACGCGGGAGGGGACGGCGGAGATGACGAGGTGGTGCATCCTCATCGCGCTGCATCAGAGCTTCGGCGTTGGCGCGGCGCGGCTGAACAAGATCCTGGCCCGGGCGGAAAAGCTGGGGCAGGAGAGTCTGGATGTAGCCATGGCGGTAAACGAGCGGGGGATGCCCTCGACGGACAGGAGCCTTGCTTTGCGATGCAGCTGGATGCCGGAGGGCGTGGACCCGGATTTCCGGGTGCCGGTGCTGCACAGCCCCCGCACCCGGCGGCAAGAGCAGCTGCGGATGGCGGGCAACGTGGCGGCCAGCATGGTCTGGACGCTGTGCGCCAAGGCCTGCATGGACGAGCTGGGCTTCGGCGCCGGGCGGCTGAACCGGCTGAAAGAAGAGGCGCTGGCCAACTACCGGCAGGTGAACGAAGAAGGACACGCGGACGGGCTGGACGTGGCGATGGAGCATCTGCGCCGGTGTGCGCAGGACGCGCTGAAGGAAGACATCATGGTGGAGAATCAGCCGGACGAAGACCGGGTCCGACAGAGCGAGCGGGACTACGAAGAGCAGAAGCGGACTTTTTTGAAGCGGGCCGTGATGCAGGAGCTGGGACGCCGGGCCGGGAAGGGCGGGCTGCGGGTGCTGAGCGAAAAAAAGCTGGAAGAAAAGGCTACGGCTGCGATGGCGCAGCTGAAGGAGAGTACATGGGCAAAGCGAATCTCTACACCGTAAAGGACTACCGGACCGGGGAAGTCCTCGCAAAAGGCAGGGCCGGAGAGCTGGAGGCCAGCGGCATCGTGCCGAAGGGCTACCACACCAGCGAGTGGGCCAAGCGCGAGAACAACCGGACGATGGGCCGGAAGTACAACATCAGCAGCGAGCTGCTGCATCCGGAGGACAGCCCCCGGCGGGGAGAAAAAGGCCGGACGATGAATGTCTACACCTGCTACGATGCAGCCGGAAACGTAATGGGCGAGGGTACGTCCCGGGAGCTGTGGGAGACGGGCGTCTTTGGCGACGACAACGGGGCCTACTACGCCTACAACCAGCAGGGCGGGCGCTGCATAAAGCGCGGCATCGCAAAAATGACCCGCCGAAAAGAGGTGCGGCAGGTCAGTATGCACAATGCCCGGAGCGACAAGCCGCCCAAGCCGAAGAGCAAAAAGCCGAAGCTGCCGGTGCTGCGGCGGATCAAGGACCCGACGCCGCTGGACTACGACGTCCACGACCTGATGACCTACAACGCCATCGCCCAAAAAGAGGGCCGACCGGAGCTGACCTACGGCTACTGGGCGGCGGCTGGAAAGCCGGCAAGGCCATAAAAATACAGACAGGTAAGCCCCCGATGGGAAACCATCGGGGGCGTCTTCGACAAAAAATATAAGGCGAGATGGGTGCTGCCGAGGAGGCTCGGCGGCAGGCATGTCGGTTTATATAATCCTTTTTATAAAAAAGCGTCCGGGCGGGCGCTTTGGGGAGCTAGTATACCCGTTATTTCTGTGACGGTGAGGGCCACAGAAGAGAAAACTACACTACCAGCTTAAGGCAGCAGGAGGGTACAACGTGAAGCAGACCTACACCCGGGAAAAGAAAACGCTCTGCGGAGAGGGGTACATGGAAGTAGACCTCTACCCCATCACGCCCGAGGAGCATGCGGCCAAGCGGGGGAAGAAAACAAAGCCCAGCAGCGAGCGGCAGAAGAAGCGGAACGCCCAGCACGCACACCGGCGAAGGGTACAGAAAGCCAACGCAAACTTTACCGTGCTGGGATTTTATCTGACCCTGACCTACATAGAGGGATTTTTGCCCGAGAGCATGGAGCAGGCCCAGCGAGATCTGCGCAACTACATCCGCCGGGTGAAGGCTGCCATCGCAAAGCTGTACGGCCCAGACGCTGAGCTGCGGGTGATGGGCCTGACCGGCTGCGGACGAAAGAGCGGGCGCTACCACCATCACCTGCTGGTGGAGTGCAAAGGGCTGACCATGCGGCAGAACGCAGACTTTCGGCAGCTGCTGGAGGACAAATGGGCCGTGCGCTGGCCGGACGGCAGCGTGGAGAGCCTCGGCACAGCCAACGCCGACCGGTTAAATCTGCAAAACAGGCTGGATGACCTGATCACCTACTTCGAGAAGCACGGGCAGATGCGGTGGTACGAGACGAGAAACCTTCAGCTGCCGGTGGAGCACGCCCCCAACGACACCCGATGGAGCCGCAAGCAGCTGCGGAAGGGCTGCACCGACTGCAAGGACAACGCCTACTGGTGGGAGCAGCGGTATCCGGGCTGGAGGTTCGTGCGGTGCGTCGTGCCGGAGCCGGAAGCGCCGGGCGATGAAAAAGAAGGCTGGGACGCAGACGAGCTGCGCTGCTATGTGGTGATGGTGAAGCGGGAGGGTGCGAAAGTTCGCACCTGACAGACAAAGTACCGGTATTTTGCGTTTTAACGCGCGCGGAAGAAAGGCGGCGAGGGATTGACCAGAGAGCAGAAGCGACGGGTGCGGGCGGAGCTGCGGGCTTGTGGACAGGGAAAAAGCGACTGGGCGGGTGTGATCGCGCTGGCGATGGACTACTACGAGGCCGAAGACCCGGTATGCAGGCGGCTTTTGGAGCTGAGGTATCTGGACGGGATGCCGGAGGGGCGGGTGGTGGCGAAGCTGCACATCGGGCGGACGACCTACTACCACAAGGAGCTGGAGGCGCTGAGCACCGTGGCCATCTACGCGGCAACGGAAGGGCTGTTATAGCGTTGGCATAGCGTGATGAGGCTGGGGAGACCCGGCCTGTTTGTGCTGCCTGACTCTCAAATGTCCGCAGTAGTTTTGTTTTTCCGGCGGCGGTAGACTGGGAGAGAAGAACCACAGAGGGGAGGCAGAGCGGTGGCCAAGCGAGCATATTGCAAAAACACGGTGAAGGGAACCCGGCGGGGGCGAAAGTACCCGCCGAAGGTGCGGGCCGAGGTGCTGATGGCCATGCTGTCGTCTGGATCCATCTGTGCGGTAGCCCGGCGGTACGGCGTGCCGGAGAGCACCATCCGCTCGTGGATGGCCGAGGAAGCCGGCCGGAGCGACGCCTTTGCAAAAGAGCGGCAGGCTGCTGCGCGGGAGATCGCGATCCGGGCCAGCCTCGGGGCGAGGGCGCAGGTGAGCTATTTGCAGAGCCGTGTGGACGAGAGCCAGCGGGCCGCGCAGGTACAGGCCAAGCTCCATCGGAAACTGGACGAGGACACCCGCGCCCGCTGCTTTGCAGTCGGCACACTGCTCAAGAGCGACGCCGAGGAGCTGGCGGACGCCACGGAGACGGGGCTTGTGCTGTACGCTGCCGAGGACAGCTATGACCGGCAGCTGGACAGCGAAGAGCGAAAACTGCTGGACGCTCAGCTCGAGCGGTACGGTGAGCGCGTGATGAGCGACAAGAACGCCGCCGCGATGGCCACCGTGCTGATGACCGTGGCCGAAAAGGCTGCGGCAATGGTACCCAGCCAGAGCCAGAGCGAGGGCGATGCCCCACCGCTGGTGGAGATCGGGGCCGAGAGCCGGGAAGAAAAAGGGCCGGAGGTGATGGTGGAGTAGCCCTCTCAGTCGGCTGCGCCGACAGCTCCCCCAGAGGGGCAACGATGACGACCGCCGCCAGTGGCGGAAACAGGGAGGAGTTGTTGGGGCAGCGGCCAGCAGGGCATGAGCGGCAGCGAAATGACCGCTGGGAGCCGCAACCCGATAGCCTTTGGCAGACCGGGGAAGTCTGAGCGGGACAAGAAGAGCTTGGTGGGGCGTGAAGTGCCGGGCCTTGCGACAGAGTGGAGGCAGACAGAGTGGAGGAGAAAAGGCGCGGAGGACGACCGGTGATCTGGTCGCCGCAGCCGAGACAGGCAGCGTTTATGGCGCGCACCGAGGACGAGGCTCTGTATGGGGGCGCTGCTGGCGGCGGTAAGAGCGACGCCCTCGTCATCGAGGCGCTGCGGCAGGTACACATCCCGCACTACCGGGCACTCATCCTGCGAAAGACTTACCCGCAGCTTTCGGAGCTCATCGACAAGACCATGCGGTACTACAAGCCGGTGTTTCCCAAAGCGAGGTACAACGGCTCGAGCCACTGCTGGACCTTCCCCAGCGGGGCGAAGATCTATTTCGGCAGCCTGCATCACGCGCAGGACAAGTACAACTATCAGGGCAAGGCGTTTGATTTTATCGGCGTGGACGAGCTGACGCATTTTACCTGGGACGAGTACAGCTACGTGATGAGCCGCAACCGCCCCTCGGGACCCGGCACCCGGGTATACATCCGGGCTACGGCCAACCCCGGCGGCGTAGGCCATGGCTGGGTGAAGAGCCGATTTATCAGCCCTGCCCCGGCGGGTACACGGATGGTGCAGCTGGTGAAGGTAAAAGCGCCGGAAGGGAAAGAGATCACCCGGCGGCGCACCCGCATTTTTATCCCGTCCACCGTCTTTGACAATCCGGCGCTGCTGGAAAACGACCCGGGCTACATCGGCACACTGGCCTCGCTGCCGGAGGCCGAAAAGCAGGCACTGCTCTACGGAAACTGGGACAGTTTTTCGGGGCAGGTGTTCACCGAGTGGCGGAACGACCCGAACCACTACGAAGACCAGCGCTGGACCCACGTCATCGAACCGTTCCCCATCCCGGAGCACTGGAAGATCTGGCGGGGATACGACTTTGGTTTCTCGAAGCCGTTTTCGGTGGGGTGGTATGCAGCGGACGAGCGCGGGCGGCTCTACCGCATCAAGGAGCTTTACGGCTGCACCGGCACACCCAACGAGGGCCTGAGAAAGGACCCGATGGAGCAGGCACGGATGATCCGGGAAGCAGAGCAGAACGACCCGCTGCTGAAAGGCCGGGTCATCCTGGGCGTGGCCGACCCGGCCATCTTCGACGAGAGCCGGGGCGAGAGCATCGCCGCCATGATGGAGCGGGGGCCGAATTTTCTGCACTGGATGCCCGGCGACCACACCCGGCTGGCGGGAAAGATGCAGTTTCACTATCGGCTGGCTTTCGGCGAAGACGGCAGGCCGATGCTGCAGGTCTTCAACACCTGCAAGCACTTCATCCGCACCATCCCGAACCTCGTATACGACGAGAGTAACGTGGAGGACATCGACACCACGCAGGAGGATCACATCTACGACGAGTGCCGGTATGTGCTGATGGAGAACCCCATCAGCGCCGCAAAGCACACCCAGCCGCCGCCCATGCTGGACGACCCGCTGGATATGGACCCGAGGAAGGACAAGACGAGGTTTATGAGGATCTGAATTGTTTTGCGCTCCGCGCAGGTCAGAGCGCTTTTGCATTAAGGCTAATGTTCTCTTTTGGTGTCAAAAGAGAACCAGAAAACCACCAGCGATTTCGACGCGCTGGATCCACGAGAAAGGGGCTGCTCGCCCCTTTCAGACCCCAAAGGAGTAGTCGAAACGGAAAAAAGCTAGCCGCTTCGCTAAACGCTTTTTTCTCGTTTCTCCGATTTACGGCTTTGCCGAGGATTTCAGGCTTTAGAAGGTGAGAACAGTTGAACGAAAGAGAAACAGATATGATGGCGGCGGCCGCCGACAACGAGCCACAGGCACAGACAGAAGGAGTCAGTCTGGCCGGGGTGCTGGATGGTGAACCGGCGATCGGCGAGAAGGAGATCAGCGAGGCGATGGCTGTGCTGGAGAAGTACAAGTCGGCCAAGGCCAGCCTCGACAAGCGGATCATCGACAACGAAGAATGGTACAAGCTGGGCCACTGGAAGCAGTACGGCAACCGGGTGATGGAGGGCAAGCGCGCTCCCAGCACGGGGTGGCTGTTCAACTCCATCGCCAACAAACACGCCGACGCCATGGACAACTACCCGGAGCCCAACGTGCTGCCGAGAGCGCAGGACGACGAGGAGACGGCAAAGCTCCTCTCCGAGATCCTGCCGGTGCTGCTGGAGCAGGCCGACTACGAGAGCGTATACAGCGACACCTGGTGGCGCAAGCTCAAGCAGGGTACCGGCGTGAAGGGCATTTTTTGGGACCCGGCGCTGCGGGACGGACTCGGGGACATCGCCATCCGGAGCATGGATCTGCTGATGCTGTACTGGGAGCCGGGGGTGGAGGACATCCAGGACTCGGCCAACTTTTTCTCGCTGGCACTGGCCGACAATGACCGTCTGACGGCCCGGTGGCCTCAGCTGGAGGGCAAGGCTGGCAGCAGCGGCATCACCGTGGGGCAGTACGTCAGCGACCAGAACATCGACACCAGCGAAAAGAGCGTGGTAGTGGACTGGTACTACAAGAGGGAGAAGCCCGGCGGCCAGACCGTGGTGCATTACTGCAAGTTCTGCAACGGCGTGGTGCTCTACGCCAGTGAGAACGACCCGGCGATGGCCGAGACGGGCTTCTACGACCACGGAAAATATCCCTTTGTGTTCGACCCGCTCTTTGTGGAAGAGAACAGCCCGGCGGGCTTCGGGTACATCGACGTGATGAAGGACACCCAGGACACCATCGACCGGATGACGCAGGCCATGGACGAGAACACGCTGGCAGCGGCCAAGAAACGCTACCTTATCTCGGACACGGCGGGCGTGAACGAGGACGAGCTGCTGGACACGGCGAAAGACGTGGTGCATATCACGGGACGGCTGGACGAGCGGGGCTTTATGGAGCTGGAGACGGCTCCGCTGCCCTCCAACACCATCGCCTACCAGCAGAACCGTGTGGCCGAGCTGAAGGAAATCAGCGGCAACCGGGACGTGAACCAGGGCGGCGCGACCAGCGGCCTGACCGCTGCTTCGGCCATTGCGGCGCTGCAGGAAGCAGGCTCGAAGCTGAGCCGGGATATGCTGAAGAGCTCTTACCGCTCCTTTGCAAAAGAATGCTACTTCATCATCGACCTGATGCGGCAGTTCTACGACGAAGAGCGGGTCTACCGCATCACCGGCCAGCAGGGCGGCACGGAGTACCGGGAGTTTTCCGGCCAGATGCTGCGGCCGCAGCCGGTGGAGAACGTGGGCGGCGTGGAGCTGGGCGCCCATGAGCCGGTGTTCGACATCACGGTGAGCGCGGCTAAAAAGAGCACCTTCAGCCGCCTCTCCCAGAACGAGACGGCGAAGGAGTGCTACCAGCTGGGATTCTTTGCCCCGGCCAACGCCGACGCCGCACTGGCGTGTCTGGACATGATGGACTTCGAGGGCATCGAGAAGGTACGCCAGCGGGTGGCCCAGAACGGCACCCTGTACCAGCAGCTGCAGCAGGCGATGGCACAGATCCAGCAGATGGCGGCGGTCATCGACCAGCAGAACGGATCCAACCTGAGCGAGCAGGCCGGGGCCGCTGCCGCTGCCATGACCGGCGGCGGAGGCGGCGGAGAGGCCGGCGCAAAGACGGTAACGAACTCTCTGGGCGGACAGGTGGGCGGCGGGACCAACCCGCTGGCCACGAAAGCTGCCGAGAGGGCGATGAACATCAACAACCCGAATAAGTGAGGAGGTTCTACATGATCAAAATTATTTATGTGGCAGACCCGGAGGGCGGGAAGCTGACGATGAGGGCCGAGGGCCACGCGGGGTATGCCCCGGCGGGACAGGACATCGTATGTGCTGCGGTGAGCTGCCTGATGCAGACGCTGGCGTACAGCGCTGCGGAGGACGAACACACCTCGAGCTGCATCTATCAGGGTAAGGAAGGCCCGGTGGTGAATGTGGAGGCAGGCGACAGCGTCCTCATGCGGGACAAGTTCGAGCTTGTGGCCGACGGCCTGACCCTGCTGGCCGAGCAGTACCCGGAGAATGTGAACTTCAAGAAAAGCTGTAAGTGCAGCCCGGCGGTGGACTTGCAGCTGTTTGCGGAGGGCGGTGACGGTGCAGCGGCTGCTGGCAGCGATGGTGCCGCCCCTGCGGCGGCAGAAAAGGCGACGTCTGCCCCCGTCCAGGGCAAGGGCCGGGAGACTGCTGCCGCCGAGGTGGACGAGATGCTGAGCCCGGCGGAAGAGCCGGGCGCGGAGGAAGATGCTGCTGAAAGCGAGAAACAGGACGGCGCGGCAGACAAGAGCAGCACCGACCCGGAGGCACACCGGAAAGCGTTTGGCAAACTGATGCGGGGCGAGTACAACCGGGAGTTTGGCGAGATGATCGTGCAGGCCACCCAGAAAGCCTACGACAGCATCCTGAACGAGCAGGGGCCGGTGGGGCGTATCCTGAACGCTCTGGGCCAGAAGTACGGCACTGCTCCCGGCGACTACGAGGCACTGGCTGCGGCCGTGGAGGGCGGCGTGGTGAAGGATGACGCCTACTACGAAGACATGGCCATGAAGAAGGGCATCAGCGTCCAGCTGGCCAAGGAGATGGACGCGCTGGAAAGCGAGAACGCCAAGCACCGCGCCGCTGAGCAGCAGCGGGCGGAGGCCGCCAAGATGGAAGCCATCCAGCAGGAGTGGGACGCCGCTGCGGAGCGCATTCGGGCCGAGGACCCGGGCTTTGACATCAAGATGGCGCTGGCTGACCCGGACTTTGCCCAGATGCTCAAGCTGGGCGTGAAGATGGAGGACGCTTACAAGGCCCGCTACTTTGACGACATCATGGCCCGGCGCACCACCCAGACGGCCAAGACCGTCGAGAAGGGCGTGGAAGCCCGGATCCGCCAGCGGGGCGCACGGCCCAGCGAGAACGGCACCAACCCCGGCGGCGCGGCGGTGCTGAAGACCGACGTCTCCAAGCTGACGCCCCAGCAGTGCGAAGAGCTGGAGCGCCGCGCCATGCGGGGACAGATCATCACTTTTTAACTGAAAGGCGCTGCTGACCGAAAGAAAACCTCTCACCGTTCTTGAGGGAAGATCCGGAAAGCGGAAGCCTCTCGATAAAGCAAGACACGAAAGGAGCACACAAATGAAAATCCACATGAATCTGCAGCTGTTTGCGCAGCCTGCAAACCACACCGGCGCGACTGGCATGAGCGCCGAAATGAAGACCTACTACGAGAAGCGTCTGCTGGATCAGGCGGAGCCGCTGCTGGTGCATGACCAGTTCGGCGACAAGTACCCCATCCCGGCCAACAACGGCAAGACCATCGAGTTCCGCAAGTACGAGAGCCTGCCCAAGGCTACCGAGCCTCTGACTGAGGGCGTGACCCCCAATGCTCAGGCCCTGACCGTCACCCCTATGACCGCCACCGTGAAGCAGTACGGCGGCTGGGCAGCCATCACCGACGTGCTGCAGCTGACCGCCATCGACAACAACATCACCCAGGCGACCAAGGTGCTGGCATCCCAGGCGGGCCGCACGCTGGACACTGTGACCCGCGAGGTGCTGGCGGGCGGCACCAACGTCATCTACGCGCCGGCGGGCGACACTGCCGTGACCAGCCGCGCCAACCTGACCACTGCCAGTGTGCTGACGCCGGATCTCATCGACCAGGCGGCGACTGCCCTGAAGGCCCAGAACGCCGACACCATCGGCGAGAGCTATGTGGCCATCGTCCACCCCTATGTGGCCTATGATCTGCGCCGCAACCCGGAGTGGATCGATGTCCACAAGTACGCTTCCCCCGAGAACATCTACAACGGTGAGATCGGCAAGCTGGCCGGTGTGCGCTTCATCGAGACCAGCGAGGCGAAGATCTGGACCGGCACCGGCTGCCCCACCAGTCTGGCCGTGTTCGGCACTCTGGTGCTGGCGGCTCACGCCTACGCTGTGACCGAGGTGGAGGGCGGCGGCCTGCAGCACATCGTCAAGCAGCTGGGCGCGGGCGAAGACCCGCTGAACCAGCGCGCGTCCGTGGGCTGGAAGGCCATCAAGACCGCCGAGCGCCTGTGCGAGCAGTACATGGTGCGCATCGAGAGCGTCAGCCCGAAGTACAGCGCGAAGGCGAAGGCAAATTAAGGAGGAAAATACTATGGCGACTAAGAAAGAGACTGCTGCGGCGGATGCCGTGGAGAACGCGGTGGAGACTGTGGAGAAAACCGAGGCGATGGCCGAGGCAAAGGCCGAGGCAAAGGCCGAAGAGAAGGCCGAAGCAAAGGACGACGGCATGGTGACCATCCACCTGTTCAAGGATGACGACCGCTACTCGGCACCGGTGTTCGTGGGCGTCAACGGCGACAGCTACCTCATCCAGCGCGGCATCGACGTGAAGGTGCCGAAGGCTGTGGCCGAGGTGCTGGAGCACAGCATCAAGCAGGACGCCGAGGCGGCCCGGAAGAGCCAGGCCATGCAGGCGGCGGCCGGTACGCAGATGATGACCATTTGATAAGAGACCCACCATAGAGCACTCGCCCGGCAAGACCTCTCAGGCGCTTCGCGCCAGCTCCCCTTGAAAGGGGAGCCATTGGCAGGCCGGGAAAGTAAAGCTGGACGCTCAAGGCCCGATGGGGCGTAAAATAGAGTGCTCCGCTACAGAGGGCAGAGAGATATTCCCCGGTACAGCTTGCAGGCGCTTGCTGCGCCGGGGGATTTTGTTTTGGAGGTTTTATGACAGCAGGCGAAGCGATAAAGATGGCCGACGAGCTGAGGCCGAACAACAGCTTTTCGGACGAGATGAAGCAGCTGTGGCTGCGGCAGGCCGACAGCGGCCTGCGGCGGAACGTGGTGGAGCGCAGCGACACCGGCAGCGACTTCGAGGGACGCGGTGCGGATATTTTGTGGGCGGAAGGGCTGGAATACGACACGCCGCTGCTGGCAGACAACGCAGCGGAAGCACTCTATCCCCACTGGCTGGCGGCGCAGATGGACCTCGCCCTCGGCGAGACGGCCCGGGCGGCGAATGAGCTGCAGCTCTACACGAGCTATGTGCAGGAGTTTGCGGCGTGGGTGAGGCGGAATTATATGCCGGTAGGTGGCGGGAGGCTGATGACGTGACGAACCTGAATCAAATCAACAGCCAGCGGCAGCTGCTGCGGGTATTTGGCGGGCTGAACGAGGGGTATGCCTGCAGCGAGGCAGAGCTGAGCAAGGAGAAGAACTTTTCTTCGCGGGGATACCCGGCCCTCGAGACCCGCAAGCCCCGGCGGAAGGTGCGTCAAGCGACCGGGATGAACGGGATGTACCACCTGAACGGCCTCGTGACCGTGGAAGGAACGACCCTGCGGTATGCCCCGGACGACGGCGGCGACACCGTGGAGCTGAAGGACGCCCTGACGGACGGCGAGAAGAAGATGGTGGGCATGGGGACCAAGGTGCTCATCTGGCCGGACAAGATGTCCTTTGACACCGCAGCGGGGACGCTGAGCGCGCTGGGATCCGGCTGGCAGCAGGGCGGCAAAAGCCTGACTGTGACCCCCTGCGACGCTGCGGGCGTGGTGTACATGCCGAACAAATTCGGCGCGACCGAGCCGGAAAGCCCCAAGAACGGCGACGTCTGGCTCAAGCAGGCCGAAGATGCCCCGTGGAGCTACCGCGACGCCCTGAAGCTCTACAGCACGGCGGGCGGGTGGCAGAACATCCTGCTGAACTACTGCCGTGTGACCTGCAAGGGATTGGGCGAAGCCTTCAAGGCCGGGGACACCGTGACCCTGACGGGAATCCCTGGCGTGGTGAAGAACGCTTATTCTGCCGATTTCGGCGGGGATGTGGCGGTGGACGACGTGGCCGGGGACTCAGTGATCCTCTCCATTGCGCCGGACATCGAGAGCGTTTTGTACTACGGCACCTGTGTGGTGACGGGCCAGAGCGTGGTGTGGACGGCCATGGACGGCAAGACCACCCAGACCTTCGACGGGCCTTTCCCGGACGTGACAGCCCAGCGGCGGGTGCCGGATCTGGACTGGCTGACGGAGCACAACAACCGGGTGTGGGGCTGCTCGAGTACCGAGAACGTCATTTATGCCTGCAAGCTGGGCGACGCCACCAACTGGTTCTCCTACCGCGGCACGGCGGCGGACAGCTACGCCGTGACCGTGGGCAGCGACGGAGCCTTTACCGGCGCTGCCACCTGCATGGGGTACGTGCTTTTCTTCAAAGAGAACGGCTTACACAAGCTCTACGGCACCAAGCCCAGCGACTACCAGATGAGCAGCATCCAGTGCTCGGGCGTGGCTAAGGGCGCGCACCAGAGCCTGTGCGTCATCAACGAGACGCTGTACTACCTCTCGATGGACGGGGTGATGGCGTGGGACGGCAGCCTGCCCACCAAGGTGTCGGCCTCGCTGGACGAAGAGAGCCTCAGCCATGTGACGAGAGCAGCCGCCGGCGGGCTGGTGGGACGGTACTACCTGCACACCGAAAGCCCCGGCGGGCAGCGGCTGCTGGTCTACGACACAGAAAAGGGACTCTGGCACGAGGAGGACGCCACCGGCTGGGCCATGTGCAGCACCGGGCGGCAGCTCTACCTCTGGGACAAAGAGGCCATCTGGGCCGCAGACGGGAGCCGGGAAGCCGGCGGCGAAGAAGACACGGTGGAATACGAGGCCGTGACCGGCGACATCGGACTCGGAGACCCGGACGACAAGTATTGCAGCCGGGTAACGGTGCGGCTGGACGCCATGGAGCGGACGGTGGTGACGCTGTGGGCCAGCTTCGACGGCGGCGAGTGGGAAGAAAAGGGCCGGGTGGACACCCGGGACAGGCGGGTGCAGGTGAACCTGCCCTTTGTCCCGACCCGGCACGACACCATGCGGCTGCGCCTGACCGGAAAAGGACAGATCGCAGTGAGGAGCATCGCCATGACGCTGAGCAGCAGCGAGGGCGGAAGAGTGAGTGGTGCGATGCCGAAAAGGTAGAGCCTTTGGAAGAACGCTCGCCCGGCAGGACCTCTCAGGCGCTTCGCGCCAGCTCCCCTAAGAGGGGAGCCATTGGCAGGCCGGGCAGGTCTGAGCTAGACACCTGAAGCCTGACTTGGCGTAAAATGTAGTGCCCTGCGACAGAGGGCAGAAAGGAGCGAAACTATGGCAAGCATTGTAGGACTTTCGAAGATCTCCATGCCGAGGCTGGATGGGCTGGATACGGCCAGCGCCCGGGAGCTGAGAAATTATCTGTACCAGATGCAGGAGCAGCTGGAATACATTTTGAGCAACATTGACACCGAGAATCTCTCGGGGGACTTACAGGAGAAGCTGAAATAAGGCGGGAGAGGGCCTTTAGAAACGGCAGCAGCCGGGAAGAAAACCTCTCAGCTTTGCAGTCCGCCTGACGGCGGCGCTGCAAAGCAGCTCCCCTAGCGAGGGGAGCCTTTCTTAAAGGAAGGAGTGTAATTATGAGCAGAGTGAGCGATGCGAGAGCGCAGCTGGATGCGTGGGAGGCGAAGAAGCCGGGCGACTACACCAGCAAATACAAGGACAAGATCGACGGCGTGATGGGCCAGCTGGACGGGATGAAGGATTTCAGTTACGACCCCACCCGGGATGCGGCCTACGAGCAGTACAAGAACAGCTACACCCGGCAGGCGAAGCTGGCCAACGAGAACGCCCAGGCCAACGCCAGCGCCATCTCGGGCGGGTACGGCTCCAGCTACGGCACCCAGGCGGGCCAGAGCGCCTACCAGAACGCCATGGCGGGCCTGAGCAGCGCCACGAACAGTCTGTACAGCCAGGCGCTGAACCAGTACACCCAGAAAAAGAGCGACCTGCAGAACCAGCTGAGCGGCTACCAGCAGGCCGAGGCGCAGGACTACGAGAAGTACCAGACCAACTACCAGAACTGGGAGAACCAGCGCAACTACTATCAGAGCGCGTACAATCAGGCGGCCAGCGAAAGCCAGGCGAAGAAGAGCCGGGGGAGCGGACTTCTGAACACGATCCTGAGCGTAGGTGCAAGCATACTGATGGGCTTGTTGTAAAGAAAAAGCGCCCGGCCCGGAAGGGGCTGAGCGGTCAAAAACCTCTCCGTCACGCCTGACGGCGCGACACCTCCCCTAATAAGGGGAGGCTAAGAGGAAAGGAGATTAGAAAATGGGAGTTTTTAAGAGATACAGGGACGCGCAGGCGGCGCAGAAGGAAGCGGAGAACGCGATGCCGGGGGCGTACCAGAGCAACTACACCGACCGGATCAACGAGGCACTGGACAGCATGGGCGCGGCCAGCAATGCGGGCTATGACGTAGGCACGGACAGCGAACTCTACCGGCAGTACCGCGCGGGCGCGCAGGCGAATGCCAGGGCGGCGGCCGAGAACGCCGCTGCGGGCGCTGCCGCGCTGAGCGGCGGGTACGGCTCCAGCTACGCAAACAGTGTGGCCCAGCAGGGCTACCAGCAGGCCATGGCGAACGTGGACAGCGGGCTGGCCGGGCTGCGGGACAAGGCCCTGACCATGTACCAGCTGAAGCAGAACGGCCTCTCGGGGCTGCTGAGTGCGCTGCAGAATCAGGACAGCCTTGAGGCGGCGGAGCATCAGGGGGCTGTGGCCAACGCGCAGGACTGGCGGGACTACAAGAAGAGCCGGGCAGACCAGGCGGCGCAGGAGAAGAGCGATTTCCTCTCGAACCTGTGGGAGATGGCGAAGAGCGTGGGCAGAGCCGGTCTGACGGCCTATGACACCTACAAGGGCTACACCCAGCAGCAGTGGGAGAACGAGTTTGCCCGGGAGCAGTGGGAGTACAACAAAGAGCGCACCGGCCAGAGCGATGCACTGAATGCCTACGAGCAGGCGTTCAACCTGTACCAGCAGGGAGCGGGCGATGCCGCGAACGCCGTGCTGGGCCGGTATGGTCTGGACACTGGAATCTTCGACAATTACAGCGGCGCACCCATCACCCGCGCAGACAAGGCGGGTGCGCTCACGACCGCAGCCGGGCTGGCAGGCGGCGGCAGCGACGAGGCCGCACGGGCGGTGCTGGAACTGTACGGCCTGGATCCAAACTCTGTGGGGAATTACAGGACGATCGCAGGACGGCAGCTTGCAACGGCGCTGGCAAGAAAGAGCGCAGGCAGCTCGGGCGGATCTTCGGGCAGAAGGAGCAGCAGCACGAAAGGTAGCGGAAACAGCTGGACGAACAGCCAACTGCAAAGTATGGCAAAGACATTTTCTTCTATGAAGGGAAATGAGCCGCTATACGATTTTTACAAGCGGACGCTGACGGATGCGGGCTGGATAAAGGACGACACCCCGAACCTGTTGGAGACGAACCGAGGTCTGACGGGGCAGAGCTGGAAAGGCGACCCGGAAAACAAGTGGGGTACTGGGACAAGTAACAGACAGAGCCAGAGCACCGGAAGAACGGCAAGCCAGTCGAGTGTCCCGCAGCGGGCGCAGGTGGCGGCGAACGCCATCAAGGGCCAGAGGAACCACGGCTCGGATGACCAGACTATTTTTGACAGCCTGAAGCATCAGGGATACACGGACGACGAGATCTGGAAAGCCTTTGAGCTGGCAGGGTAACAGAAAAGCCTCCTGCACGACCGTGTGCAGGAGGCTTTGGGATAAAGTCAGGCGAGGTGGAGCTGGTGCTTGAGCGCGTCCTGAAGGACCTGACTGAAGTTTACATTGCGTTCAAGGGCGGCGGCATTGAGCCACGCCGGGAGAGTGACGGTGCGGTTTACCGAACGATTGATGCTGGCGAGCCGGACGGACGGCATATAGGCATCGACCAGCACGACCCGCTCGTTTTCTTTAGGCTGGATAGCGGACAGGGCCGAGGGGGCGGGGATAGGCTCGCCGTCCTCTTCCAGCCCGCACATCACGCAGCCAAGCAGCTCGCGGGCGGAAAGCAGGGCGTCGTCCTCGGACGTACCGCTGGTGGCGACACCGAGGTCGGGAAAATCGACAGCGATCTCCTGCCCGTCCTCGTAGATAAACACGGCAGGATAGAAGTAACGGTCGGGAAGATTCTTTTTCATCAGAAAAGCCTCCTATCATTCAGCGGAATTTAAGGCCGGACTGCTGCTCAATGCGGTTAAGCGTAGCCCGGGGAATATCTTTATCGGGGTCTTTTACGGTGACGCGACCGGGCTTGGCGGGGTGTTTATACTGGTGGTGGCTGCCCACGCAGTTGACCTCATACCAGCCGTCGGCCTTGAGCGCCTTTATGACCTCGCGGGACGAATAACTTTTCACGACATCATCTCCTCAATAACAGAATAACAAATACAATACTATTTGTCAAGACAAAAAGAAGGGAAGAAGACGGAATGGCAGTAACCAAACAGCAGCTCGCACAATGGAGCAGGGAATTTGCCGCAAAGAACCCGGACAAGGTGAGTGGGGCGGGCAGCACTGCGCAGAGCACCACCACAAAGAAGAGCGGTGTCACCAAGGAGCAGTTGAGCCAGTGGAGCCGGGAGTTTGACAAAAAGGAAGCACAACGTCAGGCAGAACAGGAGCAGAACACCCGGGACAAAGCCTTACAGCAGTACACCGAGCGGCACATAAGCGACATGGGGGAGGTGGATGCGAGGAACGAGCCCTCTCAGGCGCTGCGCGCCAGCTCCCCCAGAGTGGGAGCCACTGGCGTGTCGGGCAAGTTTCCGCTGGACGCTAGAAGTTCTACGGGGCGTAAAATGGCGGGCGCTGCTACGGAGGGCAGCGGCCCGGTGCAGCAGATGCCGGAAGCAGCAGCCCGGGCGCTGGACATGGGACAGAAATGGGGCGTTCCGGCGAAGAGCGGGAACGTGCTGGAGAATGTGGGCAGCGGGGCCATGGCCTACGGCAGCGGCCCGGCGCAGGAGCTGAGAGCCAGCTTTGCCAAGGACAGTGTACCGGACGAGTTTGACCGGATCAACCAGTGGATGGACACCGGGGACAACAAGAATCTGGCCGACGCGGTGCGGCGGGTGGACAACACCCACGGCGCGTACACGGACGCCGACCTGATCAAGAAGGGCGGCTGGACACAGGCGCAGATCGACGAGGCCCGGAAGATGAACGCTGCGCTGGACGCCATCCCCGCATGGAAGCGGGATGTGCGCCGGGCGGCGAACGCCATCGGCGGCATCACGGACACGGTGGCAGCTGCCCCGGTGCTGGGCGCGGAGTACGGCGTACAGGCGGGAAAGAACATTGACGCCACCCTGAAGAACTGGAAACAGGTGGAGCAGGAGGTAAAGGGCGACGAACACGCCCAGAGCCTTTTCGACCTTTTGACCGACGTGGACATGGATTATAACCCCACCTGGCCGGAGAGCCGGAACCGGGAGCTGATCTCGATGGGGTACAACTCCAAGGAGATCCGGGAGATGCGCCAGAAGCTGGCGGGGTTGGAAGTGAGCGACGGCATCGACAAGAACCAGAGCGTGGGCTACCAGCTCTACGACCGCGGGCAGCGGCTGACGGCTGCGGCCCAGAGCGGCCTGAGCCCGACCCAGCGGGCCGTGGCGGGGGCCGTGACCAGCGCAGCGGAGAACCTGGCCGTGGCGGGTGTGAACCCGGCGGCAGTGCTGCCCGTCCTGAGCGCACAGGGAGCGGCAGAGGCCATGGGCCAGAGCGCAGAGAAGGGCGAGAGCGCCGGTAAGGCATTGGGCGGCGGCCTCGCCAAGTTCGGCGCGGGATGGGCCATCAACTCGGTGGGCGCGGCCGACCTTGCAAAGACCATGGGCTCGGACTACGCGAAGGACACGCTGGCAGGGCAGATCGCGGACTGGGTGCAGGGGCTTGCGGGCAGCTCGGAGCTGGCGAAGCGCTACCCGGCGGTGGCTGCGGCCATCTCGGGCGGCATCGACAACTCGATGCAGGCCTTTGCGGAGACCTATGCCGACATGGCCATTGACGCTGCGCTGGGGGACAGCGAGGCGGCGAAGAACCTCTTCAGCAAAGACACCTTCCTCACCGCGCTGGAAAGCGGCTTTTCCGGCGGTGCTTCGGGCGCGCTGGGCGGCGCTGTGGGCTCAAGGCTGCGCAGCATGAGCGAAGCGCTGGACAGGGCAACGGAGCCCTCTCAGTCGGCTGCGGATAGCTCTGCTGATAGAGCGCTGGCAGGGGAGGAACCTCTCAGCCAGGCTGCACCTGCGGCCACTGAAAACATCAGCGGGCAGGAAGAAAACCTCTCACCGTTCCCGTCGGCTGACGCCGCGCGAGAACGGAGCTCCACTGAAAGTATGCAGCGGGCGGATGCGCCGCAGGCGCAGACGGAAGGAGTAAACAGCAGCGTAAACGAGGCTGCTGCGCAGTCGGAAAACCCGGCGGTGCGGCAGTTTGCCGAAGTGGCGGCGAGCGACAGCCTGACGGGCAAGACCATCGGACTGTTTACGCCGAACGCTGAGAACCGGGAAAACCGTGCGGCCTTTGAGCAGGCTTACGGCGTGACGCTGCCCGACACTGCGGGCGCGACCCGCCGAATGCTGCGGGATATTGCAGCGCAGCAGAACGCGAAAAGCGAAGCTGCGCCTGCTGTACAGAGCGCAGAGTTGCCCAGCGAAGCTGCGAGTGTGCCGCAGACAGTACAGGACACTCCCGCAGAAACCGCCGATGCCATGCCGGAAACGGCTGCGCCGGACAACGTGCGTGAAGCGGCTGCCGCTGTAGGTGAAACCGACAGCTACGAGAACGCCCCGCTGCGGGAGACTCTGGGTCTCCGGCCGGAAGCGCCGAAGACTCAGCGAGAGGCCGAGGTGCAGCGGGCGCTGGAAGGCTGGCGGGTGACGGACAAGGCAGCCGAGACCATCAGCAAAAATATGCCGGACAGGGTGGACGCCGACCGGTACGCGGCCGCAGCGTCGCCGCTGTACCGGCTGGGCCGGAGCGGTGCAGACACCTTTGCACAGGCGCTGGAGCTGGCGGGCAGCATGAGCGGCACGGCGGCAGACATCAACTACATCCTGAGCACCGACGCCGGCCGGACGGCCCTTGAGATCGCCTACACCCAGGGCAAGGGCGAACGGATGCTCTACGCCGAAAAGATGGCCGGCCTGGGCGGCACACTGAGCAGCGAGAGCACCAGCGGCAGGGGCGAGGTATACGCCAAGGGTACGATGCGGCAGGAGAGCGACCCGGCCAGCCAGATCATCAGCCTGAACGCCGCGGCCACCGGCACGGATGCTGTGCTGAGGGATGTGCTGCAGAACGACCGGAACGTCAGGGCCTATGTGGACACCGAGACGGCCCGGATCTTCTTCGGCGACAGTGCGCAGGACATCTTCGGCACGGTGCTGCACGAGGACTACCACTGGTACAACGCGCTGGACGCCGAGGGCGCACGGACTTTGCAGGAGCACGCGCTGGAATATCTGGCGAAGAGCAGCGGCTACGAAAGCCTGGACGAGATGATCCGGGCGAAACTGCGGGATTACAGCGCCCAGAGCCTGACCTATGAGCAGGCAGCGGAGGAGCTGGTGGCCGACGCATGGCGGGGCATCTTTGACAGCGAGGAGAGCTTCAAGCGCTGGGTGACGTTCCAGCGCGGGCAGGCAGAGAAGAACGCAGGCAAGAGCGGCGCCATCCACAAGGTGATGGAGCAGGTGCGGCAGATGCTGGATGGGCTCATCAGCCGGGCAAAGGAAGTGCTGACCATCGACCCGGACGACCGCGCCGCCCTGAAGGCGAAGCGTCTGGCCGAGGCCGAAAAGCGCACTTTGCAGGACGAGTATTTCGCCCACGCAGAAAAGGCCATGGACAACCTGCGGACGGCAAAAGAAAACGCCGCAGCCCTCAAGACCGAGAGCGCGGCGGAAAAACAGGGAGTACGATTTTCGATTTTGAAGGATAAGGCCGGAGAGACTTATATCAAAATCGACGAAGATATTCTGAAGGATGTCCCGCAGGAAGAGTGGAAGTCTACGGTCAAGCAGGCTATCAAGGAGCGTTTTCCGAACGGCTTTAAGCGGAACGGCTGGACGATTGAAAATACGAAAGAAAGCCGCAAGGAATTTGTCTGGTCAAAGTATACGAAAGCATTGCAGTGGGAGAGCGCAAATGCCTATGCAGATAAAATGCGGATAGCAGCCAATCTGGACGAGATCATCCGGACGGCAGACGAAGTATACCGTGAGCCTGCGAGCCACAAGAATGCGGAAGCATTCAACCGGGGAAAAATCAAGATCCAAGTCGGGCAGAACGCCTATGAGGCGGATGTGCTGACGGCCATCAAAACGGACCAGCGGGAGATATTCTATGATATTGTGGACATTAAGCCCATAAAAATAGAGACCTCCGGCAAAGCCCACATAGAATCCGAAGATTCGAGGAGCAACGGACCGGAGGTCTCGGTAGAAGCCTCCGGTGGAACCGTCACCAAAACACAAAGTCATGATGCCAGCAGATTGCCGGAGGCTTCTAAGCAAAGTATAGCACGGACCTCCGACGAAAGCAAGAGAACCGACGAGGCTGTGAAGAAAACGGTGAGGTTCCAGCTAAGCGCTCCGGTGGAAGTAGGCAAAACCAAGGAACTGGTGGCTGTACATAATCTAACAGAAGAGAATCTGAAGGAGGCACTGGAACTGGGAGGTATGCCGTCGCCTTCTATCGCGGTGGTGAAGGCACAGCACGGCCACAGTAAGTATGGCCCCATCTCGCTGGTGTTTGGCCCGGATGCCATTGACCCGCAGGCCAGCAGAGCGAACAGGGTGTATGGTTCGGATGCGTGGACGCCGACCAGGCCGAACGTGGAGTACGAGGTAAACAGCAAAGCGGCAGCTGATTTTGAAGATACTGTATATGAAGCCAGCCAGAGCGATTTTGATGGAAAGTTTGCAAACAGCTCGTCGCTGCAGCGTATTGGTGTAGATGAAGTGAGCAGCGAAAATCGTGAGGAATTAGCGCAGAAGCTCCAGCGGGATACTGCGGTGCAGCTGGCATATCTGAAAGCTCAGGGCGAGAAGGTAGAACCCATATACAGGACGGAGAAGGAACAGTTCGATAGCCTCGGAAATGATTCGCTGGAAAAAATCATCGAATATGCCGGGGCGGACGAACTCAAGAAAGTCTTCGAGGGGGGAGACTTTGACCTGATGGACAAGCTGGCCGACAAAGCAGCGGATGCACTGGAAGAAAAGTATACACACGGCTCGCTGGAAGGTCAGAATCGGCGATGGCAGATGCGTATCAATAAACTGCGCAATGAGAACCGTGGACGCCTGTATGGCCTGCTCGAACACGCGTATAAGATGATGACTGATACCAGCAATGGAAAAGTAGAGCTGGATGTGGAAGCTACTAGAGAAGCCATCCGGCAGGCGGCTCCCGAAGCAGCGGTGAAAAACTGGGTAAAGGAACAGCTTGGAAGTGTGCTGGGACAGAAAGGCATCCGAAACGGCAAAGACCGTTTCACACCCGGCGGAAAGAGACGAAGTTTTACGGAACTGCATAATCCCTATACACTGGAAAACCTTGTGGCGGCTATGAACGACCAGAACGCGCGGGGACAGGATGTGTGGGGGTTATCGGCCTCGACCCTGATGTCCACCACGACTGCCGAATACAAAAACCTCGACGAAGTGCGGGCGGACAAAGGCCGCCTGCAGCAGATGCCGGAGGAAGAGTATAAGGCGCTGCTGAAAAAGGCAGACCACCAGATCGAGGTTGTGATCGACAAGCTGCGCAGCGAGACAGAAGCCCACGCGGACAACAGCTTTGAAGAGCGGGAGATCCTTGGCGATATTTTGCTGCGGGCCGCGCAGGGCAGCCAGACAGCCGCAGCGATCGGCAAGGCATTTGCAAAAGAAGGCTACATCATTGGTAAGGACACAGCCCAGATGATACGGCAGCTGTACAAAGATGTGGCCGCTATCCCTACCGGGTATTTTGAGGCGAAACCTCAACGTGCGGTGGGCTTTGATGAGGTAAAGGCAGCTGTCCTGCCGGACAACGCCAGCGAGACGCTGGTGAACAGTCTGAAGGAGCAGGGTGTGCCGGTATATCAGTACAAAGCCGGAGACGATGCCAAGCGCACCGAGATTTTGAACAAGCTGCCGAATGTCCGTTTCCAGAAGGCCGAGCAGGCCGACCGGGAGGCCAAGCAGAACCAGCAGCGGCAGGCCAGCCGGGTACTGGCGGAGAAGGCTGCGGCCTTTGACACCCTGAACCAGTTCTTCGGCCTGACGAAGAACACTCGGCTCTCGGACGCTGCTCTCGAGAGCCTTGCCATCCGATGGACCAAGACCAACGGCAGCCGGGCCGACCGGACGAAGCTGGCAAACGAGACGCGGGCGCTGGTGGAGTATCTGCGCTCGGAGGGCGCGGACATGGCCAAGGCGCAGGGACTGGCCGAGACGCTGGCAGGCGAAGTGCTGGATGAGGCCACCTACCGGAACACAGAGCTGTGGAACGAATACCCCGACCTGCACGACCTGACCTACACGGTGGACAAGAACGGCAAGGCCAAGGCGGAGCTTGTGAAGCGGTACGGAAGCTGGACAGAGGCGGTGGCCGAGGCCCGGCGCCACGGCGTGAAGCTGCGGCAGGCGGAGGGATACCGGGACGGCAACCCGGCGGAACAGTACGAGGCCATCGTGAACGACACCCGGGCCGTGGGCGGCGTGAAGGAGAGCGCTGCGGCACTCTTCCGCTCGGCGGCACAGGAAGCGGGCGTGGCGGGCGCAGCCGGCATGGAGAGCACGGAATGGCTCGACGTGCTGATGAACGTACACGACACCATCAAGCCCAAGATGATGAGCCGGTTCGCGGACGCTGCCGAATACGAGGACGCCAAGGTGGAGCTGGCAGGCCGGATGATCGGCGACATCATGAGCCACCCGGAGATGACCGATGCCGAGGCGGTGTTTGAGGGCATCCTGAAACACAACTGGGAGGTGGCCGCCATGGCCGCCGGCAGCGAGGAGCGGGCGGCTGAGGTGACGAAGGGGCTGAAGAGCGTGCAGCAGGCCCAGCGAAAGGCTTTTGCCGACCGGATGCGGGAAAACAGCCGCAGCCAGAGCGCCGAGGTCAAGAGCGTGAGCCGGGCAGAACGACAGCTCAACGAGAATCTGGAAACGTTGGGCGCACAGGTGAGCACAGCAGCGGGTCTCGACGAGAAGATGACTGCTCTGCGGGAGGCCTACGAGCGAGAATGGAAGGCCGAAAAGAACCGGATGAAGCAGGCCCGGCAGGAGATGCTGGACGAGATAAAGCTGGAGCGCCGACAGCTGCGCTCCCAGATCGACGACCTTTCCCGGCAGGTGGCCGGAGAGCAGCGGAGAGCCGACCGGGCAGAGCATCAGCTGCTGATACAGGAAAACGAGATCATGGAGTGGGAGGCCGAGAACCAGCGCAAGGCCGAAGTGTGGCAGGAAAAACAGGCTCAGAGGAATGCGATCGCCATTGAAACGGCCCGGCAGCAGAGGGACGAAGACGTGGCCGTGGCCAAGGCACTGGCCGAAAAGCGGGTGCAGAAAGCCCGGGAAGGACGGAAGGCGGACGAACTGAAACGGAGCATCCGGAACAATGCCGCCCAGCTCAACCAGATGGTGCTGCGGCCAAAGCCCGGGAAATATGTACAGAAGAGCCTCATCGTGCAGGCTGCCGAGGTGGCGAAGCTGGCGGACATGACGGTGCTGAACAACAACGCCGTGGCCAAGCTGACCGCCCTGCAGGACAGCATCCGGCGCAGCGGAGAGATGGACGCCGGCATCCACGCCGACTGGGAGAACAGCGGCGTGGAAAACCTCATCCAGATGCTGCGGGACGACATGAACGCCAGCAAGCAGGCAAAACTGGACCGGCTGAACAAGCAGCTGGAAGAAGCCAAGGCTCTGCCGGACGGCGACAAGGCCGAACAGCTGCGGGACCGGCTGCGCCAGCGAATCCGGGAGACGGAGAACCGCACCTATCTGCCCATGACGGTGGACCAGCTGCGGATGCTGAAGGCCATCACGGCCAGCACCCTGCACATGATCCGGACGGAAAACAAGACCCTGAGCCTTGCGAGGGCAGAAGAGGTGGACAGCATGGCCATGAAGGCCGCCCACGAGGTGCTGAACTCTGAGGGCAACGGTTTCGGGGAGAAATTTGAGAAGGCGAAGGGCGCGATGAACCGCTACCAGCTGGACATGCTGGGCGGCACGAGAATGTTCCGACGCCTGGGCGGCTACACCAAAAACGGCCAGATGGAGAAGCTGGGACAGATGCTGAACGACGGCCAGCGGCGGCAGACAGAAATCCTTGTGGAAGGCGAAAGCCTGTTTGCCAACGTGACCGGCAAGGAACACCTGAAAGAGGTGGAAGCTTTTGCCGGGCCGGGGGCGGAGCTGGTGGACATCGGCCTGAAGGACAGCAAGGGCGATGCCGTGCCGCTGAACCACGCACAGCTGTGCAGCCTGTACATGCTGCTGCGCAACGAGGACAGCCGCCACCACCTGATGACCGGCGGCTTGACCCTGCCGGACGCCGCCCAGTACGCCAAGGGCAACATCGAGAGAGCCTACCAGCGCAGCCAGACCGTGATGCTGGGAACGCTGGTGGGCGCTGACGGCGTCCCCATGGCCGACACCATTTTGCAGACGGTACAGGACGCCATGACGGACTACGACCGGGCGTGGTGTGAGGACATGAAGGACTTTTTCGGGCGGTACACCACGAACCTCATCAACGAGACCAGCATGAAGCTGCTGGGCTACAACCGGGCCACCGTGAAGAACTACTACCCCATCGCAGTAGACCGGAGCACGCTGGCGACGGAGATCGAGGGCGTGAAGATGGATGCCACCATTGAGGGCAGGGGCTTTTTGAAGGAGCGCGTGAAGAGCGACAAGCCCATTTTGCTGGAAGAGTGTCAGAACGTGGTGAAGCGGAGCCTGCGGGACACGGCAGCCTATGCGGGCCTTGCGGCCCCCATCCGGGACGTGCAGCGGGTGCTGAACAGCACCGTGGAGACGGCAGAGGGCATCGGTGTGCTGAAGGACAAGATCATCGGCGAGAAGTGGGGCAGGGAGACGGTAAGCTACATCAATGACCTGCTGACCGACCTGCAGACCAGGCAGCGGCACCGCAGCAGCACCATGAGCCGGGCGCTCGACCGGATGCGGGGCAACTACGCCGGGGCCATCCTGACCGTGAACCCGGGCGTGGCCATCGCGCAGGCGGCCAGTCTGCCCACGGCGGGCGCTGTGCTGGGAGCAGACACCATGGCGGCGGTGCTGCCCTTCGTGAAGAACTTCTCGGGCAAGCAGCGGGCCGCGGTGGAAGCAGAGATCCGTCAGCACGGCGACGCCCTGCTGCAATACCGGCTGCGGGGAACGAAGCGGGGCGAGATGAGCTCCATCGGCGCGCACAAAAACCTTGTGGCCAAAGCCTCGGAAGCGATGCCTGCCGTGACCGGCTGGATCACCGGCATGGACGAGATCACGGTGGCCGCGCTGTGGGAGGGCTCAAAGCGGTATGTGGAGCGCCACGCAGCGGAGTTCGGCGAGGGTGCCGCGGAGAAGGGCAGCGAAGCCTACTGGGAGGCCGTGAACAAGATGTACCAGCGGGTCATCGAGGAGACCCAGCCAAACTACACCACCATGCAGCGGGCAGGCATCCAGCGCAGCGACAACGAGTTTGTGAAGACGCTGACCATGTTTACCACTCAGCGCTTCCAGAACTACGGCATCCTGGCCGACGCAGTAGGCGACTACAAGGCCCAGAAGGCGCGGTACGCTGCCGACCAGAGCGCCGAGAACAAGGCCGAGGTACAGCGGGCCGGGCAGAGCCTGCGCCGGGCGGCGGCAAGCCAGGTGGTGCAGACGGCGGTATTTGCCCTGATGAAGATCGGCGCGGACTTCTTGCTCCACCGGTGGGACAAGGAGCAGGACGAGAACGGCGACATCACGGCGGCCAGCGTGGGCAAGCGGTTCTTCGACCTGTACACCGAAAGCGCAGCCGGAAACTTTTTGTACGGAGCGGAGATCTACAGCGTTATCTCGAACGCTGCAAGCGGCGCGGACTACGACGTGGTGAGCGCCACCAATATCAGTGCGGTGAACGATCTGTTTGCCGCCTTTACCAAGACCGCCAAGCTGCTGCGGACGGACACTGGCGAGATGAGCGAGGAAGAGCTTGCAGCACACCACCAGAAGCTGAACAAGGCGGTGCTGAAGGACATCCAGTGCGGCCTTGAACTGTACGGCGTACCGGCGGCCAACATCCGGAAGGTGATGCAGGCGTTTGAAGGCTACTGGGAGGACGCACAGGCCATCGGCCGAGGCGAAGGGTTCAGCTTTAGCTCGACGCCCTCTTCAGCCACCGGACAGTACGACCGGCTGTACAACGCCATCCAGAGCGGGGACAGCGAGGAGGCTGCTGCGGCGATGAAGAAGCTGGAACAGATGAACAAGACGGACAAGGTGGACAGCGAGCTGGCAAGGCGGCTGAAGCAGTACGACGCCGACGTGCTGGCGGCGGCTGAGGCCCGGAACGCCGGGAAGACCCGGGCAGAGGAAAAGGCCCGGCAGGCCGTATTCGAGAAGCTGCGGGAGGGGCTGGGCGTCGCCCCCGCGACGGACAGAGCCAAGGGCAAAGCGGACGCGGCCCGGCGGGCGCAGCTCATCGACCTTGTGAACAAGGCGGTGGACGGCAAGGCAGACGAACTGCTGGCGGGCAGCAAGGACGGCAGCGTATACGACGCGCTCCTGGACGAAGTGGAAAATGGCCGGGCGAAGGACGTGCAGGACGAAATAAACCGGCTGCTGACCGCAGGCAAGGACAAGGGCAGCATCAAGACCAAGATTACAAATGCCGTGAAGGAGGAGTATCTGGCCGGAAGCGACGGCGACCGGGAGAGGCTGGAGAAGAAGCTGCTGGCCCTCGAGGACGCAGACGGAAAGCCCCTGTACGAGGAAAAAAACTTTGCGCAGTGGGTGAAGGATGCGGACAAGAAGGCGGAGAAGGTGAAGGACGAGAGAAATTGGTGGGAGGAGGTGAAATAAGATAGGGGCAGACGCTCTGGTGATGGACCGGGGCGTCTGCCCTTTTTGTATGTACGCTTTGGGAAAGTCCGCAGTAGTTTTGAAGCAGGGGACGTGGTAGGCTGGAGAAGAAGAGGTCTTTAGAAACGGCAGCGGACCGGAAGGAAACCTCTCAGCTTTGCAGTCCGCCTGACGGCGGCGCTGCAAAGCAGCTCCCCTAGCGAGGGGAGCCTTTCTCAAAGGAAGGAGCCTCAGAGTGAAAGTAAGGATCATCAAAGACCGATTCGGCGGGATGGGCTGGCGGGCTGAGCCGGGCGTGCTGCATCTGGGCGGCGTAGGAACGGCAGGCGTGGAGAGCCTGAGCTTCGCGCTGCCGGAGGAGTGGAGCGGGATGGCCGTGACCCTGCACATCGAGCAGGAGGGCGGCACGCTGCCCCAGCCGGTGCTGCTGGACGAGAGCCGGACGGTGACGGTAGACCACCGCTTTACCACTGCCCGGCAGGGACTGTGGATGCTGCTGGCCCAGAGCGCGGACGGCTACACAGCCATGAGCTGCCCGGCGAAATACGACTGCTATGACACCATCGGGCTGTCGGGTACGGTGGAGGACGTAGACCCCAGCGTATACGCCCAGTTTGTGGCGCTGGTGCAGCAGGCCGTGAACACGGCCATGAACGAGGGTGCAGCCGCAAAGGACGCGGCCAAGACGGCACAGGCGGCAATGGATGCCGCCCAGAAAGGCGCAGCCGCCACCCAGAAGGAGCGGATGAGCGCCGAGGACGCCGAGAGCGCCGCGGCCCTTGCGGCGGCAAGGACACAGGCAGACATCACAGCTGCGGCGGCGAGTGCTGCCAGCGCACTGGGTGCGGCAGCTGAGACACTGGACGCCTGCACCGCTGCCACTCAGGCAGCGAACCGGGCGGCGAACCTTGCCCCGAAAAAGGAGGAGCGCCGCCTGCTGATGCGTCTGCTGCGGGAAGCTGCCTACCAGACCAGGACCGCCGACACCCTGCTGGACCAGCTGAGCGGGGTATGGGCCGAGGTGCCGGTGGAGGCCGTGCGGCTGACCCGGGACAACCTGACCCTGTATGCGGGAGAGCGGACGGCGCTGGGAGTCCGGATCAGCCCCGAGAATGCAACGGAGCAGACCGTGCTGTGGGAGAGCAGCGACGAGGCTGTGGCCACGGTGGAGGACGGCGTCATCACGGCGAAGACCCCCGGCGGAGCGCGGATCACGGCCCGGGCGGACGGATGCAGCGCAGAGTGCGCCGTGCTGGTGAAGCCGACGGTGGAGCGGGTGAGCCTGAGCACCGACGCCCTGGCCCTGACGGCGGGTGAGACGGCGGTGCTGGACGCAGCCGCCGACCCGGAGGGCGACGTAGCGTGGATGAGCAGCGACGAGACCGTGGCCGAGGTGAGCGACGGCACCGTGACGGCCAAAAAGCCAGGAGCTGCGGCCATCCTCGCAGCCAGCGGCGGGAAATATGCCTGCTGTGCCGTGCGGGTGCGGGAGGCAGAGGTGCCGGTGGAGACCGTGGCCCTGAGCCAGACCGCCCTGACATTGAAGCCGGGGGAGACTGCGGCCCTGACGGCCACAGTCAGCCCGGAGGCCGCTGATCAGGCTGTGGTGTGGTACAGCGCCGACCCGGAGACCGCCAGCGTGACCGGAGGCGAGGTGGTGGCCATCTGCGCCGGAACGACGGAGATCGCGGCCATTGCGGGCGGCGTGAAGGCAGCGTGCAGCGTAACGGTGGCCGAGGACGGCCTGAGAGCCGCCAGCCTGATGCTGAGCGCCGGGACGCTGGAGCTGACGGAGGGCAGGACTGCCACCCTGACGGCCACGGTGCTGCCCACCAGCATCCCCCAGAGCAGCATCGTATGGACCAGCTCCAACGAAGAGGCCGCCGTGGTGGACGGCGGCATGGTGACGGCCCGCGCCGCCGGCGCGGCCATCATCCGGGCCAGCGTGGGCGGCAAGACGGCCAGCTGCACCGTGACCGTAAAGGCGGCGAGGGTGCCGGTGAGCAGCGTGACGCTGGATCGCAGCACCCTTGAGCTGAGCGTGGACGGCACGGCCCGGCTGACGGCCACGGTGCGGCCCGAAAACGCCGACGACCGCACCGTGGTGTGGCAGAGCAGCCGGGAGGACGTGGCCACCGTGAGCGGCGGCATCGTGCGGGGCGTGGCCGAGGGCAGCACAGTCATCAGCGCCACGGCAGGCGGCGTAAAGGCCGAATGCAGCGTGACGGTGAGCCAGGCACTGGTGTGGTGCAGCGTGGTGAACCGGCTGAGCCATGTAACCACCGACCAGACCGCCGTCGTGGTGGCGAAGGGCCGGGCCTACAAAGCCGCCCTGACCGCCGAGAGCGGGTACACCCTGACCGAGGTGAACGTGAAGATGGGCAGCGAGGACGTGACCGGAAGTGCGTGGAACGCCGAAGAGGGCTGCGTGAACATCGAGGCCGTGACCGGAAACATCGTCATCACGGCAAAAGCGGAGGTAAAAGAATGAGTGAACCTATCTACAACAGCGCCGGTGAAGTGCTGTACCCGGGCCTTGCGGGCGACGGGGCTGGATACCGGGGAAGCCGCCTCGTGACCCTGACGCCGGAGAGCTGGGAGAAGGCAGAGGGAGCCTGGCCCCTGATGCAGGACGCACCGGTGCCGGAAGCAAAGACCGGCTATGCGGCTCTCGGCTCCTACCCGGACAACTACGGCGCAGCGGCGCAGGAGGCGGGATGCCCGGCCTACTGCGAGGCGCGGGACGGCTTTGTCCGCTTTTACGCCAGGGCGAAGCCCTCCGGAGACATCCGGGTGCAGGTAACGCTGCTGGGCAACGCGGGCGGCACTGTGGTGACAGGACTGGTGGCGGGGAGCGGTGTGAGGGTGAACCCCACCCTCACCATCTCCGGCGCGGCGGCGGACGCTGCGGCTACCGGCGTGCGCATCAAGCTGTTGGAGATGGTGCATGGCACAGACGTAAGCGGTATCAGCTTTGTTTCGGCCTTTGACACGCTTGACGGCGTGGAGCTGACGGGTGTGTGGAACAAGGCGGCGAGCCGGGTGGAGTTTTGAGAGGAAGGAGGATCAGAAATATGCAGATCAAAGACTTAGCCATTGGCGATGGCTTTGTATACCTGATGGAAGGCAGCACCAAAGTCAAGTTTTACGTGCTGGCCCACAACTACGAGAGCGGCCTGAACGGCAAGGGACGGACGCTGTTTTGCCGGGAGAGTCCGGCGACGAGTGGAATCCGATGTCAAACAGGCAGCAGCTATAGTCTTGGATGGGGCACAATCAATTACGGTGGTACACGCGTAACCAATGCAATATACAAATACCTTACAGACACATATCTATCCAGTTTCACATCCACAGTAAAAAAATGGATCGCAACGACCCAATATAAGGCTTATTCTCCTCGTGATTATTACTCATCACCCTCGAATTTTAATTTAGGTACATTCAACACTGCCTTCTTCACTATTTCAGAAGCAGAAGCTGTGACCAGTGCTGATCATTCGGATGGATCTTTGCTTTCAAAAGAAGCGCGTACTCGACTCGAAAAGATATTTACTGCCTACGGAAATGGCATTTGGACAAGAACCCATAGCAATGCTGATAGTGGCCATGAGGACGATGACGATGGAAGCAGGGATTATTACTATGCTAATGGCTTGTATCTTTCCGGAATAAGCAACTCCGATTGGGGCGTTTTTTCAACCAGATATGCATATAACGCCTATTACGGCTATCTGCCCTGTTTCACCCTGCCGGAGACGTTATACATCGACAAGGACGGCTTCCCGACTGTGAACCAACCGCCGGAGATCACTTCCGATGCAGGCGAGAGCGGCGTGGCGCTGGGCGAGAAGAACGAGCCGTTTACACTGCCCTACACCGTGACCGACGGCGACGGAGACCCCATGACCATCACCGAAAAGGTGAACGGCGTGGCGCTGGCCGTCCGCGAGAACGTGGCCTCCGGCACCGAACTCACGGTACAGTGCCTGAGCGAGAAAGCCCTGTTCCAGCAGATCCTCAACGGAGAGAGCACACTGACTTTGGAAGTGGACGACGGAAAGACCACGACAGAGTGGACGGCGACCTTTACCAAAAACGTGACCCATGCCGTTCTCTCGCTGTCCCAACCGATGACAGCAGACGACACCATTACGGTGGCCGCGCTGACGCTGGAGGGCAGTTTCCCGGCAGACATGAGCCTGACCGTGGAACTGACCAACAACGCATTGGACGAGACCCCCGTGTGGGAGAACTGCACCGACATCCAGAGCGGCGAGGCAAAGGCTTTCGTCCACCACAGCTTTACAAACACAACTGCCGCCCGGGGCTTTGCATTCAACTACAAGGTGACGATTGCCCGAGGAGCTTCCGGCGTCGGTGGCAACATCACCATGATCGGAGGTGTGATCGGATGAGTCTTTGCAAGATGGATAAGAGCCTGAAAGAGCTCCACAAGAAGCTGGAAGAGGCGCGGAAGCTCAGGGAGCTGCCCGGCCTCGTGGCGGGGATCGAGGACGCCATGTGCGAGCAGGACATGGAATCACAGGAGCGGCTGGCGACTATCGAGGACTCGCTGTGCGAGCTGGACGCCGCTATCAACAACAAGTAAGGAGGTAGCATATGGATAAAATCTGGGCAAACAGGTTGATCGCCGGCACCAAGGAATGGGCAGAGATGCCCACAAGCCGCCGCCCCGGGGTCAAGCGGGAGCTGGCCAAACGGGTAGCCGGCGGTGAGATCAGTGAAGAGCGGTATAAGGAGATTACGGGGGAGGACTACTACAATGGATAAACTGCTGGAGCTGCTGGAAAAACTGGTGCGGGCCATCTTTGGTCCCGGTAACGAGGCAGAGACCACCCCTGACGCCCCTGCTACCGCCCCGGAGCAGGTAAACGCTCCGCCCGGCTGGGAGGGAGACCCGCCCTACCGGTTCGTCGATGTGAGCCGGTGGCAGGGAAAAATCAAAATGGAGGGCTGGCAGGCTATCAAGGGGGCTGGCTACAAGGGCGTCATGCTCCGGGCCTGCGGGAACAGTGCTAGCTACAACCCCAGCAAGGCGTACATCGACCCGACTTTCGAGACCAACTACGCTAACGCCAAGGCAGCGGGGCTGAATATTGGTGTCTACTATTTCACGAAGGCCATGAGCGAGGCAGAGGCCGACAAGGAGCTGGCGGTACTGCGGAAGGCGCTGCGGGGCAAAGAGCTGACCATGCCGGTGGCGGTGGACATGGAAGACGCCATGCTGACTATTCACAAGCCGAAAGACCTGACCAACCTCGCGGCCTACCACCTCGAGCAGATCGAGAAGATGGGGTTCTTCGCCCAGCTCTACACCTACACGAGCTATGCCAACCGCTTCCTTGAGATGGAGCGTCTGGCCGGGCGGTGGGACATCTGGCTGGCCGACTACACCGGCAAGACGCCCAACGTGACGTTTAGCTACAACGCCCACCAGCACACCAGCAAGGGCAGCGTGCCGGGTATCTCCGGCGACGTAGACCTCAACGTCACCGAGCGCAACTACCCCCGTATCATCATGAAGAAGGGCCTGACCCGTCTCCGGGAGGGCGCATGAGCGAAGCAATCATCGTAGCCATTATCACCGGCGGTCTGAGCCTGATCGGCGTGATCGTCTCCAATAACCACACCGCCCAGAGCATGGACGCCAAGCTGGACAAGCAGCAGGCGATCACGGACACGAAGCTGGAAGAGCTGACCCGGGAAGTCCGGACGCACAACAATTTCGCCCAGCGCGTCCCGGTGCTTGAAGAACAGATGAAGGTGGCAAACCACCGCATTGCAGACCTCGAAAAAGAGAGAGGGGAGTAATACATGGCAACGATCAATAACATTTTGGGCGTCATTCCCGCCCCGGTGGCGGCAGTTCTCATGCTGGGCGGCTTTATCTTTTACGCCCTGGGCTGCGTCCGGCTGGGCTATGGCGCAGCGGTAAAGCCGCTGGTGCTGGACCTCATCGAGCGGGCAGAGCAGGAGATCCAGGGGACAAAGCGCGGCGCAGAGCGCAAGGCGTGGGTCGTCAAGATGCTCCGGGCCGCCCTGAGTACCAGCAAATACGGCAGGCTCATCAGCTGGGCCATCACTGATGAGACCATCGGACGGGTGATCCAGTTTTTCTTTGACCGCATGAAAGCGGCGCTGGAAAAGGAGTAAGGAGGCATAATACATGGACTTGAGAAGCACTGTCGAAATGATGCTCAGAAAGGACATCCCATGAACGCACATATCACCACTCCCCGCACCGTATCCGCCGCCACCCTGGCCCGCACCGCCGTGCTGGCTCTGGCCCTCATCAACCAGATCCTGAGCGCCGCAGGCAAGCCCGTGCTGCCCATCGAGAGCGCCCAGCTCGAACAGCTCATCTCCACCGGCTTCACTACCGTGTCTGCGCTGGTCAACTGGTGGTTCAATAACAGCTTTACCAAGGAGGCCATCCAGGCCGATGCTGAGTTTGAGCGGCTGCGGAAGAGCGTGAAGTAAGGCGCAAACGACCGTTAAATAGGAAGAAACTGCGCCACCTGCTGCGCAAGGGAGGTGGCGCAAGAGGTGGCGCAGGTAGTTTCTATTTTAACGAAGATATGTTATAAAATCGGAAATATTGACGGCCTCGTAATGAGCAGGTCGTCCGTTCGAATCGGATCAGTAGCTCCAAAGTAAAATCCCCGAAAAGTGGCTTCGCGCCTGGCTTTTCGGGGATTTTTGTTTGGCTTTATCTGTAGGTAACTACGGAATAGCCAAGT